>Ga0208794_1000107_pt1 | contig 90173 bp, 61 predicted proteins | sample 32_taG_FD_184106 | JGI IMG/M metagenome (GOLD analysis project Ga0208794, IMG submission 184106) | Marine viral communities from the Gulf of Mexico - 32_GoM_OMZ_CsCl metaG (SPAdes) (version 2) | ecosystem: Environmental > Aquatic > Marine > Oceanic | place: Atlantic Ocean: Gulf of Mexico... | reverse complement strand
TTATCTGGTTAAGGTATATAAAGTGCTGAACTAATCCTTCAACGTTGCGGAAACACAGGCTACATATTGTCTATTTATTGGTAAGAATAAAAGTGCTGTAAGTAACCTTTAGTTATGTAGATAGTGAAACCCACCCATAAGGTGTCTTACGTTATGCTTCACAACAATTTAATTGAATCTTCCTTTACGGTTGCAACCGTGTTCAAAACCATATTGTCCACTATCTACAATGCAATAATCAGGCTTAACAATGTTAACTTAGCAAGAACTAATTTACGGGAAATACACCCTACTTGTACCTGATAAATGCGGGATACTATGTGCCTAATCCTATATATAGATATAACACAAACATACAGTATGTAATTAAAACCATTAAAACCTATTGTATGAAAAGTTAGCTATATAAATTATTATATATATACTATATATGTGGAATAAATAATATATGTGTTATACAACTAAAGAAAAGTATGTAAGTGTAAGTATCATACAAAGATTAAAACACACAAGTATTTCCGCAAATGTTGGTGATAATATGACAAGACCGTGTATTATTCTACAAGACTTAGCAAGACCGAATGGCATACAAGACCGAGACCGTGTGTAGTATCATAAGTTACAGGTCAAACACGGACAATGTTACTATGGTAATCACACAACTCAACATATGGGTAAAAAAAGCACTCCGAAGAGTGCTTATTCTTGCCAATAGCAATGCTATTTAATTTGCTTGAGCAAATCAGCAACAAGGTCTGTAGCATCAGTAGTGCCTGCAGGATTGCTAAAGCAAGTCAAGATTGCTTGACTAAATCCTGATGGTGACAAGTTATTGTCTGCATCAGCAATTGCATATTGCACTTGACCACTATAGGTCTTACCCAACTCGTTAGGACTCTTGTCATAAGAAGCCTTTGGGATTCTAACCAAGTGGTTATCTCCTGCTTTATCAAGAATACCTTGCAAACCTTGGTGTTGCACTTTTACAGAGCCAACTGCCAAACAGTATTCAGGTGATGTTGTGCCGTCAGGACGTGGTCTTGAAATCCAAGTAGGACTTTCAGCACCATTTTCTCCCCTGAATGCTTTAAGGGTTATGTTGGCATTACCACGAACTTGAGTAGCACCTGTAGTAGAGGTATACTCTGTAAGATTCATCATTTTGCCAACTTCTACCAAGTTTTGCACTTCTTTCATCTTGCTCTCTTCGAGAGCTTTTAAGTCTGCTTTTGTCATAAGAATAATTTTTTAGACATTAGAAATCATATTATCCCTGTAAGGAAAAAGCTGTGAAAAAAGATGCATTCGCGAAGCGAATGTCTAAAACAATGGGTGAGTGAATGAATTTTAAGAGGGTGCTTTAGCACACATTTAGAGAGAAAGATGAGAGAGAGCAGAAGTAAAAGCTGGCAATCTTTGATTGCTCTAACACTATGGTTTATTGTCACAAAAAAAAGGGGATATCTCTATCCCCTATAATTAATACTAAACTCTAAACTTCATCAAGATTTGTACCTGTAATAGGTCCATCATCTAACTTATGCTTTGTAACATTCAAAGGATGGTCAATCTTTTTGATAAGATTAACAGTATTGTGAAATGCAGTAAACTCTTCACAAATCTTAACCAAGTCTTCTAAACAATGTCCACTATCAGTATCAGTATTACGTATATCATTTAACAGAGTTCTTCTGATACTATACACACTTGATATATGTAAGTTAGAAGTTAATCTGATTAACACGTCTAAATCAACTAAAGCTAATGGTCTACTGTAATCAGGTGACAAGTCCATAACTTGAGCACCATTCACATCAACAAACTTTGCAGTCATTTCTGAACCCGTTTTAGGGTCAATTGATTTTTCAATCATAGAATCTTTCATAATATATTATTTTGACTGATAGTAAGAGTTGTGCCAAATGCACGACATTTGGCTGGTAAAAAAAAGTATTGTCACCTCCTCCGCTACTTTTAAGGATTTCTAACAGACCTGTGTGGTTATGCACACTAGCACATCAAGGATATAATCGTTTTAAGGTGACAATACTAAAAGGAGTAGCCTTGCCTCATTGGTGGCTGTGTTATAGCTTAGTGGTTTGGTCTAAGTCCGACTTATTTTTTGCCCATATAAAATGGGAACCATACTACTCCTTTTCAATACAGAAAGAGTTGTCTTATATACAATAATTTACTTGTGAGCACCTTGCCTTGGTTCTGCTTGGCTGTGTGCAACCTTGTGTTCTCCTCTGTGTCACACAGCTGTGTTGGATGATTGCAAGGGATCATCCATGCACAGATGTAGTAAACATTCTCTGTGAGATATTTTTTTCATTCCTAATCTAGGATTTGGACTTTCTTGTAGAAAATCAAGGGGGGTGTCACCAGCTGTACAACGGGGTGGGGGGTTTTTAATATAGGACCCACCACAATCTCTTATTTACAGTGTTTCAATTACCGTAACCCTTGGCTGAGTGCTCCTTTATTGTTATATTATAGTATGAGACATTATTTGACTTTCTTATTTTTATTCTTTATACTTGGTATATATGGGCAAATTAGTGAACCTTTTGATAGCTTTGATGGTCCTGGTCTGTGGACTAGTCCAGGGGGTAATACAGGTTCCCATGCTGGTGACCTCTGTTTTAATATCACTGGAACATATCCTAAAAACACTTGGCTTATATTTGAATCTCCTGTATATGATTTTACATCCTACGGTCAGGTTGATCTCTTATGGTTTCAAGATATTAGTCTCCGTAGTGGTGATGAGTTTAGACTTTATTTATTTGATGGCACTTGGTCTTACTTTGATCTTACTGGTTTTAATGGGCTTCTCCAGGTTACTATCCCAAATACTGTTACAAGGTTAACCTTTGATCTACTTACTTATGGTCAGGGTAATGTTAATGGTAAGTATGCACATGTAGCTTTTTTAGATATTCTCAATCCTCAACCACTTCCTGTAGAGTTATTGGACTTCCAAGCCAATGTAGTAGATGATGGCGTAGAGTTAGAATGGTCTACAGCGTCAGAGTATAACAGTGATTACTTCTCTGTGTATAGATCAGTAGATACATCTTCCTGGACTAAATTAGCTGACATACCTTCTGCAGGGTTTTCTACAAGCTTGCAAGAGTACAAGTACAAAGATGAATCAATATTGTATAACTACACTTACTATAGATTGAAGCAAACTGATATTGATGGTTACCAGGAGTCTTGGTATCCTGTGTATGTATACCGTAAAAAGAATGCGGATGGTAAGATCTACAACATGCTTGGTCAAGAAGTAAAAGAAGATTACAAAGGTTGGGTTATTAGAGACGGTATGTTGCAGATTAAAAATTAATTTCTATATTTGTCTAAAACCAACACAAATGAATTTTATACTACGAGGAAACAGGGTTATGTTAGATAAGCCTGAGAAGAAACAAGAAGAAGGTAAGTTAGATTTAATACTTACTGAAGATATGGAGAAGCAGCAAGAACAAGATATGATGAAGGAATGGACGCATTTAAATGTGCATGCTGTTGGCGCTGATGTGGAAGATGTAAAAGCTGGAGATAAAGTATACGTAAGAACAGGAGCTTTACATAATGCTGAGATTATTGATATGGAGGGCGCTATCAAGATGATGGTAACTGTACATGATATTGTAATGATTTGGAAATAATGATGAAAGCAATTATAACTATAGTAGCATTATTGACTATAATATTCTTAGGAGTAATATCTAATGCTCTTATACAACCTATATGGGATAACGTAGAAAAGAAAAGAATTGAGGACTTTGAAGGTAAAATATTAGGGTATGCAGGATTTGCTGTATGCGGTATCATATTTATGATGTGGTATCATTATATTTTTGGTTAACTTGTTTCCTTGTTCTTCATAATTTCTCCGACAAGTTAACTTAAAGCCCTTAGAATTCTCTGGGGGCTTTTTTTTATCAGATATTTTTCTTATATTATAAGTAGTATATTTATAATTAGTATTATGCCAGCAAGATTTGTCCCACAGTCCCCAGATCCATATTTAAAGAAAGGAGAAGATATGGCTCCTGCCAAGTTTGGTCACCTTAATGAAATATTAAGAATGACTCAAAGAGAATATGCAAGTGATGCAGATGCAATAGCTGCGGGATTAAAAGTGGGAGAGCTATACAGTAGACCTTCAGGTGCAGTACACGTAGTAAAACAACCATAAATGGAAAAAGCAGTACAACTTAAACAACAAGATATTGATGCTATTTCTGATAAAGATGTAGAAAACGTAGTATGCTTAGGTTGTGATGACTATGAATTTTCTGGTAGTCTTAGAGTTAAAGATAATACTACAATAAGAATACCGCAAGGCACAACTTTAAAAATAACTGATTAATAATAAATTATGTCGAATATATTTGTAGATAACATATACTCTAATACTGTTGGAGACCATGTAAAATTACACGGGCCTTTACTTATAGGTAGCCCTAATAATAATACAATTTCACCAACTGTAGGTACTACTGGTACACTAGTACATGGTGGTCTTAATACTGCTAATGCAGGTAATTCTCATGTAGGAGGATATAACTCAACAACTAATGGTTATGCTTCTCACGCAGAAGGTCTTAATACAACTACTAATGCCATTTATGCTCATACTGAAGGATGGGACACTGTAGGCAATGGCACTTATTCTCATGCTGAAGGACACCAAACAACTGCAGGTTCTCAAGCTTCCCATTCTGAAGGGTTTGGTACATTAGCTGACGGTCCTTATTCTCACGCTGAGGGTTATAATACAATAGCAAATGGTCAAGCTTCCCATTCTGAAGGACGTGATACTATAGCTAATGGTAATTATTCTAATGTTGTTGGTAAATATAATCTTCCTGATAATACAGAAGCAGCTTTTATTATAGGTAATGGATTAAATAATTTTAATAGAAGTAATCTATTGCTTGCAGCAGCAAATCAAGTTGAGATATTTGGCAAGACAAAAACTGAAACTATACAAATATCTGACGGAGCATTTGATGGTTATGTTTTAACTTCTGATGCTTCAGGTAATGGTACATGGCAATCAATTGCTGGAATATCAGATACATTTGTAATAGCTGCTTCTTTAAATGGTACTAATTTAGAGATTGATAGAAATAATGGTCAGCCTCAAATTACAGTTGATTTAGCATCAATAAATACAGATACGTTTGTAGTTAGTGGTGCATATGATGATGTAAGTAATACTATTACTTTAACTAGAAACGATGCTGGAACAATAGATATAACAGGTATTGCTGATTCATATGTAACTGGAGCAGCACTAAACGGCAGTATTTTAGAGTTAACTAGAAATGAAGGACTTCCTACATTATCTGTTGATTTATCTTCTTTGCTTGATAATACTACTGATACAGTAGATGCTGGTACAGATCCTAATGTGAATGCTGATATAATATTTTATTCTGCATCTATTCCTGCTGGAACAATGACTTTAAATAGTGCCTTAAATGTAGCAGGGAAAAAAGTTGTTTTAATTAGAGTAGCTGATACTAACACTGTAACATTAGCTGGTGCAGGAGCACAAATTAATGGGTCTGGTACTAAAGCATTACCAACACTTCTTTATTCTACAACTACTTGTATAAGTGATGGAACTAACTGGTATTGTACTAACGGATCAGTTTTATAATATTTGAAAATAATAAACTATGTTAAGAAATATAAATAACTTTTTTAATATCCTCAAAAAGGGAAGAATTAAAAAGACACTTAAAGATAACGACATGGTTCCTATTGGAACTAGAGACACTGTAAATAAGTCTAAATATTATGATACAGCAATTACTTTTAAAGATTTTAAATCAGAGGTAGCTTCAGGATCAGGTGTTACAGCTGTGACAGGTACAGCTCCAGTGGTTTCATCAGGAGGAACAACTCCTGCTATTAGTATGCCTCCAGCATCTAGTGTAGAAGACGGTTATCTTAAGCAAAGTCAGTTTATAATCTTTAGTAATAAACAAGATGCATTAACATTGACTACAACAGGAAGCGGTGCTGCTACTTTAATAGGTAGTACTTTAAATGTACCTACACCTGCAGCGTCTCCGTTATTGACTGCTACAGCAACATTAACAGCTGCTGATATTATAGCTGGTAATACTGCAGTAATAGTTCCAGCTCCACTTGCTACACAGTACTATATAGTACACAGTCTTGTTATGAAATTTAAAGGTGGAAGTGTAGCTTTTGATCAAGCTGCGTCATATAGAATTTTTCTAGCAAAAGGAGTGGGTGATGTTACTGGAACTACTCCTGTTAGCCCTACACAGCAGGTTAATATACCTACAAATACAACAGATGCTTTTTTATATTGGAGTAGTGGAGTTAGAGAAGCAGGAACTTCTATTGAGGCAAGTTGGGCTGCACTAGGAAGTTTACCTACGGTAGGAGATAGCGAAGTAGTATTTGATATTACATATGAGTTAAAAGACTTTTAAAAAATAAATTATGTCTATAGGAAATTTAAAAACAGATGGTGGCAAAGGTACTAATTGGCCTTGGCAATATAGAATGCTTAAAGGATTAGAAGGTATCATCAATGCTATCAATACTACAGCAGAGGTTCAAGAGTATGAGGCTAAGGTTGTAAATATTAATTGTACAGGTGATCCATTTACTGGAGACAGGTTATATTTAGAAGTTAGAGTATTTAATACAGATACTGGATTATTTGAAACACCTGTATATTATCTTCCTGGAGATGATCAAGAGTTTCCTCTTACAGATTTTGCTACTTGTACTATAACTTATCCTGACGCAGATGTACCTTATACTCTAGGTCAAAAGGATATGGCTAATTCAGTTCCTGTTACTATAGCAAATGACCAAGAAGGGATTGTTGTAACTCCAGGATTGCTTAGAACAGCTGTAGCAGGAACAGTTGCAGCAGGAGCAAGATCAGTATCAATTGCAAATGTAGGCGCAGGTGATGGAGAAGTTCTAGGAGAAACCTTAGCTGCAGGAGAAACAATAACATTTGATGCAGGAGCTGTAAATAACTCACTAGGAGCTATAGCTTATGATCCAACAACAGGAACAACTACATTTTTGATTGCAACTTTAACATAATACATCATGGGTACGGACTATAGAAGAAATTTGCCTAATAATGCTTATCAGGCAGCTACTACTGCTAATGACCCATCAATTGTAAATCCCTATGCTACAATAAATGATTTGTCAACAGGGGTCTCTGCAGGAAATCAATTAATATCAGGTGGGGCATCTTATTCAGGAACAGGTTTAGTTTTTGATGTTACTTTTTTAGAATATAGAATAGCTGGTGTTGAATATACAGCAAATCCGACTCAAGTTACTTTAGCAGTAGCAGATCCTACTTTTGGAAGATTTGATGCTATTGTAGTTGATGAAAATAGTGTTGTAAGTGTGTTAACAGGTACACCTGCTGCAGAACCATTAACTCCTGCAATAGGTGAAGATCAAGTTTTAGTTCAATATGTTGCTTTAGGTCCAGGAGCTACAAGTCCAGATATTACTTCAGAGATTATTTATAATGATGGTAGTGTTCCTAATTGGACTCCAGGAGTAAGTGGTGTAGCACCAACATTTCCAACAGCAGATTTTACAAGTACTACTCCACCTCCGTTTATAGATAGTGAGTGTACATTAATTACTTTTAATCAATATAGTACAGGAAGATATGTTAAGTATACAGCACCTGTTCCAGTTAATAGAGCTGACTATGCTGTATTAACATTTAGAATATGGTTATTTGACGATCTTAGTACTATTGATGGTGGTTCAGGTAGGCAACCTTTTGTTAGACTTATGGGAAGCGGACCTAATGAAGTTTTAGGGTCTGTATATTTAAATGGCTGGGGTCTTCAAAGAAATCTTACAAATACTTGGCAGTTGATAAGTATTCCAATGACTGCCTTTGCAAGTAATCCAGGAGTTACTGACATTGCAATGTTTAGAATACATTGTGTAGAATATTTACCAAATACTCCAACTCCTCCAAATACGCAAATAGCAATTGATGATGTTAGATTACAAACAGGCTATGGACCTTCAGCTAGTATACCTACAATAGATGTATTGGAAAATGATACTTTGACGTCATCTACAGTTAAACTTAATTTTATAGATGGTAATAATACTACTGTAGATGTTACTGATGATCCTCTTAATAATAAAGCTGATGTACAATATAATGTAACTAGTTCATACTTTGGAACTGTTAATAGTAGAAATGTAGTAGAAGTAACTCAGGAATCTGACTTTAATAGTCCACTACAAGCTAATACTACATATATAGTAAGAGGAGAAGTTGCAATTACTTCACAACTTGTAATTAATGGTCAAGACGGAGTAGAAATTATTGGATTAGGTAGAGATACTGATGCTCTTGATATTACTAGTCCAGGAGGAACAATGTTTAACATTACTGATTCTAATGTAATATTTAAAGATTTAAAGTTTAAAGGTTCAGGAGCAAGCTCTATTATTATAAGAGCAGTTAATATTTTAGCAGGTGCATATAATACTGGAAGATTAAAAACTCTAGCCATTAATGATTGTCAGTTTAGAAACTGTCAAAATGTAATAGATATTCAAGGTTTTGATCTTGTAGACATTAATAACTGTTTATTTTTCTATATACAAGCTCCTACATTTGGTTTAAGATTTGAAGATACATCTAAAATTCAGATTACATCTTGTGAGATAATTAGATGGTTTGATGAATCTACAATTCCAACACCATCAGGTTGGGCAACATGTTCTATGATAGAGTTGTTACCTAATAACCTAGCATCATTTGGAGCAGTAAATATTAACGGCTGTGTGATACATCCTCAACAAACTCAAGTTGGTATTGAAATAGCTGCAGGATCTACTACAGGATTTGGAACAATATCTTCTAATGCGTTTGTTTCTAATGGTCTTACTCCTGGTACAGGAAAAGTATTCTTACCAGAAGTTCCCGTTTTACTTTTACCTGACTACTCTCAACCAGAAACTATTGGATATGATGTCTTTGCTAATCAAGGTATATTAAATTCTACTTCAGGCTCTGTAAGCACAATGCAAAGTAATGTTAATGACACTGCTTTTGCAGCATCATCTACTCCTGTAATTATGCAAGTAGGTGCTGCAGGAACTGCTCCAGTATTACAAGCTGCTGTAAGAATGACTTTAGATACTGCTACTGGAAGAGTTACATACACTGGTAAAAAACAAGTTTATGTTAGCATGCACTTAAGTTTAAATTATGAAAAACAAGGCGGAGGAGCTGGTGTAGAATATCAATTTTATTTTTATAAAAATGGTTCAGCACTACCAGGAGGTTCTGTAAAAGTAGAAGGAACAACAGGAGATCTAGGAGTATTAAGTATGGATTATGGGATATTATTAGAGCAAAATGATTACATAGAAATTTTTGTGGCAAATAATACTAATACAAACGGAATGCTTACAAAAGATTACCAGCTTGTAATAAGAGAGTAGTATGCCTACAGATATTAACTTTAATAAAGTTTTAGGAGTAAAAGGTGCTACAAGCATAGTACTTCCATCAGAGGATTGTCCTCCAGCTCCTGCTTTTGTAGATACTAATTCATTTGAGTTTGACGGAACCACTTCATATTTTGATGGTAATGGTGTAGTATATTCACAACTTGATAATCAAACAAAAGCTACATTTAGTTTTTGGGTAAAACCGACAACATCTACTTTTAGAACAGTATTTAGTATAGCAAATGGATCTGCTACTCCTGGAGAAGCTCAAGTAATTTGTTTCTTAGATGCTTCTAACAGAGTAAGAATTACATTTGGTGCTGTTACAAATAGTTTATTTTCAGAAGTAGACTCAATACAAGTAGGTTTCTGGAATCATGTTTTTATAGCTATAGACTTAGCACAAGGTAGTCCTGCATTAGAAGGAAGAGTATACATTGATGGTATTGATAAAACAGATACAGTTAACTTAAGCTCATTAACTCAATTTGATATATCAACAGGAGATATTTACATTGGTGATGATGTTTTAAATTACCAAGGTAAGTTTTTAGGTTATATAAATGAGTTTGCTATATGGCCAGGAGAAGATTATAGAAATAGTTTTAATGATGTATTTAACTTAGGATTACCTAATGATCTAAATAATCTTCCTACAAATCCAATTGGCCAAACTCCTATAGCACCTAATGCATGGTTTAGAATGGGAGAAGTAGCTACCTATGACGGATCTCAGTGGATAATGAGTGATGTAAATAATTGCTACAAGTTATATAGTACTGGTATAGCAGCACCACCAACACAACCTACTACAGACATTCCTTTATTTGATAACAAGTCATTTGTTTTTAACGGAATTGATGATTATATAGATATGGGCAACCCAGCAAGTTTACAAATTACAGGTAGTTTAACTTTGTCAGCTTGGATAAAAAGAGATGCAACAGCAACGGCAAGTAATTATGTAATTATTGGTAAAGACGGTGGAACGTCAGGAACACGAAGCTTTTTACTTTCTTTAAATAATAGTAGTTTAAAGGCAAGAATTGGAATATTTAAATCTGGTAGTTTTTCAGTTGTTGAATCTACAACAGTTATTTCAACGGGTGTATGGTATCATATTATGGGAGTAAATGACGGCACAGATTTAAAAATATATATAAATGGAATTCTTGAAAACACTAATGTTGGTGGTGGTGGTACTATTGACAATGGAACAAGCCCATTTGAAATAGGTAGACGAGCAACTGCACCAGCAAATAGAGGTTTTTGGAGAGGAAATATTGATGAGGTTGGGGTCTGGAATAGTGACCAAAGTGCTAATGCAAGTGCAATAGGTTCTACAATACCAACCGATTTAAGCACTTATTTGCCTTTGAGTTGGTACAGGATGGGAGAAGATAGTTTATATAATTCTGGACCAGGATTATGGTCATTTCCAGATAACGGAAGTGGAGGAAATAATGGTTCAAGTTTAACATTACCAGAATCTGCAAGGGTTTCTGATGTACCAACATAAATAAAAAGATATGCACATATACCCACAAGATTGGAAATACGCAATAGTTAATTCTGCAGATTTAGCTAGCATAGACTTTGAAGAATGTTATCCAAAAGGTACAGAAGCTTTAAGATATAATCTTGCAGACACAGAGTTTTTAATAAAGTATGAACTTGATCATGAACCGCATTTTATAACAGACGGTACAGTAACTCCTGTATCTATTTTAACTTGGCAAGAATGCCTTACACTGATGGCCACACCAGCATGGTCAGAAGAAGAACCTGTAGAGTAATATATGAGTAAAAAAATTCAAGAAACAACAGGGTACTGCCCTAATTGTATAGGATATACAAAACAAAAAAATAAGAAGTGTCTTAAATGTAATTATCAAATAAAGAGGGATTATTCATTTAAAAACATTATATTAGGTGACTTTAATGAGAAAAATAAATGATAAAAGCACGAGCTCAAAGATTTCCTGGGGATACATATGGTGAACTTACATCAATAGGTGTAGACACTTTAATAGATATTTTTAAAGAGTTTTTTAAAAATACAGATGGTGTATTTTATGATCTAGGTTCTGGTAAAGGCAATCTTTGTTTTCAAATTGCGGAGAACACAGATATTTCTAAAGTTATTGGAGTTGAATTACATGAGAAAAGATATTTAGAATCTTTAGACTTACTAAAAAAGTATAAAGGAGATAAACTCTCTTATCTAAAAAAAGACTTTACATCAATGGATTTTTCAGACGCAACAATAATATTTTGTTCTAATGAGGCAATGCCTAGAATAGTAACTGAAAAAATTCTAGATAACGCTCCTAAAGGTTGTTTAATTATTTTAGGAAGAAAGCCTAATTTAGAATGGTTAAATAAGAACCCTAATGTAAAGTTTAAATATTCAAAAATTATAGACAAAACTTATAGTAAGAATAGAGGAAATTGGTATATAGTAAAAGAATAAAATGAAACTAATTAAACACGCAGATAATATTCATGAATTAAAATTAGATGGTACTAGGGCGAAAATTGCTATGTTATCAGATATACACTGGGATAATCCAAAGTGTGACTGGAAGCTTCTAAAGAATGATTTAGATTTTTGCTTAGATAATTCAATCCCTATTATGGTTAATGGGGATTTCTTTTGTTTAATGCAAGGTAGAGGTGATAACAGAAGAAACAAGTCTGATATAAGACCAGAGCATAACAATGCTAAATACTTAGATTCAATAGTAGAAACAGCAGTAGAATGGTGGAGTCCTTATGCACATTTACTCACAGTCATAGGTTATGGAAACCACGAGACAGGAATAATTAAATGGCAAGAGACTGATATCTTAGCTAGATTTGTTAAAATGCTTAACCTTAAGAATAATACCAATGTAATGACAGGAGGTTATGGTGGTTGGTTTATAGTAACACAATCTCTTAGAAAGAAACTTAAAGGTAGAGACTCTACAAGAGCTATTAAGATAAAGTACTTTCACGGATCTGGTGGAGGTGGTGTAGTTACTAAAGGAGCACTTAACCTTACTAGAGCATTAGAGATGTATGAAGACTTTGATGTATTTACTATGGGTCATATACATGAAAATGCAGCTAGGAATGATGTAAGAGATGTTTGTGTCCAAGGATCTAGTGCATATAGACATTGTCAGAAACAACTTCATATGATGCTCACAGGCACGTACAAGGAGGAATATGGAGCAGGTAGCAAGGGGTGGCATGTAGAACGTGGAGCTCCAGTTAAACCTACAGGAGGTAGAATTCTTACTATAGATTACAAAAGAGTAAGAGCAGAGAATGTAGATAGGCATGATAGACAGGTAGATTCTTGTAAATTTCCTCTCTAAACCTTAATTTATTCTACGTATTTTCACTGATATTTAAATAATTTTTGTATATTATAGATATATATTTATTATTTACAGATGGACGTTTCAGGTTTACAAATAGGTTTTGATGCATTAGTAGCTCTATTAGTATCCTTAGTAGGAGCATTAGGAGTTTGGCATACATTAAAAGGCAAAGTGGCAATTCAACAATTAATATTAGACAATCTTTCAAAAGATCTTTCAGAAATAAAAGAAAATAAAAAAGAAAGCCTTGATTTAATTCATAATAGAATTAATGAGTTAAAGGGTAAAGTTGAAGCAAACAGAGAAAAGAATGATCAAGCATTAGCAGATCTTAAAAGTGAAATGCAAGCTATGGAGCTTAGGATCATTAATGCTATCAACGATAAAAAATAAATGATAAGGTTTCTTATTGCAATATTATTGGTAGGCATGTTTGCCTGCACTCCTCAAAGAAGATTCAATAGATTAATAGAAAAACATCCGTATCTTCTAACTACAGATACAGTAATAGTTCATGATACAGTTACTGTTGAAGTACCTAGAGTGGTTCATGATACTATTATCAATGAACACTTCTTTACAGAGATAACAAGAGATACTCTTGTTTTGCAAAAAGAAAGGTTGACCGTAAAGATCTTTCATGATACAATTAAAAAGAATGTATACATAAAAGGTGAATGTGATACTATCACAGTTACAAAAGTAATAGAAAGAAAGATTCCTATAAAGTATTATGAAAAAACTCCTATATGGAAAAAGGTCTTAGGTTGGCTTATACTAATCGCTATTCTATATGGTGTATATAGACTAGTGAGATTTTTAATAATTAAAAAAAAACTATGAAAGAATTTTTTAAACAACTATTAAGTGACGAATCAGGTAATTACTCATCTAAAAGATTAGGAGGGTTACTATGTGTATTAGCATTAGTTATTTCATTAGTAGCAAATACTTTTACCCACGGAGACATCAAACCAGCTGAGTATCTAGTAGATGCTGTAGCATTGTTTGCTTTTGGTTCATTAGGGCTGACTTCAATTGATAAATTTACACGAGCAAGAAATAAAAAGTAAAATGGGGTAACTCCAATTCTAGTAATTTTGTATTTTGCAGTGGCATTTATGTTACCTGCCTTAATTAGAACTATATGGAAAAAATAATTACATGTCCCAATTGTCATACTCAGTTTGACTTATCAGTTAATCCTATGCCTGTAGAAGGCTCTAACTATCTATGGATACTAGATAATGGTCATGGAGGCATGATTGATGGTGTTTACCAAACACCTGGTAAAAGATCTCCAGTATGGCCAGATGGCACACAACTTTATGAAGGAGAGTTTAATAGAGCTATAGTAGATAGATTAATGGTTTTATGTGAAGCCAATGGTATAGATGCTATAAACTTGGTAAACACTCCTGTTGATATTAGTTTAAGTGAAAGAACTTCTACAGCAAATAAACTAGCTAAGTCTTCTGATAAACCTTGCATATATGTAAGTATACATGCTAATGGGTTTAGTGATGAGTCAGCTAATGGTTGGTCAGTATATACTTCACCAGGAGAAACTAAATCAGATGGTATAGCTACTATATTATTTGAAAAAGCTGCTCATGAGTTTAAAGGTGAGTATATGAGAAAAGATACATACTCAGATGGTGACGTAGACAAAGAAGCTAACTTCTCTGTACTTGTTAATACTACTATGCCTGCAATACTCTCTGAGAACTTCTTTATGACTAATTACGACAACTGTCACAAGTATCTACTATCTGAAGAAGGTAGAGATAGAATTGCAAAAATTCACTTTGAAATGATTCAGCAAGTAGAGGCTGAAAACAAAGTGTAAAGATCCTTCTGTTTTTCATAAGGTTAATTTTAATGATTATAACCTGGGTGTAATAACCCAGGTTTTTTTTATTTAAACTTCTGTGGTTTAAACTTTATTTGTATATTTGGTTAAATAAAAATTAAACCAATGGAAAATCCTGAAAATTTATCACCAGAAGAGTTAGTACAAAAAAAAGAAGAAATGCTAACTTTTTACAAAGAATCTATGCCCTACTTAGAAGCTCAGTTAGCTTACGAAAAAATGCTATCTGATATTGATGAGCTTAGACTTAAAAGAGCTCAGATTCAAATGCACTATGCTCAAATGATGGCCCCACCTTTAGAAGATGAAATGCCTGAGCAAGAAGAAAAACCAGTTGCTAAAAAGCGAAAACTTAGAAAACAAGAAGCATAATGGCTGTTGTTAAACGAGTTCAGAAAAAAGTAATAATGTCTAGGAAAGACATTATTAAGTTTCAATTAGTTACTCACTGTTACATAAATAAAATAACAGTGAGTAACTCTGATCTTGAATGTTTAACATTACTAGGGTCTATTGGCCCCATAGAGATTTCGCATTTTTGTTATGATGCTGCTGAAGAATATAAAATATTTAAGTCTCAGCAAACAGTTAGAAACTGCATTAATAAATGTATAAAATCTAATATTATTTCTAGAGATTCTAAAAATAAAAAACTAATATCCATCAATGATAAATTAAACATTGAAACTTTAGGATCTATATTTTTAGACTATAATTTTCTTGCTAAATGAAACCAAAGAAGTCAAGATTATTATACCAAGAAATATCTGAACAAAAAGATATTTCAAAAGATTTAGTAGAAAACTTAGTTGATTTTTATTATAAAAATGTTAGAACTCTGTTAAGTGAGTTATATCATCCAAGAATAAACATTACAGGCTTAGGATTATTTATTGCTAGAGAAAGATCTATAAATAAGGCAATACCTAAACTTAAGAAATATTTAGAAAATCATGATACATCTACATATTCTGCATACTACAATAAAAAGATGTTAGAAGAAAAGATAGAGTTCCTTTATTCTATAAAAGAACAAATTGATTCTGAGAAAAAAAGAAAAGAAATTTTTAAAAAAAGTAAAGATGAATCTAAAAAAGATTTGGGACAATAGAAAACAAATTTATGAAGGTATAAAGAATGCTACAATAAGAGATGCATTTGTAGAAGACATTGCTGCTAAGAGAATGGCTATATGTAATGAATGCCCTAGTAAAGGTAACAAATGTGAAGTTCCTGGTACAGCTCCATGTTGTAATGAGTGCGGATGCTCATTAAGTTTTAAAACAAGAGCTCTTTCTGCAGATTGTCCTTTAGGAGAATGGAAAGCTTTGATGTCAGAAAATGAAGAAGATAAACTAGGTGAATTATGAGTATAACATTTAAAGAAGAAGATCATAGTTACACTAGTAATAACTTAGATGGTATACAATGGATAAGCGTAACATCTCTTACTTCACATTTTAAAGAACCATTTGATGCTAAGAAAGTAGCACAAAAAGTATCCAAAAGAAAAAATTCTAAGTGGTATGGAATGAAACCTAAACAGATTCAAGATATATGGAAAAAAGAATCTGAAAGAGCTATGACTCTAGGTACATTTTATCACAATCAAAGAGAAGCTGATCTGTGTGCACTTGCATCTATAGAACGAAATGGAGTTACTGTACCAGTATTTAGCCCTATAATAAAGAGTGAAGGTGTTAAAGTCTCTCCAAATCAAAAACTAGAACCTGGAGTATATCCTGAGCATATGGTATATCTTAAGTCTGCAGGTATATGCGGACAGTCAGATCTTGTAGAAGTAGTAAATGGAAAAGTATCTATTATTGATTACAAGACAAACAAGGAGATAAAGATGCAATCTTATAAAGATTGGGAAGGCATATCACAGAAAATGAAGTTTCCTTTATCTCATTTAGATGATTGTAACTTTAATCATTATGCTCTACAGCTAAGTATTTATATGTATATTATATTAAAGCACAACCCCAAACTAAGACCTGGTAGTGTGTTTATCTACCATATACAGTTTGAGGAAGAGGGTAAAGATGATTATGGTTACCCTATAACTAAATACACAGATAAAGGAGATCCTATTGTAAAAGAAGTAGTACAGATTCCTGTTCCTTATCTAAAAGATGAAGTTATTTCAATAATCCATTATTTAACAGACAACAGACACAAACTAAAAAAATGATTGCAAAACTATTTGATATACAAAATGGCAAGGTTGTACCAACAGAACACTGCTATACACTCAAGTCACTAAAAGATATAATGGATAACTATCCTGATGATTATCTTAAAATCTATCAGTATCTATTTTATATGACCTGTCCTAATCCAGATATGAATCCTTTCTTTCATACTCCTGAGCATGAAAAAGAAGAAGTAGTATTAAAAGAACTAGATGCAGAATTTAGTACAGAGGATGATGATATATGGGCAGCACTTAAGTTTTGCGAGAAGATGTATGAGACACCAACCTCTAGAGCATACAAAGGTATTGCAGCTATGTTAGATAGATTAGGTAGATACATGCAGACTACGCCAATTGAACATGGTAGGGATGGTAACATTAACTCTCTAGTAAACGCAGCTGCCAAGTATCAACAGATTAGAGAATCATTTAAAGGAGCATATAAAGATCTTCAAGAAGAACAGCAGAGTAATGTAAGAGGTGGTATTGGACTAGGATATGATCAATAAGAGTGAGATATATCAAGATATACCTACATGGGATAATGGAACATGGGCTAGCACAAGCTTTGAATCTAGAGAAGAGTTTGCTACTTATGTAAGAGATCTATTTAAACAACCTGGTGAATACAAGTTTGATGAAACCAGCAAGATGTTTAATGCAGAAGCTACTAAGTTTAATACTCAAGGATTTTATTGCGACTCACCATTTAAATCAAGAGACTTTATAAACTATTGGGAAGGAGAAAAGCAAAAGTGTAGAAGAGGTGTAATATATAAGTCAGGAGATAACACTTGGTATATTGCAAGAGACTACTATATGTGGTTAAACTTCTTACCAATCTTTAACAAAGAAATACAGCAGTTTGGTTTTGCTGATATTAGAGATGCTCAGTATCATATGGCTTTATATGAAATGCTAGCAGAACTAAACTATAAACATGCAGCTATACTTAAGAAAAGACAGATAGCTTCCTCTTACTATCATATGGCAAAGCTTATTAATCAGCAATGGTTTGAGCCAGGGGTAACTCTAAAAATAGGAGCTAGCCTTAAAGATTATATAAATGAGAAAGGATCTTGGAAGTTTCTAGATGAATACGCTGCATTTCTAAATGAACATACTGCTTGGTATAGACCAATGAATCCAAGTAAGGTCATGATGTGGCAGCAGAAGATAGAAGTAAGAAAAGGTAATAGAAAAACTGAGGTAGGTCTTAAAGGTACAATACAAGGTATGTCATTTGAGAAAGATCCAACAAATGGTGTAGGGGGTCCAGTTAAATACTTCTTTCATGAGGAGGCAGGTATCGCACCTAAGATGGATAAGACATATGAGTACATGAGACCAGCAATGAGATCAGGACTTACAACTACAGGGTTATTTATAGCAGCAGGATCAGTGGGTGACTTGTCACAGTGTAATCCACTTAAGGATATGATACTTAATCCAACTTCTAAAGATATTTATGCTGTAGAAACTGATTTAATTGATCATAAAGGTACTACAGGTTTGTCAGGTTTATTTATACCAGAACAATGGTCTATGCCTCCACACATAGACCAATATGGTAACTCATTAGTAGAACAAGCTACTATAGCGTTACAGGATCAATTTGATGAGTGGAAAAGAGACTTAGCTCCAGAGGATTATCAACTTAGGATATCTCAGCATCCTAGAAATATTAAAGAAGCTTTTGATAATAGATCTGTATCAGTATTTCCTACGCATCTGCTAGCAGCTCAAAATAGAAGAATAGAAGAAAAAGAATATGGATATGAGTTTCTAGACATATATGCAGATGATGAGGGTAAACCAGCTGTAAAGAAAAGTAACAAGCAACCAATTAAAGACTTTCCTATAAACAAAAAGACAGAAGATAAAACAGGATGTCTTGTAGTTTGGGAAAGACCTGTTGCAGATCCAGGATTTGGGACATACTATGCTTCCATTGACCCCGTGTCAGAGGGTAAAACTACAACATCAGAATCATTATGTTCTATCTATGTAATGAAAAACTCTGTAGAGGTAACTAAAGTTACTGGAGTAGAAACAGAGACTTACATAGAACAAAGTAAAATAGTAGCTGCATGGTGCGGTAGATTTGATGATATAAATAAAACACATCAAAGACTAGAACTAATCATAGAGTATTATAATGCCTGGACAGTGATTGAGAATAACATATCTTTATTTATCCAGTATATGATATCTAGAAAGAAACAAAAGTATCTAGTTCCTAAGAGTCAGATAATGTTTCTTAAAGATCTTGGTTCTAATAGGAATGTGTTCCAGGAATATGGCTGGAAGAATACAGGAACATTATTCAAAGCGCACCTGTTATCATATGCAATTGAGTTTGTAAGTGAAGAACTTGATCAGGAAACAAAAGATGATGGAACTGTGGTAAGAACAACTTATGGTATAGAAAGAATACCAGACCCAATGCTCATAAAAGAAATGCAAGAATATGCAGATGGAGTCAACGTGGATAGATTAGTATCATTTGCAGCTCTTGTATCATTTATGAAAATACAAGAATCTAATAGAGGCTATACCAAAAGAGTAGAGAGGGATGACACTGCTAAAAAGTTGCAAAAGTCAGAAAATTTGTTTAAATTAAATAGTACTCCGTTTAGGCATATGAGTAGAAAAAATAGAAGAAATACTGGCAGAGGTCGTAGAGGTTCTGCTTTTAAAAATATTAAATAAGTAATATGCAGGTATATAATGCACTCCAATTGAAAAAGGGAGCCAAGGTTGAACAGAACCGAATGGGCTCAATAACACAACCTTTGCAATTTTTACCTAGCAAGAAAAAGGATGATGAATGGGCTGCTTGGAATTTAGATTGGTTGGAGTGGAATGGTATAAAACAACTGCAAATAAATGCAAGAAGATTATCTAAAAACTATAAGCTAGCAAAAGGTCACATAGATAGAAATGACTACATAGTTGAAGAAGATCTTGAGACAAGGACTATTATTGATAATCTAACCCAAAGTGAAGATTCAGGTTCTGCTTTAGAATTAAAATTCTATCCTATTATTCCAAATGTGATTAATGTACTTGTAGCAGAGTTTGCCAAGAGATCAACTAAATTAACTTATAGAGCTGTTGATGAATTTTCATATAATGAAATGCTTGAGCAAAAAAGACAAATGGTTGAAGAGACTTTGATGACCGAAGCTCAAACTAAAATTTTAGCAGCAATGTTAGAACAAGGTTTAGACCCAGCTTCAGAAGAAGCTCAACAGCAAATGTCTCCTGATAATATTAAATCTCTACCTGAAATCGAAGGCTTTTTTAAGAAAAGTTATAGGTCAATGATAGAAGAATGGGCTACTCATCAACATAAAGTAGATGTTCAAAAGTTTAGATTAGATGAACTAGAAGAAAGAGCATTTAGAGATATGCTTATTACAGATAGAGAGTTCTGGCATATGAGAATGATGGAAGATGACTATGAAGTAGAACTATGGAATCCACTTCTTACTTTCTATCATAAATCTCCAGACTCAAGATATATCTCAGAATCTAATTGGGTAGGTTACACAGATATGATTACTGTATCAGATGCTATTGATAAGTATGGATATTTAATGACTAAAGATCAATTAGAAGCCTTAGAAGCTATATATCCTGTTAGATCAGCAGGCTACTCTATTGGTGGATATCAAAATGATGGTAGCTTTTATGACCCAACTCAGTCTCATGAATGGAATACACAAAGACCTTCTTTAGCAATGAGGCAGTATACTAGTTTCATGGGAGATGGAACTGTTACAGGAGGAGATGATGTTATACAAAAGATATTATCACAGAGTGAGGATTATAGAACTGAAGGTACTCTAGACTTAGTAAGAGTTACAACATGTTACTGGAAGTCACAAAGAAAACTTGGTCATCTTACCAAAATCTCTGATGATGGAGATGTACTAACTGAAATTATTACTGAAGACTACAAAGTAACAGATAAGCCTATATACGATAATAGATTATTTAAAAATAAAAGTAAAGAGAATTTATTATACGGAGAACATATTGATTGGATCTGGATTAATGAAGTGTGGGGTGGTATTAAGATAGGACCTAATGTTCCTAGTTATTGGGGCATGAATAATCCATCTGGAATGAGTCCTATGTATATTGGTATAGACCGTAAAACTCCAGGACCTCTTAAGTTTCAGTTTAAAGGTGATAATTCATTATACGGTTGTAAGCTTCCTGTAGAAGGTGCTGTATTCTCAGATAGAAATACAAAATCTACTGCACTTGTAGATCTTATGAAACCTTTTCAGATTGGATATAATATTGTAAATAATCAAATAGCAGATATATTAGTTGATGAGCTTGGTACTGTTATAATGCTTGACCAAAATACATTGCCTCAACATTCTTTAGGAGAAGACTGGGGCAAAGGAAATCTTTCTAAAGCATATGTAGCTATGAAAGACTTTGGAATGCTTCCGCTAGATACATCTATTACAAATACAGAGAATGCATTAAACTTTCAACATTTTCAGAAGCTTGATTTAGACCAGACTAATAGACTTATGTCTAGAATTCAATTATCTAATTACTTTAAGCAGCAAGCTTATGAAGTTATTGGTGTTAACCCGCAAAGAATGGGTCAACAAATATCTACTCAAACAGCTACTGGTGTAGAACAAGCTGTTAATGCATCATATGCTCAAACAGAAACTTACTTTATACAGCATTGTGATTACTTAATGCCAAGAGTTCATCAAATGAGAACAGACTTGGCTCAGTATTATCATAGTACAACTCCTTCAACAAGGTTGACTTATATTACCTCAGCTGATGAAAAAGTAAACTTTGAAGTAAATGGAACAGAATTGTTGATGAGAGATCTTAATATTTTTACTTCTACAACTGCTAATCATAGAGCTATACTAGAACAACTTAAGCAAATGGCTGTACAAAATAATACTACAGGTGCTAGTATTTATGATCTTGGTAAAGTAATACAGTCAGATTCTGTTGCTGAGTTAAATGCTGCAATGAAAGATTCTGAGCAAAAGCAACAAGCGCAAAAGCAACAAGAAATGCAGCAGCAACAACAGCAACAGCAACAACAATTACAAGCAATGCAGCAACAAGAGCAAATGAAACTTGATGCAGAAGCAATGGAAAAAGAAAAGGATAGACAAAAAGATATTCTTATTGCTGAGATTAGAGCTGCTGGTTATGGATCTATGGTTGATATAAATCAAAACCAAGTAAGTGATTACAGAGATGCAATGGATAACATTAGAAAAACTGAACAATATCAACAGCAAACTCAATTACAAAGAGAAAAGCTATCTAATGATATGACAAAGCATCAACAAAAAATGAGCATTGAAGAACAAAAAATTCAAGCTCAAAGAGAAATAGCTGAAACTCAGATGGCAATTGCAAAAGAAAATAAGAATAAGTATGATGTAAAACCATCACAGCAAGATAAGAAAAAATAATTTAGCTATATAATGCAAAATTTTTAATAAAAGTTTGTAAAGAATTTTAAATCTTTAAGATTTATTTTAGTATATTAAAGTAATAACCAACAAAAACTGACACATGGCAGAAGAATTAAATGAGGAAACTCAAATAAAAGACTCTACAACGGTAGAGACTGTAGATGTAAATTTGGAAGAAATGTTTGGGCAACCAGGTGCTGAAAGTGTAATGCTACCAGCAGAAGAGGTAGAGCCTGAACAAGAAGAAAAAAAGTCAAATATCTTCTCTAAACCAGAAGAGCTTGACACAACGTTCATTGACAAGACTGAACCTACAACTGAAACTCCTGAGAAGGATATGACTGCTCAAGAGAAGATTGATTCAACCCCTGACTCTGTAGTAGAAGAAGCATTATCAGAACTTGATGAAGCCATTACTGCAGAAGAAGAAGGTGAGAACAAAGGAGGTAGGCCTAGAACAGATAAAAGTGGCCTGGTTGATCTAGCTAAAAAGATGATAGAGGAAGGTACTCTATTTGGCTTTGATGATGATAAAGACATAGAAGATTATTCTACTAAAGACTTTAGAGAATTATTTGAAGCTAACTTTAATGAAAGAGAAGCTACTATTAGACGAAATACCCCTAAAGAATTCTTTAACTCGCTACCTCAAGAACTTCAAGTAGCTGCAAAATATGTAGCAGATGGTGGTACAGATATGAAAGGATTATTTAGAACTCTTTCTCATGTAGAGGAGATTGTTCAATTAGATCCAAACGTTGAAGCTCACCAAGCAGAAATAGCAAGACAATACTTAACTGCTACAAACTTTGGTACTCCTGAAGAAATTCAGGAAGAAATTGAAGAATGGGCTGACCTTGATAAACTTACAAAAAAAGCTCATCAGTTTAAACCAAAGTTAGATAAGATGCAAGAACATATTGTTCAACAAAAACTTGCAGAGCAGGAACACAAGAAACAACAACAAGAAGCCCAGGCTAATCAATATATGGATAACGTATATAACACATTAGCTGAAGGTAAACTGGGAGATCTGAAACTAGATAAAAAAGTTCAGAACCATTTATATGCTGGATTAGTTCAGCCAAACTATCCTTCTATATCTGGTAAACCAACTAACTTACTAGGGCACTTACTTGAAAAATATCAGTTTGTAGAACCAAGACATGACCTTATTGCAGAAGCACTATGGTTGCTTTCTGATCCAGAAGGATATAAGAGTAAGGTAAAAAATCTTGGTAGTCAAGCGGCTGTTGCAGATACAGTAAGAAAATTGAAAACTGCACAGTCAAGAAAAAATACTAGTTCTTCAAGAACTACAACATCTAGCTCTACAAAAAGAACTAGAAATGCACAACCAACAGTAAAAAGAAAGAACAATATGTTCAAAAGATTTTAATTAGTAAACAATAAAAACAAATAATAAAAAATGGCAACTCCAGTTTTAAACAATGGTATCTTTCTACGGGATACAGCGTACAACGCAAGTTCACACGTAGATTCTTACCACTTGGTTAACATGTTGAAGGATGCAGAACCTATGGACCTTGGTCCAGTGGACTTGTGGGCAATGTCCCAAAAAGTTGAAATGCCTCTTTATCAAATGTCTAGCTTTGGTGGAAAGAATGTAATTGAAGTAGACAATGCTCGTGGTGAGTACAAGTGGCAAACTCCAGTATCAAGAGATCTTCCTTACATTATTGAGGATATGGATCAAGATCTTGGTAGTACAAGAGGTGCAGATGGTCAGACATTCCGCATTAAACTCAGCAGAAGAGAGTTTGGTCACGGTGACATTATTACTTATGACAAGTATAATGGAACTGAACTTTACATCACTGATGAAGACATTCTTCCTATGGGTGATGGATATGTTTACACAGTTCAAATGGTAAACAATAACAATAGCGCAACCTTTGATGCTGCTTATTTGGCAAGCGGTACTAAGTACTTCAGAAAAGGTTCTGCTAGAGGTGAGTATGGTGAAAGATTTTCTGACATCACAACTGGAACTGGTTTCCGTGAATTCTACAACTATGTAGGTGGTGCTGAAGCTCACGTTCACTATTCTGTTTCTTCTAGAGCTGATCTTATGATCAAAGGAGGAATGAATGCAGATGGTACAGTTCCTGTAACTGAGATCTGGAGAACTTCTGGAGACAGCATGGATCCTTCTGTAGCTTCATTAGAAGATATGGTTAAAGTAATGGGTAAAGATAAAGTAAAGAGAGCCTTTGATAATGGTGATCTTTCTCGTTCTTTCCTTACTCAAATGGAAGCGGCTCACTTAACTAAAGTTGCAAATGATATTGAGTCTTACTTAATGTGGGGACAAGGTGGTAGAGTTAGACAAGACGGACCAGATGATTTAAGATTATCTGTAGGTCTTTGGCAACAGCTTGATAACTCTTTCAAAAGAGTATACAATAAAAATAACTTCAACTTAGATTTATTCCGTTCTGAGATCTACAACTTCTTTAATGGAAAAGTTGAGTTCCAAGGTCCAGATCCAAAAAGACAATTGATTGTCCAAACTGGTATGGGTGGAATGAGAATGGTAAATGAAGCTATTAAAAGAGAAGCTGTAGCATCAGGTCTTGTAATTCAAGCTGCTGATATAGGTGCAATCACTGGTCAAGGAATGGACTTGAACTTTGGATTTGCTTATACTTCTTATGTAATTCCTTTCCTTGCTAACGTTAAGTTTGTACTTAACCCAGCATTTGATAACGTGAATACTAATGATATTGAGAATCCAATCATTGATGGATTCCCATTATCTTCTTATTCATTCATCATCTTTGACATCACTGATAACACTAATGATAATATCTTCTTATTGAAGTTATCTTGGGATAATCAGTTGAAATGGTGGTATCAAAATGGAACTATGGACTACATGGGTAGATCACAAGGTTTCCAGTCTTCTGGACAGTTTAATGGTTACCGTGTAATGATGTCTCAAACAATGCCAGCTATTTGGGTAAAAGACCCAACTAAAGTGTTGAAGATTGTTATGAGAAACCCAGTAACAGGAGGTTCATTCTAAGAATAACACAAACAACTCATAGAAAGGGGGAGGAAGCGTCCTCTCCCTTTTTTATTAAATAGTTAGACAAAATGGCATTTACAAAAAAAATTAAAGCAGAAAGCCCTGATAAATATCTTAAAGCTGCAGTAAGTAGAAGAGAAGATGGTCAGGCACAATTGGCAAGGTTAGCTCATGTTAACGCTTTGCAATCAGAAACTGAGGATGCATTACAACTTTGCAGTAGTCAAGTAGAAACAAGTATAGATAGTGGTTCTGGTTTACCAACAGCAACACTTTCTAAAACTTCTACAAGGATTCAATATGCAGATGGTGTAGTAATGGAAGGATATGAACTTATTATGTTAGGCACTATGGGTGGTGGTACAGATACTATTGCTGATGTGTATACTGTAAATATTCCTGAAGTACCTGGACAATCTAATGAAGGATTTTACATACCTTGGAATTTAACAGGAGTAACAATCTGTGAAGATGAGACTTTAGGTGGTAGAGTTATTAATGCATTTGCAAATGGTGCAGAATTTCAAAATCTAACTGGAGTAGCTCCATTTAATGGTGCACCAGCTGATTCAGTATCAGTAACTGAAACAAATTCAGGAGGAGCAGATATAGATTTTACTTTATCAGTAATAGCAAATAATAATCCTTCAGAAGGTTCTGTTGTTGCTAGATTTGAGTTCTTAGTCTATGCTGAAGTAACTCCAGTATTAACTTAATTTATAAATAAGAACTAAAATGGCAGAAAAATTATATGCACCTAAACAAGAGGTGTCAGATGACAGAATTAAAACAGCTTCTATATCAGAAGCTACATTTACAGATAAAGCTTATGCTGAGTCTCCAGTATATTTAGCTGCAGATGCAGGAGTAAAAGAAGGAGCTAGGTTTTTGACTATGCAAGAAGCTGCAAGCGCTCATAAAATTGAAGAAGAAGTTGCAGATAAATCTTTAAATAATCTTGAAGAGTTTGATAAAGAAGAGTATGAGAAAAGAAAACTTGAAGCAGCTGCTCTTGAAACTACTGGAGCTGATGATACAGCAAAAGCAACTGGTGAAATTATAAAAGAAATTTCTGAAGAAAAAGAAGAACAGAAAGAAAAATCTGAAGCAAAAGTAAAAATTTATTACTTGAACTATAGAGACATCTTTACTCGTGCTTTTAAGTTAGCTCTTATATCTAGAGATATGTCTGTGGGTAAAGAAGTTGAAAAAGAACTAGACAGACGTAAAGCTGTAGCAGGTACATTGAGAGAAAATTTAGCAACTAAGTTTTCTAAAACAGTATCCTGGGGAGATGTTTTACGTAAAGCTACTGAGGCTAGTGCAAAAGAATTAGCAGCACCAGTAGAAAAAGATCCTGCTTTCAAATACGAAGGCAAATAATAACCAGGCTGGTGTAAAAGCCAGCCTATTTTTAAAAACCAATACAAAAATAAAAACCAATGGCAAAAAGTGAATTTACAATGGTGGAAACACCAAAAAGTACACAATCAAAGATTGTGATTAGACCTTATTTTGACGCAAGAGCAGAGAACATGGGATTAGAAAATTATGGACTTAGTTTATTTGATGGTGTAAAACACCAAGAACAGTTAGCATGTCTAGAGATTAACGGTATCAATAGATATTTAACTGGATTAAATGAGTTTGCTCCAGAAATTAAAAAACTTTCTGAAGAAGCTAAAGAAGCTAAAGTAAAACAAATTAGAGCTACTGTAGCTGATTTAGAAGCTGAATTAGCATCTAATATTCTTGATCCAGAAGACAAAGACTTTTGGAATAAGGTTAAACTTTTAAAACCTGATAATTCAGAATTTTGGAATAAAATAGAAATAACAGTTGGTAATGAGCCAATACCTTTAAACTTAAGTGACCCTTATGATAGGATTAAATTAGCAGCAATTGAAGCTGGTGGATTTTCATTGGTTGCTAAAAGCTATGAAGATGCAAAGGCTAAACCAAGACCACCAAAGTTCTATCTAGATAAAGAAGAAGAAACTGTATCTACTAGAACTGAATATAAGAAATTAAGAAACAAAGCTTTATCTCAGCTCCAAAAATTATTTGATAAGAATAGTACTAAATTATTCTATGTGGCTAAGGTAGTAGATGCTAGTAGCACACAATACAAAAAGTCTACACCTCTAGATATTTTATATGAAAACATGGATGAATTTATACATGGAGAGGGATCAGAAAGCAATATGGAAAGAGCCGTTACAGGATTCCTTGACATTGTTGATACAGATATGGAAACATTAAAGATTAGATCAATTGTAAAAGATTCATCATTCTTTAAGTACATTACTCATAAGAGTGATGGGCATATTTACCATACTAAGAAAAATGTGTTAATGGGAAGAAATGTTTCTGATGTAGTTGAATTTCTAAAGAATCCTCTTAATGAAGATATATTAGATGATTTGACTAAACAGTGTGAAAATTATTGGAAAAGTTAAATTTATAAATATGAAATATAAATATAAAGCAGGTGGAATGTCTGATTCAGAAAAGGCATTTGCAAAACTAGCACCTCCATTTGATAAAATATCTTATGCAGATAAAATTGCAGGTGCTACAAAACAGAACATGGCATCTGGAGGATGTGTAGGATGTAAAAAAGATAGGATAGATAAATCTTGGAAAAGATAATTTTTAACTAATAAAAAATAAAGATATGCCTTACTATGATAAAATGAGAGAGGACATGATGATGGAAACAGGTCCTACAAATAATAGAATTGAAGCAATGCGTTATGGTGGATTCTGCCCTAAGAAAATGCCTATGGAATCTAACAATCCAAGAACTATTCAAGGTCAAAAACTTAGAAGAGGTGGATGTGTTATGAAAGCCAAAAAGTATAAAATATAATGATCAAAATTACTAGCATGAATAAAAAAGACATGAGAGAGTTTGAAGTACAATCAGCAATGAGTACTTTACAAAGAGCTCAAGAGATTCAAAAAGATGCAAAGCTTATGGCTGATGTTAGAAAAGCTGCTATGGCAGAAGTTAAGAAACTTCAAAACTTAGCTGGTGGTGCACCTTCTAAACCAAAGAAGACTTTACCTAGAAAGAAAACTTTAAAACGTAAATAAAATGGGAAATAAAAAAAATGGTCCAGGTGACGGCTTTAGAGCATGGTTAACTGGACAAGATAATTTAGGCCCTACGGGTAAAAAATGGATGGGAATTGTAGGACCAGGTCTTGCTACTATTGCTACTGCTATGGGTCTTCAATCAAGAGCAGATAAGCAGAAGGCATTTCTGAAAAAGAACTATCCTGATACAGAATATAACAAAAAAAAGGTTGTTGATAAAGACACTAATTTGACTATGGGAGATGAGTTTAAGGTTTATAGAAAAGAGCAAAGAGCTTTACCAAGAAAGATGCGTTATCAAAAAGACGGTGGTACTGTTTGGACTAGAAATTCTAGAAGACATTAAGAGGTATGCCTATTAGAAAAAGAAGAAGTAATGGCAGCTACTAAAAAGTTTAAAGCTCATATGATGTACAATCCTAAAACTGGAAGAGGCGTCAAAGCTAATAAAATGGCAGATCATTTACGTCTCAAGAAACTTGGTTATACTCATACTAAACCTAAAGCTAAAAAGAAATAATGGCAACTAAGAAGAAAGATAAGAAGTGGATACAGAAAGCTACTAAGTCTATCAAAAGACGAGGTACTAAAGGTAAGTGTACTCCAATTACTAAGAAGTCATGCACAGGTAAAGCAAAAACTTTAGCTAAGACATTTAAAAAGATTGCTGCTAAACGTAAAAAGAAAAAGAAATGAAAAGTAAAAAAAAGAGTAAAAAGTATGGAGTTGGAGGATCTTCAAATCCATTAAAAGATCTTAATGATATGCAGTTTGCTAGAAAAGGTGTAGCTGTAGGATCTATGCTAGAAGGTGGTAGAATAATGTATAAAGGGGGTACACCAGGTGGTCCAGACCAAGAAGTTGACCTTGATGAAGTAGATGCTGACACAAGTAACTTATTTACAGGGGCTTTTTCAAATATTAAAGCTAGAAGATATTCTAAGAAAAATCCAGGAGCTACAGGGGTATCTTATAAACCTTCTGGTGGTTTTAGAAAAAGAAGAAAAACTACCACATTCCAAGATGGTGAAAAAGGAGATATAGTTAGAAGATTAGGAATTTAAGATGTTAAACAGTACAATAGTCATAAAAGTAAAACAGCGAATCAATAAGCTTGACAGTCAAGATTATGATAACTTAGAATGCTGGCAGATTGTTGAGGCTTTTAACAAAGCACAAGTTGAATGGTGCAGAAGACAGTTGCATGGACTTAATATTGTTAAAGAAGGTGATGAACAATCTACTAGAAGAAAAGATGACTTACAAGTTTTACTTACTACAGATGGATTAACAGTTACAGATAAGAAGGATTACTTCTTTGGTAATGTTCCTACAGACTACTTACAATGGAAAAGAGTAGATGTATTTGCATGTCAAGACTGTTGTGAGGATAGAAGAATGACAGTTTATCTAGCAGAAGAAGGTAACTTAAATCAATTACTTAGAGATAAAGCAAAGAAACCTAGCTTTGAATGGGCAGAAACATTTGCTACTTTAATTAATAATGAAGTTCATATATATACAAATAATGAGTTTGATATATCAGATGCTAAACTAATATATTACAGACAACCTAGACAGATACAAATTCAGGGCTGTGTAGATCCATATACTAATGAAGAATCTACAATAGACATAGAATCAGAATTTAAAGATGACATTATAGAATTAATTATTGACGAAACAGTCAGTGTACTAGCAGGAGATATAGAATCTCCAGTACAATACCCAAGAGGTACTCAAACTGCAGAAAGAAATAATTAATTCTATAGTTTGATTAATTGAAAACTTTTTACTATATTATAGTATATTATTTATTTATAAACTAAAAAACAAAACAAATGGCTTATTTTAATCACGCTTTTTGCAAAACAATGCTGATGAAAGAGTATGTCCCAGTTACGGACAAAAATACTACAGCTGACTTAGAAGTTGGTGAACTTGCTCTTTTTAACGCAAAAACTTTCAAAGGAATTGATCCTGCTGAAGGTGACTGTGATCCTTGCCCTTTTATGATTGTAACTGGTTCTCCTTACCAAAAGGATAAAATCGGTCCTTTTCATGGAGGATACCAAGAGACAATTAAATCAAAAGGAATTAATCCTAAATATGTAACTAAGGTTTGGGACTCTTTTTCTAATGCTCCACAACCTTTTGTACTTCATATTGGTAGTACTGAGTTTACTCAAGGTTCTGTAGGTGACGGATGTTGCCCAGAATTTCTTTGTGGTGAGAACTATCACTTACGAGTAGATGTAAAAGGTTCTCCAGTATTGAGAATGTTAAATCACCAAGGATATGTAGAAGTTACTGCATATGGTGGTTGTTGTCCTGATCAACCAGATGATCCCCTTATTGCTCCAGTTGCAGTTGACCCTGCAGGAATTATGATTCAGTGGGCAGAAGGAATTTGGGAAAGTGTAGTTGTTACAGGTAACGGACCAAACTTTAACCCATCTAATCCTTTATCAGCTGATAGAACTAATCCAGAACCACTATTGGTTCCTGTTGTAAGTCTTGGGCCTGGTGCTGTTACTGATACTTTACTTTACCCTCCAGGATACTTTGATGGTACTGCTGGTGCAGCTTTGAAAACTGCAATTGAAACAGCTACAAGTCACACTGTAGATACTTGGGATAACTATGTTGCTGGTACTCTTGATCCTGCAACTGATTGTGCTGGTCTTTCATTAGTGGGTGCATATGAGGATACTAAATTTGGAGATTGTACTTTCCAAACTTCTGACTACTATGGATTAGAGCCTGTTAGAATCTACGCTTCTGAAGTAGATTTAAATGGTGCTCCTTGTGAGTTCACAGGAATCTGTATTGAAGTAGAGTGTGAAGGTAGACAAGCTCAAGGTTTAGGTGAAACTGCTGCAAGAAATCTTATCTTGTCAGAGTCATACAGACAAAACAGTTTTGCTACTGATTTAAGAATTCGTGAGATTACTCAAGGTAATGATCTATTAGATGCTGCAAGAGGTGGTATTGATAGAACTGCTCTTTATGATAGAATCATGATTCAACATTCAGTTCCAAGATTTAATAATCCTACTGGAACATTTGATAATGATCAGTATGTAATTGAGATTTTGACTCAAAATGATGCTAATGGTTTAGCTGCAAGAAAAGCATTAAAAGCTGATCTTGATCTACTATTTACGAATTGTGGTGTTCCTTGTCCAGTAGAGGATGAGAGCTTTAAACCATGTGATGATCCTACAGTACCAGTTGCTGAAGATCAAATCACTCCCGAATAATTAGATAATTAATTACTCATAATAGGGAGAGTGAGATTTTAGTTTCTCCTCTCCCTTTTTTATTTTCTGAATATGGCAAATCATGTATTAAGTTTAGAGATACCAACTGTAGGTAACCCTTGTGTTATGAAAATATTTGACACAAGTGTTTATTCTGCACAAGTTGCTGTCTTTGAACCAAAGTTGCAGATCACAGTACCAGGATATACATATGCTACAGAAGTTCACTTTCAACCTGAATCATCTCCTACATTAACAGGATGTGATCTAGGTCTGCAGACAGAGAACTGTGGTCAATCTTATGTGAATTTACCTGATGGAATTTATGTAGTTAAATATGTAGTAGATCCAAGTCATGTAGTCTATGTAACTTATAATCATTTAAGGATAACACAAGCTCTAAACTTATATCAAAAGATTTTATGTGATATAGATGTAGCAGATTGTGATCCTCCAAAAAAAGTAAAAGACAAGCTTAATAAACTTAGGCTTATTAAAATGTATTTAGAAGCAGCTAAAGCTAAAGTGGAAACATGTCATGAACAACAAGAGGGAATGACTTTATATAACTATGCTTTAAAACTTCTGAAAAAACTAGATTGTAAAAATTGTTAACCATTTAAAACCAACACTATGGCAACATGTAATAATTGCAAGAAAAGATTAAGCTGTGGCTGTCAGAGAGCAAAAGCTGCTGATGGTACTTCAGTTTGCAGATCTTGCAAAGCATCGTATGAAGCTTCTATTAAAAATAAAAGCTTAAAGAAATTTGTAAAATAAAATGGCAGAATTTGTAGATAACTGGTTAATAACGAGTTGTTGTGGTACTCAAGATCCAGATGGTGATGGAGTACTTGATGGTGGTAGTTTAATTGTTGAAGTTGATAATTGGATTAATCAACCAGGTCTATACATATGGAATTTACCAAGTCAAGAAATTGGCACTACGGGTTTCTTTTTAGAAACTGGTCAGTGTTATACTATCAAACAAATAAGTGATGGAAATGTAGCTCCTACAATAGATATAAATGATTTTGATTTTGAGAGTGGACCAATTCCTAATGCTACTTGTGCAGACTTTGACTTAACTCCTTGTTCTTGTCCTTATATTTATGAAGTTAAACCTTGTTGTCCTGACAATGGACCTCAAGAAAATCCTGATCAAGTTAACTTAACTTTATCAAACTTGGCATATCAGCCAGGTGTATATGTATATAATGGTTTAACCCCTGTAGAGTTACCTGGATTAGAGTTAGTAATAGTTCCTGGTCAGTGTTATGAAATTACAAGAACTACTGAGGATCCAGCATTCTTACTTGTTTCATTAGATTTTAGTACTGCTAATTGGACATTAACTGATAAAAATGCAGGATGTAATGATGCAACTTTATGTGCTGATTGTGAAGAACCAGGTGTTACATATTTAAAGTATGAGCCTTGTTGTGAAGATCTAGATACTATATATATCCAAACAAATACTTTCACTGCACAAAACAATGTAGGAGATCCTTCTATAGTACCTGTTGTAGATATTTCAGCTTACTTAGGTGTAATTCTTTATAATGGAGGATTTGAAGCTACTACGCCAAATGGCCTTATAGCAGATAAATGTTATACCGTAACTTTACATACTGTAGGTAGTGAGACAGCTCCTGCACCGCAAGATTACTCTGAGTATACTAATCTACCATTTGCTCCATATGAAAGTTCATTTGTACAAATAGGTAGTTGTGCAAGACAAGAATGTGATAACTGTACTCCTACAGTATATTCTTTATATAGTTGCGAAGGTGGTACACCTTTACAAACAGAATCAGATCTATCTGCTTATGTTGGTCAATATATACAAATCTCAACTCCAGGTGGTGAAACTATACCTGGTTGTTGGCTTGTACAAGAGTTTTCACCGATTGATAATGTAATAGATCCAAATGATCCTGTTAGTAGATCAGCTTATATAGGAGTTAATACTACAATAAATGCACAAACTCAGCCTATAAACTTTTTAGATTTTTGTGAGTGTGATTGTTTATGCTATGAAGTAATAAACTATTCAGGAACATTCAGTTACATTGATTGTGAAACAGGTGAAACTGTACAAGTATTTAGTTCTGGTGCAGATAAATTTTGTTCTAGAGGTAGACCTGCTATAGCAGGAAAAGAAGGAATAGATTATCAATTAGTAATTGGTGATGAATGTGTAGATGATGAATGTCCTGATAAGTGTTTCTTATTAAGAAATTGCAATCCTACTCAGTACCCAAATCAAGATGCTACAATATCATCAACACTGCAAACTCTATCACAGTATGTAGCTACAGGTGAAGTAATTGTTCTTTCTGAATATGAAGGATGTTGGACTGTTGAAGATTCTAGCTGTGTATGTATTACTGTCACAATAAATGGTGTAGACTATGTAGCAAACTATCAAGGAACTATCAATGATGATAACAAGGTATATGAGTTTGAAATATCAGGGATTGCTTATTACATATGGTGGAAAGAAGATGCGGGTCTTTGGGTAATAAGTGACTCTCTAGCTACAACATCAGGGCCTGGTTTAATAGGGTATGTTACATTTTATGCTTTATGTCCAACATTTAGTGATGGAGAATGGGTTAAAAATCTTTTACCTGACGGCACTAATATTACTACATTAGTAACTTCTTTGTGTAGTGTCCAATGCGATTGTCCACAAGATTTAATAATAACGCAAGAATATGAAACTTGTGAAGACTGTCAAGGAACTACAGCATATAAATTATCTAACTGTGAAAAAATAAATGAAGTAATTTATTCTACACAAGATTTATCTGAATATGTAGGACAAATTATTAAAGATGATTGTGCATGCTGGGTGGTTGAAGAAATAGATTATGAGCCCCCTAGCCAGATTACTCTGACTGATTTTACTGCATACGAAGATTGTACAACTTGTCTTAGTACTTACTATGTATTAACTGATTGTAATGGTGAAGAGGATACAATAATTACTTCTACTAATCTATCTCCTTATCTAGGTTTATTTATAAATATAGAAGGGTGTAACCCATGTTATGAAGTTTCTCTTTATACAGACAGTGCTGCACCAGAAAGTATTAAAGAAGTTATAGTAAGTGATTCTTTTCCAACTTGTTTTGAATGCAATCAATTGCCCCCAAGATGTTCTACTGTATTTAATAATAGTACAGAAGATAGAACTTTTACTTATATAGATGTTAACGGAAATGCTCAACAAACAGAAATAGTAAAATCAGGTCATTTCTCACTTAGATATTGCGTACAAAAATGGGAGCAATCTGACAGCTTTATATATAATTTTTACGGAGATTGTACTGTATTTGAAGATGTTGCTCAAACAGAGGATTGTGATTGCTTTAATCTTAGAATAACAGATCTTAACGGTGATACATTTACATATCTAGCAGTACATAATGGTGAATTTTATAATACTGAAAGAGTATGGGATGTTACTGTAAATGGTTTTGAATATAAAATATGGACAACAAACTCAGGTGCAGGTGGATGGGCTTGTAGTGCTGTTGTAGGAGGCAGCTTTAGCATTGCAGATCCAACTGTATTAGGAACTATTAAAAGTGCTGTATTAGATTGTCCAGCAGGAGAAAGTGAATCTAACCCTGTAGTTTGGCAAGGTGGAACTATTCCTGGTGCATCTAGTAAAGCAGGTTCAATTATTGCACCTGGAGGTATTATATCTTTTGTTACCAATTGTCCAAATTTACAAGTTATTAAGTATGCACACTGTGTACAACACTTTCCAAACAAAAGAAAAGTAAAACCAGGATACAATACTCCTATATGTTCTGCAGATAAGTATGATAAAATTACATGCAACTTTGCAGATATAGCATACAAGAAAGTACTTGAATTAAGATATGGTATATCTAATTGCTGTCCTGAAGAAGATGAAAAATGGTTAATTAAAAAAGAATTAATAGAGTTACAAGCACTAACAGATCCTGATTACACTTGTGATCAAATAGCTGATTGCTGCGGAAATCCAACTTCACATTGCTCTTGCAATTCTTAATAATAATTTGTATATTATAAATAACAATAAGTATGAAACCTTTAAATTTAGATAATAAGCCTTGTAGCCCAATATCTTCCAACTGTGTAGTTTGGCAAGGTCCAGATATTCCATGCATTGAATTATGTAATGGAGACACTGTATCAGATGTTGTATTTCAAATGGCTACAGAGCTTTGTAATATTCTAGATGCACTCAAAGTTTCTAATTATGATTTAACTTGTTTTAGTACATTAGCTTGTGGTCCACAAGACTTTCAAGCTTTACTACAATTTTTAATTGATCAAATTTGTCAATTACAATCTAGTAGCAGTACAACTACAGTTGTATCAGGTTCTACTAGTGAAGTTAAAGATCCTACTACACAACAGCCTATTTTAACAAGAGGTGTTAGTGATACTTGTCCAGACTGTGTAGTTACAGTTCCAGAAGAATTTGTAGTAAATCAAAGAAGAACAATGCAATTAGTAGATTATGCTACTATGATGGGTGAAAAAATCTCAAGTATTGTTACAGAAATGAGTTTGCGCAACACGCAAATTGCAGATATTTTATCTAGAGTAAGTACTTTAGAATCACAACCAGCCCCTACATTTACAGTACCTAGTTTTACAATCAATTGTCAAATAGGTAGTTTACTAAATGGAACAACTCAGCAAATTGATAATCTTTTAGAACAGTTTATTAATAGTGTTTGGTGTGGTTATGTTTCAGTTACAGGTAATTCAACAGAGTTAACTACTGCTGTAGCACAAGCATGTGTAACAGATGCTAGTGTAAGTTTAGCAAAAGGTGGAACTATGGCTGTAGAGTATGCAGGTCAATGGGTTCCTGATGCAAGCTATGATACGGTAGCTGATGCAATAAACAACTTATGGATTTCTCTTTGTGATATTTTTAATTACTTATCAAGCAATAGCTTTACTATTACTGCTTCTAGTACTAACACTGTTAATTTAGAATTAGATTTATCAAATAATCTTACAGCTAAAGTTCAAGATACGGGTTGGGTTAATTTAGATGGTTTTACTTGGTACAGTGGTTCTGCTGATATTCCTGGTGTAAGACCTCAATGTAGAAGAGTAGGTAATATGATTCATTTTAGAGGAATTGCTTTTATACCTTTGGCTGTAAACTATGGTGTAGATGATAGTATAATACCATTAACTGCTACAGATACTTATAACAGTAATACAGGGGTTGGTCCTGCAACAAGTGGGTCAGGCTCTGTAACAATAGATGCATCTGGAGCAGTTTTTTGGAATAACAATACTAGAGTAATTCCAGCAACTGTTTTAGATCCTTTAGAAAATTTAGATGGTCCATACAGATTTCAGTACCCTACATTATTTAATAGAGTTATTACTGTTGGTGGAAACGGAACAATGTTAAGTTCTGCAGGTAGATTTGGTATTACTTCAGCAGGAGTATTATACTTTGCTACACTAAAAGATCAAGAGATTCCTAGCTCAGGAGGTTCTTTATTAAAAGGAGCTTCTCCTCTTCGTTATATTACATCTAATATTAGAAGTGGTGAGTTTATACCAAATTTTATAAATACTGATACAGATATACAGAACTTGCCCGCAGCTGGTGCAAGTAACTTAGTTGCTGAATCAGGATTTCCAGATGCAGCTGGAACTGATGTAACATGGCCTATTAGTTGTGATGCTGCAGAAGAAGATCAAATAGGAGGATTTTATGCAACCTTAGAGGGACTAACTGCTTTTATAGATTGTTCTTCAACTACAGCAACTGATTCATGTTATTAAAAAATTAAATTGTAAATTATATATATAAAATAAAATAAAAAATGGCTTGTTCAAATTGTAATACCCCAAACTGTGGATGCTCTGGAACTTACGTAGTTTCCCAGACATGTCCACCAGCATGCTCTGAGGTTTTTAACTCATCATGCATTGTCTACACAGGTGTAGACATAACCTGTCCTGATAATACGACAGGAATAACTAGTACAGTAATCTCTAGAAATGATTATTTAGATACTGCACTAACAAAAATTATTAATTATTTCTGTAGCAGATTTAATTCTTTAGTAATACCTACAACAGTAGTTGAGTCAGATGATGCAGCTATTATTGTTACTGAACAAATAGTTGGTTCTGTAACAACTTATCTTTTAAGTTTAGATCCAGCTGAATTACCTTCGGCATCTCAAGTAACTGCAGGAGAGAATGTTACTGTTACTGGAGATGGTAGTGCTGGAGATCCTTATGTAGTAAATGCAGAAAATGCTATTGTAATTAGCAGTAGTGATATTATAACTGTAGTTCCTCAAGTAGGAGTACCTAGTACTTATACAACTACATATGATATTGAAGTTAATGAAGAGAATTTACCAGATACTATTTTAGAATCAGATACTGGACATGTTTATATAACAGATACTCAAAACTCTCCAACAGCGGGAGATACAACTTATACATTAGAAGTTGATGAAGTTACTGTAGAAACAACTGATGATAGACTTGCTGTTACTTTAACTTCTGCAGGTGGATCTCCAGGTTATGAAAGAACATTTGATGTTACTATAGATGATGCTGATATGGCAACATGGATTATGAACAGTGTTGTGTGGAATACGGATCCATTAACAGATACAGGTCTTATTGCTGGTGCAGGTATAGCTTTTTCATTTGATCCTGTTTTATCACAAATAGAAATTTCTAGTTCATTTACAGACCCTGACAGATGGGATGAACTATCTGATTTTGCAGGTACTACTATTCAACCTAATTTACCAACCTCTACTCTTGCATTTTTAGCAAATCCAGCTACTGTAGACGCAGGTGGTGATGGTATATCTGCGGTTCTTGGAGGTATTCCTTCTGCAGCAGAGATCCAATTTACTAACACTGATCCAGGTTCTACTCAGTTAATCTTTGGAAGTGTAGAAGTATCAGGACAACCTACTATAACTGCAGATTCAAATACTGAAGTATTAACTATTGTAGCAGGTGTTGATATTGAAGTTACAACTGACAACACATCAAAAGCTCTAACTATTACTAATGGTATTGATGCAGTATATTCTAATATTGAAGGTGATGACTCTGTTTCATTACAAGCAGGTTCTACTACAGATACTTTAGATATTTTAGGTGGAGATGGTATTACTACTTCTGGTAATGCTGCTGGTCCTGGAAACAATCAGCTTACTATTACTAATGATGGTGTACTTACTGTATCAGCTGGAGCTAATATTATAGTTGATAATGCAGATCCTCAAAATCCTATTGTTTCTACAAGAGCTAATGCTCAGGTAGATGATACTAGTGTAGTAGCTCAAGATATAGCTTCAACAGGAGTACCAGTAGCTTTAACTCATGGTTTAGGTATACAATACGCACAAATTAGAGTAATTGCAAATACAGTTCTTACAGGATCATTTGTAGCTAATCAGGATATAACTTCTGATTTTGCAATTATTATGACTGGTGTAGATGCATACACTCTTGAAAGTACAACTTACACAGGTAACGTTAGAGTTATTGTAGTAGGATCTATATAATATTGTCGCAGTTTGTTGGTTTCTGTGGCTAACAACAGGAAAGCCCTCACACAAGTGGGGGTTTTCTTTTTTTAGCTATATTTGTTATACTTGATAATCTCATTAATTTTTAGTATATTATTTACATAGTATGGAAACATTCAAAACACCAGACTTAAACGCTCCAAGATTTAGAGCTGACACTTATGAAGTTTTAAATAAAGAGTTCTTTGACAGATTTAGAGAAAAGTATCCAAGGCATAAAAACCTAAAGGATAAAGAACTTAGATCAATTATTAAGTCCTTTAATAAATTGGTTTATGAAACGGTGATTGACAAAAGGAATGGTGTAGAACTTCCTGAATCACTAGGTTGGTTATTCATAGGAACATGTCAACCAAGCCAAAAGAAGAATGTAGACTTTGCTAAATCTAAAAAGTACGGTGTTAAAGTTGCCAACAAGAACTGGGATAGTGATGGTAAGCTTGCTAAGATATTCTTTACTAATGGAAGATTAAAGCACAAAATTAAGAATAGAGAGTTTTGGGGCTTTACTGCATGTAGAGAGTTTAAAAGAGCAGTAGCTAAATCATATCCTGAAAACTGGAACAATTATATAGTAGTTGATCCAAAACAAAAATTAAAACTAGCTTACTCTAAAAAGGTAGCTAATGAAATAAGACTGAAAAAGCAAGATCATGCTTTAGATGACTATAATGAATTTGACTTATGAGCACTACAGTTGGCGAAGCAATATCAAGAGTTAGAAACACACTAAAGGCTGTTAAGGAAGATCCATTCCTAACAGACAGAACAATCTACTTTTCTATTATTAAGTATGGTCAATCTCTTATGAAGAGAGAAGACAACCAACTTAGACTAATGAAGATTAGTAATATCTTTAAAGTAATGCCTTATGTAGAGCTTATAGAGGTAGACAAAGTAGATGCTGCATGTGTAGGTGTATACTCAGGATGTTACTTTAAGAGAACCAAAGAAAGGATCCCAGATCTTTTGACTGGTATTCAGGGACCTATATTTAGGACTGTATCATCAGTTGATGGTTCTATAGAGTTATTTAGAACTGATCCAGGTACTTTTGTTTCTATGACTAAAACTACTACGTTTAAGTATAACAAGAGACATTACTTCTGGTATATAGACGGTTATCTTTATTTTCCAAATCTAGATTGGGATGCGGTTAAGATAGAGGCTATCTTTGAGAATGATACTGAAAGCTGTGATTCTGACAAATGTCTTATTAAACAAGAACAATCTTTAAATATACCAGATTACTTATTTTCTGAAATAGAACAGTATGTAGTAAAAGAATTAAGTATGACAATTCAAGTTCCACCTGATGGACCTGATGATGGACAAAACACACTTAGATAATGGCAGCAAGAAAACAAAAATGTTGGAAAGGCTACGTAGCTAAAGGTAAAAAAAAATCACCTAGTGGTAAAAAAACTAAAAGTGGTAGAGTAAAAATGGTTAATAATTGTGTACCTAAAAGAAAAAAGAAAAAATAATGGATTATAACTACACATTAAAATATAGAACCTTTGATCAATTGTTAGAAGATGTAACAGTTGATTTAAGCTCATTAGCTTTAGAAAACATGATTGAGCCTCAGCAGCTTATTAAGCTTGCTAAGAAGCTAAATTATGATTTAGGGCTTAGACTTAACCAACAGAAAGAAGTTATACTTGATGTAGATCATGGTAAAGTAAAATTACCTGATGATTTCTATACATTTAATTTTGCTTTTATATGTGGTAATTTTGAGAGAGCTGTAGGTTACGATGGTTTTGCAGGTGGTACTAATATGATAGAAGTACCTATTACAGATAGCAAAATACCTGAAACTTACAGTGATTTTCCAGCACAAGTTCCAGACCCTTGTGATACTTCTCAGCCTACTTGTTGCTGTGATGATAAAGGTAATGTAGGAACTTGCTTAGTGCACAACCCAAAGCAACCTTATGGCTGTGAGCTAACTAAGCCTAGAGTATTCATGAACTGTAAGAATGAGGCATATGAACTTATACAAGTTATTAATGCTTCTGAAACTAGATTATATAGAGAACTATATCCTTTAAAAATGAAGGCTAGTCAAAATATAGACTGTGCTTGTCCTAATTTATATTACAATACTTTAGATGAAGGTTGGATTAAACACGGGTTTCTGTATACAAATTTTAAAACAGGTAAAGTATATTTAAATTATCAGGGTCAAATGGAAGATGAGGAAGGTAACCTTTTAGTTCCTGATCATGATCTTCTTAATGAATATTATGAGTATGCATTAAAGTCTAGAATACTAGAGAATTTGTATATCAACGGAGAAGATGTAGCGCAAAGAATGCAACTTGTAGAACAAAGACTAAAAGCTGCTAGGAACAATGCTAAGAGTGTGGTTAATACTCCAAATTTTGCAGAACTAAAACAAATATGGTATGCTAATAGAAAAGCAATGTATGGTAAGTATTACAACATGTTTATGTCATACTCTCCAAACAATGATTTTTTTGAAGCTCGTAATAAAATTAGAGTAGTGTAATCATGGCCAAAAAAAAGTCACCTGATACTAATGTAAATCAAACTAGAACTTTTGTAAAAGGTTTAACTCGTGATGCAGATGCTTCTTTCATCCAAGAAGGGATGTGGAACTATGCTAGGAATGCAGTTAACAATACAAGGGAAGGTGAGATAGGAACTCTATCTAATGAAGAGTCTAATGCTCTGTGTGGAGTAATTGGTGCTGATATTACAATAGATAAAGAAGTAGTTATAATCGGAGCCATTAATCTATTTGAAAGTAAGTGGGTTATTTACTCTGTTATATATGAGAAGACAACTTTAAATACAGTTATTACATCTGAGATAGGTTTATTTGAAGAAGAGTTCTGTAGATATAGACCTATAGTCAGAGACAAGTGTTTAAACTTTAGTAAGTTTAATTTAGTATCTGGTGCTTCTAGAGAAAAGGGTGATTGTACATGGCAAGTGTATTGGGCAGATGGAAGTAATCCTGACAGATACTTAAACATAGGAGACCCTAAGTTATGGCCATCAGATGACTTTACTTGGTTAGGTGGATTAGATGGCAGCTCAACTATAAACTACTATACTAATGCTGTAGGAGTTACAATGCTATGGCCAGGAGTAGCTTGGGTAGAAGATTGTAATACAGTTAACGATTGTATAATCTGTACAGATCTTAATAAGTTAAACTGCGATGATGTAAGACTTGCTAGTTTAGTTACGACACCTTGCATTGATTTAAGTGTAGGGGTTCAAGAAGGTACTATTCTAAATGGATCATATGCTGTAGGTTTAGCCTATACTATAAATGATCAAGCTGTAACTAATTATTTTTCTTTATCTGCTGTTCAACCTGTATTTAATGAAGTAGACGGAAAAGGTTCTCTAGAGATTAATATAAAAGATTTAGATTCAGAACACTTTGATCAATTTGAATTAGCCGTTGTCTACATGAACAAGCAAGTTGTAAATTATAAAATCTTAGGATATTATAATATAGACAACGATAAAATTATTATTGATCAAATTGCTGCCACTCTAGAAGATAGTGATCCAACCAGTTTATTTCAGTTAAATCCTGTAATAGAAACTTCTGAACAGATTGTTGAGGCAAATAGATACTTATTAAAGATTGGTCCTAAGAGTAAATTTGATTTTAACTATCAACCTTTAGCAAACTTAATTAAGGCAGAATGGGTGTCAGTAGAATATCCAGAAAGATATTATATTACTGGAGGTAGTAATACAGGATATTTAAGAGATGAAGTATATACCTTTTTTATTAGATGGGTATATGACACAGGAGATAAGTCGGCATCATATCATATACCAGGTAGACCACCTGTGCAGTATGATGGTATTTTAGAGGCTGGAGAATCTTATAGTACAGGTAACTCTTTTCCAGGAGAAAATCAACTCTTTGAAACTGTTAATACAGCTACAGTAATCCCACAGTCTCCAGCAATAGAGATTGAAGATGGGGGTAAAATAATTGCATATGGTAACATGGGTTACTGGCAATCTACAGAAATATATCCATCTGATAGACCTGATATATGGAACTCAAGTGAATATCCATGGACTAATGTAGGTAATGATACTACTTATGATTTATGTGGTAAGAATATAAGACATCATAGATTTCCTGAAAACGGTATACATCCTAATGCATATCACTTTACCAAAAAATCAGATGGTACTTTCCATATAAGATTAATGGGTGTAAGATTTAGAAACATTGTTATACCTAAAGATAATGACGGTAATGACATCCAAGGGATTGTAGGATATGAAATACTAAGAGGTTCTAGAGAAGGTAATAAATCTATAGTAGCTAAAGGTATGTTAAATAACTTTAGAGACTATAATCTTCAAGGTGAAACAGATGCAAGTCCTAAAGTGGGTCTCTATGCTAATTATCCGTTTAATACAATTAAACCAGTTGGAAATCAAAATGGCAATCCTTTTCTATTTAACTATCTATATAATGATCCATATATAGTAAGTAGAGATGGTGAGGAAGGATTTTTTCAAGGTGATGCTGAGTATGTAAAGGTTAATCAGGATATTCCTAAAAGTATGTTAAGCTTTCATTCCCCTGATACATCTTTCAAGACTCCCTATCTGCAGATGTCAGAATTAAAAGTTTATGGTCATCTAGAAGGTACTGCTAATCAACGTTTTGTAGAAGCGCCTAATCATCCTCAGTTTCAGCTTTTAGCTGATATGATACTTTTAGTTGGAGCAATAGGTGGTATTGTTAATACAATATTTAAACAATCTGGTAATATAGAAATAAATTATCCTGCGGGTAAATGGGAACCACAATGGGTTCCTAATATAACAGGTGGAGATAAGGAGAATAAACCTGCTTATAAGTGGTCCATTAATGGTACATTTCTTCCTAGTTCTACTACTATCATAGGTGGTACAGGTACACCAGGTGGTAATGATAATACTCCAGCTGCTAATATAGATACTAGCATTATTACAAATGAACTTGATTCAAACGGGGATCCTCAAGAAGTCTTAGGAAATCAAAATGATTATGATGAATTAATTGATGATGACCAAAATCCAAATGAGGTTCAGGATGAAATAACTAGCTGGAAAGCTTTTATAAATCAATTTCCTGGAATTGTCCCTGGAACAGGTGGCGAATCCTTAGATCAAATAATGGTAAAGCAAAACCAAAAGATCTTTGATAAAGGTAAATATTTAACTACACCGTTTATTAAAAGGAACTATACAAGTAAAGATGTACTACCTGCAGCTATACAAGGTTTGTCTTCTTCATTTGGTGAGATACTTTTTAACTTTTTAGAAGGAGTTGACATTACTGTAGATTTATTAAAAGCTATAGGATCATTTAGACAGTATGCTTTAGAACTAATAGGTCACGGAGACTATGATACTTTTGTTCCTTCTACTGCAAGCATAGATAGATTTTCTTTAGAAGATGGTATTTATGTATTTAGTGATATTCAAGACTTTCCAGAGTTTCAAGACACTGCTGGAAATTCAGTGAGCTATAGAATAAATAATCTTAATAGACCTCACAAAGTTGTAATAAGAGTTGAAACACCTAATGGAGTTCAAACAGGACCTGACTTTATAACAGATGATTCAGGTAACTTTTTTGATAAATCATTAATGACTTTAGATATAGCATCTTCACTAGTTCCAGACTTTGATGTTAATCATAAACCAGAAGGTAAAAAGAAACCCTTTAACAATCCTATTGCTAGTCATTACGGTGGTTTAAAGTTTAGCATTAGAAATCAGTATGGTCAGTTAAATACTATATCTCAGATTATAGCAACGCCATGTGAACAAAAGATTGATTTTAATACAATTGGTGAAAACATAGGAGCATCTGTACAAAAAGTAATATCAGAAACTTCTACATTTTTTGGAGGAGATACTTATATAAATAGATTTACTGAAAAGAATATAATGCCATTCTTTACTGCTTGGTTGTATGATCAACCTAGAGGTACTGAGTGGAATTACTTCTTATATCCTTCAGTACCTTTTCCAAGATTTTGGGCTAACAGTGAACCTTGGGATATAAGTGAAATTAACGTTGATGATTTTTTAAGTAGTATAGTATCACCTAACTTGACAGGTACAGGTCTATTACCAAGTGCATATTATAAATTAGATAGTGAAAACTATAATAGACAATTGAATACAACCGCAGATTATCCTGGTATAATTACTCCAAAGAATTCTTTCTTTTATTTAGCTGCTTGCGGTATAAGAGACTTCTTTGTAGAGAGTGATGTAATTGTAGACTTTAGAGTAAGAGGAGATTTTGAAAGACAATACCATTATGATAAATATAGGTACACAGATCTAGAAGCTTTGTTTGATACTAAGCCTGAAATACTAACAGCTGGTAATTATTATAACTATGATTTCTCTTTAAGTATATCCAACTTCTTTATTACTCAGCTGTACAACTTTGGCTACTTACAATCTAGAAGCTATGATCCAACTGTAGCTGAATTATGTTTTACATCCCAACCTAATGTAATTAATTATTCTTTACCTGAAACTCAAGAGAGCTTAATAGAATCTTGGAGAACATTCCTACCATTAAATAAAGTAGTATTTAAGAATAATGTAAATTCTGTAAAGAGTTATGCTCAAACAGGAATGCTTGTTACGTTTGAAAATGCAAGTCCTTTATTATATGCAGGTGTAGATCAAAGAGAAGATTACTTAGGTGTAGCTGCTACAATAGGAGATGGTCTATTATTTTCTGCAACACCTAGAAATGTAACTGCCGCAGATGCAAAGTTTGAATATGGTTCTTCTCAAGATAGATTAGCTGTAGCTTCTACTCCAGCAGGATTATATTATATGAGTCAGCAACAAGGTAAAATATTTTCTTTTGGTCAATCTCTTCAAGAAATATCTGCTATTAATATGAAGTGGTGGTTTGAAGAGTTTCTACCTTACAAGTTAACAGAGGACTTTCCCGACTTCCCTTATATTGACAATCCTGTAGCAGGAATAGGTTGTTCAATAGGATACAACAATAGTGATAGTATACTATACTTTTCTAAAAAAGATTACATGCTTAAGCCTGAATATAAAGGCTTAGTTGAGTATTTAGATGAAGATAGATTTACTGTAGATTTAGGGCAAGGTAATAGAGTTGTAGTAAACTTAGGAGATGAGACTATATTTGAAGATGCATCATGGACTATAAGTTATGACCCTAAAGCAAAGCAGTGGATTTCATTTCATGACTGGCATCCTAACTTATATCTATCAGGAAGAAACAAACACTATACAAGTAAGCTAGGTGGAATATGGGAGCATAATGCTGGATGTAATGATTACTGTAACTTCTATGGAACTCAGCATCCTTTTGAAATAGGTGTACCATTTCCTACTGGACAGAATGTAACTACTATGAAAAGCATAGAGTATTACTTAGAGTGCTACAAAAGAGATGAGCTTTTCTGTGTAGATCAATTCCATGTTCTTGATTATAATTTTGATCAAGCAATTGTATTTAATTCAGAACAAGTATCAGGCTATCTTAATTTAAACATATTCCCAAAGAATAATATAGTATTAGCTCAACAGTATCCAATAGTAAATCTAGACTCTGTAGATATATTAGTATCTAAAGAAGAACAAAAGTATAGATTCAATCAGTTCTGGGATATTACTGAGGACCGTGGAGAGTTTCCAGAAGGATCTAGTTATCCTCCTACAGGACCACTTATTCAAGGTACTACAACTTTATTAGGTAACTATGCACAGAATCAGATTTGGAATACAAAAGCAAATGGTTATGTTCAAGATCTAAATCCAGTAAATTTAAATTATAACAAACCTCAGTTGCAAAGAAAAAAATTCAGACATTATGTAAACTATCTAAAGTTAATTAAAAATAATCCTCAAGATGTTAATATGGTATTTAAAATCTTGAATAGCAAAAATCAAATTTCACAAAGATAATGAGTACAAAATATCATCCTCTTACTGAATGGGCTTTAGAGCAACAAAAAAAATGGAAAGGTTTAAAAGAAACCGACAAAGAAGCTCTTGAAATACTCAAAGAGTATAATAAGAGAATAGGAACTAAATTTAATCCTAGTGACCATTGGAGTGCTATAACTATAGAGAATGCTAGAATGGCTGCAAACGGCTTTAAATCTGTTGAAGAAGCAAAGAAAGCTGGTGTTAACTTAAGTCATAAAAGTCATTCAGGATATGTTAATGATGGTTTTAAAGCTGTTCAAGATCCTAATTACAAATACAATAAATACATATCTGAAAGAATAGATGACTCTGAAATTAAAATAGGAGACTACCTTGTTGGAGGTAGAGAGAGTACTAAAAATTGGAAGTTTGAAGATTTTGAAAAAGCTGCAAAGAATAATAGTGGATATGAATCTCATGGTTCTGCGGTTGTATTTAAAGGTATTGATAATAATGGAGAATATGTAATACTTGCAGATGGTAACTGGAGCGATACATATGCTAATAGAAAAGTTTATGTTAAAGACTTAGCAAGAAAAGGATATGCTGTTAAAGTTACAGATACTAATCCAACAAGCAATTCTCAAGTAGAGCAAAGTTCTACTCGTAGAAGTCCTTTGGATATATCTTTAGAAAGATCTGAAAATGTTGAAGATACTGATGAAGTTGTAGAAGATACTGAAGATACTGAAGATACTGAAGATGATTCTGTTTTAGATGAAGGCCCAACTATTGAAGAACAATTACAATACGCAACTTCATCTGGTTCTAGTAATCAATTTAGATTATCTGATGAAGCTCAAATGCAATTATTTGGAACTATTGTATATCCTAGAAATGCAGAAGGTGCTTCTATAATATCCCCTGAAGGAGATCCTTGGGAATACAAAAAGGAAGGAAATGACTTCTATACTAAAAAGAAAGAAGATGAAGAGTGGATACCTACAGACGGTGCTGTTTCTAATAACATAAAAGAAAATATTTTTAATGAGCCTTGTGCAGATGGTAACTGTAAAGATGAAGAATACTCTGAAACAAATCCTTTTGAAAACTTACAAGCTGAATATGCAGAAAAGGAAAAAGAAGAACCTTGGTGGAAAACTGCAGGTTACTCTCATTCACAAAGTAGAGTAATTGATGAAGCTTATATGAATTACTTAGATGGTGATTTAAGTCTAGAAGATTTTAATAAAATAAAAGAAAGAGATATAAAATCACGTTCATATACAAAAGATCCTTATATAGCCTATCTAGATGGTGATATGAGTACAGAGGATTATAAAAAACATTTAAGAACAACTCCTCAGTTTAGAAGTGATTTTGATAAAGTAGTTAGTCAACTTGATGGATTTGAAGAAAGAAATGGTCAAGCTTATAAAAATTCTGTAGGAGGAACTTCTTATAAACTTACTGCAGACCAAAAAAAATATCGTAGAAAGATAGCAACAGATTTTGCAAAAAAGTATGGTTATAGTATAGAATCTTTTCCAACAGAACAGCAAATGACAGATGATGAAAGTTTAAATTTAATTGATGATGGTCTTTTAAATATGAAGGGTAACCTTTTAAGAGAAGATTTAAAAACTTATGATAGTAAATGGAAAAGAGTACACGAATTAAAATCAGGATTTGAAAAAGCAGGATATCAAGTAGATGGTGATTATAATATAAGATGGGATGGTTACGCAGAAGGTAATATAAATGACATTATTGATACTGAAAAAGAAACCCATAGCCTTTGGGACTTTGAAGCAAATGATGGTAAAGGAGATTTTATATTTGATGGAAGTCTTAAGGGAACTGCTTACTATGCAAATGAAGACTGTAAAAAACTTGGAAAAGTATTTGATGTAAAAACAGGAGTATGTGTAGATGATCCATATGGTTTTGAAATGATACAAAATGCAGCCTATCTTGAGCCTGAGTATGAAACAGATGTTACAGGAAGATACGCAGTACAAAACCCAAATAGACCATGGGGAGGTTATAAGTCATATATGGAAACATATGGTCACATGCCTCAAGGCACAGGAAGTTCTGATCAATTTTGGCTTGCTACACTATTAGGTCCATCAAGTATTCCTGGAATTGTAGGAAGTCTAACAGCAGAAACAGCAATTACTCCTTTTATTGATCCTGCAGTAGATTTTGTTTTTGATATGTCTGAGTTGGTAGTACCTGGTAATCCTGTAAAGCAAGTATCAGCATTTACAAAATATGCAGCACCTATAGAAAAAAATTGGAATGCTGCTGTAAGAAGATATAATAAAGCAGATGGCTTCTTTGATAGTATAGGTGCTTTCTTTAATTTAGAAGAAGGTGGGCCTGTTGGAGCTTTGCCTATGATAATGCATGGTGGTGTACCGCATGAAGATCCACCTGAAAAAATAACTTATGAGCAACGATATCAACAATTAAAAAAAGCTTGGGAAGAAGAGCAAAAAAGAGCAAACCTTGTTATGGAAAATGCTCATAAGTTAGCTTATGAATTAGGAACTAATGAAAATGAAAAGAGTAGTGACGCTCTTGATAAACAAGCTAAAGGTTATGTTTATAATTTTAATGATGATGCTCAGAAGTATATATTGGAGCCAAGAACAATTGAAGTTAGAAATGCCGAAGACTGGGATAGAATAGGTATGAGTTTTATAAATGATCCCATGCATTGGGTAAATAATTTAACTCGTAAGGATAAAAAAGGTAATACTTCGCATTTAATAGATTGGGACAATAGTGAGAGGTATTATGATGATGAAGGAAATAGAGAACTCACTTATGCACGAGATGAAAATGGAAACCTAATACCTATGCGAAGGAGAGGTGAAGGGTGTATAGGAGCAATGTGCGGTGTTTATAGTACAGCAGGGGCTACTAATATTTCTGACTATAAAATAGGTTATGGAAATCAAATAGCAAAAGCAGGAGATCCCATTTTTAAACAAATGTCTAATATATTTTGGGATGCAAATAATGAAGCTGCACTAAGAGCAGCAGGTTTTGAAAAAGTAAAGGAAGGAGATCCGATTAAAAAAGGAACATTAGCAAGAGTGGTAAAAATTGATGAAAATGGTAATCCCTATCACTCTCATACTGTAATGGTTAATAAAGTTAATGAAGATGGTACAGGAATAGATTATAATGATCCAGAGGCAATGATTGAAAATCCTGGACCATTTTACAGGGGAATTGTTACTAATAAACCTTATTCAGGTTATAAGTTTGATTATTATAATTATGTAGGAGATACTAAAAGGTTAAAAGAAGAGTTTAATGCTTTTGAACCTGAGTATAATAAATATTTAGAAAGGAAGGAGGATATAGGTATAAGCATGCCTATTATAAAACCGCAATTGGTAATGCCAGAATCTTCTGAAATTCCTGAAATAATAACTAGAGAAGAAGACCAACCAAAAAGAAAAAAACTTTTTAGTAAAAAGATTAAAAGAAAGCATGGTGGTCCTCATGATCCACCATCAGGTAGATCCAGAACTTCACAAGATGGAGATCCGCCTAATAATCCATATGAATTTGGTTTATACATTAATGAAAGATTGGGAAAAGCTTTTGACATGATGAATGAAAATCCTGATGCAAAATATACAGGTTGGTATCTTGATAATTACAAAGCTCAAGATTCCAAATATACACTTCAGGGTAAAGAGCGAGCTGATGATCCTTATTCAGGGTTTATGTCAGATCTTATGGATTATGATGAAGAAAATCTTAAAGCTTACATAGATTTATATAAAGCTTATATTAAGGAAGATCAGAAAAGTATAGATACAGGTGAAGAAGGAAAATATACACGCTCAAATTTAGACGGTTATACACAAATAGTAAGTGTTTTAGAAGATGTTTTAAAAAATCCTATAAAACCTAAATCAGTAGTTTTGGGTGCTGAATTAGCTCCTATTATTATATATGATAAACCTACATATAAAGATGCTTATAAAAATGTAGACAAAGATAAGTATCCTACATACGAAGACTTTGAGTTTGCAGCAAAATATTATAATGAAACTGGTACAAATCCAGATTCACAAGATTTACCAAGTAATAGGCTACCAGCTCCACCTCCGCCTGAGTATCAAATAGAAGATATAGAACCTGATATATCTCCATTACCTATCATAGAGCCTTCACTTATATCTAGATCAGATACAGGAGAGATTATAACCCCTGAAGAAGAAATACAATACAAAAGAAAGTTTGGTTTTTATGATAAGGAAGGTGAATCTAAAAGAGCAAAGCTTAGAAACTTTCTTGGTTACCGTATACCAGAATTGATAAATCCTAAAAAGAGTAGAAGTATAAAATACAAAACACCTAAAGGATTTGGATTCTATGAAGAGCCTATACAAGAACAAATGTATCCAGAAGGTTTTGTTCCTAGGTTTAAGGATGGTGGTCCTCATGATCCTTTACCTGCGGAATATTTAAAGTCTGAAGGATTTGCAAAAGCAGCAAATCAAGATTTAGATTCATTACTTAGAGGTTTTAATACTGATGGTTATGATTCACATTGGTATGAGGGTGGTACTGAAAACTATGGTGTGACATCTGATCAACTTAGAGCTTTTGCAGGTGACTATCATCCTAAAAGTTTTGTAAATGCTGCTGCTTATTCACAAGCTATGAATAAACTTGCTAATGATGCAGGTGGTAAAAATGTAATTAATATTCCTTTTGCAGATAATCCAATGGTTATGAGAACTGCAGATGATGATGTTGAATATGTTGAATATGTAAAGCCGACAACATTGCAAGAAGAGGGTTACATGGATGAAACAGGTACTAATGCTGTAAATCAATATCAAAGCAGAGGTCTTGCAAAAAGATACACTCAGTTTGAACACGGTGGTCCACATGAAGGAGATCCACCTGACTACTTTGAACTTTTAGAAGCTTATAATAAAGCAAGAGAAGAAAAAGCTAAGTATGATAAACAATATGCTTTAGATCTTAAAGATTATGAAAAAAACAAAGTAAATGCAAAAGCTAAGTATGATGAAGATTTAAGGCGATATAATTATAAGTGGGACAACTATAGAGACAATAAAGCTTATATTGAATATCTTTCAAATAAGTTTGATTATCTGCCTAAATCTTTTGATGATCCAATGCTGGATAATCTAGAGCCATCTGAATGGAATTCAGAAGATTCCCGAAACTTCAAAGGGCACAGATCAGTCCGAAATAAAGACGGAAAAGAATTTGCACACATGATTGATGAGACATTGTGGAAAAAAATGCCAGGATTCAGTAATTTCTTTACTGACCCTGATCATTATTTAGAGAGATCCCTAATTCTTTGGGATGACGCTAGTATGAAGGACTATGCGAATAGAAAACTTAACAATGTAATTACTACTGATACTAAACTATATGCTCCTCCTAGCGACCATCCAGAATGGAATAAGTTTTATAGAAAATTTGGATTCGCAGACTCTGGAAAGAATACTATAGAATTGTATGGTAAACCCACTCAGAAAAAACCATCTCTAGATTTAGAGGAGCCTGAATATAATCCACCAGTAATACCAGAGAAGCCTGAGTATCAACCTACAAAACTGGATGTAATAAAACCAGAACTTATATCTTATGATACAGAACTGCCAGATATAATAGAAAGAGATGAGGTAGAAGGTGTAGACTATAAAAGAAAGTTTGGTGTATGGTTAGAAGACAAAGCTGATAAAAAGGCTAGGTTAAAAACATTTTTTAAATATGCAGTACCAGAATTCTTTAACCCTAAAAAAAGCAGAGTTTCTCAATACTATAGAACACCCAAAAGATTAAGAGCTGGATTCTATAATGAACCTATAGAGGATGAACAAATATATCCAGAAGGATTTGCAGCAGGGGGATATGTTTTAGAAGAACTAGTAGATGGTGGAGAAGATGATATCATAAGACCTCATGGTGATCCATATGAGTATAAAAAAGTAGGGGACAAATACTATACTAGAAGAAGAGAAGGTGAGTGGGAAAGTGAAGAGCAGCCAGGTTGGGACTTAGCTACTGGTGCGGCAGAAGATGCTATTAAGTACAAGGTGTTTAAAGAAACAAGACCTGTGCCCGTAGTAGAAACTACTATAGATGAAAGATTTCCTTTGATGACATATGATCCTAATGATCCAAATGACTTTTATGCTAGATACTATAATGAACGGAACATAGATCAAAGTCAAGATGCTCTTAAACCTGAATATTTTAACTCTAACTATAGGATAGATGTTAATAGTAATGATGATGAATATGAACAATGGAAAGCACAGACTTTTAAACCTGGTAGAAGAGCGCCAAGCTGGTTAGAAAAAAATGTCTTTAAACCTATAGGAAAAGAAATTGATAAGTTTCAAAAAACAGACTTTGGTCCTATAGGAGATATGACTGAGTTTGCTTATGATATGGTAGTTGATCCTGTAGTTACACTTGCTTCAGATTTTTATAATGAGCCTAATCAAACAGCAACAGAAGTAATGCAGATGATGGCAGATGGTTTTACACTTCCAGTTGATGCAGCTGCTGAAACAATCCGTACTAATATTATAGAACCAGAAGAAGAATTTAATACAAGCACTTTAGGTTCTTCTACTAGTATAGAAAGAGCTGGTCAATTGCTAGCTATAACTCCATGGGTTCCTCCAGTTGCTAAAGTTGTTACTAAAGGAGGAAAGACTGCTAAAGTTGTTAATGCAGTAGATGGTGCAGCAGATGATGTAGTAAATGTTAGCAACAAAAAAGTAATATCTCGTCCTGGAACAAAAAAGAATTTTGAAGCAGCTCCTGCTGGTTCAAGTAAACCTACTATGTCAGCTGAAGAAATACAAGCAATAGAGAGCAGCCCTTATATGAAAAACCAAACGCAGTATCCATCTATTGCAGAAAGAGACTATAATAGATTAGTAAAACAAAATCCTAATCATCCTATGGTTAAAAAAGTAGAAAGTGGTGAGATTAAACTTCTTAAGATGAATGACCCTGCTAATCCACATAGTGGGTTTAAACTAAGTGATGAGAATTTTGCTAGTATAGATAATCAAGTTAAATTAAAACTAGATAGAAGCAAAAGTGTTGAAGGACGTAAGCGTATATTTGAACAAGAAAAAGCTTATATTAAAGAGCAGTATCCAGAAATGAGTGATAACTTAATTAATGATGCAGCTGAACAAGCTACTAAAGCAAGAATTGCTGAACTAGAAGATTTATACATAACTAAAAATTATGACCTTAAATGGACAGGTAATAATGAATTAATGAACGCATATCATTCCCCTGGACAAGCTGTTAGAGATGTAACAAACCAAAATCCTATCGGTGTTTCAAATTTTGAAAAAACAGTTACACCTGTAAATAGAGGTCAACGTATAGAGTTTCATCCTGGTAACGTTGATGATGCAGCAACTATACAGCATGAGTTAGGACATGGTTATAGTGCAGGAAGAGATCTACCAATAGAAAAAGAAATACTAGATCTTATGGAAGATGCTTCTAGTAAATTAAATGCTAAAGATAAAAGAGCATATAATTATCTAGTTAAAGATAATGCTAAGAAAAATGATTTGATCAAAAGAATGCGAGAACATGATCCTGCAAATAAAAACCTTACTGATGCTGAACTAATTGATAAGTACAGTAAGTATGGGCAAAGTAAACAACCTCTTGGTAAAGAAGACTGGACTTTTTCAAATGAAATAGAATCATTAATGGGAGGATCTTCTGAGGCTATTCCATATGCTCAAGAACTTAAACAAGTATTATTAGATCAAGGTTTAATAGATGATTGGTTCCAAGAAGTTACTCCAAGCATGTTAGCTAAATCAAATGCATTAAACAAAGCACAACCTAGAGGACTTTATTTTGCTGATATGACAGGACAAATGACTGATGATCTTGTTGTTGCTACTAACACTAGGTTATTAGATTTAACAAATCCTGCTAAATATGGAGACTTAGCAAAGATATTAAATAAGGTAGCTCCAGTAGCCTCAGTACCCATAGCGGCAGGAACTATGTTAGATAATAATTAAACATTAAAGGTTTAAACAATAAATTAAAAATTAGTATATTATACATAAGTACTTAAATCATGAAAAAAAATACGTATAACTCTTATGGAGGTGGTGGACAGCAGGTAAATCCTACTGCAATGTGGTTTGCGCAAATGGGTGCACAACAACCCTCTCAAGAAGAAATGATGATGATGCAACAACAGCAAGCTCAACAGCAAGAACAACCTACTGGAGATCAAATGCTTATGGATGTAATGCAAGCATTACAACAGGCTCAAGATAATAATCAAAACTTACAAGAACTAGTTGGTCAAATGTTAGTTGGTAAAGTTCCATCTGATGTGATTATACAAGCTCTTGTTCAAATTGGTGCACCTGTTAAAGAGGCTGAAAGATTAGTAATGTCTACTGAGCAGCAAATAATGCAAATGGCTCAACAACAAGAAATGCGTCAACAACAAGAAATGCCTCAACAGGCTGAAATGGCTCAACAATCCAAAATGCAAAATGCAAAAGGAATGCCTATGGGTAAAAGAGGTTACATAAACAAAGTAGTTAAAAAAGCTAGAGCAGGTATGTCTATGGATGCTGAAGCTGCACAAGCTTCAGCTACTAATTATGCAGCTAATATGCAACCAAGTAAAAATGCTATCTTAAATTATAATCAAGAAAATATTATAAGAAAGAAAGCTGCTGAAGATTATGATACTGCAATGAATATGCAACAACAAGGAGAAGAACTTGAGCAAGCTAGATACGGTAGGGCTAGAGCTAGAAGAGATTTAAGAAGACAAAATAGACAAAATAGACAAGTCAATAGAACTATAAGCAATGCACTTGGAGACATTGCATTTCCTAGTGGAGTTGCTCCAATGATGTTACCAGGTTCTCCTATGATGATGGGAACTCCTGGTGTAATGGACATTGAAGTAGAAAGAGGCGGCTTGTTTAACAGAATAAAAAAGGTTAAAGCACACATGGAAAATACAGGCTCTGCTAATATGCCTGTTAATTTTGCGCAAGGTGTTTTCATGAATGGTCTATATAATCCAATGTCTATGATGGGCAGTGGAGACTTTATGTATGATATTTTATATCCAGCAACAAGAGAAACTATTTTTCCAACTAAAGCTGGTGATGGTAATATAACTATTACTAATGATCCATTTGATGGAAGTGGCGGCTCTGGTGGTGGCACACCTCCTACTCCAAAACCTGATGACACAGGTAATATAGAACCTAAAGATGGCTGTGGAGAAGGTATGAAATGGGATCCAATGGCTGTTGCTGATAATGGCAAAAAAGGAGCTTGTGTAGAAGATAAAAAAGAAACTGAAGCAGACTGTACAGGTGATAGAAAATGGGATCCTTTAGCAGGTGAGTGTGTATGTTCAGATCCTGCATTACCCTATTGGGATGCTAAGTCTCAAAAATGTGTTGCGTTGCCAAAAGGGGGTCCTCCCAGAGGTGATTTTCCATGGCTGCCTATTTTAACTACAGTTGCTGCAGGCGCAGGACTATACGCTAGTAAAGATAGAATAGTACAGTATCTTGTTGATAGAGATCGGCCTGTTAATAAGAAAACAGTTTCTGAAGCACTTCAAGAAATTAGTGATAAGAAACTTAAAGGTTATTTTTCTAAAGGAGCTCAAGAAGGTTTAGAACCTTTAATTGGTAAAGATGGTCAGCTTCTTATGGGATTCTTTGATGATATTCAAACTGTTCAAGGTCCTCAAGATATGAGAGCTCTACCTGGTCAAGGTTCTGTTGGAGATGAAGTAGCAGAATCAGCTACTAGAAGAGGAGGTAGTGGTCGCATGTTTGATTATGTACAGGATAGACCTAAGATGAAAGTTCCAGATTTAAGTCCTAGACAGAAAAGAAAGGTTGCAAAACAAATTGCAAACGCTGGTGATGATGTTACAAAATTAAAAGCACTGGCTACTAAATATAGAGTACCCATAGGAACTCCTAAAGGAAAACCATTTAGTGCAAAGTATCTTAGAACTGCTCTAAAAAATGTTTTAAAGATTGTATATGAAGAAGGCGGTGTTGTAGATTCAATGAGTGACTTGTATAAGTTTACAGGAGGAGGACAAGGTGTGGATTATTTTGGTGACGGTGGTTACTATGAACATGGAGGAACAAATGATTTTGAAACGTTTGGTGAACCAGCTTATAAAAACATATATGATCCTTACATGCCTTATGCTAAGGATGGTGTGATAGTTGGTCCAATGACTCAAGAAGAAGCTGCAGCAGATTCTGAAGCTAATGCTTTTTATCCAACTGCAACTGGATTTTATAATTCTTTAGCTCGTTCAGAGAATACACCAGTGCCTCGTGTAGCAGATTATTTACAAAACTATACACCAGCTGATTCATTGGCAGCTCGGATAGCGAAAGCAAACCAAGCACAGACTACTGCTGCTAGAAGAATAAAGCATCAAGTAGGTGGAGTAGCAAATCCAAATACAGAAATGGGATGTCCTCAAGGTAAATACTATTCTCAGATTTCAGGAAGATGTGAATCTCTTGCAAACTTAAAACAGATATATCATGATTTAGGTTATAAAATAAGAAATAGTAAAAATACAATTAAAGAGTATAGAAGTGTTGGTCCTAACCTTACTTATGAGAGTGATATGCAAAAAGCTTTTCAAGACTACAGTAAAGCTTTAGAAAGCGAAGGTGATTACTTAGGAGCATTCGGTCAAGCTGCCTATCATGTAGGAAATCAAATGACTGCTGCTTTTAAATCTATGTTTGATTTATATAAAGATGGCGGCACAGTTTCATCAAATTCAAAACTTAATAACTTACAACAAGATCAAGTATTATATATGTCACCTAAAGAAGTATCTGAATTTTTACAAATGGGTGGGTCTGTAGAATTTATAGATTAATTTACTATGAAAGTTAAAATTACAAAATTACCAAACAAAGCTTACGGTGGTCAACAAGCAGGAGGGGCATTAAATGTTAGACCTGCTGCATGGGGCGGTAGCAAAGCTGAAGCTAAAGAAGGAAGAGAAGTTAAGCAAACTTTAACTAGAGTTCCAAGATCAGCAGCTAATCTAGAAGCTGAAGGTGGAGAGACTGCCTTTGGTCCTATATCTGGAGATACTATTCCAGATCACTTTAAAATATCTGGACCTAGGCATACTAATGGCGGTGTACCATTAAATCTACCTGACGATACTTTTATATTTAGTGATACTAAAGCTATGAGAATAACTGACCCAGCTATTCTCAAAATGTTTGGAAAGAAACCTAAGAAAGGTGGTTATACTCCAGCTGAACTAGCAAAGCCTTATGACATAAATAAATATAAGGCTATCCTTATGGATCCTAATAGTGATGAAAAAGCTAGAGAGACTGCAACTCTTATGATAAAAAACTTTATTTTAAAATTAGGAGCTTTAGCTTTAGCTCAAGAATCTAAGAAAGGATTTCCTCAAGGTATTCCAGAAATGGCTAGACCTTATATGGAAGCTAATGATATTACAGATGAAGATCTTATCGGTGAACAACAACCAAATCAACAAGAAGGTATGATGAGAAATGGAGGCGTTTCAAAATTTGATAACGGAGGTACTATTAATCTTAAACAGCTTAATAGAATTACTATTGATGGTAGTTTAGGTGAAGGACAAGCTAGAATCTTAAAAGATGGTGAACCTATTACAGCACAATCTGGATTTATAAAAGTTAAAGGAGTACAAGCTAAGGGAGATACTATTGAGATAATAACTAATGTGGGAGATCAACCATTAGGTGAGTTTCAAAAACAAAATGATGGTAGCTATAAGTTTGTTCCCAATCAAGCTATTTACAAACGTTTTGAAAAAGAATCAACTGCAGATGACAAAGCTATCTTTGCTAATTTTGTTAAAGCTATAGAAACTAATGATAATTTTCGTAGTGATGTTCAGGGTGCTATTACTGGAACAAATACTTACGAACCAAAAACTAAATCAAAAGAATACTTTAGCACTTCAGATGCAGCTCCTGTAGTTACTCCAACACCTGCACCTACTCCAGCTCCTTCTCCAGCACCTGTTACTCCTACTGAACAAGAAGATGTTACAACAACAGGTTCTACAGAAACTGATAATATAGAAACTGATACAGATGTAAATACATCAACTACTCCTAATACTACTACTGATATAGGTGACAATTCTAATACACAACAAAATACTCAAACGCAGACTGTTATACCTGGTATTTCTCAGGAGCAAATAGATTTTATTAGATCTTTACCTGCAGACCAACAAAAGATGGTCTTAGAGACTATGATGTCAGGAAATGAAACAAATGTTGGACCTGCGCAAGCCATGTTACTTAACAGTATGTTTTCTCAGAATCCTACAAGTCCTGGAAAAAACTTTAGAAATTACTATGTAGACTATCCTTTCTATAATGACTTTAATTCAGGAAGAGCTGGTTTACCTTTTAGTAATCCATTTTCTAATAGGGCTGTCAGAAAAACTTTTAACTGGTTAAGTCCTACAGGTCCTGCTATGATGTCACGTCCTGGAATGCAAGGTAGTTTTCCTGTAATGGGTTTCCCAACACAAATGACTCCAACTAAAGTTGATCAAGATATTATAGTAAACCCTTGGTTAAAATCTTTACTTAATCGAGATGTTAACAGAAGAGAGTTAAGAACTAGATATTACTTTGGAGATGATGATCTTTCTAAATTTACAGATGCTGAAGAAGTTGAAGAAATTAATGAAAAGTCTAATGCAGAATTTGCAAAAGAACAATTTCCAGAAGATGATAAAGAAGGTAGAAAAAATAGAAGAGAGTTAGAAAAGATTCTAAACAATGGAAGTTTATCTCAAGAAGAGTGGTTATCTACTCAAATGCCTAAAGAAGACGAAGCTGCTGGTGTAGATCCTTTTGCAGATGGAAATGAAACTCCTCCAGTAACAACTCCTACAAGTTCATTATCAGATAAAGAAATTAGTCAAAGAATGGAAGGTCCAATTGGATACATAGATAGTGAAGGTAACATAAGTGAAATTGAGACCCCCAACTATCTTTCTTATTCAGATTTTGCCAGTGATCGTAATCCAGAAGAATTTAAGGCAAATGCTTGGCGGATCTCTCAAGGCTATTCAGAAGAATCAATGGATAATCCCTATGAAGATATACTTAATGCATCTGAAAGCGAAAGAGCTGAGTTAATGGCAATAGATGGTATTACTGAAGAAGACTTAGAAATATATAAACAAAAAGGTCCACAAGCTGCAGCCCAAGCTAGAAACGCAAGAATTGCAACAAGTCAAGGTTCAAAAGAAAGCGTTTCTGATCCAAATGTAGTAGTAAATGAAAACATTGCCTACATAGATAACGAAGGTAATATAACTGAGTATAATCCAAATTATGATTATTCTAGTGGTGATGTAGTAATAGCTAAAAAACTATATGAAGGTGATGATTATGATCAAGCGGTTCATCAATATATGACAGATGAGCCTTGGAGAATGGAACAAACAATGAGAAATTGGACTAAGGGGTATGATAAAGGTTCAGATGGTACAATATATCACCATAAGTTTGCATTAGATAACCCTTTTGAAGATATATTACTAGCTCGTAATAACAAAGATAAAAAAGAGTTAATGGCTATAGATGGCATTACTGATGAAGATCTGCAAATATATAAAATGAGAGGGCCAGATGCTGCATTGGCGAATAGAAATAAAAGAGTGCAGTTCAATCAGGATGTAGAGTCAGGAATGTATAAAGAGGCTATGGAAGCTTTGCCTGCAGGTTCTTCTCCTTCTGAAATAATAGAATGGCAATCTGACTATAACTCAGAACAAGGTCTTAACCAAAAACAATTTGGTGGAGCATATAGCGGATTAAATAAATTTTTGTTAGGTGGATATGATCCTTCATTAGCTCTAAGAGATGGTACAATACCAGGAGCAAATAAACAAGAAAGAGAGAAAAATTATTTTGATGACATGATCTTTAATGAAGATAACTTAGATAATGTTTCAAGAGATCAATTAAATTCTCGTATTGAAGAATTACTTGCTAATGACCCTGTATCTAGTATGGAGTTTACTCCTCCACCTCCCCCACTTCCAGAAGAAGATAAAGATGATAGCTTTATGTTAGAGGTTAGACAAAAGATAGAACAAGCAAGAAAAGGAAATTTAGAAGACTTAAGACAACAAGGTGCTAAATTAACAACTATGGGTATAGGTGTAGGTAATACTATACAGGATGCAAAAAATAAAACTAGTGAAGACGCATTAAGATTTAAAAAACAACAAGAAGCTAATACTAGTCAAGGACTATTTAAAGGAACTGACTATGCTTTAACAGATGGTCAAATTGCTACAGATAGTCAATCACCAGCTGATTTAATGAGAACTTTAGGAACTACTATGGGACAATATGGAGGTTCTACACCTATTGCTATGTATGGTGCAAGCATGGGTGGATCATATTATCCTTCATTTGGATATGGTGGTCCTAAAAGAGTTAGAGTTAAAAAGCTACCTGGCTTTGTTGGAGGAGGAGCACCAGACCCTACAGATCCTACTCCGTATTACAGCATGACAGGTGCAGAAGATCAGGCAGCTGAAAAAGGATATAAACTACAATATAGACCAGATGATTATAGATATAAAAATATAGGTTCAGGAGTTGGTTATCAGACTAGTGGTGGAGGATGGTCAGTTGATGACGAAACTAATCTATATTATAATGAAGATAAAGGTCAGGTCAATCCTGGTATGGCTGGTTTAGACGCAATAGGAACTGACTGGGAAGGAGCTGTAACAAACCCATTTTCAGGATATACATCTACAACAGATCCAAATAAGTTAGGATTTGAAGGATGGAAAACTGATTTCTTAGCAGGTGACAGAGGAAAAGCTAGTGATGCAACTAGATGGTATGTAGAGAATATTAATAAAGTTTATACAGATGCAGGCTTAGATCCTGTTATAGATGTAAATAAAACGAATTATGATATATTTGGTACAGAGTTATATAATGTACCAGCTCTTGTTTTAGATGAGGAGACAGAAACAGTAGTAGAAGATGAAACACCTGAAACTACTCCAGAAACTACTCCAGAGCTAGAAGATGAAACTCCAGAAACTACTCCAGAACCTCAAAAAACTATTAATAACGAAGGTAAAGAAATGTGTACTTGTTATGATGCTCAAGGAAAAGAGATATCACAAACACCTGCACCAGAAGATGGTTCACCTTGTCCTCCTTGTAAAGCTAAAGTTGTAGGTAGACAGAAACAACAAGATGACCCTTACGAAAAACCAAGGTTTAGTAGACAGATGGGTAGAAACTTGCTTGCTGCTGCAAGAGCACAAGTAGGACCTAATCGTGTAAATGCTCCTCAAGTTACTGGTCAGGAAGCTATTCCTACATTAAAAAATCCTTATACTGCAGATATAACTTCTCAATTAAATGCTGCTAGACGTGCAACTGGTGCATATGCTGGTAGTTCACAAGAAGCTTTTGCTAAGAACTTAGCTGGATTAGCAAAAGGTGTAACTGCTACAGGTGGAAGATTTGATAAAACTGCTAGTGATAATGTAAATACTATAAATAAATTCTCTGCAATAAATCCTCAATTAGCTCTTCGTCTAGGTTTAGGAAATGCTCAACAGCTAGCAATAGCTAATAGATTAAATCAGCAAGATGCTATAAATGTTATGAAAGGGAAAAATGCAAGATTGGCTAATATGAATTTAGCAGAACAAGCTGCTCATAAACAAACGGTTGACAAAGCAACGTATAATTACTTTAATCAAAACAATCAAATTGGCTATGCAGATGACATGCCTTGGTTTAGAAGAACATATAGAGATGCAAATTTAGATCCTTCAGTAGCACTAGCAAATAATACTACTACTAATACTACTAAAACTAAAAACAATACAACTGGGTCAAATGCTAATAAGACAAGTACTTCTAGATATGGTGGGTCTGTAAGTTCTAATACGTTTATACCAAGATATAATACAATGCCTTATGGTAATTAAACTTTGTAAGTTTAATAAACTTTAAAAATTTTAATAAATTTAGAAAATAAAATAATACTTAATAAAGATGGCAAAATATCCACAAGGTGTTTCCTCATATATACCTACCTTCCAGGCATATGAACCTGACTTTACCACTATGGGTAAACTGCTGAGTATTAAGCAAGATCGTTATGATCAAAACTGGAAGAAATTAAATAACATCTACAGTTCTTTATACTTTTCAGAGACTAGTCATCCACAAAGTCAAAGAGTTAAAGATCAATTAAGACATGAAATAGACTTTAACCTTAGAAGAATTTCTGGTTTAGATCTTTCATTAGATCAAAATGTACAAGCAGCTCAACAAGTTTTTCAACCTTTTTATCAAAATAAAAACTTGATGTATGATATGGCAGCTACTAGAAACTTTAAAGCTGCTAAAAATCAAGCGTTAAATTTCAAGACTTCTACAAAACCTGATGAACAAAATCTATATTGGCAAGATGGTCTTCTTGAATTAGATTATAAGTTAAAAGAATTTCAAGAAATGCCTTATGATCAAATCCGTAACAGTGGACTTGCTCAAGTAAGATATACTCCTTTTGTTGATATAGGTAAGATGGCAGAAGATATGGCTAAAGAGTTTGGTGACAAAACTATACCTTCTACAAGCGCTGATGGTAAATATGAAATAACAACAACAAATGGACCTGCATTATTAATGCAACCTTTATCACAGTTATTTCAATTTAGAATGGGTAATGACCCAAGAGTTCAAGATATGTATAGAACTCAAGCTTATGTAGATAGAAAAAACTGGGCATTAAGTAATGCTGGTAGTTATGGTGGAGATGTTCAAGCAGCAGAAAGAGCTTACCTTGAAAATGAATTTAAAGTATTACAAGGTGGTATTAAAAGAACTAATCAAAAACTAAGTAACAATGAGAAGTCTTTTAATGAAATGCAAACTATTTTACAGACTGCCTTAGATAATGGTACAGCACCTGCTGGTGCAGAAGAAGCTTTGAGAAGTGTTCTTACTAATAAAGATATGATACAAAGCATTCTTAATGCTAGTAATAAAGAAAAAGATTTAGTAACTGAAGGAACTTCAAATGGTAATACCTCTACAGGTAACAAAGTTATATTCGATGGTGACATTGACTTACTTAGAAGTAAAGTAGATGTTTTAAGAGCTAATTCATTAATGATGCAAGACTTTAATAAAGCTGCATACATATACTCTCAAAGAAATATGAAGGTTGAGCGTAAACCAAATGAATATGCTTTAGCTGAATTTAAGGAAAATCTTAGAGCTAAAAATGAAAGGCAGTTAAATAGAGATAAGTTTATGGTTGAAAGTGGGGTTGCTGTTTATGATGAATTTGGTAATATACATGAAATTAAAGCTAGAAATGATTGGCAATCAGAGGGTCCAGTAGGAGGTGTTACTGCAGGTGAAACTAACTTAAGAGACTTTGCACAAACTCAACTTAGTAGTGAGTGGGCGCAAGTTAAACCAGGTATGACACAAGGTTTAGATATTGCTACAGTTATTGGTTTAGAAGGTAGTACTGTAGGAGAAAGGGTTTCTAAAGTTTTAAATAGAGGTAGATATACTAACAAAGAAGGTCAATCAGTAGATAAGAATAATAGACCTTTAACTTTGACAATTGTTAAAAATGCTATACAAAATACATCAACTCAACAAGAATTTGAAAAAGAAACTGGATTAGATTTAGGTGATCTTTATACATTAAATTCAGAACTTCTAGATTTAATGAATACAGATGAAACTGTGTCTACTTTAATTGATAGTAAATTTCAAACAGCAGTTGATAAAGAAAAAGTTACTAACTGGAAGAAACAATCTATTAAAGATAATTTATTATTAGAAGGAATTAACGCTGAAAAAGCATGGCTAGCTGAAGCCACTCAAAATTTATTAACTAAGTCTTATCAGTCAGACGGTCCCCTTGGTAATGCTCAATATGCTGTAAATCATCAAACAGGAGATCTTTTATCTAAAGAACAGTATTATAATAATGCCATAAGAGAAATAGAGAAAAATGGTCAAGGTTGGGCAGCTGATTGGATAAGAAAATATTTAGCTGATGAAAAAAGATATGCTAGAAGAGAACAACAACTAGATGAATCTGCAGCACAACAATGGGAAAAAGGAAATTACTTAGGCTGGTTTAAAGATCAGTTTGAATCTACTTTTAATACATATAAAGACTTAGATGATTTTATACTTCCTGAAGAAGTGGTTGGTGAGATAATTAAAGATTATAGTATAGCAGACTATGATGATGTGGCAGAAGCTTGGAATCTTGAATGGACAAAAAGCAGAAACTTTAAAAAAGCTCCGCCATCTTCTTTTGGTACTGGTAGTGGAATAAGCTCTATGGTATCAAGTACAATTGTTACACCTTCAAATCAAGGTGTTAGACCTACTCAAGACTTCTATGGTCACATTGGTAAAGTAGGTATATATGATGATTATAGAAATGTCAAGAACAAAGTAAATATAGGACCTGAATTATCTAATGCAAGTCCTGTTATGTTCTCTGCAGTGGGAACAGGTTTGAATGTACTAGATGATGACGTAAATACTTTAGACCATCAGAGATATGCAAAACTTATTTGGGATGCACATAATGATAGAGATTTGTATGATAAAGGACAAGGATTTACTGTAAAGGTTTCTCCTACAACAGGTATAAGTGGTAACAAAGCTGCATATACTATCATGCCAGGAAAAGAAGTACTAGATGAGTTAATTCCAAAAGGTGACGATGATTCTGAAATTAATTATGATAAAATTAGGGAAGACCTTTTAATGAATGGTGCTACTGTAATATCTGATAGAGTTAACTTTGACTCTTATGCTTTTGAAGCATCTACTACAAATCCTATTGAAGCATCTTTGAAAAGACAAGCTGATGTTTCAAATTCAGGAATAGTTGAAAAGAACATTGATATTTCTCCTGGATACGGAATAGATTTTACTTATGATAAACCTGATAATCAATACTCAGTAAACCATAGATTTAAAGCATTTGATTTAGAGACCTATTTATCTTCAGGTCAACTTATTAATATGGATGTTAATTTAGAATTACAGAACGGAGAAACTTTGTATCACCAGTTTGAAAACTATTTAAGTTCTACAATGCCTGTAACAGAAGCTGCAGCTAGAGAAAGAGTTAATTTAGTTAGAGCGCTTAGGCAAAGAAATCCTGGTATCACAGATGCTCAAATAAGAGAGATATTCAGAACATACAATTTCCAATATAATCTACAATAAATATGGCAGAAGAGGCGGCAAATAATACTGGTCAAAATTTGTCAGATTATACCAATCTTGAAACAAATTTATCAAAGCCTGAAGATATACAACCTCTTGCAGGAATAAGTGATCTTGATGGGGGTATAGTTGGCTTTGGTGTAGATAATAAATTAGATATACCAGGACCTACTATAATGAATAACGTTGTAGGTTATCCTGATAACTTACCTGGAGGTAATGGTATTGGTGATACAAGAAATGCTTTAAAAGATTTTGTATCAGCACAATCACAAAACATTGCAGACCAAGAAACTCAAAGCAGTTATGGTAAGATGTTTAACTATGATGCTGGTCCAGATGGTGCTAACTTCTATGACAGGTATGCTGCATATGGTTCTGAAAAATTTGAGGAGGTAGGGTTTCATCCTTTTAGAGATAACCAAGCTAACTTTAATGCGAGTACTACATTGTGGAATGATATGTCTATAATGATGAGACATTCATTTCCTGTATTATTTAAAAGAGGTTTTATAGATGGTCCTAAAAGTTTTGCACGAATGCTGCAAGGAGATTTTACTGGAGCAAACTTAGAAGATGCTGAAGAATATGAAAGAGCAGCTGCTATAGGACAGTCTACTAGAGGTGGTATAGGAGCATTTTTTAATAATACTCTTATGAACTTTGGTTATACTGCAGGTATAATTACAGAAGCAATAGCAGAAGAGTTTGCATTAAGTTTATTAACTACAGCTAGTGGTGGTGCAACTGGTGGAATTCAAGCAGCAAGAACTGGTAAGATAATAGATGACATTGGTAAAGGTCTTGGTAAAGTTAAGAGTGGTGTAAAAGCTGTAGATGATCTTGCAACTCTTTCAAAAACACCAACAGCAGCTAGAAGATTTTGGGAAACCTCTAGAGGTAAAAAGTTAAATTCTGCACTTAGATTATTAAACCCTTTAGAAAATACATTTGATGCTTTAAGCGGAATTGGTAAAGTAGGTAGAGCTGGTAAGCATCAAGCTTATCTTGATGGTTTAGCTAAGATGGCTGCAACACCTGGTGCATTTTATAGAGATGTTAGAAATATAAATATGGCAATATCTGAGTCTAGATTAGAAGCGGGTATGGTTGAGAATAAAATTTTTAATACACTCTATGATAATTACTATAGAGATTTTGGAAAAGTTCCTGATTCTAATGAGCAGTTTGCAATGAGAAAAAAGGCTAAGAAAGGTTCTCTAGAAACTTTTTATGCAAACTCAGGTATAATATATCTTACTAACCAGATGACATTTAGTAATATTATTAGACCTAAAGGAGGACTTAATAACTTTCTTAAACAAACAAGAAAAGAAATATATGAAGTCTCAGCAAAATCTGGAGAAAAACAATTTGGTACTTTAGGTAAAGTTATTTATGACAATACTAAAAAAGCATTTGTCTTTGAGAAAAATAACTTTCAGAATTTAGTAAAGAGCTGGTGGAAGCAACCAGGTTATGCTACTGCAAAAAAAACTCTAGGTTATTTTAAAGCTAATGTATCTGAAGGTATTCAAGAAAACTTACAGGAGACTATAGCTAGAGCTAATGAAAGACATTATATTGAATCTTATAAGCTTACAGCTCCTGCGTCATCTTTATATTCTAAAGGTGTTAACAAGATGAGCTATAAAGCTCAAATGGGTCTAGAGGGTACACCAATGAGTACTTACTATGATGAGTTTAAGAAAGAGTTCAGTGCTCAAGGTTTTGAAACATTTATGTCTGGATTCTTTATGGGTACTTTTGCTGCTCCTTTAAATAAAGCTATGCCTTTCTTGGCAACTCAAAAGGCTAGAATTTTTAATAAAGATTTATATGAAGATTGGAAGAAGACTAAGTTAGAAGTAACTAAAGGTATTGTAGAAAATCTAAATGAAATTGACATAGATCAATTAATTAATAGCAGACTAGTAAACTTAGGTACACAAGAAAAAGTTGCTGATATTCAAACAAAGGGTAGTAAGAAAGAAGCCTTAGATGCAGAGGTAGATTCTTTTGTTTCATCATTGTCTTTAATGAGAAAAACTGGAACTACTGATGTATTTATTGAGAAGCTTAAGCATATGCAAGAGCTTACTGATCCAGAACTATTAAATGCTGTAAAGTCTACAGAGATAGAAAATGTTCCTAAGTATAGAAAAAGAATTGACAATGCTATTAAAAAGTTACAGTCTATAGATGTTAAGTTTAAACAAGCAGAGAAGATATTTGAAAACCCTGCAAAAATAGAAAACTTAACTCCTGAACAAATGGCTACTGCAGAAGGAAGAGCTTTGCAAAGATTGCATCATGCTTGGGAAAAATCTGTAGAAAACTTTGTTTATTTAAATGAAGCATTTGAAGATACTATTCAAAGAATGTCTTCTATTACTTCAAACTACTTAGGTGAAACATCTTTAGGTAATGCGAAGTATGGTGCTACTAAAGTTTTATTTCAACCACAAACTATTAATACACAGATAGGTGTTCTAGAACAAGAGATAACAGTTACAGAGCAGTCTGAAAATGTATCAAAGGAGGATAGAGAAAAACTAAAACATAAGAAAGATCAAGTTAAATACTTAAGAGAGTTTCAAACAGCTCAAGCTTTATTTTATGGCTTTTATCAAAGACAAGAAACTCCTACTTTAAACCTAGCTAGAAAAAGATTAAAGGAAGAAGACGGCATTGATAATCCTTCTGAAGAACAAATAGAAGCAAAGCTTAATGAACTCTTAGGAGATATCACAGATTCAAAGAAACAAGTAGAAGTTTCTAAAAGATTAAAAGATGCTCATGATAAGTATATTAGATCTGTAGCAGCAGAAGTAAATGGAACTATTCTTAACTCAAACTTAGATAAAGCTTTTAATGATTTAACTGATTTTTATAAACTTGAATTTGAAAAGCGTTCTGTTGCAGAGCACATTGATTTATTAAGTGACCCAGGAGAATTTTTAGAACTAGTTCTTGCAAACGAAAGAGCCTTTGATAGACTTGATGCTTTAAAAAATCAATTAAACTCTGAGATTGTAGATGAGCAAGTTAATAAGGTTGCACTAGATCAATTATTAAATGCTCTAGCAAATGAAGGTCCCCCCATCTATATGGATGAGAACCAAGTTGTAGAGTTATTAAAAAATAATAAGGTTCCTGAATTTTTTACAGGACTTAAAGATGAGATCTATGAACCAGGTAGCCCAGTATATGAAAGAGGTAAAGAACTTGTAGAACAATATATTTCATTATCTGAAATACTTACTAGCAATATTGACCAAGCTACAGGTGTGGAGATGACTCCACAGATGAAAAAGGCTGTAGATGAAATCAAAAGAATATTTAAAAACTCTGAAAATATTTCAGGCTTTAAAGGATTTTATATTGAAGATGGTAAGCTTCATTCTAGAGTATCCAATGTCATGGATAAAATATTTGAAGACACAGGATATAATAGAATGGATCTCATTTACGCAAGTGCAATTAATGCATTTGAAGAAGATGATGGAAGTTTTGTATTTAATAAAGTTAACATAGACGTTTTCTTAAATGAAATAGAAAGAGATGTAGAACTTGGATCTTACGGTGATAGGGGTGGTGGTATAACTGCAGATACAATAGCAGAACTAAGATTAGAACTTGAAAGTATTCTAGAAGGTAAAGTTCTAAACTCATACCAAAAGCAGATTGATGAACTAGAGAAAGGTAAAATCAAATATCAAGGTTCAACAGTTGCTGCTAAGAATATAATACTAATAGATCAAGAAATTGAAAAATTAAAGGAGAGAGTTCTTACTGCAGATACTATTACTGCTGATGAGTTAGCAACAGTATTACAACAAGTTATTCCAACCATTACTTATGAAGGAGGTAGAGTTAGAGGTCTAGCATTAGATGATATGGTTAGAGACTTTTTTGATTCTGAGTCTGAATTGAAATATGAAAACTACAAAGATAAGATTAGCCAAGAAGCTTTTATGGGAATCTTTGGACCAGAGGGTCATCTATCTAAGTTAAAACAAAAAGCTGATGCTGGTGAAATTTATGTGTTTGCTAAAAATTTAAAGATAGCAGACAGTGAGTTATATGATAAGGATGGTAAAAAGCTGGGTAACGTTGCAGGAGCACTAGATTTAATTATTGTAGATAAAAAAGGTAAGGTACATATTGTAGATTTAAAAACAGGAAGTCAGACAAAATGGTCTAAGTACTTAACTCCAGGTGATCGTAATTTTGATTACAAAAAGTATGTAGAAAATAGTATGCAACAAAGAGGTTACAGTAACTTAATCTACAATAAGAGTAATGGAGCAATAGATGCTGAAACTTTAATATTGCCTCTTGCTGTTTCTGAAAATGAATCAGGGTATATAGAGTCATTTGAGGTTATTCCAGATAGAAGTTTTAAGGGTCAAGATGCTCTTGATAATCTTGTTGATGGTTATATGTTTATGAAAACTGATGACAGAGCAAGATACAAAATGGGCAATTCTACTATCAAACCTACGGATATTGATAAATATATTCCTAGAAAGAGTGTTGCAAAAGAAGAGCCTATACTAAATGAAGAAAAGGATAAACTTGACACTAAGCAAACTGTTTCTTTATCTGAACTTGATGCATTAGAAAGAAAGAAAGAGAAGTTAGAAGAAGAAATAAAAAGTATTAAAAGAAAATCTGTTGTAGATCAAGATCAGTTAGATGAAGTTCAAGAGGAATTAAAAGATGTAAACCAATCTATAAGGCGTGCTAAAAAGACTCCTGAACCTGAAGATGAAGATAAAGAGTTCATGGCTGATCTAAAGAAAAGAAGATTAGCTGCCCGCAAAAATATCATACAGACTGAAGGTGGTATGAAGGACAGAGTCTTTATGGAAAGTAGTTATGTAAATAATGAAGGTAAGGAGATACCTATTAAGAAAGAAGTTATTTTGGCTACTGCATCTTCAGATAATGCACAAGCAATAGAAGATGCTACCACTGCAGTAATTATAAGAATTGACCAGCTTTACAGATATGACATTGAAAAGCATAAAAGAAAAGCTCTAGTTGAAGAGACTATAGATAATTTAACTGGTAGAGTATTTGGTTCTGAGATAGGGAAAATATTTGATGTAGAATTTAATCAATTTGGAGAAGAAGGAGCATATCAAAGAATCATGATTGATTCAGTATATATAACAGAAGATGGTAACTATGGCATACTTGCAAGAAATCTTAAGAATGATAAGATATATGACATGATAGTTACTCCTGAAGGAAATGTATTAGTTCATAACAATCAAGGAAAAGTAGGAGATTCTAGAACCAATGCTAAAGTTACTATTGATGATGTTATATTCTTTGAAGAAGGAGACTTTGCTAGAAAGAGATTACCTGCTGAGAAGCGTTCTAAACAAGATACAAAACAAGATACTGATCAGACTGAACAAGATGATCAAACTAAGAAAGATGACCAGACTAAACAAGAACCTGAAATCAAAACTGATTTTGGTAATGTAAGTTTAGATAATTTAAAGTTAGCGCTAGCAGCTTTAGAGCAAGATTTAGAATTTGAAAAGGGTGAGTTTGGTAATCCAGATAATGTCCCAGCAATAGAAGCGCAGATAAAAGCAATTAAGGATAAGATAAAAGAAGTTGAGAAACTTGTTGAAAAAGATGATACTCAAAAGGATACTAAACAAAGAGGGCCTGCTCCAGTAAATGAAGTTCAACAACTAATAAATGATATAAATGATGAATCTAAAACTGATACATTAGATCAGTATAATAGGTTATCAAGATTAGCATCGGAGTTTATAGAATCAACAAGTAAGGAGTTGAGAGGATTGATAGACTTAAAAGCTAATGCTGTAATGGGTACTACTAACTTGATTGAGTCCGATAAAAAGTATACCTTTAAGGAAGATTTAGAATTATTAGATGATGGAACACTTGAAACACTTAAAATTGGTGACCAAGTAAGAGTTCTAAAAATGGATGCTTTAAAGAAACAAATAATGGTTAGATCAATTGGTAAACGAGAAAATGCTTTTGTAACAATACCCCTTGATATATTTGAATCTAAAATAGACTTTGGAGATGATTCTGGACCTACTGATAATGGATCTGATGAAGTTAAAGAGACTGGAGATGTTCTTAAAGACTTTTTAAATGATGTGGATGCTCAAAGTGATTTAGATAAATCAACTAAAGATTACTTTGATACATCTAATGATAAAGATATTTTTAACAAATGCTAGATAATGATAAAGTGCGCATTAAATAGAGATGAACTTGAATTTGTTTATGGACTAACTAAGCAATCCATACAAGCAAAACTAGATGCAGGTAACCCTTTTAACGTAGATTCATATATGAAATATTTATATGAAAGAATTCAAAAGGTTGCTGATAAAGACAGAGCTGCTCAGTTTTTAGCATTTACACCTAATATAGTTGAAGCTGTTGTATTAAATAACTTTACGGAAAACTTAGATCAGATAGAAGGTTATGATAAAATCTCTATGCTGAAAGCAAAGTGGGCAGATCCTAAATACGTTATAGATAATGTAATAAATTTATTAGAGCAAACTAAATCTAATTTAAAGTTAGCTAGATTAATTAACCAACAGTCTATTGGTGTTGTTCAGAACAATAACACAAGCAAGTTTGATTATAATACAGTTACAAGATATAAAGCAATCAATGTATTATCAACTACATTGCCATCATTTATACCAGGAGCTACTAAGTTTCAAAAAGAAGAACCTGATTCTGAACGTAGAAATATAAATAAAGTAATATCTAATATTGCAGCAAAACTTTCTATTGAAGATACTGTAACAAAGTATCCAAATTATCAAGGTGTTGATATCAGATTAAAAGCTGTAAATCTTGGACAGTTTGCAAATAATACTGTATACTCTGCAGAAAAACTTGATACTATAACACAAAAGCAAATAGCAAGATCTTTAGATATACAAAACCCTTTAACAAAAGGTAAACCTAAAGAAGGTGTAGATCAAGTTCAAGATAGAGTTATTGTATTAATTACAGACACTAAGGGTAATCCATTGTCTTTTGATGCTAGCGGTAATATAGTTTCTGAGTCAGCACCTAATAGTAAGTATGCTTATCAAATGATGAGGTCTATTAGAAAGACAGGAAACAATTTTACAGTGACAGATATCTTTGGTGTAGAACAAAAAGTATTATCATCTCAAGATATTGCTGCTGAAAGAGTAAAAGATCCAGCATCAGGTTTAAATTACAATGATGCACTAAAGCAAGTAAATGCAGAGTTCCAAGAGTATTATAACATCCGAAACAAAGCTTTAGATGAAGATGTAATGCTTGATATTATAGGTATGACAGATGGTATATCTATAGAAAGAACTTCAAAGGAAGCTACAATTAATGATTTGTCTGAAAACGGTGTAGTAGATTTAGATAAAGCTTTACCTCAAGTAAGAACCTTAACTACAGAAGAGGCAGGTATTGCTGAAGGTAGAGCTGTCATTCCAATAGATGGAGAAATCTTTCAACTTGAAAGACCTAGGATGACTGTAAATTTAGCTAATCAAATTGTAGAAGTTTTATTTGATGAAAAACTATCCCAATCAGAAAAGGTTGACTTCTTTGAACAGTTTATACCTAATAAATATATAAAGCCTACTTCTAAAAGGCATGACATAGTATTAGATAAAGCAACAGGAGATATATTAATCACAGTATATAATGCTATTAAAAGCAAGAAATATCCTCAGAATGTTCTTGCTAACATTACAATTAAATCTAATGGAACTATTGAAAGTACAACTGAAGTAGAACAAGCAAAAGAGATATTTATTAATGCACTGCATACAACTTTCCCTGACGGTAAAGCTATGTTTATCAATTATTCAAAAGATCTTTTTGATAAGCCTTTTGATTTACAACTTTATAAAGATGGTAAGTTATCAGATTCAGAAAACTATATTGAATTTATCAAAGAGTTTAATCCTATTGTCTACATTACTTCAACAGAAGAAGGGTTTTACAATAAACAAATCCTATTTCAAAATAGTAACCCAGACAATCAGTTAAATAATATTACTCAGAGTTTACCTTTAAATGAAAGATTTAAACAACTTGAGGAGGAGCAATATTTAGCAGATTTATTATTAAAACAAACGCCTGATGGCAAGAGTGTTTTAAAAGATGAGTATAAGGGTAAGCTTATTTATTCTACACTTGGTTTATTTTCACCAGAGAGTTTTAAAGATACTGATGTAATACATACAAATGACATTACTGTAGATTTAATACCATCTATTCAAATGGGTAATGGTGAAGTATTTAGGTCAAGAAATGAAAATGAAAGTATTCAAGAATATATATTTGCTTTTTCTAAATCTGGTTATAAAACTTATTATTTAGACCCTGCAGTTAAAAATAGAATAAAGCAGCTTACTGAGCAAGGTGTTACTGTAATTACAGAAACTACATCTAAAATCGAAGACTCTGATCTAGTTGTATTAGGTGATAGAAACAATCCTGCTGTTATAAGTTATAATCTTAATGATAAATTTTTTACAAAAGAATTAGATGCAGCGGCAACTTATATTGAGAATCTTTCAAAAGAACCTAAGTCTAAAAGAGTTTCTCCTTATGTAAATAAACAGATTGTAAAAGAACAAGCTGGTAAGGTAGATACTGATAAGCCTAGTGATCCTAATCAAGATTGGGAACTACTGAGAAGTGGTAAACTAAATGCAGATAAGTTAACTGCTAAAGACATTCAGAGAGCTAATGATTTTTGGTTCAAGTCTCCTTTTGGAAAATCTTTACAGAAGGTTATATCATTAAACAAGGCTGCGAACTTAGTGAACTCAGATGCATATGCTAACTTTGTAGTGTCTGCAGTTACCTTAGCAAACCCAAACATTAAAGGAACTATTAATATTAACAATAGTAAGGGGTCAATGGTAGATGTATACCATGAAGCATTCCACGCCTTTACTCAATTGTATCTATCTCCTGCAGAAAAGATAGCACTCTATGAAGAAGTATTAAACTTTACAGATAAGAATGGTAACAAACCATATGAAGGAAAAAGCTACGAAGATATAGAAGAGATTCTAGCAGAGGACTTCAGAACTTATATGAAGGATAATGCAGCTAAACCTAATTCTCCTATGAGAAATAGTTTGTTTAGAAAAATAGTAGAGATGATTCAAAGACTTTTAGGAAAGATTATACCTAGCCTAAAAGCTGTAAAGGTTGATGTAATGTCTGTACCTACAGTAAAAGAATTATTTGAGAATTTAAATTTTGGTAATGATACTTTCTTTAATCAATATGAGGCTTCAGTAGATAATGCACGCTTTTATGAATTAGAAAGAGGGATTACTTATGCAGAAAAGATTAATAATGAGTCATATAAAAGAACAGCTTTAAGTAAGCAAGATTCAGATCTTGTAAGTAGTTCAATTGATTCTATTATTTCACAGCTCATAGATGAAAGATATGATGCTGAAATGAAAAATACAGATTTAAAAGGTCCTGAAAGAGAAGCTTTTGAATCAAAAGTAAAAGGTTTAAACCTATCAACCTTACTGTCTAAAAAGTCTAGACCAATCACTTACAAAAAAGTTTTAGCTAAACTAAAAGATAGACTAGCAGAATTAAATTCACAGTATAATGAATCAGTTGGCAAGAAGGGTATAAGTAAGATAACTACATTTGAAGAATTACAAAATGCTGCAGTTGCTACTCTAGAAACAAAAAGCGGAATAAATAAATATGTCATTTTAAAATCTCAAATAGATAGCTATAGAGATTTTGATTCTTATTTCAAAAGAGGTTCTAGAATTAAAGGTGAGGAGTGGAAAGGAGTTAAAATATACGGTGACTACTTTACACACTCTACTATTAAAGATAACAGTAGAGAAGGTAAGCCTGAAGTTCCAGCTCAGATAATTGTAGTATCAAGAATTGAAGATGCCGAAGCTCAATACAATAGTTATAAAAAAGGTAAGTCAAAAGAATATACTGGCTTTAAACTAAATGAAGACGCAGTAGACTCTGATTTAACTTTTGATCAAGAGAATATTCTAGATAATATTAGAATCTTAGAGACTGCTATTGATCAGTTTGGAGACCCTGATTATATAATTAAAGGAGAAAAACCTACAGGTGTTATTGCATATCATACAAAAAACTCAAACTACAAAATAGAAAATGTTGAGTATGTTTTAGAAGATGAAGTGCAAGAAGTTCAAGATGGAGATCCAAGTAGTTTTGAGGAACCCTTTCAAAAATCATTATTAGACTTAGCTGATAAAGAAACAATCTATATCTTAAAGAGCTTAAGTAAAATTGAGAATGGTGTAATTAAGAAAAATAAGTTAGGCTTTAATGAATCTGCAGATTTTAGAAAAGTTTGGAATACCTTATCTAAAGTTATAGGAGGTGTTCAAGATAGACAAGAGATGTTTGACATTATTAAAGAAGAGTCTAAGAACTTTCCTGAACTAGAACAGCTTTGGAAAAAGAAATTAGCAGCACCTAATACTATTGCAAGTACATTTGCTTTTGATGTAAGTTCATCTTTCTATCAAACATTCTCTAGACCTTCTGTCAGAATGTGGCAGCTAACAACTAATATTACAAAGCAGTATAATACGGGTCATCTTGAATCAACAAAAGTAGAATTTGTAACAAACGAATCTACTATTGAATTAAATAAAATTTTATCTACGTTTGAATCTAGATTTAGAATATCAAAGAATAAATATATGGTAAGGTTACAAGATCAACCTGCTAGGTTAGATGTAGCTAAACTATATAATACTTTAATTGGTGATTCTAAAAAACTAGATAATAAAGATAGATTAGAGTTTTTAAATGTATTAGGATTCAAACTTGACAATACTAGAAAGCTACAAGAAGCATTGTCAAGTAAAGAAACTGCAGCTGACATAAATAACTTAGTTCTTTTAATTAAGGATATAAAAGATATATTAGATAAGGCCAATAAGACGCCAAAGGAAAAGGCGTTTATAAGAAGATTCTCATTAAATCCTATAGCTACACTTAGAGATAGTGACTATATGAAAGGTGTAGTTAAAATACTTCCTAGTTTTAAAAGCAGTGAGATTTTAAGAAGTAATTCTATTGTGACAAACTTAGGAAAGTTGCAAGGAGCTTTAGGGTTTGATACACCTGGAGAAACTATTAAAATGCCTAATGGTAATAATGCATATACTGTAGCTAATCATAGTTCTGCAACTTCAATAATCTTAGGTTTAAATGCATTAAGTGATTTAAGAAATGCATATAAGCCAAATCATCACTTATCATTTTTAAATCCTTATGAAAATGCGGATCTACCTTACAACCCTCTAGCTCTTAGAAATAAGATACTAAGGACTATGTTTCCAAATGGAACCAAGAGAGATACAAGTAAGGAAATGGAGTTTATATTATTAGGTGGAACAGAAGTACTGACTAAAGATGTATATGTAGATATTCATGGTAGTGAAATTAAGACCGCTAGTAGAGGAGTTAATACATCAGATCTTTCTGCTAGAGATAAACTATTCCAAGCATATACTATGATGCTACAAAAAGGTGTAGGTGAATTTATTAGACACTCTGATAAAAAGAATGCTTTTGGAATCAAGTTACCTAAACGAAAAAAATTCAACGGTGTAAGCACTGGAACTAATGAAGATCTTTGGATTGACATAGATTTATTTAAAGATAGTAAGGGAGATGAGGTAGCTCTAGAAGCTTTTATACTAGATTACATTGCATCTGAATTTGATAGAATTCAATACTTTGAACAAAATGAAGAAATATTAAATACCACTGTAGGATATAGTACTGAATTATCTAATGGTAGAAAAGCAGGTTTATCTTTTATAGCAATGGATTCCTTACTACCAGAGGATGTTAAAACTTTTTTATACAAGCAAGCTAAGGATCCTGATGTCACTGACATAATTGACGTTATTTACTCAACAGACACAAATCAAACACAATTTCCTAATATATATAAAAAGATTAAAGAAGGTGTTGCTGAGTACTTTAAAGAGAAGTCTGAGTTTATAAAAGACAGTTTAGGAACTGCTATGAAGGTCAATGATGAGTTTAGTCAGTATGACACAAACACATTAGCAAAAGCCTTTACTTATAACGACTTCATAAATAGATTAGAAATGTCTAATCTTATTAATGGTGACTTAGCTCAATTTAAAGATTTCACTAAGCGTGTTCCTGGATCAACATCTGACGGAGATGGATTCTTATCAGATAAAGGCGCTCAAGACTTTGTTAATAATATTTTACAGTATAAGTCTAAAGATGATTCAAATTTAAAAATTACATATGCACAATATCAGAATATAGACGACTTTATATTTGATGGTACTTTGAATACAGGAGTTATTAAAGATCCTAAAAGAAAATCTATATATCTTAAAGACATGCTAGCAGCATGGGAAGCAGACTATAGAAAAGCTCGTCCTAAATTAACTGAAGCTGAAATTAGTTACAGGCTTAGTAAGGATGCTGAAGCTTATGAAAAAATGGAAGAGGCTGATGGTGCTGCATACTTAACTATAGATGCTTATAGAGTTTTAAGAAAGCTTGGTAATAAGTGGAGCATAGAACAAGAAAATCTTTATCAAGATATTATTGCTGGTAATGATGTTAACTCAGTAGCTGTATCTAAATTCTTCCCTGTATATAAGTTACATAACTATGGTGCTTTAATGAATGGAAAGAGGATCGCAACATCATCAATGTATAAGTTTGCTGTTGCACCTATTATACCTAGTATAGCAGTAAAAGGTACTGAGTTACACAAGCTGCATATGAAGATGATGGAGTCAGGTATACAAATGGTTACATTTAAATCTGGTTCTAAAGCATCATCTATTACTAGTAAACCTACTACAAAAAATCTTCAGGCTGATGATATATTTGAAAAAGTAACAGATCAACCAGGTGATAAGTTAAATACCACAGACAAGTATGTAGAAATAGATAATGAAAAAGCTCCTATAGCAATCAACAAAATTCATTTAAAATACTTAAAGGATGTTACATCTGTAGCTGATGAACTAAAAAATAGTATAACAGTTGGTACACAGTCAAGAGTTATAGTAGAGAGTCAGCTTTATGCAATGGGTGAGTTGATAAACAAAAAGAATTCAAAACTTGCAAGAGAGTATAGGGATACTGTTGATAGCTTAACAGATGTTTTAGAAAAACAATTACTTAATGAGATTGGATTTACCATAGACAAGGATGGTAAATATGTACCTAATGACAGAGATAGCTTAGGTAAGCTAACTAGAGTTATTAGACAAGAGTTAGATGCTAAAGGATCACCAGTCCAGTTGCAAAATATAATTGATGTTACATTAGATGGTACATTAAAAGTTGACTTCTCAATACATCCTGAAGCACAAGTTGTAGAACAGATTTTAGTTAATAGAATTTCTAAAGCTATATCTGTTCAAAAAACAAAAGGTGAATCAGACGTCCAAGTACCTAGTACTTTTTATAATGGTGTATGGAGTTCTCAGTTTGAAAAAGATGAGGCTATACGTAAGAATGATGAAAAGATTGCAAAACTTTTAGGTACTAATAACTTACCTTTTTATAGACGAGGTAAAAATGAAACCTTCTTAGCCAAGGTTGCCATTCCTTTAAACGGTGACTTTTTAAATTTATTGAATCTAGAGGACCCAGATGACTCTACTAAAAAAATCGGAACTAGAAAAAGATTAAATGAACTTTTGAAAGATGAAGATTGGATGAAAGAGCATGGGGATAAAGTTACTATCACTGGACCAAGGATACCTACTGATGATACTAACTTAATAGAAGGTTTTGAGATATGGCATTTTATAGATGCCTCTGCAGGTTCTACAGCTGTAGTTCCAACAGAGATTGTAGCTAAAGCTGGTTCTGATTTTGATGTAGATAAGCTATTCTTTTCTTTTCCAAATATAAATGAAGATGGTAGTCTGCCTCAAGAAGTTCCTGATTTTGAAAAAGAACTTGCTAAACGTATAAAAAATAAAAAGGGAGTACAATCATTACTAAATCGTCAAAAGAGATTTATACAAAATAAATTAATTAAGAAGTCTGTTGAGATTCTTAAACTTCCTGAACTCTATGGTGCTCTTACAAAACCTGCAAATACATATTTATTTAAAAGAGAAGCTAAGTCAGAATCCGAGTCTTATAAAAAAGTACATGCATCTTTAAAAGAAAACCCAACTAAGTTTTTTGAGTACGAGTACAACAATAATCAACATGGACTTTTGATGGGAGGTGCTGCTGTAGTAGGACTAGGTGCAAAGAAAAATAAGCAACATATATTAAATAAATCAATTGGTGCAAAGATGCCTTTGAAATATTTAGAAAATGACATGTTGCTTAGAGAAATGAAAGTAAAGTTTACTCATAATAAAATGAAAGGTGGTAATATTTCATTATCTCATGAACTTAATGTAGATGGTGTAAGTATTTCTGAAATACTATCACATGGACTACAAGGAATTTTAGATAGGGGTAATGATGATTTCCCTGTTAGAGCAGGTATGACAAAAGAGGCTGCGCCTATGTTATTCAGACTTATTGAGATTGGAGTTTCATTACCTCAAGCTGTTCAATTTGTACAGCAACCAATGATTCAAGAATATTTATCAAAAGTGCAAAGATCAAAAGGACCGCTTGCAGAACTAGAAGGAGCCAACTTGTCAAAGCGTGAAATAATAGATAGGATGGTTAAACCCTATATTAATAATACAGATGTTATACGTTATTATAATACTAAGAGTTTGACAGATGCTAAAAATGCAATGAAGGCAAATCCAAGTTTAACTTTTACAATCTTTCTTCTTAATTCTAAAGAGCCTGTAAAAATAAAAGGTGGAGACTTTGTAGATTTTGCTAAAAGACTTAATCTAAAAGTAGATCAAATACAATTTATAGGAGTACAAGGCTTAGGAAGTTCATATGAAAATATTTTATATGCACCTTACAATCCTAAGAATCCTAATTTAAAATATAAGACTTATCATTTTGGTGAATACTTTTGGGAAAAAGCTTATGGATCTAGTGTGCCTACAGCTGATGAACTTAAGTATAGATCTAGTGATAAAGATGCTAATCTTAATCAACAGCAAAGGTATGAATTAAGTCAACTTAGACAGGTAGCGCTTTTCTTGGAATTCTTAAATATTGAAAATCAATTTCAAGGAATGGAGAACTTTGAAATAAACTTTAATCCAGATACAGGTCTGCTCATGAACTTAGAAGGAGCTATATCAAGAAAAAGGTTTGTTGAATCAATTAAAGAAGATAGTAGAGTAGATACTGAAACAATTGATAGATACTTAACTGCATCAATTATTTCTTCTATGTATAAGACAAATATATTTGAAGATATTGTTGCTCCAAGATTTCCGCTAAGGTTAGATAAAAATTTATCTGGCATGTTAGCATCAACATATAAAAGTAAAAAGGCTCAAATAGAATCTAGATTTGATGGTAATAACAGTACAGAAGTACTACAAAAATACACCAATGCTTTTAATAATGGTGTCATAGATTACATTTATCAAAACATATTATCACATTATGTTGATACAAAGACAGGTTTACCTGTAACACTACCTAAAGAAATTAGAAGTAGAAAAGTAAATAAGAAGGTTATTAAGGGTGGTATGCCCGTGGTATTTAAAGAAGATACTGTAGATATAGATGTAAGTAGAATTAAGAAAGATTACAAGAATGGTACCTTTATAAGTTCCATTACTACTGAAGGTTTAGATACGTTTGAAGCTAGTCCATTTTCTACATTTGCTTCTTATCTAAGATATGTAATTGAAAGAGAATACTTCAGATATGCTTATAAACAATTTGAAAATATAGAAGGGTTTGAACAAAGAATATCTAAAAGAGCTTTAGCCAGTTCTTTTAATCCAGGATATATAAAAGGAAATGCTGGATGGGGATCTATAAAATATTCTTATACTAGAGATATAATGGAGTTCATAGAAGATCCTGCTAATGTAACAATAGTTGAAAACTTTCCTGTTCTTCAACATTTAAAGCCTTCCTTTTATAAAGCTTCAAGTGGTTATCAATTATTAGAATTAGATAACAAAACTTTAATTGATAATGATACTGCAGAAGATTACGCTAAACAAATAAGAAGACTAGGTGATCCTTCATTTAGAATTGTTCCTGAAGATAAACTGAAGGATGACATGATTACAGATTTGTTTAGAAACTTTTCATTGATGATGATATATCAACATGGAACTGGTAAATCTGGATTAAGTTTTATTAAGGCTTTGAATCCTGAACCTTTTGTTCAAGTGTTAAAAGAAACATCAATTTCTTTTCAAAAAGGAGTTTTATTAGATAAAGTTTATAAGGAAGACAAAGATTTAGTCAAGTTCAAAAGAGATTATGGCAAGCGTGAAGCAGTATTTGAAGAAATTTCTAATGCAGTTTTAGATGTAGTAAACTTTAAACAGTATTTAGTTGAACCTTCAGAATATTTAGGAGAAGTAAAATCTGCTGAACAAAGAGATGAACTTAGATCTAAAAACATCTACGAAAGCATGTCTAATGAAACTCTATATAGAGCATATAAAGATGCAATTGCTAACAGAACTTATGATGATGCAATGAGTGGTGATGGTTTAGGTACTTCTTTAGTAACAAAAATTGAAGCTGAATTAGAGAGAAGAGGTTTACCTAGTATGCTAACAGCAAATGTTAATACTACAATTACTGATAATATTACCTTTGATTATTCTAAATCATGGTCTGATGATTTAAGAAATAGAGCTGTTTATACTGATGAAGGAGTTAACACTATGAGAACTTCAGCTGATCCAACAGGTGAAGAAAACTTTGGTAATCCTTTTAGTGGCCCTGATGGTGGTGGATTAATGAAGTTAGAAAGTGTGGGAGATGCTGTAAAAGCTTACGAAGATTGGTTATTGGATGATTACGCTACTACTGATGCTTATAATATAGATCCAAAAGAATTTGTTAAAGCTATTATAAAATCTTATGGTGGAAAGCCTACATCAAAAGGTTTACTTACTATTGACGGTCAACACTATTATATTCCTAATATAAGTATCATGCCTAAAGGAGGTTTTAGTGATGCATTTATTATGGTTGGTGATGAAGAAGTTTACCTAGGTCAAAGTAAAGATGGTAAGAATTTTGTTTCTGAAGATTCATATTACTTATCTGACTTAGCTATTAATAAAAGAGAGTGGATCCTTGGTGAAATATATTTAGGGAATTTAGATAATAAGACATTATTATATGATAAAGCACTAGCAGATAGAGGCGAAGGTACTCATGCAGAATCTCTTGCTAATGTTGTGAGAACTATGAGAAACAATACAACGGTTGTAAAACCTGGTATTGAAATTAAAAGAGAAGCTCTTTCAAAGAAAGAACAGCTAGAGTTATTTAGTATACTTAAACCTTTTATAGAAGAGCAAGCTGCTAAAACAAATAAAGGTAAAGATGCTAATGTAATGCTTGGTTTAGAGTTACGATGGGATTATAGAAGTAATAACCCAGGCGTAAAGCCTGTAGACATTGGGCCAATTATATCTGAAGCTAGTAAGTCTAAGTTTGGTTACTACACAGCATCTATAAATGGTAAACCTTTAGGTAAGATAAGTGCTAGATTAAGGGAGTTGATGACTAAGGCTACAGGTGTAGATACAACTAATTATGATGGAGCAATTATAAATTTATACACAGATAGTACTTTTGTATCTTCTCATAATGATGTAGATGAATCTATAGAAGCTATAAAGTACCCAGTGCTTGTGGCCAATATAGGCGGAAGTGGAAACTTTGCAGTAACAAAAGAAAGTGATACTTATATTAAAGATAAAGACTATGATGTGCAAAAAGATATGCATACGTTAAATGCAGGAGATGCTTATATCTTTGGTATAAATGGTAAGAATAGAAAAGTGTATCATAGAACATTCCCTAGTTTGCAAAATGGATTCTTACCAGAAATAACTACTAAGATAGATGGTAAAACTTATGAAGAGGGTAGTTATAGAATATCTATAACTTTAAGAAGAGTTAAACCTTTAAAGGGTACTAATGTGCCTGTGAGTCCTAAGATATTATCAGCTACTGAATCTGCAAATCAAGTAATAATTGAAGGTTTAGGTCAAACTAGATTACAGTTTGATGCTATTGATCCTGTTTTAGAAACTTTCTATGCAGGTTTAACTACAAAGCAATCTGAAAACCCTAACTTACCTACAATAGGATACGCTCAAGAATTTTATAATACCGCACCTCATGCGTATAAGAATATAAATGAGTATATTGAAGCATTAAAATGTTTATAAGATGGCATGCATAAATAAATCTACTGATAGATACAAGGCTTTACAAGGACGCTACGGTGACTTCCTTGCTGAATCTTTTGTAAGAGGTAACATCTTAAATAAGAAGTTAGAGAACTCTGAAGACTTTTATATTCCTAAACAAGAAGAGGTCACAGAATATTTTGCAAAAGTAAGAAAGCCGCTAAAATTAAAACAAGCTCAAGATGCTTTAAAGTATAATCCACTACTAGATGTAGAAGGTATCAAGACTATATTGCAAGGTGTAATTTGGAAGTATAAAGATGAATACTATGTTGTAAAGGGTACTAATCATAGAGGGCCCATTGATCAGACATTAACTCTAAGAGAAATATACAAGCCTAACTTAGAGATAATGGAAAAGCTTGCTTCTGAATACCCAGATGTATTTGAGTTGTCTTCTGGTGTAAGTCCTAATACTACAAAAGTTAAGATCACACCTAAGACAGATATAGAATATGTACCTGAGATTCAATCAAGTCTAGATACCTATAATAGAATGTTGGTAGCAAATGAAGGTATACAACCAGACGAATTTATTGTAGATGATCATCTATGGCAAAGAGTAGGAAATCATTTATACACCTTGATAGATACTTCAACAGGTGAACCTTTCTTCCGAAACATTAATATGTTATCTGGTACAGAGATAGTACCTGAACCTATACCTGTTGACAAAGAAGCAGCTCTAGCACAGATAATGGATATAAGAGCTAACTATGATGTAGAATACTGGCAGATAAACTTTGGTTTAAGAGGTTATAATCTTGAACAAATAATTAATAATATGGAGGCTGCAGAAACTCAACAAGAGTTTGATCAAATGCTTGCAGACTTTTTAAAAATCGTATGTTAAATGGCAACTTGTCCAAATAAAAATACTAAGGAGTGGAGAGAGGTAATGAACTTAGCTCAAAACAATGATGCATTAGCCCGTGAACTGTGGGTTAAAAAAGGCTATGCTGATGTAGTAAGTTTAAATACATCTGATAACTCTGGCCTGTCTAAAAAAGAAATCAAAGACCTTGAAAAAGATCAGGCTGAGAAAGCAGAGTTTAAAACAGATTTGCAAATTTTAATGGAAAGAACAAAGGTCCATTTAATTAGAAAGATAAACGCTTTACAAAATGTCAAGGTTAAAGATGCTAGGATACAGAAAGCTTCACTAGAAAAGACTCTAAAAAGAATGGAGAATCTTGAAGCTGTAAGTGAGGTTGAATCTATTAATGAGTTTATTAAAGATGCTTATTTAAAAACTCAGAGTTTAAAGTATAACATGGAACAAATTATAGAGGATTCAAAAACTAATCCTATGAATAGTTCTTTGGTTGAGAGACTTAACAATATACTTATTGCAGTTAATGGTTCAGAAGATGTATTAAAAGAGATTTCTAATAATAAAGATATAGTAGATTTCTTTGCTGAAGAAACTGAGAAGCGCGAGTTTAATGAGGAGGGTGAAGAGCTAGTTGAGTTAAATCTAGAAGGTGAGAATATTTCAATAAAAGAAATGTTATATAGAACTCTTACTAATAGAAAGATATTAAAGAGAAGGGTTAATGAAGAAGCTATTCCTTTAATTGCAGATTGGTTATTAAAAGCTAGATCTAGTTATGCTAAAGACTTAAATAAAACAGCAGAGCAAATCGAGGCTGATATCATTGAACAAGAAAAGAATTTTAAGGAAGGTAAAATATCTGAGTGGAGATATAAAAAGATAAGAAAGAAACAAGATAAAGATTTAAACTTAGCTAAAACTATTGTAGTTGATAAACAAGATTTAATAAACACTTTAAGAGAAGCTTCTAGAGAAGATGGTGTTTTAGACTTTATGATTGGCCCTGCAATTACTTCACCAGATGCAGTTGTTGCTTTGCTAGCAAAAGCTTTAAAAGATCAATTAGAGAAAGCTAGACTAAAAGATATAGTTATGAAAGATGAAATAGCAGCAGCTTTCATAGAGTATCAAGAATCTAATGATAGATATAGAGACAATACTAAAAAATTTAATGAAGGTTTATATGAAATAGTTGAAGAGAGAACAGATGAAAAGGATGAGAATGGTGATTGGATATACAGAGAGGAAGTTCACTTTGTCACGAAGTTTGATATGAAGAAGTACAAAGCTAGAATAAGACAATGGTATAAAGAAAATCCAGAACCTTTAAGTGCAAGAAAGAAAGGTGAGAAGCTAACTGTTGATGAACAGAAAGCCCATACAGCATGGCGAGTAAGACAAAACAACTTCTTTAAAACTATTACGAAACCTAAGTCTGATAGAGACATACAACTTCTTGATGAGAAAATGCAAAGAGAGGTTGATACAGGGATTATTACTCAAGAAGAATACAATGAGTGGTCAGTTAGTAAAGAAAGAGAATATCAATTGTCTGAACCTATAGATGAGTTCCTTAGTGATAAGTGGAAAGCAATGTATAATTCAAAAGATGAGCCTATAAATGCTATGGGTAAATATCATAAGAAACTTACAGATGCTTATTACAAAGCTCAAGATAGTATACCTATGGCTCAACGTCCTGGCGCTAGAGTACCATCTGTACCTAAAAAAGATCTTGAAAGATTATTTGATAAAGGTGTATTAAACTTGGCTAAAAGAAATGTTGAAGAAGCAGGACGAGTTCAAAGTTTTGATACTGAGTTTGGACAGTTAGGTTTAGATGATGAAGGTGTAAAATTTCTACCTGTATTCTTTGTAAGACCTATAGATATTAATGATCAATCTTTTGACCTTGCTAGAATTGTTCTTATGTTTAGTCAAATGGCTAATAAATACGAAGCTCTAAACGAAGTTAATGGTGAGGTATCACTTGTTAAATCTCTAGTAAAAGATAGGAGAGTCCCTGAATTTAACCAGCAGGGTAAAAGAGTTATTGATTCTCTTGCCCATAAGTTTGGTATAACAGAATATCTAAAACAAAACGGAGACAGTTATTCTAAAAGACATATAGATGCCTTTATTGATATGATTGTTTATGGGGAGATGAATAAGGCCACAGCTGTAGGAAATATATCGGCTAATAAAGTAACAGATAGTGTGATTGGCTTTTCTGCAATTACAAGTATTGCTGCAGATTTACTAAAAGGTGTAGCAAATAACTTACAAGGTAATATACAATTGGTTATTGAAGCTAAGGGAGCTGAATTTTTTAATGCTAAAAATTTAAGAAGGGGTAATATACAATATGCTAAAGCAGTACCAGGCATGCTTGGTGACTTTGGTAAACCTACGCCTGTTAGCTTAATGGGTAAATTAGGAGAGTTATATGATCCTATTCAAGGTGACTTTCAAGATAAATATGGTAATCTAGTTACAGGAACTTTGGCAAATAAATTAATAAGAACTGATACTCTATTCTTTAATCAGTACTTGGGAGAACATCAACTTCAATACTCCACTATGCTAGCTCTAATGGATGCTACTATGGTAAGAGATAAAAAAACTGGAGAAGAAATAACTTTGTTTGAAGCTCATCAAAGACACGGTGCTATCACAGCTTTTGAAAATATAGAGTTTATTGAAGTAGATAAAGATGGTAAGAAAACTTATCGAGATTACACTGAAAAAGATAGAAGAAGTTTTCAAGACAGGTTACATGCTTTGAATAAAAAGATGCATGGTGTTTATAATACTTTTGATAAAGGTACTCTTCAGAGGTATTGGTATGGTAAGCTAGCGCTAATGTATAGAAAACACATGTTGCCTGGCTTCATGAGAAGATTTCAATCTAAAAGATTTGATGAGGAATTAGGTTCAATGGTAGAAGGATATTATGGTACTTTTTGGAGAACTTTTATGAGAGATTTATTAACTTATAAAAAAGATATTGGAAAACAGTGGGCTACTTATACGCCACACCAAAAAGCAAACATCCGAAAGACCATTACTGAATACTCTATTATACTTAGCTTGTTTGCATTAATTACAGCATTAAGTGCAATGGCTGCTGATGATGATGATTTAAAAGAAAATTATTCTTACAATTTCTTATTGTATGAAGCAATAAGAATGAGATCTGAAACTGCACAGTATACAAGTCTTGAGGATATGTGGAGAACAGTTAAGTCTCCAACTGCAGCTTTAACATCTATAAGTAGAATTGCAAAATTTATTAATCAAATTTTACCGCATAATATTACAGAAGAATATCAAAGAAGAACTGGAATATGGGAAAAAGGAGACAATAAAGCTTGGGCTTATTTTATTAAAATGATTGGTTTACCAGGTTACAACATCAAGCCTCAAGAGGCTGTTAAAGTATATGAAAGCTTAACTACTATATAATGAATTGGCAGTTAGAATTTGCATTACACATGCCGCATGACAGGTTTGCCCTGGGATGGGAATACATTGGTCCTAATGATAAAGAGAATGTAAATACATTTACCTTATATCTATTAGTACTTACTGTACATTTTCATGTGTTTGGGGAATAAAAAAAAAGGGACAGCCGAAGCCATCCCTTTAATTAATCATTATGCAAAACCAAAGTCTACGTCACCTGATTCAACATCGTCTTCATCATCTACATTTGCTAGATTGAAATCAAGATCAAAATCTGCACCTTTTACAGTAGCATCTATCTCTTCATCACTAACATTTGTAGATTCTGCTTCTTCAGCATCAATTTTATCTACTGCTTCTTGTCCAGCAATTAACTCAGCAGCTTCTTCATCTGTAACTTGGTCACATACTTCAGCTACTGCAGCTTCATCTTCTCTGATACGTTCTGCAATCTGATCTTCATCATACACAGGATTCTCATCTTCTTCTTCTCTCTCCTCAATAACCTGCTCAGTCTTCATCTCTTGCATCTCAGCATCAGCTGCTAGCTCATCATTAGTTAGTCCACCTTTATGGTCAAAACCTTCTTCAAGTCTAGTCTGCTCATCCCAAGCTTCTT
>Ga0208794_1000106_pt1 | contig 91172 bp, 92 predicted proteins | sample 32_taG_FD_184106 | JGI IMG/M metagenome (GOLD analysis project Ga0208794, IMG submission 184106) | Marine viral communities from the Gulf of Mexico - 32_GoM_OMZ_CsCl metaG (SPAdes) (version 2) | ecosystem: Environmental > Aquatic > Marine > Oceanic | place: Atlantic Ocean: Gulf of Mexico... | reverse complement strand
TCGGCTAAGGACACCTCGGAACTGGGCGGCGCTGGCCTGATCATCGCCATCCTGGCGGGCATCGCTGTGGTTGCCGGCGTCATCATCGCTGCCGATGACGACGACGACACCCCCGTAAGCGTCTAAGCCAGTCTTAGAACTTAAAGAGCCGGTCGCGGAGGTTTGCTCCGCGGCCGGTTTTTTCGTGCGCGCTACAAAGGCACTCCCCGAGTCGCACGCTCCGGATTGAGCGCATGAGTGAATCGATGAGGCACCCACTACCAACGCGATTCGTCGGCAATCCTATTCACGGGGGCACTGCGGTCGAACCCTAGCCGCGTCTCTTGCCCTCACCCCTCGCTCTGCTATGGCGCGCGCAACACTTATCGAACGAACAGGAAACCCATGGCGAAGATCAAGGTTGCGAACCCGATCGTCGAGCTCGACGGCGACGAAATGACGAAAATCATCTGGCAGTGGATCCGCGAGCGGCTGATCCTGCCCTATCTCGACGTCGACCTTAAGTATTACGATCTCTCGATCGAGAAGCGCGACGAGACCGAGGACCAGATCACCGTCGATGCCGCCAATGCGATCAAGCAGTATGGCGTCGGCGTGAAGTGCGCCACCATCACGCCCGACGAAGCGCGCGTCGAGGAATTCGACCTCAAGAAGATGTGGGTGAGCCCCAACGGCACGATCCGCAACATCCTCGGCGGCGTGGTCTTCCGCGAGCCGATCGTCATCGACAACGTACCCCGCCTGGTGCCGGGCTGGACCGACCCGATCGTCGTCGGCCGTCACGCCTTCGGTGACCAGTACCGCGCCAAGGACACGCTGATCCCGGGCGCCGGCAAGCTGCGTCTCGTTTTCGAAGGCGAGAACGGCGAGAACATCGATCTCGATGTCTACGAGTTCCAGAGCTCGGGCGTCGCCATGGCGATGTACAACCTCGACGACAGCATCCGCGACTTCGCGCGCGCCTGCATGAACTACGGTCTCGACCGTGGCTGGCCGGTGTATCTGTCGACAAAGAACACCATCCTCAAGAAGTACGACGGCCGCTTCAAGGACCTGTTCCAAGAAGTGTTCGACAACGAGTTCAAGGACAAGTTCGCGGAAGCGAAGATCACCTACGAACACCGCCTGATCGACGACATGGTCGCCGCCGCACTCAAGTGGAGCGGCAAGTTCGTCTGGGCCTGCAAGAACTACGACGGCGACGTGCAGTCGGACGTGGTGGCGCAGGGCTTCGGCTCGCTCGGCCTGATGACCAGCGTTCTGATGACGCCCGATGGCAAGACCGTGGAAGCCGAAGCGGCGCACGGCACCGTCACCCGCCACTATCGCCAGCACCAGGAAGGCAAGGCGACCAGCACCAATCCGATTGCCAGCATCTTCGCCTGGACCCGCGGCCTGATCTATCGCGGTCGGTTCGACGACACGCCCGATGTGGTCAAGTTCGCCGAAACGCTCGAGCGGGTCTGCATCAAGACCGTCGAAAGCGGCAAGATGACCAAGGACCTCGCGCTGCTCATCGGCCCCGACCAGAGCTGGATGACCACCGAACAGTTCTTCGAGGCGATCGTCGAGAACCTCGAGAAGGAAATGGCCAACTGGGCCTGAAACCTTCATCCGACTTCGTCATTGCCTAGGCAGTGACGCTCGAGACCGGGATCGGCGAAGCGCCGGTTCCGGTCTTGTCGTATCGGGATCCGCAAAAGACGGGGAATGCATGGCCAGACCGCCACAGAAGAAGCGCGTAACCAAACGCAAGGGCACCGAGAAATTCGGCCAGCGCCGGCTCGAGGTCCGCAACGCGATGATCAAGGACATTCCCGGGATCGCGCATCTTGTACGCCGGGTTTACGAGGACATGCCTGCCTATACGCACGGCGAAATCCGCGGGCAGATCAATAATTTCAAGGAAGGCTGCTTCATCGCGCTGCTCGATGACGAGGTGGTCGGCTATTGCGCCACCATGCAACTCGCCGAAGCGCTGGCTTTTCAGCCGCACGACTGGGACGAGATCACCGGCAACGGCTATGGCAGCCGCCACGATCCGACCGGCGATTGGCTCTATGGCTATGAGATGTGCGTGGACCCGAAGGTGCGCGGTGTCCGCATCGGTCGGCGTCTCTACGAAGAGCGCCGGGCCTTGGCGGAAGAGAAGGATCTCACCGGCATCGTCTTCGCGGGCCGCATGCCGAACTACCGCCGCTTCCGCCGCCGGGTCGACGGACCTGAGGACTATCTCGACAAGGTCGTCGAAGGGAAGCTGCACGATCCGGTGCTGCGTTTCCAGCTGGCCAACGGGTTCGAACCCGAACGCATCATGGATGGTTACCTGCCCGAGGACAAAGCCTCGATGGCGAACGCCGTGATGATGGTCTGGCGCAACCCCTATGTCGAACGCGACCAGCCGGTGAAAAAGCGGCTCCCGCGAGGGGTCGAGGCGGTGCGCGTCGCCACCTGCCAGCTGCAGGCGCGCCAGGTCGCCGATTATGACGAGTTCATGCGCGCGGTGCAGTACTTCGTCGATGTCGCCAGCGATTACGAATCGGACTTCATCGTCTTCCCTGAGCTGTTCACGCTGATGCTGCTGAGCTTTGAGGAAAAGGAGCTCTCGCCCGTCGAGGCGATCGAACGGCTCTCCGAATACACCCCGCGGCTGCGCAACGACATTTCGGAAATGGCGATGCGCTACAACATTAACATCATCGCGGGTTCGCACCCGACGCGGATGGATGATGGCGACATCCACAATATCGCCTATGTCTGCCTGCGCGATGGGGCGGTGCATGCGCAGGAGAAGATCCACCCTACCCCCAACGAACGCTATTGGTGGAACATCAAGGGCGGCGACAGGGTCGAAGTGATCCAGACCGATTGCGGGCCGATCGGCGTGCAGATCTGCTACGACAGCGAATTCCCCGAGCTTTCACGCCGCCTTGCCGACGAGGGGGCGCGGATCATCTTCGTGCCGTTCTGCACCGATAGCCGGCAGGGGTACCTGCGCGTGCGCTATTGCGGCCAGGCGCGCGCGATCGAGAACCAGTGCTTCGTCGTGCTCAGTGGCAATGTCGGCAATCTGCCCAATGTCGCGAACATGGATATCCAGTACGCGCAAAGCTGCATCCTCACGCCCTGCGACTTTCCCTTCGCACGCGACGGGATTGCCGCCGAGGCCAGCGAGAATGTCGAGACGCTGACCATCAGCGACATCAATCTCGCCGATCTCAGCTGGGCGCGCGCCGAAGGCACGGTGCGCAACCTCGCCGACCGGCGCTTCGATCTCTACCGGATCGAGTGGGACGAGGACGGCAAGCATCCGGGCAAGCCGCGCCCCCGCCGCGAGCCGCTGGGTCCGAAGCACCCGGGCGGGGGTTAGCCGGGAATCGCGCCGTGACAGCATGACACGGCGCGGTTACGGATGTGCCCATGGCATCGGCTGAATTCGCTAGTCCCGCGGTATCGGACGCGCTGGTCATTCTCGGCGCGGCCGGGCTCGTGATCCCCGTGTTCACGCGCTTTCGCGTCACGCCGATCATCGGCTTCATCCTGATCGGCATCCTCGTGGGCCCCTATGGCCTCGGGAGGCTGGTGTTCGAGCACCCGATGCTCAATCACATAACCATATCCGATCCCGAGGCGCTCGAGCCATTTGCCGAGTTCGGCATCATCCTGCTGCTGTTCACCATCGGGCTAGAGCTGAGCTTCAACCGCTTGTGGCAGATGCGCAAGCTGGTGTTCGGCTTGGGGGCGATGGAACTGCTGGTGATCGGCACATCGCTGGCGATCGCACTTTCGATGATGGGCCAGTACTGGACCGGCGCACTCGCACTCGGCTTCGCACTCGCCTTCTCTTCCACCGCGATCGTCTTGCCGATTGCGGGTACGCATTCGCCGGTCGGGCGCGCGGCGCTTTCGATGCTGCTGTTCGAAGACATCATGATCGTCCCGATCATCTTCGTCCTCGGCGCGATGGCCCCCAATGCGGCGGGCGAAGGCTGGGAAGGCATGCTCACCACGCTGTGGCAGGGCGGGCTGGTAATCGCCGCGATGATGATCCTCGGGCGCTTCGCCCTGCCCCGGCTGTTCGGCCAGGCCGCGCGCACCAAGAGCCCCGAGCTGTTCCTCGCCGCATCGCTGCTGGTGGTAATCGGCGCCAGCCTCGCCACCGCCGCAGTGGGCCTTTCGCCGATCGTGGGCGCCCTGATCGCCGGGCTGCTCATCGCCGAGACCGAGTATCACAGCGAAGTCGAGGCGATCATGGAGCCCTTCAAGGGTCTCGCTCTCGGCATCTTCCTGATCACGGTCGGCATGAGCATCGACCTCCAGACGATCTGGGAGAACCTCGCCCTCATCGCCACCGCGGTGCTGCTGATCCTGCCCTTCAAGGCGCTGGTCACCGGTATGTTGCTGCGGTTCATGGGCGCACGGCGCAGCACCGCAGCGGAAACAGGCATACTGATGGCGAGCCCTTCGGAGACCACGCTGATCATCCTCGCGGCGGCAAGCTCGGCCTTGCTAATCCAGCCCGGAACCGCGCAATTCTGGCAGATCGTCACCGCGATCGGACTTACGGTGACGCCGCTGCTTGCGCGGCTCGGGCGCGTCATCGCCCGGCGTGTCGAGCCGATCCCCGAATTGCCTGAAGACACGGCCGACGAACCGCGGGTGATTATCGTCGGCGCGGGCCGCGTGGGCCGGTTGGTCGCGCAGATGCTGATCACGCACGACAAGCCCTATGTCGCACTCGATGCCGATCCCGACCTCATCGAGAGCGCGAAACGCGATGGTTTCCGTGCCACCTTCGGCGATGCCGCCCGGGGAGATTCGATGGACCGGCTGGGGATCGAGAACGCCCTCGCGGTGGTGCTCACCATGGATGAACCGGTGCTCGTCCAGCGCCTGGTTTCGAAGCTGCGCAAGGAACATCCGGAGTTGCTGATCGTGTGCCGTGCCCGCGATGTCCAGCATGCCGCGCAGCTTTACCGCGCCGGCGCCAGTCACGCAGTGCCGGAGACACTCGAAAGCTCTTTGCAGCTTTCGGAAGCGGTGCTGGTCGATATCGGCGTGGCGATGGGCCCGGTGATCGCCTCGATCCATGAAAAACGCGACGAGTTCCGCGGCCAGATCGAACAGGAAGGCGCGCTGGCCTACAAGCCGAAACTGCGGACCAGCACTGCAGAGGGCTGAATGGCGGTCCCGCTGGAGAACCGTTCGGATTGTACGCGCTGCGCCGCACTGTGCTGCATCGCCTATCCCTCGCAGGACATGCCCGGCTTCGCTGCCGCCAAGGACGCCGGGGAAGCTTGCCCCAAGCTGGCAAATGACGGGCAATGCACGATCTACGCGAACCGCGCAGATCAGGGCTTCGCTGGCTGCATCCGGTTCGAATGCTTCGGCGCGGGCCAGCACGTCGTGCAGCATCTGTTCGAGGGCAAGGACTGGCGAAGCGAGCCTGCGCTGATGGGCGCCATGATCGAGAGTTTTCTGGCCATGCGTCCCGTCAGCGACTTGGCATTCCTCGTCTCACGCGCACTCGCGGCGCTGCCAGATGATGCAACGGTCGCGAGGCTGCACGCCCTGGATAGCGAACTGGCTGAAATCGCCTCGACGCGTGAGACGTTGCGCGACACGGCGCGAATTGGCGAGGTGCAAAGGAACATCAGAGCCGTCTTCGCGACTCTCGACCGGGAAACCTTGCGAGCTTCATGAACTTCCGGCTTGCCCATGCGTTGGTGGGGCAAAGGAGAAAGACATGAGCAATCCCGACCCGACCAAGCCGACGCCGAACGACGAAAAGTTCAAGCCGCAGAATGTGCAGGACCCGGTAAACACCGTCGAGCCGCCGAGCGCCAATGCAAACAAGCCTGCCGACACGGGTGGTCAGGACCTCCCGCGCGGCAGCCAGTCCGAAGTCGGTCGCAAGTCGCGCAACCGCAGCTGAGCAGCGTTACCCGGCGGAAAGCTTGCTGCGCACCGCGGCAAGCGCTTCGTCGGCCTTGGCACCGTCCGGACCGCCTCCCTGGGCCATGTCCGGACGGCCGCCGCCACCTTTCCCGCCGAGTGCTTCGACACCCACGCGAACCAGATCGACCGCACTGAACCGCTCAACAAGGTCATCGGTCACGGCCACTGCGAAAGCAGCTTTTCCGTCATTGACCGCGCAGAGCGCCGCGATTCCCGATCCGATACGGTTCTTTGCCTCGTCGAGCAGTGGACGCAGTTCCTTGGGGTTGAGGCCCTCGACCACCTGACCGGTGAATGTCACTCCCCCGATGTCCTCATCGGCCGGCCCGGCATCACCGGAGCTTCCTCCGCCCAGCGCCAGCGCGCGCTTCGCTTCGGCCAGTTCTTTCTCGAGCCGCCTGCGTTCCTCTACCAACGCAGCAACCCGCGCAGGCGCCTCATCGGGCGAGGTCTTGAGCGTTCCGGCAATGGACCGAACCGCTTCATCCCGTGCGACGAGCCAGTTGCGCGCCGCTTCTCCGGTCAACGCCTCGATCCGGCGTACGCCTGAACTGACCGCACTTTCCGAAACTATCTTGAACAGGCCGATATCGCCCGTGGCTTTGACATGGGTCCCGCCACACAGTTCGACCGAATAGTTGCGGCCTTCGCCGCCGCGGCGCCCCATGGACAGCACGCGAACCTCGTCGCCGTATTTCTCGCCGAACAGTGCCAGCGCACCCGCTGCGACTGCATCATCGGGCGTCATCAGCCGCGTGCCGACCTGTTCGTTGGCGCGGATCTCATCGTTCACCTCGGCCTCGATCGCCGCGATATCGTCTTCGCTCAAAGGCTTCGGGTGCGAAAAATCGAAGCGGAAGCGGTCTTCGGAAACGAGCGAGCCCTTTTGCGTGACGTGATCGCCCAAGCGATTGCGCAGTGCTGCATGGACGAGGTGCGTCGCGGAGTGGTTGGCGCGGATCCGGTCACGCCGTTCGGCATCGACTTCGAGATGCACGGCATCGCCGACCTTGACCGAACCCCCGGTCAGCTTGCCGACATGCGTATGCAGGCGCCCCAGCGGCTTGTTGGTCGTCTCGACCGCAAATTCGAGCCCCTCGGGGGTCCAGATGCGGCCGGCATCTCCGGTCTGGCCGCCGCTCTCGCCATAGAACGGGGTCTGGTTGGTAAGGACGACCACCTCGTCACCGGCCTCGGCAGACTGGACCTGCGCGCCATCCTTGACGATAGCCACCACTTCGGCTTCGCCGGTCGTCGAATTGTAGCCGGTGAACTCGGTCGATCCCTGCGTATCGGCGAGATCGAACCAGACCTCCTCGCTCGCCGACTGCCCCGAACCCTTCCAGGCGGCCCGCGCAGCGGCTTTCTGCTGCTCCATCGCCGCGTCGAAGCCCTCCTTGTCGACGGTGATGCCGCGGCTGCGCAGCGCATCTTCCGTCAAGTCATAGGGAAAGCCATAGGTGTCGTAGAGCTTGAATGCGGTTCCACCATCGAGCGTACCGCCCTCGTCCATCGTCCCCGTCGCCTCGTCGAGCAGTTTGAGGCCCTTGTCGAGCGTGCGGCGGAACTGGGTTTCTTCGCGCTCGAGCACTTCCTGAATAAGCGCCTGCCCGCGTTGCAGTTCGGGATAGGCCTGGCCCATCTCGGTAACCAGCGCGGGAACCAGGCGATGCATCAGCGGCTCACTTGCGCCCAGGAGGTGTGCATGCCGCATGGCGCGACGCATGATGCGCCGCAGGACATAGCCGCGGCCTTCGTTCGAGGGCAGGACGCCGTCGGCCATGAGGAAGCTTGTCGAACGCAAATGGTCGGCGATAACGCGGTGGCTGGCGGTGCTGTCACCTTCCGCCTTCACTCCGGTCAGCCCCTCGCTCGCCGCGATTAGGTTCCGGAAGGTGTCGGTGTCGTAATTGTCGTGCACGCCCTGCATCACCGCGGCGATGCGTTCGATCCCCATTCCCGTATCGATGCTCGGCTTGGGCAGGTCGCCGACGATTTCATCGGCTTCCTGCGTGAACTGCATGAACACGAGGTTCCAGATCTCGACAAAGCGGTCGCCATCTTCCTCGGGCGAACCCGGAGGGCCACCCCAGATATGGTCGCCATGATCGTAGAAGATTTCCGAACACGGACCGCAGGGGCCATCCGAGCCCATGGCCCAGAAGTTGTCCTTGGTCGGGATACGGATGATGCGCTCGTCGGCGAAACCGGTGAGCTTTTTCCAGAGATCGAAAGCTTCGTCGTCGGTATGATAGACGGTGACCAGCAGGCGATCCTTGTCGAGCCCCCATTCCTTGGTCAACAGTGTCCAAGCATGCAGGATGGCCTGCTCCTTGAAGTAATCGCCGAAGCTGAAATTGCCGAGCATCTCGAAGAAGGTGTGGTGGCGCGCGGTGTAGCCGACATTGTCGAGATCGTTGTGCTTGCCGCCGGCGCGCACGCATTTCTGCGCGCTCGTCGCACGCGGCGCGGGCGGGGTTTCGAGACCCGTGAACGAGTTCTTGAACGGCACCATGCCGGCGTTGACGAACATCAGCGTGGGATCGCTGAAAGGCACCAGCGGCGCGCTGGCAACTTCCGCATGTTCGTGACGGGCGAAATAGTCGAGGAAACTGCGGCGGATGTCGTTGGTCGAAGTCATGATCGGGCAGTTAGGCAATCGGCGCGCGGGCGACAAGCGCGAATGCCCGGTCAGACTGTGCGGGGCGCGCGATCAGGCGGGCGCGCGGGCCGTGACGATCCAGCAAGCGGCGGGCAGGCTGACCTCCCCGTAGCGGTGATGACCTTCGAGCAGTTCCCCGAGCCGCTCGAGCATTGCATCTTTCGTGGATGGTTCAAGTGCTGCGGCGGCGCGCGCGATCGGTCCGATACGCTGGAAATAGGATAGCCCATCGGCAATTGCATCGCTGCCCTGCCCCGCAACCATTCCATAATCCACCGCTTCGAAAGCGATATCGGTCCACCCTGCCTGCGCCAGCAGGTGCGTGACCCGTTCCTGCCGACCGAAGGCAAAGGGACCGGGCGCATCGGGGTCAGGTGAGGTATCCCCGTTCGAGGGTACGACAGATGCCAGTTCGCGTGCCCAATCATTGTCCGCCCGTTCGCGAAAACAGGAGAATACGAGCCGCGCGCCATGGGCTGACTGCGCACGGATATGGGCAAAGGCCGCGGCCGGATCGGCGAAGAACATCACCCCGTGACGCGAGACGAGAAGATCCGGTTTCTCGGCCTCCTCTGCCATCCAGCTCGCAGCGTCCGACAATTCGAATCGCAAATTTGGCAGGTCGCCCGAGCGAGCCCGCGCGACATCAAGCAAGTCGTCGCTGATATCGACGCCGAGTACGCGCGACGAAGGCGCGCCCTTCGCTAGATCGACGCTGATTTCACCCGCGCCGCATCCGATGTCGAGCGCCTGCGCGAAAGGCGTGGCCTGCGCCACTTGGAGCAGGCGTTCGGTAACCGGCCCGAAACTGCGATCGGTGCGCCGCCATTCGTCGGCCCAGACATTGCCGACCTTGCCCGTCCATTCGGATTGATCGGTCATCGCCTGTCAGACCTGATAGTAGTCGCGATACCAGGCGACGAACCGTCGCACGCCTTCGCGAATGTCGCTTTCGGGGACATAGCCGGTCAGCGTCCGCAGCAACTCCGCATCGGCCCAGGTAGCCGGAACGTCGCCCGGCTGCATCGGCATGAGGTTGCGCTTCGCCTCCATGCCCAGCGCGTCCTCGATCGCTGCGATCATATCGCCCAATTGGACGGGTTTGGAATTGCCGATGTTGACCACGCGCCACGGGGCCACAGGCGAAAGGCTGTCACCTTCAGCGATATCTTCCGCACTTTCCGGTCGGACGGGCGCGGCGTCTATCAGTCGGCGGATGGCCTCCACCAAATCCTCGACAAAAGTGAAATCGCGCATCATCTCGCCGTGATTGTAGACGTCGATCGCCTCGCCGGCGAGCATGGCGCGGGTGAACTTGAACAGCGCCATATCGGGCCGCCCCCACGGACCATAGACGGTAAAGAAACGAAACATGGTGACCGGCAGATCGAACAGATGCGCGTAGGAATGCGCCATCGCCTCGGTCGCCTTCTTCGTCGCGGCGTAGAAGGACATCTGGTGATCGGCCTTCATTGTCTCGCGATAGGGCATCTCGGTATTTGCGCCGTAGGCGGACGATGTGGAGGCGAGCAACATATGCTGCGGCGGATGGGCACGCGCAGCCTCGAGCAGTTCGAACGTGCCGACTAGGTTGCTTTCGAGATAGCTGCGCGGATTGTCGATCGAGTAGCGTACACCCGCCTGCGCCGCGAGATGGACGACGATGTCGGGCCGGTGTTCGGCGAACAGATCGGCCAGAAGGCCAGGCGTCTCGATCGGCTTGTTGACGGCAGAGAAACCGGCATTCTGAAGCAGGTTCGCCTGGCGGCGGCGCTTGAGGTTCGGATCGTAATAGTCCGAGAGCGAGTCGACGCCGATCACGCGGAAGCCATCCGTGAGAAGCCGCTGGCCGAGGTAATAGCCGATGAAGCCCGCCGAACCGGAGATTAGCGCCGTCCGTTGCTCGGCCATCAGTCGGCGCCGAACAGATCGCGCGTGAAGACCTTATCGCTCACGTCCTTTAGCGCGTCATCGAGACGGTTGGCGACGATGACGTCGGACTCGGCCTTGAAGGCTTCCAGATCGCGCTCTACCCGGCTGCCGAAGAAGCTGTCTTCGTCCATTACCGGTTCGTAGACGATCACCTCGATCCCCTTGGCCTTCACGCGCTTCATGATGCCCTGGATCGAAGACTGGCGGAAATTGTCCGACCCCGCCTTCATTACAAGCCGGTAGATGCCGACCGTCTGGGGATGCTTGTCGACGATACGATCGGCGAGGAAATCCTTGCGCGTCCGATTGGCGTCGACGATCGCGCGGATGAGGTTCTGTGGCACCTCGGAGTAATTGGCCAGCAACTGCTTGGTGTCCTTGGGCAGGCAGTAACCGCCATAACCGAAGGAAGGGTTGTTGTAGTGCCCACCGATCCGAGGGTCGAGGCCAACTCCCTCGATAATCTGCCGCGTATCGAGACCGCGCGACAACGCATAGCTGTCGAGCTCGTTGAAGAAAGCGACACGCATCGCAAGATAGGTATTCGCGAACAGCTTGATGGCTTCTGCTTCTTCGGCATCGGTGAGGAGAACCGACACGTCGTCTTCAAGCGCTGGCTGGAGCAACAGATCGGCGAATTTCTGCGCACGCTCCGACCGTTCGCCGACGATGATCCGCGAGGGATGCAGATTGTCGTAGAGCGCCTTGCCCTCGCGCAGGAACTCGGGGCTGAAGATGATGCGATCGCTGGCGAACCGTTGGCGAGCCTCGGCAACGTAGCCGACGGGCACGGTCGATTTGATAACGATCACCGTCTGGTCATTGGCGGCGAGCACCTGCTCGATGACGGCATCCACCGCCGATGTGTCGAAGAAATTGCTCTCGACATCGTAATTGGTCGGCACGGCAGCGATGGCAAAATCGGCCCCATCGATTGCCGCACTCATGTCGGTCGTGAAGCTGAGGTCGAGATCGTCGCGCAGGAGGTATTGCTCGACCAGATCGTCTTGGATTGGAGACAGTTGGTCACGAAGCTTCGCGATCCGGTCCGCGGCTATGTCATAACCGATGACCGTGTTGTGCTGCGCGAGCATGATCGCGTTGGAAAGGCCGACATAACCAAGCCCGAAAACGGCTATCTTCATCGCATGTCCCGTCAAGAAAGTGCCGTAGCCTCAAGCGGCAACGCGCCGCCTTCTGTGGGGATGCGCTGGCGAATGCAACCCCCTGCCCCGATGGGTTTTACCAGACGAAATAGGGCCCGCCCCGCTCGCGGGCGCGTTGCCACGCGGGACGCGCATGAATCGCCTCGACGAAGCGGGCGAGCTTGGGTGCGCGCTCGGCGTAACCCTGCATGACCGCGATCTCGGCGGGGAAGCTCATCATCACGTCGGCTGCGCTCCAGTCGCTGCCGACGAAATGCAATTCGTCCGATATGCTCTGCTCGGCAAAGTCGATGTGCGCAGCCATCTGTTCGTCCACGCGCGGCATCAGTGGAGCAGCCGCTTCGCCAAGCCGGCCGGCGTAGATCTTGAGCATCACCGGGACGAAGAAGCTGCTTTCGCCGAACTGCATCCATTCAAGGTGGCGGATGTGCTCCTCGCCATCCGGGGCAGGCAACCAGTTCTCGCCCCTGTGACGTTCGCACAGATACTGGATGATTGCGCCGCTCTCGGAAATCATCAGCCCGTCATCCTCGATAACCGGCGACTTGCCCAGCGGATGAACCTGCTTGAGTTCGGCTGGAGCGAGGTTGGTTTCGGCATCGCGCTGGTAGGTGACAAGCTCGTAGTCGGCCCCCAGTTCTTCGAGCAACCAGAGTATGCGCTGTGAACGGCTGTTATTGAGGTGATGGACGGTCACGGTCATGGCTGCACTCTCCCTAGGCGATTCGCGGGCAGACTAAAGGCCCGCTTCCATGCTTGCCATGGGGTACGCAAACGAAAAGCCGGTGCGGCCCAAGCTGGCGCGCACCGGCTTTCCGTTCGTTCGGGAGCACCGGGGGACAGTCCGGTTCGAACGCCATCCCGGAGTGAGGGGGTTGGCGCGCTCCCGCTTGAAGAGAACTCAGTCCTCGTCCGCGTCCGGACCGGTCATCATCTCTTCGGCGACCTCGTCGGTTCGGCCGCGGATGGCGGCTTCCAACTTGGCACACATCTCGGTGTTTTCGGTAAGGAACTTCTTCGCGTTCTCGCGGCCCTGGCCGATGCGGACGCTGTCGTAGCTGAACCAGCTGCCCGATTTCTCGACCACGCCGGCCTTCACGCCGAGGTCGAGGATCTCGCCGATCTTGGAAATGCCCTGACCATACATGATGTCGAATTCGACCTGCTTGAACGGCGGCGCGACCTTGTTCTTGACCACTTTGACGCGGGTCGAATTGCCGATCACCTCATCGCGATCCTTGATCTGGCCGGTGCGCCGGATGTCGAGCCGGACCGAAGCATAGAACTTGAGCGCATTGCCGCCGGTCGTGGTTTCGGGGTTACCATACATCACGCCGATCTTCATGCGCAGCTGGTTGATAAAGATCACCATGCACTTGGAGCGGTTGATCGAACCGGTCAGCTTCCGCAGCGACTGGCTCATCAGGCGGGCCTGGAGGCCGACATGGCTATCGCCCATTTCACCTTCGATCTCGGCGCGCGGCACAAGCGCCGCGACCGAGTCGACCACGAGCACGTCGATTGCATTGGAACGCACCAGCGTATCGGTGATCTCGAGCGCCTGTTCGCCCGTGTCGGGCTGCGAGACGATCAGTTCGTCGATGTCGACACCCAGCTTACGCGCATAGACCGGATCGAGCGCATGTTCGGCGTCGACGAAAGCCACGGTGCCACCGGCTTTCTGCGCTTCGGCCAGCACGTGCAGCGCAAGTGTGGTCTTGCCCGAACTTTCGGGGCCGTACACCTCGATCACCCGGCCCTTGGGCAGACCGCCCACGCCGAGCGCGATGTCGAGGCCGAGCGATCCGGTGGAGATCGCCTCCACCTGCATCGTTTCCTTCTGGCCCAGCTTCATCGCCGAACCCTTGCCGAATGCGCGATCGATCTGCGCGAGCGCGGCGTCCAATGCCTTCTGGCGGTCTGCGTCCACTTTCTTGTCCTCTACGAGCTTCAGACTTGCCGCCATGACATTACCTCCTGCGCTTGGCCAGAGCCGCCCTGCGACTCTTCAACTGGCACAGTATGTATCGGCTTTGTTCTACAAGAACAAGTAGGGAACGAAATTTTTTCGCGAGCCGCGCGAATGGCTTCATCCGCCCTCACCGAACGCGCCTTTCTCAGCTGCGCCGCAAGCCCAAAACCTCGGAAACCTTCGCGTTGATCTGCTGCACGCTGAACGGCTTGGGGATGAAATGCATGTCCTCGATATCGATGTCGTTGCGCAGCTGTTCTTCCGCATAGCCCGACATGAACAGGATCGGGATGTCCGGTTTCACCTTGCGGATCGCGCGCGCCATCGCGGGTCCGTCCATCGTCGGCATAACGACGTCGGACACGATCAGGTCGAATTCGGTATCGCCATTGGCGATCGCGGCCAGCCCTTCTTCGCCATCTGCGGCGGTGGTCACGGTGTAGCCTGCGCGAACAAGCGCCCTTTCCGCCACCGCGCGAACCATGTCTTCGTCCTCGACCAGCAGCAGGGTGCCCCCGGCGGACCATTCGGTCGCCTTGGTTTCCTCCACCTCTTCGGTTCGCATGTTGGCGGGCAACACGCCCTTGTTGACCGGCAAGTACATCGTAAAGCGGGCACCGATAGGTGCGCCATCGGGGCCTTGCACATTGTCGGCGAAAATGAATCCATTCGACTGCTTGACGATCCCGTAGACGGTCGACAGGCCGAGGCCGGTGCCCTTCCCCTGTTCCTTGGTGGTGAAGAAGGGCTCAAAGATCTTGTTGAGGTGTTCCTCCGGAATGCCTCCACCCGTGTCCTGGACGATCAGCACGGTGTAATCGTCCGCGGGCATGATATCGATGCCCATCTTGCGCACGTCGCGTGCGGAAACCCGCCGCGTGGCGAGCGTCAGCCGGCCCTTCCAATCCTGCTTCCCGCGCTTCGTCGCATGCGCCTGCATCGCATCGCGCGCATTCACCGCGAGATTGATGATGACTTGCTCGAGTTGCTGCGGGTCGGCGCGGACCGGACCGAGTTCGCGGTCGTGACGGACGGAGAATTCGATTTTCTCGCCCATCAGCCGCTTGAGCAGCTGGCTGACTTCACTGACCACGTCGGGCAATTGCAGCACCACCGGCCGCAAGGTCTGCTGGCGGCTGAAGGCAAGCAGTTGCCGGGTCAGGCTCGCGGCGCGGTTCGAGTTCGCCTTGATCTGCTGGATGTCGTCGTAGTCGCTGTCGCCCGGGGTATGACGGAGCAGCATCAGGTCGCAATAGCCGATGATCGCGGTCAGCACGTTGTTGAAGTCATGCGCAACGCCGCCGGCAAGCTGACCGACCGCCTGCATCTTGGTCGCCTGCGCCACCTGGCGCCGCAGGCGCTTTTCTTCCGAAGAGTCGGAGATCGACAGCAGAACTGCCGCATCGCCCAGCCCACGCACACCGGCGAGGCCGATCGAGACGGGCTCTTCCTTGTCGTTGGCAAGGCGTACCGCCATGTCCCCGCTCGCGGTCGCGCCCTTGGCGAAACGCCGCACGGTATCGGCCATAGCGGCCTTGTCTTCGCGGACCACCAAATCGCTGGGGAACTGGGGAAGCCCCCTGTCGACCCGCTCGACCGCGCGCAGGAAGGCCTTGTTGGCGAACAGAAAGCGACCGTCGCGATCGGTCAGCGCAAGCCCCAGCGGCAGCGCAGAGAGGAGCGCCTCGAGTTGCGGGATCGCGGCCTTGCCGCTGCCTTCCCAGCCGCCGCCGATCCCCACCGAACTGTCGACCAGCAACATTAGCGAAGGCGCCTGATCGGCATCGCTTACACGGTTGCTCGATGGCGCATCCAGCGGGATATGGACCAGCGTTTGCGGCGAGCCCTGCTGGCCTTCGCGCGCGAAGAATATGCGGTCGCGATCATCGGAGCGCAGCAATTGCACGAATTCGTGCCCGGCGAGCGAGTTCTCGCGATTGCCCGTCGCGCGCTCGGCCAGACCCGGCGTGGTGGTAAGCACAATCCCCTGCGGTGCCACCAGTGCGAATTCGATGCCCGCACGCGAGAGAATGTCTCCGAATACGCCGCCAAGCTGCTTCGACAGCGCGTCGTAACTGCTTTCCTCGCGAACCTGGGCGAAGCGCCACAGGAGATAGGCCTCGCCGCGACCGCTGCGGTCGATCTCCAGACGATACCGCGTCTCGGATCCCGTCAGGCGTAGATCGTCGATTCTGGCAGCCCCATCTCGCCAGGCGCTGCGCGCAGCAGCGTTGACCGCTTCGAGCGATGCGGGTTCGAACGGCAATTCGTAAGGCGCTGCATCGCCTTCGAACCACTGCTCATAGGTGGAATTGGCGCACACCATGCGGTTGGCGCGATCTATGATCGCAACCGCGCGACCGCGGTTTTCCATGGCCGCGCTGGTGAGCGACCAATCGGTCTGATAGGCCTGCGCCTCGGCCGGTTCGGTCTTCAGCCGTGCCGCGAGCAGCAGCATCAGCAGGACCACCACCAGCGTCCCCCCATAAGCTAGCGCGACCGTGGTCTGTTCGGATACGAGCCAGACCAACGCAATCGAAACCGCCGCGCCGCCCGCCACTCCCAGCATCAGCGGGAGAGGGGGCAGAAAGCCGATGGGGTTTTCGTCCTGAGCGATCATGATCGCGCATCCGGATCGGATAGCCGTTCGGTTTGCGCGGTTCCCAGACGCAGCCGCTTCTTGCGCTTGCGGGCGACGACGAAGCGCCACACCACGCTGGCGACAAGATAGCCGAGCGAAGCCCCCACGATAGCGAGCACGATGAAGCCGAAAATGGTCACCAGCACGGTAACGCCGACACCTTCGAACATTTCGATGAACCACGCCCAGCGTCCACTGGCGATCTCTTCCTGCGCTGCGCCGCCGGTGGCAGCGAGATCGACCTTGAGGATGAAGGCGCCGAGCTTGTTCGCCACCAGCGCCCAGAAGGGGAAGGTGAACGGATTGGTGATGAAAGTGACCAGCGCGGACAGCGGAACGTTCGCGCGCGCGGGCAAGGCCATGAAGGCCGCCAGGAAAATCTGCCCTACCGGGATGATGAAGCCCGCGAACACGCCCAGCGCTACTCCGCGCGGTACGCTACGCCGGGTGAAACGCCAGAGTTCGGGAGTCAGGAACCGATGAGCGATCGGGCGCAAATACTTGTTCTGCGCCATTTGCTCGCGCGTCGGCATGCGCAAGCGGATCCAGTCCGCCAGTGCCGTTTTCGATCTCCGCTCGCTCATTGCCACGACCTCGCCATGCGCCGCCTCTCTGGCGAGTGCAAGTGGGGGAAGATAGCGGCTTGCGACGAATGCGGCATGGCTGTCGATATGGTTACCATGCCGGATCGTTGAAAGGGCCGTGAGCGCCGCCTAGCCACGTTCGCGCATCAGTCGCGCCTTGTCGCGCTTCCAGTCGCGTTCCTTGATCGACTGGCGCTTGTCATGTGCCTGCTTGCCCTTGGCCAGCGCAAGCTCGACCTTCGCCCGGCCGGTGCTGTTGAAATAGATCGACAGCGGAACCAGCGTCATGCCCTTGCGCTCGACTGCGCCGAACAGCTTCTCGATCTCGCGCTCGTGGAGCAGCAGCTTGCGCGGCCGGCGCGGCTCGTGGTTGAGGCGGTTGCCGTGCGAATATTCGGGTATATTGGCATTGACCAGCCAGACCTGCCCGTCGCGCACCTCGGCGTAGCTCTCCTTGATGCTCGCCTCCCCCGCCCGCAGCGCCTTTACCTCGGTACCCTGCAGGGCGAGGCCGGCCTCGAAGGTTTCCTCGACGTGATAGTCGTACCGCACGCGCCGGTTGTCGGCGACGGTCTTTTGCTTGTCGAAAGTGGCGGGTTTGGGACGGGCCATAAGGCGGGCGCATGTAGGCGAGGCGGCGGCGCTTGGAAAGGGGAGGCGCGATTTCTCTTGCCAAGCCCGCCCCTCGCGTGGCGATAGCCCGGTATGGACGAGCACACCCTGGCAGAGCCCTTCACCATCCACGATACCACGCTGGCGCCGGGAAGCGCGGCAACCATCGCGATCCCGGTAAGCCAGCAGGTCACGGGGCTTAATTCGGCGCTGGCACTGCGCGTATTGCACGGTCGCAAGCCCGGACCCTGCGTCTTCGTGAGCGCCGCGATCCACGGCGACGAGATCGTCGGCACCGCCGTCATCCAGCGTCTGCTCGAACGGCTGACCCCCGACGATCTGGAGGGTACGATCATTTTCGCACCCGCGGTCAATATCTACGGCTTCGTCGCGCACAGCCGGTATCTGCCCGACCGGCGCGATCTCAACCGCAGCTTCCCCGGTTACGAAAACGGCAGTCTCGCCGCGCAACTGGCGCACTGTTTCCTTACCCATGTCATCGACCGCTGCACTCTCGGCATCGATATCCACACGGCGGCGGTGCATCGCTACAATCTGCCGCAGATCCGCATAGCCGCCGACAGTCCCTATCTGTCCGAACTCGCCATGTCTTTCGGCGCACCGATCATAATCGAAAGCCCGCTACGCCCGGGCTCGATGCGCGCACTGGCGGCCGACCGCGAAACACCCATGCTGTTGCTGGAAGCGGGCGAAGCGCTTCGGTTCGACCGGTTCTCGATCGGCGTCGGCGTAGCGGGCGTGCTGCGCGTCCTCGCGCATATCGGGATGATTGCCGCGGACGACGGGCTCGACGAGGTCGAGGTGCCGCTGCGCTCGAACCGATCGAGCTGGGTGCGCGCGCCGCGGGGCGGCGTCTCGCGGCGTATCCGCAAATCGGGCGACGTGGTGCGCAAGGGCGACCTGCTCGCCCAGGTCGGTGGCCTGTTCGGCGAAGATCCGGAAGGCCTCGTGAGCCCGCTGGACGGGGTCATCATCGGGCATGCCACACTGCCCATCGTCAATCAGGGCGATGCGCTGTTCCATATCGCCGAGGTCGAGGCACTCGATCATGCTGGCGAGCACGCCGACAGCATCGTCGAGGCGCTGGCGGTCAGCGATCCCCCCTTCCCCGCCGCGCCCCTGCTTGATGAGGACGAGGTGCTCTAGCCATTCATAGCGCGTTCGCGCCCGGTCAGATCAGACCGGCATGCGCCAGCGCTTCGTCCACCGCCTTGCGGCTGGCTTCGCTCGCATTGACCAGCGGCAGGCGAACATCGGGCGAGAACCAGTCGTGCACGCGGCTGAGCGCGTATTTCGCCGGTGCCGGGCTGGCATCGGAGAACATCGCGTAATGCAGCGGGAACAGCCGGTCGTTAAGCTCGCGCGCCTTGACCAGCTTGTTGGCTGCGATCGCATCGTGGAATTCAGCGCACAGCGCGGGCGCGACATTGGCGGTGACCGAAATGCAACCCGCCCCGCCCGCGGCCGAGTGCGGCAGCCACAACTCATCATTGCCCGACAACTGACAGAACTCGTGATCGAGCCCCATGCGGTGGTCCGCGACGCGCGACAGATCGCCGCTGGCATCCTTGATGGCGACGATCCGATCGGGATGCTTGCGCACCAGTTCGACCACCGTCTCATCCTCGATGTCGGTGACCGTGCGCCCCGGCACGTTGTATAGCACTATCGGCAGGTCGCTGTTTTCCGCAAGGTAGCTGAAATGCGCGATCAGCCCGGCCTGGCTGGGCCGATTGTAATAGGGCGCGACACACAGCCCCGCGGCGGCCCCGGCCTTCTTCGAGAACTGCATGTGCAGCAGCGCATTGCGCGTATCGTTCGAACCGCACCCCGCGATCACCGGCACGCGGCCCGCCGCCTGTTCTATGCAGACCTCGATGACGCGGTGATGCTCGGCGTTCGAGAGCGTCGAAGCCTCGCCGGTCGTGCCACAAGGCACCAGGGCCTTGCTCCCGTTCTCGATCTGCCAGTCGACGAGTTTGCGAAAAGCGGCCTCATCGAACGATCCGTCGCGAAAAGGAGTCGCCAGGGCTGGTATCGAGCCTGAGAACATTTACCGAAGTCCTGCATTAGGGATATGAAACACAGCGATTTTTGCCGCATTCGCGCCGCAAATCATTCAGCGCCTGATAAGGAGGGGCCGGGCACGATGTCCAGCATGGGACGACAAACAATTTTCTCACTCGCATTGATGGCCGGTTCCGCGCTGGCCTTCCCCACCGTTGCGCAAGCGCAGGACGGGGCTCGCAGCAGCCTCGTCGCGCAGCAACCCGCCCGCATGGGCCAGGTGGTCGGGCAATGGGAATATCTGACCCAGCGCGACGATCTGCCGTTCGCTTCCTATGCGAATTTCCTGACCAGCTATCCCGATTTTCCCAAGCACGAACTGCTCCAACGCCGGGCCGAGGCCGCACTCGACCGCGACGCCCCGTCGCCACAGGATCTGGTCGCATTCTTCGATCGCCACCCGCCGCTGACCAATAACGGGAGGGCTCGCTATGCACTTGCGCTTGCCTCGCTGGACCGTCCGCAGGCGCTGGAAACCGCACGCGAAGCGTGGCGCGGCGGCACCATGAGCGGTCCGGCCGAACTCTACATGCAGGGTCTCTTCGGCAGCCGCTTCGCTCCCGAAGATCACGACGCGCGCATGGATGCGCTGCTGTGGCAGGGCAATTACGAAGCCGCATCGCGTCATCTGACACGGGTGTCGCCCGCCTATCGCCCGACTGCGCAAGCGAGGCTTGCGCTGGTTCAGGGCACCACGCCCCAGCGCGCCGGGGTCCCGGTGCCGGCCGAAGCGATGAGCGATGCGGGCTATGTCTACAATCTCACCCGTCATTTCCGCACCTCGGGCCAGCCCTACGAGGCAGTAAACCTGCTTTCCGCACGCGCAGCGTTTGCGGCCCCCGCGTTCGACGGCACACAGTTCATCAGCGAAGCGCTTGCCGTCGCCAAAGGCGCAGGCGCCACGCAGGCGGTCAGCATCGCCTCGAAGGTCGACGATGTCTTCGCCCCCGGCACGGACATTTCGGACGGCTCTTTCACTTTGCGCGACAAATACACCGACCTGATGTGGCTGGGCGGCACCAAGGCGCTGTGGTCATTGGGTGATGGTACGCAGGCCGCGCCGTTGTTCTATCGTTACGGTACCGCCGCGAAGACGCCGCTGACGCGCTCGAAAGGCTTTTACTGGGCCGGCCGCGCGGCGGCGCGCGCGGGCAACAGCACCGAAGCGCAGCGTTATTGGGAGATGGCTGCCGAATATCCCGATTGGTATTATGGCCAGCTCGCGCTGAGCGAACTCGGGCGCCCGATGCCGCAATTCGCCGCCCTGCCAGCGCCCGACGCGGCGCAACGAGCGGCATTCGAAGCTGACCCGCTGACCGGCGCCTTGCGCGCGATTGCGGGCAGCCGCCGCGACTGGCGGACCGAACGTGCCTTCTTCGAAGCGATCGCCGACAAGGCCGACACACCCGAACAGATGGCGCTGGTCGGCCAACTGGCGCGCGACACCGGCCTCGACGAACTGGCGGTCGTCGCCGGGCTTGTCGCAGGGGAACACGGTCTCGAAGGCTTCGAGCGGCTTGGCTATCCCACTGTGGAGACGCATCCCGGGGCGAACTGGACCATGGTCCACGCCATCGCCCGGCAGGAGAGCGAGTTCGATCGCAACCGTGTCAGCCATGCCGGCGCGCGCGGGATGATGCAGTTGATGCCCGGGACCGCTCGTGAAGAGGCGGGGAAGATCGGCGTGCAATATATGTCGGCCAATCTGACCGCGAGCCCGAGCTACAACATCCGCCTGGGCGATGCGCATTTCGCCCGCCTCATGGATCGTTATGGCGGCGCCTATCCGCTGGCGATCGCAGCGTATAACGCGGGACCGGGCCGGGTGAACGAATGGCTCCGCTTGAACGGGGACCCGCGGACCGGTGCGGTCGACTGGGTTACCTGGATCGAGCAGATCCCCTCGAACTTCGAAACCCGCTATTACGTGATGCGTGTGATCGGAAACGCGGTCAGCTATGCCAACATGCATCCCGACAAATCGAACGGGTATGAACGCAACGTCACCAATTACCTGCCACGCTGATCTGGGTTAGGGGCCACGGCTCCATGACGCCCAAATCGAATCCCGTCACGCCGTCCGGCTATGCCGCGATGAAGGCGCGCTACGACCACTTGCTTGGCACCGAGCGCCCCGAGATCGTGGAAATCGTCAGCTGGGCGGCGGGGAACGGTGACCGCAGCGAGAATGGCGATTACCTCTACGGGCGCAAGCGCATGCGCGAGATCGATCGCGAACTCGCGCATCTGTCACGGCGCATGAAATCTGCGCGCGTCATCGATCCCTCCGACCAGCCGGACAAGTCGCGTGCCTTCTTCGGCGCTACGGTGACGCTTGCAGACGAGGACGATGAGGAACGCACAGTGACGCTGGTGGGCGACGACGAGCAGGATGCCAGCGCCGGACGGATCGGCTGGTCTTCCCCGCTTGCGCGCGCGCTGAAAGGCGCAGCGATCGGCGACCTGCGCAGCGTGCGCTTGCCCGGGGGACTGAAAGAATGGGAGGTGATCGCCATCGCCTATCCGCAGAGTTCCGGATCCGCCGGGGCCTAGCTAAACGGTGCCTGCGCGAATAAGCCTGTCTGCGATGCACGCGCCAACTCTTCTTGGAAAACTGGGCCCCTTCGCAATGGCCGCGATCACCTGCGCAATGCTGGCCGCGCCGACTGCAGCCAAAGATAGTCTCGGCGTGTTCTCTGACTGGGGCGCGTTTCGCGATGCCTCGGTGCCGCGCTGCTATGCGATTGCCATGCCTGCCCCCAGCCGCCTGCAGCGCGATTTCGAACCTTTCGCGACCATCGGCACCTGGCCGCGGCGCAACCTTCGCGGGCAGGTGCATTTCAGGCTCTCGCGGCAAGTCCGCGATGGGGCCGCAATCACCCTGTCGGTCGGCGGGAAGAGCTTTCGGCTTACCGGCGGGGGCGGGGATGCCTGGGCCGGGGATCGTACCATGGACGCCGCGATCGTCGCGGCCATGCGGTCCGCCAGTCGCATGGTAATACGCGCAACCGACACGCGCGGAAGGCGGTTCTCCAATACCTATTCGCTCGCCGGAGCGGCGACCGCCATGGATGCGGCCACGCTTGCCTGTGCGCGCCGGTGACACGAAAAGGCCGGGAAACGCATAACGCTCCCCGGCCCTCGATCAGCCTAGTCGGTGTCGCTTAGAAGCGGACGCCCACACCGGCCATAATCTGGTGACGATCGAGATCGACGTCGAAGCGGTCGCTGTCGGGCAAGTCGCCGTCGAAGTCGACTTCACCTTCGCTATAGTTCGAATAACGATATTCGACATTCATGAAGGTGCGCGGGTTGATGGCATATTCAATGCCGGCACCGGCACGCCAGCCGTCGAGATCGAAGTCCTCGTTATATTCGGTCGTGCCGTCGTTCGACAGGATGTTGAGCTTGGCGTTGGTGTAACCGCCCTTGGCGTAGAGCAGCAGGTCGGGTGCGACCTTGGCACCGACGCGCGCGCCGAGGAACAGGTCGCGGCCCGCGTCAACCTGGCCGAAGCCGAAGCCTTCGAAATCGCCATTGGTGAATTCGGTTTCTGCGCTCGAATCGGTCAGTTCCGCCTCGAGACCGACGACTGCTCCGCCGAGATCGAAGTCGTAACCGGCCTGGATGCCGTAGACGGCGCCATCGATCGACTGGTCGTTGTCTTCGTTGGCGTCGTCATCGACGCTGCTGCCCGCCTTGAGGGCGTCGTAGCCGAGCACACCCTGAACGCGGAAGCCGTCGAAATTGCTGCTGCTGTCCTGCGCCATGGCAGGAGCCGAGAATGCAGCCAGCGAACCGGCAACGAGAAGGGTCGAGATCTTTTTCATTTGCGAACTCCGTTTGGTTGACCCGCAGCTTTTGCGCTGCGTGGACCCGGAGAACGTCGCGGAAGCTGAAACAGTTTCATTAACCTGTCACAACAGGAAATTGTGGCATTTTGAACACATGTTGCGCGACGAGCCGGTTCTCCTACCGGTCCGGTCGTGCGGACTGCTTGGATCTTCGATAATCACACCCAGAACGGGGAACGTACCGGACGCAGCCACGTTCGCGCATCCCGCGCGGGCGGGTGCATCCTTTGCTTTCAACCGATTTGGCCCTATATGCGCCGCTCCCATGGCCGATACGACCCTCATGAGCATCCCCGGGCAAGTTGACCCGGTTCCCGTCGCGCGCGACATCACTCCGCGGGCTGATGGCCGCATCGATCTGATCGGCCTGCCCAAGGACCGGATTCGCGAACTTTTCGCCGAGGCGGGTCTGGACGCGAAGCAGGCCAAACTGCGTGCCAAGCAGGTGTTCCACTGGCTCTACCACCGCGGAGTTACCGATTTCGCGGCGATGACGGATATCGCCAAGACCATGCGCCCGTGGCTGGCGGAGCGCTTCTACATTGGCCGCCCCGATGTCGTCGAGGCGCAGCATTCGACCGACGGCACGCGCAAATGGCTGCTGCGCACATCGGACGGCCACGAGTTCGAAATGGTCTTCATTCCCGATGCCGATCGCGGGACGCTTTGCGTGTCGAGCCAGGTCGGCTGCACGCTCAATTGCCGCTTCTGCCACACCGGCACGATGAAGCTGGTGCGCAATTTGACCCCGGGTGAAATCGTCGGCCAGGTGCTGCTGGCGCGCGACTCGCTGGGTGAGTGGCCCAAGGGCTCGATGGCCGGCCTCGACGAGGTCGAAGACAGCGCCGAATACACTTCGGACGGGCGCCTGCTCACCAATATCGTGATGATGGGCATGGGCGAACCGCTCTATAATTTCGACAATGTCAAAGGCGCCTTGAAGCTGGTGATGGATGGCGACGGGCTTGCCCTGTCCAAGCGCCGCATCACGCTGTCGACCAGCGGTGTGGTTCCGGCAATGGCGCGTTGCGGCGAGGAGATCGGCGTCAACCTGGCAGTCTCGCTCCATGCGGTGACCAAGGAAATTCGCGACGAGATCGTGCCGCTGAACAAGAAGTACGGGATCGAAGAACTGCTGCAGGCCTGCGCCGACTATCCCGGGGCGAGCAATGCGCGGCGGATCACCTTCGAATACGTCATGCTCAAGGACAAGAACGACAGCGACGAGCATGCGCACGAGCTGGTCCGGCTGCTCAAGCAGTACGACCTGCCCGCCAAGGTGAACCTCATCCCGTTCAACCCGTGGCCGGGCGCAGCTTACGAATGTTCGACGCCCGAGCGCGTCAAGCGGTTCTCCGAGATCGTTTTCGAACACGGGATCAGCGCGCCGGTGCGCACTCCGCGCGGACGCGACATCGACGCGGCCTGCGGTCAGTTGAAAACCGCTGCCGAAAAGAAGAGCCGCGCGCAGCACGACCGTGAGGCCGCCGCAGCCGAAGCGACCGAAGCGGCCGCCGGATGAGCGCCGATGCGGCGACGATCGCTTACTACCAAGCGAACGCGCCGCATTACACGCTGAGCTTCGGGCAGGCCCCCAGTCGCCATCTCGATGCCTTTCTTGACCGGCTTGCCCCCGGTGCATCCGTGCTCGAACTGGGATGCGGTGCCGGCCGCGATTCCGCACGGATCGCCGAACGGGGGTTCGCGCTCGACGCCACCGACGGGACCCCGGCCATGGTGCACAAGGCCAACGAGCGTTTCGACATAGCTGCGCGGGTCATGCGGTTCGACGAACTGGACGCCAAAGAAACCTACGACGCGGTCTGGGCGCATGCCTGCCTGCTGCATGTCGCGCGCGCCGACCTCCCCGGCGTGCTAGCGTCTGTCCATGCGGCGCTGCGTGAAAACGGCCTGCATTTCGCCAATTACAAGCTGGGTAGTGCGGAGGGCCGCGATCCGCTGGGCCGGCTGACCAACCTGCCCGACGAAGCGTGGCTGGAACACACCTATCGCGCGGCGGGCTTCGCAATCCTCGCCACGCAACGCTATCGTGGGAAAGGCGCGGACGGCGTCCAGCGCGACTGGTACGCGCTCACCCTGCGCAAGGAGGCAGCATGAAAACCCAGGTCAGCGCGCTGTGCGCCGGATTGCCCAGGCCCTTCAACGGCGCCGAAATGACCGCAATCGACAAACGCCCCCTTCCCGGCCCTGCAATGATCCGCAGCTTCGGTATCGAAGGCGACATGGTTGCGGACACCGTCCATCACGGTGGCCCGGATATGGCGGTGCACCATTATCCGCGTGATCACTACGCCGGATGGGACGCCTGGCTCGGCGGGCACGACATGCTTGAGCGACCCGCAGCCTTCGGCGAGAACATTGTTGCACAAGGCATCACCGAAAGCGACGTCTGTATCGGAGATCGCTTCCGGCTGGGCAGCGCGCTGCTCGAGATCAGCCAGCCGCGCAAACCGTGCTGGAAGATCGAACACCATTTCGGGCGCAAGGGCATGGTCGCGCGGATAATCAAGCAGCACAATTGCGGCTGGTATTTTCGCGTTGTGGAGGAAGGCGGGGCGCAGGCAGGCGACAGCCTCGAACGGGTCGAAGTCGGACACGAAGGCTGGAGCGTGGCACGCGTCTTTGCCGCTCTCTACGATCCTGCGCACGAACCTGCTCCCGCGCAATTGCGCGAACTGGTCGCGCTCGAAAAACTGTCCGGCCCATTGCGTGACAAGCTCGCGGCACGGCTCGAAACCTAACATTTCGTCGCATGCGGTGGTTCGTCTCATCGCGAATTACCGCCTCGTCCGGCTTGTTCATCCGAGGTTGTGGACCCCCTCAGCAGGAAGGGCGTTATCAAGCCGAAACCACGGACACTGAGGCACAGATATGAAGAAACTCGCTCTCGCATTCGCCGCCGGAACGCTCGCGCTTACCGGCATCGGTACCGCAGCCCCGGCAGCCGCCGATCCGCCGCATTGGGCCCCTGCGCACGGCAAGCGCGCCAAGGACCGCGCGATCTACGACAGCCGCGGTCGCTATTACGAGCCGCGCCGGATCTCGCGCTCGGACCGCATGTGGCGCGGCGATGACGGTCGCTATTATTGCAAGCGCGACAACGGCACGACCGGCCTTGTCATCGGTGCAGGCGTCGGCGCACTCGCCGGTCATGAAATTGCCGGCAGCGGCGACCGCACGTTGGGCGCCATTCTCGGCGGTGCAGTCGGTGCGCTTGTTGGTCGTGAGATCGACCGCGGCAGCCTGCAGTGCCGTTGATGGACTAACCGTTCCCTGGCCCAGCCCCCGTTGATCCCTCAGGGGCTGAACATGAGGCGCGTCGCTACCCTCCCCTCAGGTAGCGGCGCGCCTTTTCTTTGCGCTGGTCCGCGTTATGGTCGCTAACGATGAATGAACCCAGGCCAGCAGTGCTCGTGACCGGCGGAGCAAGACGGATCGGCGCCGCCATTGCGCGGCGTTTCGCAGAGGCGGGCTGGCACGTCGTCATCCATTACGGGTCTTCGCAGGCCGAAGCACAACGCCTCGCCGGGGAATTGCCCTCGGCCGAATGCGTGCAATGCGATCTCGCCGATGGCGATGCAGCCGTTGCCATGGTCGAAGCGCTGGCAGCCCGGCTGCCCGACTGGCGTGCGCTGGTGAATTGCGCGGCGATCTTCGATGCCGATTCTGTAACCGAGCTCGATCCCGCGACGAATGCCCGCACGATGCAGATCAATGCGCGTACCCCCATCCGAATGGCGCAAGCCTATCTTTCGCGCGCACGGCCCGAGGGGGGGAGGCGCGTGATCCAGCTGACCGACCAGAAACTGGCCAATCCCAACCCCGATTTTTTCAGTTATACGATGAGCAAGCACGCCGTCGCCGCTGGCGTCACCATGCTGGCAATGGGCGCGGTGAAGGCATCCGACCGCGTCTATGCGCTGGCTCCGGGCGCAATCCTCGCCAGCCACGACCAGAGCGAGGAAGAGACCGAGGTCTCGCACCGGATGAACCTGCTCCAGCGCAAGACCGGTGCGAAGGAGGTCGCCGATGCGGCGCTGTTCCTTGCCGGAGGGCACCTGACGAGCGGGCAGACGCTCTATGTCGACAGCGGGCAGCACCTGCTCGCCCAGCCACGCGACGTCATCTATCTCGCGCGCGAAGGCGTCGACGCATGAAACGCCACGCGCTCAGCACGCGCGTCTGGCACTGGCTGAACCTGCTGTGCGTGGTGGTGCTGTTTATGTCGGGACTGACGATCTCGAACGCGCATCGTCGGCTTTACTGGGGCGATTGGGGCTTCGCCCCCGAGCAGGCATGGCTAGTGGTTCCGCGCTTCCCCGACTGGATGACCATTCCCGGCTATTACAGCCTCGCGCTTGCCCGCGACTGGCATATATTGATGGCCTGGCCTTTCGCACTCGGCCTGCTGTTTATGTGGCTGGCCATGCTCGGCAACCGGCATTTCACCCGCGATATTGTCACGCGGCGACGCGAATGGCGCCCCGCTGCAATCTGGTCCGATATCCGCGCGCATCTGCGGCTCGATTTCGATCACGGCGCGGACAAGTACAATTTCCTGCAGAAACTCGCTTACGGGCTGGTGCTCGGGGTGATCCTGCCGATGATGGTCTTCACCGGCATCGCGATCAGCCCGGGGATGGAGCCCAGCTTCGGCTGGCTGGTCGACCTGCTCGGCGGACGACAGTCGGCTCGTTCGCTGCATTTCATCTTCGCCTTCGCGCTGGCGGTCTTCTTTGTCGTTCACCTCATCCTGGTGATATTGTCGGGCCCTATCGGGCAAGTGCGCGCTATGCTGACCGGGGGGCATCACCCGTGAAGCGTCGCAACTTTCTGGCCGCGGCAAGTGCCGCCTTACTTGCGGGCTGCAATCGCGTGGCCGAAAGCGAGAGCGGCAAGGTGCTGCTCGGTGCGGCAGAAAAATGGCACCAGCGTGCCCATCGCCTGCTGACCGATCGCACTGCGCTGGCGCCCGAGTATCCGCGCAGCGCGATTTCCCCCTTCTTCCGCGGTAATGGCTCGACCGACCCGCAGAACGGCGACTACCCGCGACATGCCGCGGAAGGTTTTGTCAATTGGCGCCTCGAGGTGCGCGGATTGGTGCACAAACCGCTGAGCCTGAGCCTCGACAACATCAGGCGCCTGCCCCAGCGTACGCAAGTCACGCGGCACGACTGCGTGGAAGGATGGAGCGCGATCGGCGAATGGACGGGGCCGCAACTGTCCCTGCTGCTCGACGAGGCCGGCTTGCAGGAGAATGCTCGCTTCATCCTCTTCCGCTGTGCGGATAATCTCAACGGACAGGACTATTACGAGAGCGTCGATCTGATCGATGCCTATCACCCGCAGACGATCATCGCGCACAGCCTCAACGGCGAACCGCTGCCGATCCGCAACGGCGCGCCGCTGCGCATGCGCATCGAACGCCAGCTGGGCTACAAGCACGCCAAGTATCTGACCGCGATAGAGGCGGTGGCGAGCCTCGACGACATCGGCCTCGGCCAGGGCGGCTATTGGGAAGACCGTGCGGGCTACCAGTGGTATGCGGGCATCTGATCAGGTGGGATAGCGGCGGTTCATCGCTTCCCAATCCGCCCGGATCATCTCCTCGAGCACGGCAAGGTGGATATCGGCCAACTTGTTCACGTAAAGGCAGCTTTTGCCACGCGCGTGCTTGCCCAGTCGGTCGAGCGCAGCGGCGTGCCGCGCGCCCGTTTCCTGGTCGCAATAGCCACCCATGAGGTAGAGCGAATGCCGCGCCTTGCGCGGGCTGAAGCCGGTTCGCATCCAGTGCACTTCGCGCCCGCTTGCATAGGTCGTGCGGTAGGCGCCGTACCCGATGATGCTCGATCCCCACATGCGCGGTTCGACGCCGGTGACACGGCGAAACAGCGCGTCGAGCCATGGGATTCCTCGCGTTTGCGCTCCGGCTGGACCATCGCGATGAATTCGGCCGGATCCATTTCGCTGAGCTGCGTCTTCGCTTGCGCCATACCCGTTTTCCTTCCCTACCTAAGTGCCAGTCTGGCAAATCCACCCCGTGCTGGGAAGTCTCCGGGCGCTAGGCATCCGGTTGATTCCTGCGGCGCGCGCACCCACATTCACCTCGAAAGGACTAAAGCCATGGCAGGTGGTTGGGCCCGCGACGGAGCGGTTCAGGACCAGATCGACGACACGGTATCGGATGCGGTCAGCGCAGCCCGCGCACGCATGCCCGTGGGCGAGAGCGAGCGCTGGTGCATCGAATGCGGTGAGGAGATTCCCGAGAAGCGCCGCAGTGCCCTGCCCGGGGTCAAGCGCTGCGTCGAATGCCAGTCGGGTCTCGATGCCAGCGCGCGCAGCGCCGGGATCAACCGGCGCGGCAGCAAGGACAGCCAGCTGCGCTGATCCCGGTCGAGACGGGTGCTTCATCTCCGCTTGCCACGCGCAAAGCGTGAATCGATTGCCTATTGCCCCCTGCCCCTGCTAGCGGCGCGCCTCGAACAGTGAAGGTGCCCCCAATGTCCGATATCAAACGCGTCGTCCTTGCCTATTCCGGTGGTCTCGATACCTCGGTTATCGCCAAGTGGCTCGAGGTCGAACGCGAACTCGAAGTGGTGACCTTCACCGCCGACCTCGGACAGGGCGAGGAAATCGAACCCGCGCGCGAAAAGGCCCGTGCGATGGGCATCCCCGACAAGCACATCTTCATCGAGGATCTGCGCGAAGAATTCGTGCGCGATTTCGTGTTCCCGATGATGCGCGCCAATGCCCGCTACGAAGGCGACTATTTGCTGGGCACCAGCATCGCGCGCCCCCTCATTTCGAAGCGTCTCGTCGAAATCGCCAAGGAAACCGGTGCCGACGCCATCGCGCACGGTGCGACCGGCAAGGGCAACGACCAGGTGCGTTTCGAGCTGTCGGCCTATGCGCTCGATCCGGACATCACGGTCATCGCGCCGTGGCGCGAATGGGACCTCACTAGCCGTACCGCGCTGATTGCATGGGCGGAAAAGCACCAGATCGCCGTTCCCAAGGACAAGCGCGGCGAAAGCCCATTCTCGACCGATGCGAACCTGCTGCACACCTCTTCGGAGGGCAAGGTGCTCGAGGATCCGTGGGAAGAGACCCCCGACTACGTCTATTCGCGCACCGACCACCCCGAGAATGCACCCGACACGCCGGAATATATCGAGATCGGTTTCGAGACCGGCGACGGCGTCTCGCTCAATGGCGAGCGCATGAGCCCGGCGATGCTGCTGGCCGCGCTCAACGAGCTTGGCCGCAAGCACGGCATCGGCCGGCTCGATCTGGTCGAGAACCGCTTCGTCGGGATGAAGAGCCGCGGGATGTACGAGACCCCGGGCGGCGAGATCTACGCGCGCGCGCATCGCGGCATCGAACAAATCACGCTCGATCGCGGCGCCGCGCATCTCAAGGACGAGCTGATGCCGCGCTATGCCGAGCTGGTGTACAACGGGCTGTGGTTCAGCCCCGAGCGCGAGATGCTGCAGGCGGCGATCGACCTGAGCCAGCAGAAGGTTTCGGGAACGGTGCGGCTCAAGCTCTACAAGGGCAATGCGATGGTCGTCGGGCGCAAGTCGGACGCTTCGCTCTATTCCGAAGCGCATGTCACGTTCGAGGACGATGCCGGCGCTTACGACCAGAAGGATGCCGAGGGCTTCATCAAGCTCAACGCGCTTCGCCTGCGACTGCTCGCCAAGCGCGACCGCTGACCGCAATTCGGGCGCATGGCGCGGCACCATCGCGAAACGCGATGCCGCCGGTGCCAAGCATGACCGGTTTGCGACAGGCGGTTGAGTTATCCACCCTCCTCCACAGCGAAAAGCTGGAAAAGTGGAAAACTCGACTGCGGCGTGCTGGACGAATCGCCTGATCGGAGTCAGCTTCAACTCATCGGAACGGCGAGGATGTTCCGCTCGATAGACGGCCTAACAGTCTGATATCAAGCAGAAAGTTCAAACCGGAAAGGCATGGAAGATGCTGTCCATGCGGTTCCAGAGACCGGCATGCAGAAGGCTTCGGCCCGACGCAAGTCAGTCGATGACGGAAGCGCAAAGTACGTCTTTCATGGGTCGGGCCCACCCGGCCGAATGCCGAGGAGGCAATACCGGAAGAGTCTTCGGACCCGGATGGCGCTGTCACCGATCGAGGCTTCGGCCATTGATGGAGGGGTCGACCGCGGTACTGCCTGTAGAAGGCCGGACCGCAAGGGAAGCGAGGGTCTCACGACCTGGCGCTGCCTGCGCGGATCGACTGGAGGGTGGCACCGGATGCCGGTGCGAGCGCCGGTGACGGAACCTTTGATGCGCAATCTCCGGATTGCGCCGGAGGGGAAACACTGGATGCCAAGTGCTTGTCGCAAGGCGGGTCCACGCATCGGTGAGAGTGGGGTCGGCAGCGATGCCGGCCCCATTTGCATTGGACGTCATGCACCCTGCGCGTCCCCGGCCATCCTAGGGCTGGCGTCTTGCGCGCGCGTCACCCACCAGATGTTGCCAGCATTCCGTGTCGGTTCCTCCCACGCGACGAACTGTGGCGCGAATGGGGCAATCGGCTGGCGGGTTAACGACTCCATGCGTAGGCTCGATTATAGACGCTGAAACCGAACGGGAGGTCCGATCATGGCCAATCGCGCGTTTCGCATTCTGCTTTTCAGTGTCGCCCTGGCGGCGCCCACCACCGCGGCGCTGCCGCAGGAACACGTCCACACTGCGCGCGCGCTGCCTGCATTCGAATCCAGCTTCGCGCGGTTCGAAGCGCTTCCGCCCGCGCCCGAACCGGCAGGCCATGTGGTCGATCTCGAGACCTTCGAACCGCCGGTGGAGGCAACGCCTCCAGCGCGCCCGATCGGCGGCGGTGTGGCATCCTATTACGGACGTCGTTTCCATGGCCGGCAGACCGCCAATGGCGAGCGTTTCGACATGCATGCGATGACCGCCGCGCACCGCACCCTGCCCTTCGGCACGCTGGTCGAGGTGACCAATCCGGTAACCGGCAAGCGCGTCACCGTGCGGATCAACGACCGCGGGCCCTTCCACGGCGGGCGCGTGATCGACGTGAGCCGCGCGGCCGCGACCGAGCTCGGGCTCATTCGCCGCGGTCACGGGCATGTGGAGCTGGCCGTCCTCGACCAGTAAGCCGAATTCAGGCGGCGAGTTCGGGCTGGTCCGACGCCGGTACGAGCGGCGCGGTTTCGAACTGTGCTTCCACCGATAGCTTGACCGCCGCGGCGACATTGCGCACGCCGAGCTTGCTCAGCACATTGGCGCGGTGCAATTCGACCGTGCGCGGGCTGATACCCAGCGAACGCGCGACTTCCTTGCTCGAATGCCCTTCGCACACTGACGAGAGCACTTCCTTCTCGCGCGGCGACAGCAGGCCGATACGCTGCTTGGCGCGCGCCTGTCCGAGCGTCGCAGTGGCCGATTGCCACTTGCTCGCCATGATCGCGGCGAGGTTGCGCTGCATTTGCGCGGGTTCGAGCGGCCATTCGAGATAGCCTGCAGCGCCGCTGCCCAGCACCTCCATTACATGGCAGATGCTCGCTTCGCCCGCATAGGCGACCAGCGGGTAATAGCGCTCCGCCGCGCGCAGCGCCTGCTGCGTCTCGGCCAGCTGCGCTCCTTCGTCATGGACCAGCAGCCAGGCCTGTTCGGGCCAGCGGCTGCCCAGATCCTCGAGCGTGTCGGCGGGCACCACATAGCCCATGCCCGAAAGCGCGAGCGTCAGCTCGTGCCGATTGCGATAGTTGTTGTCGACGACAACAAATACAGTGTCTTGCATCGCGTGACGATCCCGTTTTCCGTCAATCCCCCCAAACCGGTGAAAGCGATGGTTATCCCCGGCTCGTTCACCAAGCCTATGCCCAACCCGGTATTAACCGTAGTCGTCCGAATGGATGACATGTCGGCGCATGTCATGCACATGGACCACGTAGTTCCACGTGGTTTTGCGGCGAATCGGGCGCGGTGCGGTAGAGCGATACCGGGGCGGTAGCCGGGCGCGGTTACGTGCGAACCCGACCCCCTTGCATGTAGTGCTAATGAATGACATCCATTTGGGGTACGCAGACTTTCGCCGCGCGCATCGCAGGGGGACCCACAGATGGATGACAGCCAGGCCATCCGCCAGATCGCCACCGCCCCGAGCGAGGAGGACGTGCTCGCAATCGCGCGCGCCTTCTACCGCACGCAGGGATTCGCCGCGCTGAGCTACGCCCGGCCCTCGCGCGACAACCCGGGGCGCAGCGAGGTCAGCGCCTTCGGCTTTCCCGAGGGCTTCGTCGCCGACTATCGCGACGGTCTCGCCGAGTTCGACCCGCTCCCCGGGCTCGCCGCACGCGCGGGGCGGCCGGTGCGCATTCTCGACATCGTCGAGGGCCGGCTGTCCGCCAACCAGCAGCTCTTCGTCGACACCGCGCGCGAACACGGGCTGACCGACGGCTTCCTGCTGCCCACCTTCGGCCCGCGCCAGCACATCGTCGTCTTCTCGATCACCATGGTCGAGCACGAGGACCGCATCGCGCATGCCGATGTGCCGATCCTCCACAGCGTCGCGCAGGCGGCGCATCTGCGGATCGACCAGCTCGCCTCCGAAGAGGTCGCGCGCCCGCATCTCGCCCCGCGCGAGATCACCATCCTGCACTGGATCGCGCGCGGCAAGAGCAATGAGGAGATCGCGATGATCCTCGGCAACAAGCGCCCCACCATCGCCACGCACATCAAGCGCATCTTCGCCAAACTCGACGTGTCCGACCGCGCCTCGGCCGCGGTCAAGGGGCTCAAGTTCGGCCTGATCAATGTGTAGGTTCGCGGACCGACGGCTGCAGGATTGAGGGGGGTCTTTGCTTTTCGAAGCCGCATCCGCGGGGGATGAGTATGTGTGTTTCGAAGCCGCATCCGCGGCTTCGTCCTCGCTAGACGTGCAGCAAGCTGCACCCGCTGCGGGCGGGCAGTCGCCCTTGCCGGGCCTCCGCCGGCCCGGTTCTCGGGCACCCCATTGACGGGGCGCGGTATTGCGCTGGTCCCGAGCCGCAGGCGAGGCAAGCGCGCCCGCAGGGGCCCGTAGGAGCGCAGCGACGGAGGAGCAGCCCCGAGGATGCGCCCGCGGATGCGGGTGCGTAAGACAAGGACTCTCTCCCCACACTCACCCTCTCCCCACACTCACCCCCTCACCCACTCTCCCTCCTCACCCCCCTCCATCTCCGCCAGCGCGCGGGCCAGGTCTTCCTCGCTGGTCAGCAGCCACCATTGCGCGAGCCCGGCGCAGAAGGCTTCGAACTGCACGCCCTCGACCGTCTCGGCATCGCCCTGCTGGTGCGGTGCGGGGGCGTCGGCGGGGCGGTCTTCCTCCATTTCGCGCAGGATCCTGACGAGCGGCGGATAGTGCGGGCAGTCGCGGCATTCGGGCCAGTCGGGCGCGTCGCAACACGGCCCCTCGCCCGCGATGTTGGGCACGGGTTCGGGGCCCCGCGCGCCGCGGCGATAGTGCTTCTGCCCGCGATCGATGCCGAAGCGCGCGCCCACGCAATCGCAGGGCGGCTCGTTCGGGTGGGAGGCCCGCGCGGTCCGCTCGCTTTCCTCCGAAGTCGCCCGAGACATGGCCGGAGACATGGACCGCCTGTTACACGGTCCAGGCGAAGAAGCGTCGCGCCCCTGCTCCGCAGGCTCCACGGCGTCGGGATCGGCCACTTCCGCCTCGATCGGCTCGCCGCGACGCAGCCGCAGGATCATGCCGTCGAAATCCTCCGCGAGTGCCTCGATCCGTTCATCGCCGCGCATCCGGTCGAGCCGCGCGAGATGCGCGAGCAGCAGCCGGTCGGAGAAGCGCCGACGCTCGCCCCGGTGCTCGCCGTGATACCACACCTCCTCCTCGATCCCGTTCATGGCGTAGTCGGCGAGCTTGGCCTCCGCCGCGCCGCGCGCGACCACCAGCGCCGCATCCCAGGCGCGCCCGAAGGCAGCGCTGGCGCGGCGCGCACGGTAGCAGGTCTGGTGCGACACCCGCGCCCGCGCCGCCGCCGCGCGCACGCTGCCGGTGGTCGCCAGCGCCTCGAGAAAGGCCACCTGCCGCTCGACCACGAACTGGGTTTGAGGGGCGCGGGTGTCGTCAGGGTCGAGATCGGGGTGGAGGGTGATGGGGTGCGAAGCCATGTCGGTCATCTTGCGCCTCCCACTTTGAAGGGGTGCTCAGATATCCGAGGCGTAGCCGAGGCAAGGCCGGAAGTGTAGTTGAAGACGCAGCTTGCCGAATGCCACCTGTACGGCCGCCCGAGCTTGTGCGAGGGATTCGGAGCCGAAGGCGGAGAAGGCGTGAAACGCCAACCTAAGGGGCGCGGATGCGCCCCGTCCGGCGCTTGAGGTTCGAAACAAAGACTCTTCATCGGGTTCACCTTGCTTGGGAAGAAGGGAACCGGACCATCTATAAGGCGCAGCGCCTGTAGGACAGGATAAGCCATCCTACACGTCACCCCAGACCCGATCCGGGGGCGGGCTGCTGCGATCCTGCTGTCTGCTGGAAGTAGGCACCGGCTCGTGATCAAGTCCGAGGTGACGGTGGGAGGTCCGCCTGTGTCCAAGAACCAACTTGTGCGAACATCAAATTGATGCACTCTACAAAGCTACAGATTGCGGAAAAAGTCGTTCGGACTTAAAGTACTTTTTCTGCGAAATATCGCAATGAATGGCATGGGAAGTTCGATCAATGGTAGAAACGGACGTGACTCAAATCGACATCGAAGAGTTCGCGAGTGCTGAAACGGAAACGTCGACGGTCGAATTCAATATAGTGGTCACCGCAAGCGACTGGACGCTTGAGCTTCTAGCTAGCAAATTTGTTAGCGGGGACATCATTATCCCAGACTATCAACGCAAATTCGTTTGGGATATCCGACGCGCATCAACTCTTATTGAGTCCTTCGCAATTGGTCTTCCGGTACCCCAAGTATTTTTTTACGAGAACTCAGATGGCCAGCTCGAGGTAATAGATGGCCAACAGCGCATCACTTCGATTGCATATTTCTTTGAAGGATATTTCGGTGAGGCTGATGCTAAGGGAAATCGTAAAGTATTTCGACTTAGGGGCCTAGAGCAACGCAAGGATCTTGAAGGAAAATCCTTCGAAGAGCTTGATGATCGAACGAAGCGCAAAATAAAAAATGCGAGCCTCAGGGGTGTAACAGTCAAGCAGTTGTCGCCTGAAGAAGAGCAGCCTGAAAGCGTTTATCATATATTCGAGCGTCTAAATACTGGCGGCCAACCTCTCAATGCACAAGAAATTCGCAATGCGGTATATCGAGGAAAAATACTTAACTGCCTCGAAGACCTTAATGCAAATAAGGATTGGCGGTCAATTTATGGCAAGCCGATGCCCGACCCCAAACAGCGAGACATAGAGTTAATTCTCCGCCTTTTCGCATTATTCGAGAACATAGATAATTACTCCCCGCCGATGAAAGACTTCCTTTCAAGGGAAATGGCCGAAAATAGAGAATTTAGCTCCGAACGAGCTGCACGATTCGTAAACGCCTTTCACGAGGCCTGTAGTATTGTCGTAAACGAAATAGAAAAGCCCTTCCGACCACGGGGACTTTTGAACGCGGCCACTATGGAAGCTGTCATGCTAGCGGTAATGGAGAACCAATCCGACAAAGGTTTGAGTGCGCAAGGTTACAAAAACCTCTTGGAAATGGATGAATTCCTTGAACTGGTGACCTCTAATACGACCAATATTGAAAATGTAAACGCTAGGAAAGCTATCGCAGTAAAAGTGCTTTTTGAACATGAGTGAAGCGATAGAAGAAAATTTCTCGCACATTCGCCGACTGGCACGAGACATTGACGGCAAGTTCGCCGGCACAACTACGTCTGAGCAACTACTAAGAAATGAGTTAGCGGGCATGTTTGCGGTAACCGTTGCCGCTACCTACGAGGGGATAGTTAAACAGACTCTTATTTCGTATGCGGCGAACTTTCATGAGAAATATAGAGCTCACGTTGAGAATGATTTCGGCCGCTTGAATGCCCGCATCTCGATAGATAACCTACGATCTTACTCACGGCATTTTGGTTTGCAGCGATGGACAGGTCCCGATGCTCCTAAGAAGGGCAAACCAACGACATTTCATCGCCTCCTGGAAGAAAAACGCAAGATTGTAGAGCGTAGATTTCGTACCGACATGGTAAAAAACTACGAAAATCTATTTACTTGGCGAAACGACTACGCACACGAACGAACAACCTCCGTAACTTTTCGCGATGTATATGAAGCTCATCGGGTTGCGCAGTATGTCATTCGGTCGTTCGTCAAAGCTTTCGAAATGGGTTGACTACTGCGCCACCTCTCGATGCCGCTCCAGCATCGGTTGCAGGAAGTGGTTGCACCGGCCCCGGATCAGGTCCGGGGTGACGTTGAAGAGATGCACGGCGGGTGTGGCGGTCGGGGATTGGGCCGATCCAGAAGCCCGTCATGCTGAACTCGTTTCAGCATCCATTCCGCCCCCAGCACCTGCGTCGCAGTCGGAGAGATAGGCCCTGGAAGCACAGCTGCGCAAGGCGCAAACGCGTTCAGGGTGACGGGTGCCAATTTGGAGAGAAAAGGCGCCTTGCTACTCCGCCGATTCCTTCGCCTTGCGGCTCCCTTTCTGCGCACCCGCTGACGCTGCCCCGGCGCGCTCCAGCATCGGCTTGAGATACTGCCCCGTATAGCTCCCCCCAACCGCAGCCACATCCTCCGGCGTACCCTGCGCAACAACTTCGCCCCCGCGCACACCGCCGCCCGGTCCAAGATCAAGCACATGGTCGGCTGTTTTGATCACATCGAGATTGTGCTCGATCACCACCACGCTGTTCCCCTGCTCGACCAGCCGGTGGAGCACTTCCAGGAGCTTGCGCACGTCCTCGAAATGCAGGCCGGTGGTGGGCTCGTCCAAGATGTAGAGCGTCTGCCCGGTGCTGCGCTTGGCGAGTTCCTTGGCGAGCTTGACGCGCTGTGCCTCGCCGCCCGACAGCGTGGTCGCCTGCTGCCCGACCTTGACGTAGCCGAGGCCGACCTCGTTGAGCATGTGCATCTTGTCGCGGATCGGCGGGACTGCCTTGAAGAACTCCTCCGCATCCTCGATCGTCATGTCGAGCACGTCGGCGATCGAGTGGCCCTTGAACTTCACCTCGAGCGTTTCGCGGTTGTAGCGCTTGCCGTCGCATTGTTCGCAGGTGACGTAGACGTCGGGCAGGAAGTGCATCTCGATCTTGATCAGCCCGTCGCCCTGGCACGCCTCGCATCGGCCGCCCTTGACGTTGAAGCTGAAGCGCCCGGGCTTGTAGCCGCGCGCCTGGCTTTCGGGGAGGCCCGCGAACCAGTCGCGGATCTGGGTGAAGGCGCCGGTGTAGGTGGCGGGGTTGGAGCGCGGGGTGCGGCCGATCGGCGACTGGTCGATCTCGATCACCTTGTCGCAATATTCGAGCCCGGTGACCTTGTCGTGCGCGCCCGCGACGATGCGCGCGCCGTTGAGTTCGCGCGCGGCGGAGGCGTAGAGCGTATCGATGGTGAAGCTCGACTTGCCCGAGCCCGAGACGCCGGTGACGCAGGTGAAGGTGCCCAGCGGCAGGCTGGCGGTGACGTTTTGCAGATTGTTCGCGCGCGCGCCGTGGACGGTGAGCTGGTGGCCGTTGCCCTTGCGCCGGGTGGCGGGGACCGCGATTTCGCGGCGGCCGGTGAGATAGGCGGCGGTGAGCGATTTCTTGTTTTTCAGCACCTGCTTGAGCGTGCCTTCGGCGACCACCTCGCCCCCGTGGACGCCCGCGCCGGGGCCGAGATCGACCACGTAATCGGCGGCGCGGATCGCGTCTTCATCGTGCTCGACCACGATCACCGTGTTGCCGAGATCGCGCAGGCGCTTCAGCGTTTCGAGCAGCCGGTCGTTGTCGCGCTGGTGGAGGCCGATGCTGGGTTCGTCGAGCACGTAGAGCACGCCCGACAGCCCGCTGCCGATCTGGCTGGCGAGGCGGATGCGCTGGCTCTCGCCCCCCGATAGCGTACCTGAAGTGCGGTCGAGGTTGAGATAGTCGAGCCCGACATTGTCGAGGAAGCCCAGCCGCTCGTTGATTTCCTTGAGGATGGCCTTGGCGATCTGCGCCTGCTGTTCGGTCAGGTGATCGTCGAGCCCGAGGAACCACGCCTTGGCATCGGCAACGCTCATCTGCGTGGGGGTGGCGATGTCGGTCGGGCCCGCGGGGCCGGGGATCTTGACGCTGAGCGCCTTGGGGTTGAGCCGCTTCCCGCCGCAGGTCTCGCACGGCTGCGCGGTCTGGAACTTCGCCAGTTCCTCGCGCATCCACGCGCTCTCGGTCTGCAGCATGCGGCGGTTGAGATTGCCGATCACGCCCTCGAACGGCTTCTTGACGGTGTATTGCTTGCGCCCGTCCTTGAAGGTCAGCGGGATCGCGCGGCCCTTGGTGCCGTGGAGGATGATGTCGCGGATTTCGGCGTCGAACTCCTGCCACGGGGTGGTCAGGTCGAACTCGTATTCCTTCGCGAGGGAGGCGAGCACCTGCATGTAATAGGGCGACGGCGGGTTGGACTTGGCCCAGGGCACCACCGCGCCCTTCTTGAGGCTGAGCGCTTCGTTGGGGACCACCAGCCGCGGGTCGAACAACTGCTTCTCGCCGATGCCGTCGCAGGTCGGGCAGGCACCCTGCGGCGCGTTGAAGGAGAACAGCCGCGGTTCGACCTCCTCGAGCGTGAAGCCGCTGACGGGGCAGGAGAATTTCTCGGAGAAGACGACGCGGTTGGCGGGGATACCTGCGCCCTTCATCGCGCCGCCGGCGGTCGCCCCCTCACCCTCGCGCCCGGGCACCGCGCCATCGGCGAGATCGACATAGGCGAGGCCATCGGCCAGCTTGAGCGCGGTTTCGAAACTGTCGGCAAGGCGGGTTTCGAGCCCTTCCTTCACCGCCAGCCGGTCGACCACCACCTCGATGTCGTGCTTGAACTTCTTGTCGAGCGCGGGCGCGTCTTCGATCGCGTAAAGCTCCCCATCGATCCGCACGCGGGTGAAGCCCGCCTTCTGCCATTCGGCCAGTTCCTTGCGGTATTCGCCCTTGCGCCCGCGCACCACCGGCGCGAGCAGGTAGAGCCGCGTGCCCTCGGGCAGGTCCATCACGCGGTCGACCATGTTGGACACCGTCTGCGCCTCGATCGGCAGCCCGGTGGCAGGCGAATAGGGTACGCCCACGCGCGCCCACAGCAGGCGCATGTAGTCGTAGATCTCGGTCACCGTCGCGACGGTCGAGCGCGGGTTGCGGCTGGTCGTCTTCTGCTCGATCGAGATCGCGGGGGAAAGCCCGTCGATATGCTCGACATCGGGCTTCTGCATCATCTCGAGGAACTGGCGCGCATAAGCCGACAGGCTCTCGACATAGCGGCGCTGCCCTTCGGCATAGATCGTGTCGAAAGCGAGGCTCGACTTGCCCGAGCCCGAAAGGCCGGTGATGACGATCAGGCTGTCGCGCGGCAGGTCGATATCGACGCCCTTGAGATTATGCTCGCGCGCGCCGCGGACGGAGATCTGGGTAAGTGCCATGGAGGAATCGTGTTCCCGAATTGTTCGCTGGGGTCAAGGGCGGGTAAGGGCCGAACGCACGGGCGGGTGCGAAAGTGCCGTCGATGTGGGTTTGTGCGAGGAATTTGCAACGGGTCGGGAAGCAGTGAGCGAGCTGCGACCGCATCCACAACGGGTAACCGGTGTCGATCATATACCAGCGCGCGGATCGGCAATCGTACACTGCATTCCAGCAATTATCGTGAACGGCGCGCGGCAAATCGTTAAGGAATTGCGGCTAGGCCCGCGGGTCAATCCACAGGGGATTCCGGGTCGCGTAGATGTTCATGGACGATCGCCTCGACAGCGCCGCAGCGGGCGCGTTCACGCGTGTCTCGGTCGACAAGGCCGAGGTCGAGCGCGAGGCGGTGATTGCCATGCTCGACCGCGAGCGGCGTTCGCTGCCCGCCAGCGTGATCGGTCTCGGCATGCTGGCGGTGGGCGTGGCGATGATGCCCAACCTCCTGCCGATGACGCTGCTGCTGGCACTGCGGCTCGCGTCCTATATCTACACGCGCATGGCCGTGACCAGGCTGGAATACCTCATCCGCACGCGCCAGCCGGCCAAAGGGGCGCGACGCGTCATGACTTTCGCCATGTGCCTTACCGGCATAACGCTGGGGCTGATGCTGTGGCCGCCCCCGCCCGAGGCGTCGGTGGTCGCGGTCAATCTGATCCGCGGCGTCGTGATCGTTACCGCAACGCTGGTTGCTGTGACGCTTGCCGGGCTGCCGCAGGCGCGCGACGGCATGCTGGCGTGCTTCTGGCTAACCACGATCGCCTTCTTCGTCGTCCATCCGAACATGCAACACCCTGCCCTGCTCGGCATCCTTGCGCTGATCGTGATCGGCATCCGCATCTACAGCGCCAACACCGGGCTGCATATTCGCAGCGCAGCGCAGATGCTGGTCGAGAACCGGCAATTGTCCGAAGATCTCGCCGATGCGCTGGCGCATGCCGAATTCCTGAGCTGGCGCGATCCGCTCACCGGGCTCTACAACCGCCGCAAGCTGTTCGAGGAAACGCGGATCGAACGCAGTCCGCTGTCGCGCCACTTGCTGACGATCGATCTCGACCGCTTCAAGGCGATCAACGACACATTCGGGCACGGGGTCGGCGATCACGTGCTAATCGCGGCTGCCGATACCATTCGCGACTGGTGTTCACGGCTGAGCGGTTCGGGCGACCACCAGGGATTCCGGTTGGGCGGCGAGGAATTCCTCGTCCTCACCCGCGGACTCACCGAGACGCAGGTTTCCGACGCGGCCGAGGCGCTGCGCGAGAGCCTTGCCGCGATTGGCAAGCAATTCGCCGACCATGACGGACTGAACGTTTCGGCTTCGATCGGCGTTGCGGCGTGGCGTTTCAGCGAACCGCTGGACGATGCCTTGCTGCGGTCGGATGAGGCCTGTTACGCCGCCAAGGACAGCGGTCGCAACCAGGTTCGCCGCGCGGTCTGATCGCTTCGCCCGCAAGGCCCGGTCGTTGCTGGGCAGCGACGAACCGGGGACCGATCGCCCCCCGCCAACCGTTCTTCAGACAAGACCGACACCGCGGCAGGCGCGTGATAACGCATGCGCCAGTCGCAGCCGCGGCGTCTCACGCTGATAGCAATATGGAAGGTGGCATGCCGATGGACATGGGCACCGCGGAAAAGAAACCAGAGGGACCAAGGAATGGCGCGATCCGGTCCGAAACGCCCGGCTCGGACGATGCGCTTAATGCGCTGCTGGACGAACTCAATCGTCCTCTCGACGAGGTGGACTGGTCGCACACGACGCTGCGCGGAAAGCGGGGCGAGAAACCGCAGAACTTTCTCAAACGCTTGCGCCGCGAACGACAGCATCGGCGCGAGTTACGCCGTGCGCGCAAGGCCGCAGCTCGCGCTTTCGACGTGCGGCCGAAGATATCGACCCGCAAGCGCGCCACATTGATGCTGGGCGCCGGTGCACTGGGGCTTACGGCCTTCACCGGCCCGCCGAAGATGCGCAAGGCCTTCGTCGAACCCACCGCCGCCGAGCAGGTCTTCGAATACGTCGAAGGCGAACGTCGACCGGCCCAACTGCTCTTTGCCAGCGACACATTCAAACAGGCGCTGATCGAGGAAGAAGGCGTGCGCTATACCGTCTACCGGGATGTCGCGGGTTATCCGACCGTGGGTGTCGGTCATCTGGTCGAACCCGAAGACCGCCTCCGGGTGGGCGATAGGATCAGCGAACGCCGGGTACTCGATTTTCTCGATGCCGACCTCGCCGAGGCCGAAAGCGGCGTGCGCGAACTCGTCGGCGACCTGCCGCTGCACCAGCACGAATTCGATGCTTTGCTCGATCTGGTTTACAATGTCGGCATTGGCAATGTCTCGCCCAGCGAGAGCCCACGGCTCAACGCGGCGATCGACCGGGGCGATTACGAAGGTATCGCGGCCGAGCTCAACTACACGCATGCAGGTGGGCGTTTTGCCAAGGGGCTTGAATATCGCAGCGAACGGCGCGCGCAGATTTTCCTCGACGCAGCCTATGCCGACCCGCGGACGGCAGCGAACGATACTTCCGCCTGACCAACATACCGACGCGGGTTTACAATACCGCGTCGACTGATCGATTAGCCTTGCCATGACCCACCGCCTGTTCGTCGGCATTCGCCCTCCCGCCGCCATTCGCGACGCGCTGATCGATCTCATGGAAGGGGTCGAGGCGGCGCGCTGGCAGGATGAGGACCAGTTGCACCTGACGCTGCGGTACATTGGCGAGGTCGATACGCATCTGGCCGACGAACTGGCGGAGCGATTACGCGCCGCGCAAGGGGAAAGGTTTGCGCTGACGATCGAGGGTACCGGCGTGTTTGAACGCAAGGGCCGCGTGCATACGCTGTGGGCCGGGATTGCGCCCGATGCCGGACTTGCACGGCTTCGCCAACGGATCGAGCGCATCTGCGAAGTCTGCGGCATCGAACCCGATCATCGCAGATACCATCCACATATCACGCTGGCGCGCATCAATCGTGCCGCCGGGCCGCTGACGCCGTTCCTCTCACGAACCGTCGCACTGCGCCTGGGCCCGTGGATAGTCGAGGACTATCTGCTGTACGAAAGCCATTTGCACCCCAACGGTTCGCTATACGAACCGGTTATGCGCTACCCGCTCGAACAATCATGAACTACCGGACCGCCCTCTTCCTCACCGCACTGATCACGGCAATGCTCGGCGCCTGCACGCAGGAAAACCCGCGCGAAGTCGAGGCGCAGGCGAATATGCTGCGCGAAGCGAACTCCGACCCGGAAGATTGCCTGTTGCTGGTGTGGTCGAACCAGCGCGAGCGCGATGTCGAATTCGATCGCAGGCATGACTTTGTCGACGGCGGCGCGATATCCTGCGCCACCGGGACCAGCGCCAGCCGGTTCGAGGCGGTCATCGCCACGCTACGCGAAGCGGCCCGCAGCGGGAACAAGGCCCGAATCCTTGATCAGGTCGGCCTGCCCCTGCTCTATATCGATGCGGCAGGCACGCGCCGCGAACTCGAAAGCCGCGCGGAAGTGGAGGCGGTCTTCGATGACATCTTCGATGCCTACATGATCGCGCGGTTGCAGCGGCTGGACCTGTCGCGGATGAGCGTGGCGAGCGAACAGGGCGGCTTTTTCGATCTCGGCGCCTTGTGGCTGGTGGTCGACCGGCAAGGCGGCAAGCCACGATTGATGACGGTCAATCGACAGGCGCTCGACGAAGCGCTCGACGCGGCGCGCGATGGGGCAGAGCGGAACCGCGGCGAACGCGTACCGTTCGACTAATGTAGGAACAGCGCCGACCGGCGACGTGCGCATGCTTGCACGCGCGCGTGATGCGGTCCAAGCGCGGTGACAGTCTTGCAACCTTCGCGCCCGGCGCCCGTCGGCCGCGCTCAATCCTGAGGGGAACAGAATGAAGGCCCAAATCATGGCCACCGTCGCATCCGCCGCATTGCTCGCCGGTTGCTCCGCCGCATATGGGGAAGACCTCGACACCATGGCAGAAGCGAACACCGCCGCGACCGCGATGCCGCAGGGCACCGGCTATTTCGCCGCCGACAGCAGCCTGCCGTTCAAGACGCCCGATTTCTCGGCCATTTCGGAAGACGATTACATGCCCGCCTTCGAACAGGGCATGGCGATCCAGCAGGCCGAGATCCAGGCGATCATCGACAATCCGGCCGCTCCGACCTTCGAAAACACCATCGTCGCGCTCGAGAAATCAGGCCGCATGCTCGGCCGCGTGGCACGCGTCTTCTTCGCGCTGACCGGTTCGAACACCACCGACCGGCTCGACGAGATCAACACCGAAATCAGCCCCAAGCTGACCGCGCATGGCGACTCGATCACGCTCAACCCCGAACTGTTTGCGCGGGTGAAAGCTGTCTACGACAACCGCGCCGCGATGAGCATGACGCGCGAAGACGCCAAGCTGCTCGAGGATACCTATGAAGGCATGGTCCATGCAGGCGCGCTGCTGACCGAGGCCGAGCGCGAACGCGTCAAGGCGATCAATTCGGAACTCTCGACGCTGACGACCGAGTTCTCGCAGGCCGCGCGCGCGGCGATGAACGACACGCCCGTGTTCTTCGACAGCCGCGACGATCTTGCCGGCCTGTCGGAAAACGACATCCAGTCGGCCGCGGATCTCGCTGCCGAGAACGGCCAGCCGGGCAAGTTCGCCATCGCGCTGCAGAACACCACGCAGCAGCCGCTGCTGCCGACCATGGAAAACCGCGCTGCGCGCGAGAAACTGTTCATGGCGAGCTATCATCGTGCCGACGGCCGGATGGATGTCGACACCCGCATGCTGATCGCCAAGATCGCCACGCTGCGTGCGCAGAAGGCCGCGCTGTTCGGCGAACCCGACTGGGCGAGCTACGCGATGTGGGACCGCATGGCCGAGAAGCCCGAAACCGCGCTCGGCTTCATGGAACAGATGGTCCCCGCCCTCGCCGCAACGCAGCGGCGCGAGGCCGCCATGCTCAACGAGGCGATCGCGGCCGATGGTGGCGATTTCGAAGTGAAACCGTGGGACTGGTACCGCTACGCCAACAAGATCAAGGCCGAGCGCTACGATCTGGATGAAGACGCGGTGATGGAATATTTCGTGCTCGACAAGGTGCTCGAGGACGGCGTGTTCCACATGGCCGAGGAGCTTTACGGGCTGACCTTCGAGCGCCGCACCGACCTGCCGGTCTATCACCCCGATGTGTGGACCTACACCGTGTTCGATCGCGACGGCAGCGAACTGGGCCTATTCTATTTCGACCCGTTCCAGCGCCCCTCGAAACGCGGCGGTGCATGGATGAGCAATTTCGTCGACCAGAGCGACCTGTGGGGCACCAGCCCGGTGATCTACAACGTGCTCAATATCCCCAAGGCGCCCGAGGGCGAGGTGCAGCTGGTCAGCTTCGACTGGGTCAACACCACCTTCCACGAATTCGGCCACGCGCTGCACGGCTTCTTCGCCAACCAGAAGTACGAGAGCCTGTCGGGCACCGCGACCGCGCGCGACTTCGTCGAATATCCGAGCCAGGTCCACGAGATGTGGGCGACCTGGCCGAGCGTGCTGTCGAACTATGCCAAGCATTACGAGACGGGCGAGACCATTCCCGACGAGATGATCGCCAAGATCGAAGCCGCGGCGAAGTTCAACCAGGGCTACGATTTCGGTGAAGTCGTCGAAGCCGCGCTGCTCGACATGAAGTGGAGCGCGCTGTCGCCGGCAGAAGCCGCCGCGATCGATACGCCGGAGAAGGTCGATGCCTTCGAACGCCGTTCGCTCGAGGAGCTCGGGCTGGAGATCGATCTCGTCCCGCCGCGCTATCGCAGCACCTATTTCAACCACATCTTCAGCTCGCCCTCGGGGTATTCCGCGGGCTATTACAGCTATCTGTGGACCGAAATGCTCGATCGCGACAGCCGCAAGTGGTTCCGCGAGAACGGCGGGCTGACACGCGAGAACGGCGATCACTATCGCGCCACCGTGCTCAGCCAGGGCGGTACGATGGACTATTTCAAGATGTTCGAGAACTTCGCCGGTCGCGCACCCGACGTGACCCCGATGCTTGAAGCGCGCGGCCTCGTCGCAGGTGACGAGCAGGCGGACAGCGAGGTCTCGGACGGTCCGCTGCCGCCGCGCACGACCAATTGATCAACCGCTGACCAGGGCCCGGTGGTTCGGTTCGCCGATCCACCGGACCGGGACTTTCCAGACGCGCTCGACCACCCGTTGGTCGAGCGCGTCTTCGCATGCGCCGTCGGCGGCGAGCGTGCCGCGGTCGAGCACCACCACGCGATCGGCATGGTTCATCGCATGCGCCAGATCGTGCAGCACCAGCACCACACCCGCCCCGCGATCGGCCGCGCGCCGCAAATGCCGCAGCAGCGCAAGCTGGTGCGCGATATCGAGCGCGGCGAGCGGTTCGTCCGCAAGTATCCATTGCGGCTCGCCCGCAAGCACCCGCGCCAGCAGCACGCGCGCGGTCTCCCCGCCCGAAAGCGACTGTGCGCGGCGGTCGGCCAGATTGGCAATATCGAGCGCCTCGAGCGCGGCATCGACGGGCCCGGCGCGCCGGTCGCCATGCGGCATCCGCCCCAGTTCGACGAGGCTGCGCACAGGTACATCCCATGCGATTTCATGCGCTTGCGGGAGATATCCGACACGCTGCGCACGATCGCGCGCGGGCATGTTGCGCAGGTCGGCGCCGTCGAGCGCGACCGTGCCGCGATCCATCTCGAGCAAGCCCGCGAGCGCTTCGAGAAGGCTCGATTTGCCCGCACCATTGGGCCCGCAGATCGCGGTAATGGTTCCCGGTTCGAGCGCGAGCGAGACGTCCGCCAGCCGCTGTCCGAGCGCAATCCGGTCCGCCGCGAGCGTCATGCGAGCCCCCGGCGCATGCGCAGCAGCAGCCACAGGAAGAACGGCGCGCCAAGCAGGCTCAGCGCAATGCCCAGCCGCAATTCGGTGACCAGCGGCAACACGCGCACCGCGCTGTCCGCCACCAGCACCAGAAGCGCGCCCGCGAGCGCGCTCGGTACGATGACCTGCGACGGACGCCGGTCGGTCAGCGGGCGTACCAGGTGCGGGACGATCAGCCCGACGAAGCCGATGATGCCCGCCACCGCCACGCTGGCGCCGACGGTCAGGCCAACGCCCGCGATCAGCAGCCACAGCAGCCGGCCGGTGTTCACGCCAAGCGAGCGGGCGACCGCCTCGCCCAGCGTCAACGCGTCGAGCGCGCGCCCGGCACGCCACAGCAGCAGCACGCCCCCGGCGACCAACGGCGTCGCCAGCGACACCTCGCGCCAGCTCCGGTCGGTCAGCGCACCATTGAGCCACAGCACGATCTCGCTCATTGCAAAGGCATTGGGTGCCATGCTGATCGCCAGCGCGGTGAGCGCCCCGGCGAGGCTCGCGACCATCAGTCCCGCCAGCGTGAACAGCGCTATGCCGCCCGTCCGCCCCGCAATCGCGGCGAGCAATGCCATCGCCCCCGCTGCGCCGAGCAGCGCGAAGGCGGGCAGCAGCCACGGCGCAGTGGCATAGCCGAACCACAGCGCGGCGACCGCGCCCAGCGCCGCGCCCGGCGCGATGCCGAACAGCCCCGGATCGGCCAGCGGATTGCGCAGATAGCCTTGCATCGCCGCACCGCTTGCGCCCAGTCCGGCCCCGACCACGATCGCCAGCAGCGCACGCGGCAATCGCAGCTCGGCAAGGATCAGCGCGGCGTAGGGCGTCGCAGCAGGATCGAGCCAGACCCTCCCGGCCAGCAGCGACAGCGGCAGCGCGATCACCAGCAGGCCGGCGAAAACGGCAGTGGCGCGGTTCATGAAGCGCCCCCGCGAATGGCTGCCAGCCGGTCCGCCGCACGGATGATGGTCGGGCCGCCACAATAGAGCAGGCCGGTTTCGAACCGGGCGCGGTGCATGCCGGGCAGGCGGTCGAGCACGGGATGCGTCTGCCCGGCCGCGCTTCCCGCCACGAGCAGCACGTCCGGGGGTGCGGCGACCACATCTTCGAGCGCGACATAATCCGCCTGCGACAGTCCGCGCGCACTGGCGCCATTGGCAAAGCCCGTCCGCGCCAGCAGATCGCTGACCAGCGCCTGTTCGCCCGCGACGATGCCACCCGGCTGCCATAGCAGCGCTTCGATCGGCTCCTCACCGTTGGGCGCCGCATGCGCCAAGGCCAAATCGATCCGCGCGATCAAAGCTTCGCCCGCCGCCGGATCGCCCGCCAGCGCGGCGAGTTCGCGGATCTGCGCGAGACTCGCTGCAACGTCGCCGGCTATGCCGAAGGTCACGACGCGGAGGCCCAGATCCTCAAGCGCCGCGCGCGTCGCGGGAGCGATGAAGCTGCCCGCGACCACCACGTCCGGATCGAGCGCCAGCACTTCCTCCACCGTTCCGCCGGTGGCGGCGAAGCGCGCCGCCGTCGCCGGTTCCATCGAACTGGCGCTTTCCTGCTTGCTGTAATGCGAGATCGCCAGCAGCTGACCGGGGCCGGCTACCTCGGCGAGAATGGCATCGGTGCAGGGATTGAGGCTGACAATGGTCGGTCGCTCGGTACCGGCTGGCGCACCGGCCCCGCCCCCCGCACACGCAGAGAGCAGCAGGACCGGTGCAGCAATCAGCGCTTTCACATCGTCGCCCTGATCCCGCCGAACACGCTGCGCCCGGCCGTGCCGTAGCCAGCCACCGTCTGGTAATCGGTATCGAAGACGTTTTCGACCCGGCCGAACAGTTCGAGATTGTCACCGATGCCGAAGGACGCGCGCAGGTCGAGCAGTTCGTAACCATCCAGGCGGTTGGTGTTTGCCGCATTGTCCCAGCTGGGGCCGACGATCCGCAGGTCAGCCCCCAGGCCGAGCCCGAAATCGCTGGTCCAATCGGCGTAGATCGTCCCGAAATGGTCGGGCCGGCGCGCCAGTTCGAGCCCGCTGCTGCGATCCTCGGCATTGACATAGGAATAGATCCCGGCGATCCGCAGGCCACGTGCGAGATCGAAACCCGCCTCGGCCTCGATACCCTGTGCCCGTGCGCGCGCCGTGTTGAGATAGACGCCGAAGGGCCGATCGGCGGTAAAGCCGAAGCCGATCAGATTGTCGCTGTCGCGGCGGAAACCCGTGAGCGCGAGATGCAACCCTGCGCCGCGCTGGCCCTTCTCGATCCCGAGATCATAACTGGTGCTTTCCTCGGGTTCGAGCGCCGTATTCCCATAGAAAGACAGCAATTGGTAGAGCGTCGGCGCCTTGAACCCTTCGCCCACGCTGGCGCGCACACGCCAGTCGCGGCCGAAGCCATAGCTGACATCGCCGCCGAAGCTGACATGCGTGCCGAACTGCTCGTGATCGTCCACGCGCGCACCGGCATGCGCGGCCAATCGGCCCATCACCCAGCCAAGCTGCGCATAGGCGCCGCTGATCTCGGTTTCGGCCGCGGTATCGAAACTCGTCTCGAACTCGGTCCATTCGTGGTCGCCGCCGAAGGCCAGCGACAGCCCGCCGAGCACGCGGTATTCACCGCGCAGCGAAAGCCGCTGCGATGCGCCATCGCTGGCGAAGGTTTCGTTCCCCGCGCCGTTGCGGTTGACGCGCTCGGTGTCCGAACGGCTGTAGGCCGCACGCAGGGTCAGATCATTGCCGTAATAGGCCAAGCCGACATCGCCCCAATAGCGGGTGGTCTTCTGCGTATCCTCGGTATCGGCGAGCACGAAGGTCGGGGCGGGGAAACCGTCGATCTCGACTTCGCCCTCTGCGAAATTGCCATGCGCGAACAGCTCGAGGCTGGGGGTCAGATTGACGAAGGCGGTGGTGCCGAGCGCGAATTGCTGCGCACCATCGGCTTCGGTGCCCGAGGCAGCCGCCGAGAACCCGTCGGTCTCGTACCACGAACCGGTGAGCCCGAAGAACACCGCGTCATTGCCCGCGCCCGCCGCGGCGCTGGCGAACAGCGTATCGCGCGCACCGAATTCGACGCTGCCGCTCATCCCGCGCTCGGTCCGGGTCGATACGTCGATTACGCCGCCAACGGCTTCGGAGCCCCAAATCGTGCTGTTCGAGCCGCGCAGAACGTCGATCTTGCCCGCGGTGCCCAGCAGCAGATTGCCGAAATCGAAGCCGCCTGCCGGGCTCGCCTGGTCGGCGACGCGTACGCCGTCGATCAGCACCAGCAATTGGTCCGAACTCGCGCCGCGCAGATTGACGCTGGTGACGCGGCCGACACCGCCGCTGCGCGACAGCGAAAGGCCGGGAACGCGGTTCAGCGCACGCGCCGGATCGGCACCCTGCACCGCCTCGATATCAGCGCGGTCGATTACGGTCACCGATTGACCGGTGTTGCGCAGGTCGGTGCCCAGCCCGTTTGCAGTCACCGTGATCACCGAAGGCGCGCGCGGCGGGACCGCCGCAGCGGTTGCCGATATCGGCGCATCGGACGCTTCGGCGTCCTGTCGCTCGACGATTTCCGCCAGCGCTTGCTCGCTCGGGCTTTGCGCGAGCGCAGCCGCGGGAATTGCCGAAGCTGTCAGGAAAAACAGATATTTGTACACGTAACCTCCTATCATGAACGAAATGCCGTCCATGACGGGAGAGAGCAGGATCGCTCCATCCGCGTTTGCCATCGGTACACCCCGCCCGCGGCCGAACGACGGTCATGGGCAGGTCTCCTGGCTCCCGGATCATCGCTTTCCCGCCGCCTTCCCGGGCACGAGGCCCAGTGGCATGAAGCGGGATCGCTCCCCGGTCACAGTTGCGGGGGCAGCGGAGGGTTCGCACCTCCTTCCCTCTTCGGGCCTGCGCAAACAGGCCAACCCGTGACACGCGGCGGCGCTTAACGCTGGTTTGCGCGATACGCAAGAGACGGTCTTCGTTAAGCAATTCCGTGCTAACAGAAGGCCAGATATGGCGTCCCGCAGCGGGATGGCGCGTGGCGCATGGCTATCACATCGCGCCATGCAGCCCTATATCGGCGACGAACGAGGCAGGATTTTCCGGTGACGACCCCCGCATCCGCAGCACGGCATGGTACAGGCGCGCACCGCACGCTTTCGCCCTATGCGCGGCGCAAGGCGGAACGGCGCAACCGTCGGCGACAAATGGCCGGACGAGGCGCGCTGCTGGCTGGCGCGATCGCGCTTCCGACCGTCGCGGCGCAAGGCCAATGGGGCGATTTCCGCACCGCGCTGGGGATCGAGGAAGAACGCGTCGCGCTGACCGCCATGCCGTTCGAAACCCCCGGGCAAAGCTTTCCCGGATCGGCCTTCTACTATCTCGAGGACGCGCCGCGCTTGGCGATGGATCTCGACGCGCTGCGCGAGGACGAGACCCCGCTCGAGACCGTCGAGTTCGCCGAAAGCCATGGCGCGGGCGCTGCCGCGCAGGCCTTCCGCCAGACGGGCAGCGGGCTCGACAAGGCACGCGCGCTGCAATGCCTGTCGATGGCGGTCTATTACGAGGCCGCAAGCGAGAGTCATGCTGGGCAGCAGGCGGTGGCACAGGTGGTGCTTAACCGCGTCGCGCACCCTGCTTACCCCGCCAGCGTGTGCGGCGTCGTGTTCCAGGGATCGGAGCGAACCACCGGCTGCCAGTTCAGCTTTACCTGCGACGGATCGCTTGGTCGCAGGCCTTCGCGCCGTGGCTGGGCGGTGGCGCAATCGGTCGCGCTCGCCGCGCTGGCGGGCGAGGTCTATCGCCCGATCGGTCTCGCGACGCATTACCATACGCATTACGTGAACCCCTATTGGGCGGCGAGCCTCGATTTCATCCGCTCGATCGGCGCGCATCGCTTCTATCGCTGGCGCGGCGGGGCCGGCACGGCAGGGGCCTTTACCGATGCCTATGCGGGGAGCGAGCCGTTGGCCGCACCGAACGTCGCGCGGGCGGAAGCCTCGACACCCGGCCCGGTCGATCTCGCGCCGCCCGCCAATGCGACGATCGGGCTTGGCTCCGCGCCTCAGCCTCCGGTCGGCGCGCCGGCCGGTTCAGCGCAGCAAGCCAGCGAAAAGCTGCCGCAATCGGGCCGCGTACGCGAGGAATATGCCAATTCGGGTCGCTGGATCGCGGAGCCGGGCAAGTCCGACTAAGGGAAGCGCGCGCGCAGACCTTTACGATCGCACAACCATATCGCGGAACCAAGGCTTAGGCGGCGCGCGGCTAGGAAAGCCAAACCCCAGCAGCCTGAAGAGGTCCCGTCGCATGCCCCTCCACTTCGCCGCCGCCCGTTCCGCCGCCCATTCGCCGATCGCCCGCGCGCTTGCGCGCAAGGCGCTGGCCCGGGCCGCGAACGACAATGGCGATGCGGCGCGGCTGCCGACAGACCCGTTCGACCAGACCACGCGCGCGGCCTTGCGCCATTTTGCCGAACACGGGCTGCGCGCCGCGCAGGTCGCGCGCCTGCAGGCCGAGCGCGCCTATGACGAAGGTGACGTGCCGGCCTCGCGCTGGTGGATCGAAATCTGTCGCACGCTCGACGGCAGGATGGCGCGCCAGTGCGAGCGCGCGTTCGGGATCGACGATCCGCTGATCCACTGACCGGCGAGCCCCCCGGCCATACGCTGTCCGCTGGCCAAGAAACCGACCAGCCGTGCTTCGCGCGAGTTGGACGCAAAAGCCTGAAAACCCCACACTATCGCAATTGCGAAGCATTTGCATACATAGTTTTCACCCTTACAGCATTGGCGGTTGCAATCCCCCCGGCGCGGGCCTAGGGCGCATTCGCAATCGACCGGGTGCCGTGCCTCCTTTGCGGGACACGTGAAGCATGGCCCGCTATCGGTCCGGGTATCAACACTGTCCCGCACGGCAGGAACAAGGATCCCAGCTTCCATGGCACGCAAGAAAATCGCCCTCATCGGCGCCGGCATGATCGGCGGCACCCTCGCCCACCTCGCGGCGAAGAAGGAAATGGGCGACATCGTCCTGTTCGACATCGCCGAGGGCATGCCGCAGGGCAAGGCGCTGGACCTGTCGCAGTGCGGCCCGATCGAAGCCTTCGACGCCAAGATCACCGGAACCAATGACTATGCCGACATCGCCGGCGCCGACGTTGTGATCGTCACCGCAGGCGTGCCGCGCAAGCCCGGCATGAGCCGCGACGACCTGCTCGGCATCAATCTCAAAGTGATGAAGGCCGTCGGCGAAGGCATCAAGAACAACTGCCCCGACGCCTTCGTGATCTGCATCACCAACCCGCTCGACGCGATGGTCTGGGCGCTGCGCGAATTCAGCGGCCTGCCGCACAATAAGGTGGTCGGCATGGCCGGCGTGCTCGACAGTGCGCGCTTCGCCACCTTCCTCGCGTGGGAATTCGGCTGCTCGGTCAAGGACGTCAACGCCTTCGTCCTCGGCGGCCACGGTGACACCATGGTCCCCGTCACCAGCTACACCACGATCAACGGCATCCCGGTCAACGATTACGCCAAGATCAAGGGCGTGTCGGAAAGTCGCATCGACGAGATCGTCGATCGCACGCGCAAGGGTGGCGGCGAGATCGTCGGCCTGCTCGGCAACGGCTCGGCCTATTACGCCCCCGCCACCAGTGCGATTTCCATGGCCGAAGCCTATCTCGGCGACCAGAAGCGCATCCTGCCCTGCGCGAGCTATGTCGATGGCAAGTACGGCCTCGACGGCCTTTATGTCGGCGTCCCCACCGTGATCGGCGCGGGCGGCACCGAGGAAGTGGTCGAAATCGAACTCAGCGACGAGGAAAAGGCCAACCTCAAGGTCTCGACCGACGCGGTCGAGGAACTTCTCGAAGCCTGCAAGGGCCTCGACGGCTCGCTGGCCTGACCTCTTCATGCGCAAGCTGATCCTGCTGCCCGTCCTCGCGTTCGCCGCCCCGGCGCTCGCGCAGGACGTGCCCGGCCAGGCAGGCGAGGTCGCAAATGCGATCGCCGCCTGCAAGGCGATCACCGAAGTCGACCGGATTCACCCCGACCGGCTGCCCGCAGCGGGCTGGGAACTCGCCAGGCGCCGCGGCGCCCGGTCGGGCGTGGTCGTGCATGGCGTCTATGAGGCCGAGAGTGACCGCGTGAGGATCGTCGTTGCGACCGAGCAGGAACGCGACAAGAGTTGCGTCGTGCAGGCCTATCTGGAGTCCACCGGCGATTACGGCACACTGTTGCAGGCGGTGTCGCAGGAAATCGGCATGCCCGAGAGGCAGGACGGCTACAGCTATTTCTGGACCGATGCGGACAAGGCTGTCCGCGTCGATCCCGCGGGCGATGCGAAACGCCCGTTCGCCCGTTTCGAAATTACTTCACTTCCCCAGGAGAGCGCCGAATGAGCATCCTCGTCAACAAAGACACGAAAGTCATCACGCAGGGCATGACCGGTGATACCGGCACGTTCCATACGCAGCAGGCGCTCGCCTACGGCACGCAGATGGTCGCGGGCGTTACCCCCGGCAAGGGCGGCACGACGCATATCGACCTGCCCGTGTTCGACACCGTCGCCGAAGCCAAGGCCGAAACCGGCGCGACCGCTTCGTGCATCTACGTTCCGCCGCCCTTCGCTGCGGATTCGATCCTCGAGGCGATCGATGCCGAAATCGAGCTGATCGTGGCGATCACCGAAGGCATCCCCGTGCTCGACATGGTGCGCGTCAAGCGCGCGCTGCAGGGTTCGAAGTCGCGCCTCATCGGCCCGAACTGCCCCGGCGTCCTGACCCCGGGTGAATGCAAGATCGGCATCATGCCGGGTTCGATCTTCAAGAAGGGCAGCGTGGGCGTGGTCTCGCGTTCGGGCACGCTGACCTATGAAGCCGTCCACCAGACCACCATGGTCGGCCTCGGCCAGACCACCGCGGTCGGCATCGGCGGCGACCCGGTCAACGGCACCAATTTCATCGACGTGCTCGACCTGTTCCTCGACGACGAGGAAACCGAATCGATCATCATGATCGGCGAGATCGGCGGCAGCGCCGAGGAAGAAGCCGCTGAATTCATCAAGCAGGAAGCCGCCAAGGGCCGCAAGAAGCCCATGGTCGGCTTCATCGCGGGCCGCACGGCGCCTCCGGGCCGCCGCATGGGCCACGCCGGTGCGATCGTCTCTGGCGGCCAGGGCGGCGCAGACGACAAGATCGCGGCGATGGAAGCCGCGGGCATCCGCGTCTCGCCGAGCCCGAGCGAACTCGGCACCACGCTCGACGCGATGCTGAAGGAAAACGCCTGATCGTTGGCGCGGACGGTCTCGCGCAGCGGGACCGTCCGCGTCGCTCAGGCATTGCCATTATGAGCCGACAGCCGGTCGGCGTGAAAAGGTGACCCGAATGGGTAACGAAAGTCACGATTTCCTCCCCGAACTGGGCGATCAGGAAGCACCGCAACAGGGCCCCAGCTGGGGCAATCCCAAGTGGCTTGCGGAAGTGGTCGACAGCGGCGCGGACCTGACCGCCGCGCTCGACCCCACGCAGATGCGCATGGCGGTTGCGCAGGCGGCCGAGAAAGCCGGCAAGCAGCTCGACCCCAAGGCGATCGAGCAGGCGGCGGACGATTCGATCCGCGCCATGCTGCTCGTCAGGCTGTATCGCGTGCGCGGCCACCTTGCGGCCAATCTCGACCCGCTCGGCCTGTCGCATCGTGAAGTTCCCGAGGACCTGACGCTCGAATGGCACGGTTTCGACGGGCAGGAAGCGCGCGAAGTCTATGTCGGCGGCGTGTTCGGCTTCGAATGGGTCAAGGTCAGCGAGCTCTACGAAGCACTGCGCGCAACCTATTGCGGCAATGTCGGCCTCGAATACATGCACATCACGGATACGGAAGAACGCCGTTTCCTGCAGGACAAGTTCGAGACCCCCGAAGACACGATCCAGTTCACCGAGGAAGGCAAGAAGGCCATTCTCGCCGCGGTGATCCGCGGCGAACAGTACGAGGCGTTCCTCGGCAAGAAATACGTCGGCACGAAGCGCTTCGGCCTCGATGGCGGCGAAAGCATGATCCCCGCACTCGAAGCGGTCATCAAATACGGTGGCCAGCTGGGCGTGCGCGAAATCATCTACGGCATGGCCCACCGCGGCCGCCTCAACGTGCTCGCCAACGTCATGGGCAAGCCGTACAAGGTCATCTTCCACGAATTTTCGGGCGGCAGCGCCAATCCCGACGACGTCGGCGGTTCGGGCGATGTGAAATACCACCTCGGCACCAGCACCGACCGCGAATTCGACGGCATCAACGTGCATATGTCGCTGGTCCCCAACCCCAGCCACCTTGAAGCGGTCAACCCGGTCGTGCTCGGCAAGAGCCGCGCACAGCAGGCGATCCGCGACGATCTCAAGCAGCACGAGCAGGTCCTGCCCGTCCTGCTTCACGGCGACGCGGCCTTTGCCGGTCAGGGCATCGTGTGGGAATGTCTCGGCTTCTCGGGCGTGCGCGGCTACAACACCGGCGGCTGCCTGCACTTCGTCATCAACAACCAGATCGGCTTCACCACGAGCCCGCAGTTCGCGCGTTCGTCGCCCTACCCCTCGGATGTCGCCAAGGGCGTCCAGGCGCCGATCCTGCACGTCAACGGCGACGATCCCGAAGCCGTTACCTTCGCCTGCAAGCTGGCGGTCGAATACCGCCAGACCTTCGGCCGCGACATCGTGATCGACATGTGGTGCTATCGCCGCTTCGGGCACAACGAGGGCGACGAGCCCAAGTTCACCCAGCCGCTGATGTATGACGAGATCCGCCAGCACCCCAAGGTCAGCGCGATCTATTCCGCGCGGCTCGAGGAAGAAGGCGTCATCGAGAAGGGCTTCGCCGACGGGCTGATCGCCGAATTCACCGACCACCTCGAGAAGGAGTTCGCCGAGGCCAAGGATTACAAGCCCGACCAGGCCGACTGGTTCGGTGGCCGCTGGGCGGGCATGAACAAGCCGGCAGATCCGGAAACCGCGCGCCGCAACGTCGAGACAGCGATCGAGAAGAAACTGTTCGACAGCCTCGGTCGGACGCTGACGACGGTGCCCGACGACCTGACGATCCACAAGACGCTGGGCCGCGTGATCAAGGCCAAGGAGGACATGTTCTCCAAGGGCGAAGGCTTCGACTGGGCGACTGCCGAGGCGCTCGCTTTCGGGAGCCTCGTGACCGAAGGTTATGGCGTGCGCCTCTCGGGCCAGGATTCGGGTCGCGGCACCTTCAGCCAGCGCCATGCGGTGTGGGTCGACCAGAAGGACGAGCACAAATACATTCCGCTGACCACGCTGCCCCACGGCAAGTTCGAGGTCTATGACAGCCCGCTGTCCGAATATGGCGTGCTCGGCTTCGAATACGGGTTTGCAATGGCGGACCCGAAAAGCCTGGTGATGTGGGAAGCGCAGTTCGGCGATTTCGCCAATGGCGCGCAGATCATGATCGACCAGTTCATCGCCGCAGGCGAGGTCAAGTGGTTGCGTGCCAACGGGCTCGTGCTGCTGCTGCCGCACGGTTACGAAGGCCAGGGCCCCGAGCACAGCTCGGCCAGGCTCGAGCGCTTCCTGCAGCTGTGCGCGAACGACAACATCCAGGTCTGCAACATCACCACGCCGGCGAACTATTTCCACGTGCTGCGGCGGCAGATGCGGCGTTCGTTCCGCAAGCCGCTGGTGATCATGACGCCCAAGAGCCTGCTGCGCCATCCGCTGGCGAAATCCACTGCCGCAGAATTCATGGGCGACCAGCATTTCATGCGGATCAAGTCCGACATGACCGAGATCGCCGACGAAAAGGTCAAGCGCCTCGTGCTGTGCAGCGGCAAGGTTGCCTACGACCTGATGCAGCGCCGCGACGAAGCCGGGCTGGAAGACGTTTCGGTCGTCCGGATCGAACAGCTCTATCCCTTCCCCGGCGAGCCGCTGGCCGTGCGCCTCAAGCGCATGACCAATCTGGAACAGATCGTCTGGTGCCAGGAAGAGCCGAAGAACAACGGCGCGTGGTTCTTCGTCGATCGCCTGATCGAAGAGGCCGCCGAGGCCGCGGGCAAGACGGGCATGCGCCCCTGCTACGCCGGTCGCGAGGTCGCTGCCTCGCCCGCCACGGGTTACGCCAGCCGCCACCAGGTGCAGCAGGAAGCCCTCGTCAATATCGCACTCGGACTGAACGGCGAAGCGCCCAATGTCCGCAGTGACTGCAAGTAATCCGGGAAAGCGAGATTATGGCCACCGAAGTCAAAGTTCCCACGCTGGGTGAATCGGTCACCGAAGCGACCGTCGGCGAATTGCTCAAGAACGTCGGCGATGCCGTCGCGGTAGACGAGCCGATCATCAGCCTCGAGACCGACAAGGTCGCCGTCGAGGCGCCCTCGCCCGTCGCGGGCGTGATCAAGGAATTCAAGGTCGCGGTCGGCGACACCGTCGAGGTCGAGGCGGTCATCGCGGTGATCGAGGAAGGCGCCGCGCCCGCCGCCAAGGGCGCCGAGGCCGGCCGTGCGCAGGAAGAACGCGCCGAGGGCAAGCAGGAGCGTGCCGATACGCCCGCCCCCGCCGCCTCTTCTGACGCTGCGCAGACGCTCTCGCCCGCGGTGCGCCGCGCGGTGCTCGAACACGGTGTAGATCCCTCAACGATCAAGGGCACCGGCAAGGACGGTCGCCTGACCAAGGAAGACGTCATCGCCGCCGCCAAGGCCAAGCAGAATGGTGGTTCGGCTCCCGCCGCCGCGTCCGGCGCGCCCGCTGCAGGCGCGGGCGAGCGCCGCGAGGAACGCGTCAAGATGACGCGCATGCGCCAGACGATCGCCAAGCGTTTGAAGGGCGCGCAGGACAATGCAGCACTGCTGACGACGTTCAACGATGTCGACATGTCCGCGGTGATGGAAGCGCGCAGCAAGTACAAGGACCTGTTCGCCAAGAAGCACGACATCCGATTGGGCTTCATGGGCTTCTTCGCCAAGGCAGCATGCCTCGCGCTGAAGGACGTGCCCGCGGTCAATGCCTATATCGAGGGCGACGAGATCGTCTATCACGACTATGTCGATATCTCGGTCGCCGTCTCGGCGCCCAACGGCCTTGTCGTGCCGGTGATCCGCGATGCGCAGGACAAGGGCTTCGCCCGGATCGAACAGGACATCGCCGATTTCGGCAAGCGCGCCAAGGAAGGCACGCTGACGATGGACGACATGAAGGGCGGTACCTTCACCATCTCCAATGGCGGCGTGTTCGGCAGCCTGATGTCGACCCCGATCATCAACCCGCCGCAGAGCGCCGTTCTCGGCCTGCACCGGATCGAGGAGCGTCCCGTCGTCGTGAATGGCGAGATCGTCATCCGTCCGATGATGTATATCGCGCTGTCCTACGACCACCGCCTGATCGACGGCCGCGAAGCTGTCACTGCACTCAAGATCATCAAGGAAGCGATCGAAGATCCGACCCGGATGCTGATCGACCTTTGAGGAAAGAATAATGGCTGAATACGACTACGACGTCCTCGTCATCGGCGCTGGCCCCGGAGGCTATGTCGCCGCAATCCGCGCAGCGCAGCTAGGGCTGAAGACCGCCTGCGCCGAGAGCCGCGAAACGCTGGGCGGAACCTGCCTCAACGTCGGTTGCATCCCCTCGAAGGCGATGCTCCACGCGAGCGAGTATTTCGACGCCGCCAGCAATGGCGCGATGGCCGACATGGGTATCGAGGTTGCGCCCAAGCTCAATCTCGACAAAATGCATGCGCAGCGGCGCGATGCAGTCGAGGGGCTGACCAAGGGCGTCGCCTTCCTGTTCAAGAAGAACAAGGTCGACTGGAAGAACGGCCACGCCACGTTCCAGGACGCGCATACGGTCAAGGTGGGCGACGAGACGGTTACCGCCAAGAACATCATCATCGCCACCGGCTCCTCGGTTACCCCGCTCCCGGGTGTCGAGGTCGACAATGACGGCCAGGTGGTGGTCGATTCCACCGGTGCGCTCGAATTGACGTCGGTGCCCAAGAAGATGGTGGTCATCGGCGGCGGCGTGATCGGGCTCGAACTGGGTTCGGTCTGGCGGCGCCTGGGCGCCGAAGTGACTGTGGTCGAATATCTCGATGCGTTGCTGCCCGGCATGGATGGCGACGTCCGCAAGGAAGCGGGCAAGATCTTCAAGAAACAGGGCATGGAACTGCGCCTGTCGACCAAGGTCACCGGCTGCACCGTGAAGGGCAAGACGGCGACGCTCACGCTCGAACCCGCAGCGGGTGGCGACAGCGAGGAACTGGAAGCCGATTGTGTGCTCGTCTCGATCGGGCGTCGTCCGAACACCGACGGGCTCGGCCTTGAGAATATCGGGCTAGAAACCAACCAGCGCGGCCAGATCGAGATCGATCACGACTTCCGCACCAAGGTGGATGGCGTGTGGGCGATCGGCGACGTGGTCCCCGGCCCGATGCTGGCGCACAAGGCCGAAGACGAAGGCATCGCCTGCGCCGAGAACATCGCCGGCCAGACGGGCATCGTGAACCACGATCTCATCCCGGGCGTGGTCTATACCTGGCCCGAATTCGCCGGCGTCGGCCTGACGCAGGAAGAAGCGATCGAGAAGCTGGGCGACAAGTCCAAGGTTAAGGTCGGCAAGTTCCCGATGATGGCCAACAGCCGCGCCAAGACCAACCACGAGCCCGAAGGCTTCGTGAAAATCATCGCCGAAGCCGAAACCGATCGCGTGCTCGGTGTGTGGGCGATCGCCAGCGTCGCCGGCACGATGATCGCGCAGGCCACACAGGCGATGGAATTCGGCGCGACGAGTGAGGACATCGCCTATACCTGCCACGCGCATCCGACGCATTCGGAAGCGATCAAGGAAGCCGCGATGGCGGTTCAGGGCAAGCCGATCCACGTCTGATCGCATGGAGGATGCAGCGGCCCTTCCCGTATCGCGTGAGGGCCGCTGAATGGCCGGGCGCATGGTTTTTGCCATTGCGCTCGGTATCCCCGTGCTGGCGGGCCTGGCGTACCTGGTCCTTTCCGGCGCGCCGCTCGCCTATGGTGCCGGCAACGGCCTCTCGCTGGCGATCGCGCTTGCGGCGATAGCATTCCTGCGGGTGCGGCTGTCGGACCGGCAATGCCGTATCCTCGCCGTCCTGCTGTTGCTTTCGCTTTACGTCCCGCTGCTGACCGGTCCCCATGTCAACGGTATCGCGCGCTGGCTCGCGCTGGGGCCGGTCGCGCTGCATGCGGGGGCGCTTGCCCTCCCCGCGCTCGTCGTGCTGGCAGCGCGCGACGATGACTACGCGCCGCCAATCCTTCTAGCCGCCCTGCTCGCGGCCAGCCTGCAGCCCGACGCCGCGACCGGGTTGGCGGTCATGCTGGCAGCCGTCGGGCTCTACAATGCGACGCGCGACTGGCGCCTCGTCCCCGTTGCCGGGATCGCCTTCCTCGCCAGCATCATTGCGGGCCTGCGCGGCGAACTGCCCGCGCAACCTTTCGTCGAACGCGTACTGGTCGACCTCGCATTGCAGCAGCCGCTGGCGGCGCTCGGCCTCGGCGCCTCACTGATCGCGGCCTTCCTATTGTTCGCGCATGCCCTGCCCGCCGAAATGCGCGTGCGCCACGCGCTAGCGGGGTCACTGTTCGGCTTCTCGCTGGCGGCGACCGTCTCGAACTATCCCAGCGTGCTCATCGGCTACGGCGCCGCCCCGATCATCGGCTACGGGCTGGCGCTGGCGCTCGCTGATCACACGCCGTCGGGATAGTCCGGAGCGATATCGACCGGGATGTCGTCCATCGCGGCGAAGCGCGATTGCGCGGCGGCATCGAGGACGGCGTAGCGATCGAAGAACGCTATCGTCCCCGCATAGTCGCCGGTTGCCTGCAGCATCAGCTGCGCGTTGAGCAGGTCGCGGATGGCCGCTTCCATCGCTGCGTAATCCACCGTGTAGCGCTGCGCTGCATCGTCCCAGGCGAAAGCCCCCTTCTGCTGCAAATAGCCATATTGCAGCTTGGCGCCGCGGCCATGCGCGCTTTCGGTGCCGAAGCGCATCGAGCGGAACAGGCCGGTGAAATAGGTGGAGAACAGCTGCGGCTTCTCGCTCGCGGGAATCTCGCCTTTTTCCATCATCAGCAGGATGTTCCAGATGCCCATCACATCGGCCTTGCTCTCCTCGAGCGCCGAATACTGGTCGCGCAATTCCGCGTTCACCGTGGTCTGTCGCCCGTCGACAGTGATTGTGCCCGGCCCGAGGCTGTGCGACAATTCGTGGAACAGCGTGTTGGCTTCCATGTATTTCTTCGCCACCAGCGCCGCCTGGTCTTCCTTCAGCACGACATCCGCCATGGGCGCGAGAATGCGGTCGTATTTCGCGCCTAGCACATTGGCGAGGATAACCTTCTTCGCGCCCTTGGCTTCGCGCACCCGTTCGTCATTGGGCAGGTTGAAGGCAATGGTCTGCGTACCCGGTACATTGTCGCCACCGCCATGCACCTGGTCGGCCACCGCGATCGGGCTTTCGAAACCGCGCTGGAAGTTCTTGTGCTCGTCGGGGATCGGGAGGTTCTCCTCCATCGTGCGGAGGTAATTCTTGTACTTTGCCAGTGCCGCGCTTTCCTCGGGATTGCGCAGGGTGACGAAGCTCTCGAACGCAGTCTTGGTCCCGTAGAGTCGGTCGGTGTAGACCTCGTAGGGGCCGATCGCGACCTCGATCGGCGTATCCTGCAGATCCATCCACGCCATCTCGCTTTCGAAATAGTCGTCGCTCAGGAAGCTTTTCGCACGCAGCGAAAGGAACCGCTTGAGGCTCGGGTTGGATGTGCGTTCGGCAGCCTGTTCGAGCAGGCGCGCCGCTGGAACCAGCCATTCGCGATAGGCTTGCGAATAGGGCACCGCGACGAAGCCGTCGCCGCGCCGCTCGACCACCGTATAGGGGTTGGTTAGGGCCTCGCGCTGATCGGGATTGCCTGCCAGATAGGCGTCGAATTCCTCGCGGGTGAGGTCAGCGGGATAGAAGCCGGCCCCTTCGGGCATGGGCTGCGTACCCCAGAAGGGCCGCAGTTCGGCGACCTCGTCCCACGGACCGAAATTGCGATCGAACATCGCCACCAGCAGGTCGCGATCGGCCCTGCGGCTGCGCGAGATCGTTTCGCGCAATTGGGGCAGCTGCACGCCGCGCTGGCGCAGGTAGATCTCGTCCATGTAACCGCTGGCTTCGATCAGCAGGTTTACCACCTCGCGCTCTTCCTCGGTAAGGAAGCTGGTGTCGGGGGTCATTTCGATGGTCGCCAGCTTGGCGTATTGCGCGCGCAGATCGTAATCGTCCGCGGCTGCATCGGCGGGTGCCGCGGCCGAGCGGACACCGGCTTCACCGGTGGTCGGAGCGCAGCCGATGCAGGCGGCGCTGGCAAGCAGCAGGGGCAGGATGGCGCGGCGCATGGGAAGTCCTCCAAAGACTGTCATCGTCAAAACGGAAATACGCCATGCTGCGCGGATGTGTCCGGCGCAAGTGCGCGATTGACCGCGCCCCGCGCTTATCCGACATTGGCTGCGATAGAGGAGACTGCATGGCCTATCCCACGCTGACGGACAAACCCGGTGCTATCGAAACCGCGACCGCGATCCGCGGGGCCGAGATGACACCGCTCGAGGCGGTCGAGGCGGCGATTGCGCGGATCGAGCACCTCGATGCGCATATCAATGCGGTGGTGGTGACGGATTTCGATCGCGCGCTGGACCGCGCCCGCGCGATGACCGTCGAGGGCCCACAAGACGATCAACCGCTGTTCGGCGTGCCGATGACGATCAAGGAAAGCTTCGACGTCGAGGGCCTGTCTACCTGCTGGGGGCATGAGGCGCATGTCGGAAACATTGCTCGGCGCGATGCACGGGTGGTCGCGCAGTTGAAGGCTGCAGGCGCGGTCATCCTCGGCAAGACCAATGTCCCGCCCGATCTGGCGGATTGGCAATCGAACAATCCGGTCTACGGCCGCACCAACAACCCGCACGACCATGCGCACTCGCCCGGCGGCTCATCGGGCGGTTCGGCTGCAGCAGTGGCAAGTGGCATGGTACCCTGCGAATTCGGTACCGACATCGGCGGGTCGGTCAGGGTACCCGCGCATTTCTGCGGTATCTGGGGGCACAAGGGAACTTGGGGCCTGATCTCCAAGCAGGGTCACGATCATCCTCTGCTGGCGGGACGCGACGCGCATGACGGCGCGCTGTCGATAGCGGGTCCGCTGGCGCGCAACGCAGCCGATCTGCGCCTGCTGGTCGAGCTGACCCGGGCGGTCCCGCTTGAGGCACGTGGCCGCAGGCTGGCCGACTGCCGGATGCTGTTGCTGGTCGACCATCCGTCCTGCCCGACCGACAGCGCCGTGCGTGGCCCGATCGAGGCCGCAGCGGCCGAACTCGAGCGCGCGGGCGTAACGATCGATCGCGCCAGCGACCTCGTACCCGATCTGGCAGCGCAGCAGGGCGATTACATGCGCATGCTCAACGTGGCCATGGCGCGCGGCATGCCCGGCCCCGACGGCAAGCGTGCCAGCGCGACCGACTGGTTCGACATGCTCGACACGCAGGCGCGCAACGAGGCCGCATGGGCACAGGTGTTCGACAGCTATGACTTCGTCCTTGCCCCGCCGGCCCCCGTGCTGGCGGTCGCTCACCGCGAAGGACGTGTTTTCGATGGTACGCTGACAATCGACGGCACCGAACAGCCCGGCGGAAGCGCATTGTGCTGGGCGGGTCTCGCGACCTATCCGGGCCTCCCCTCCACCGTCCTGCCTGTGGGCGAAAGCGCTGGCCTGCCTTGCGGTATGCAGGTGATCGGGCGCAGATGGGGCGACCTCGACTGCATCGCCGCGGCCGAGGAAATGGGCGCGATACTGCACGGCTAGGGAACCACCGACGAATGCGAACACAGCGTGCCATGCAAAGCCTGGCGAAATGGCATGTCTGGCTCGGCTGGCTGGTCGGCGTGCCGATCCTGATGTGGACCGTGACCGGGCTGGTGATGGTCGCCAAACCGATCGAGGAAGTGCGCGGCACGCATTTGCGCAAACAGGTGCCCGAAACCGCGCTGCCTGCCGACACGCAGATTGCGGTTTCGCTGCCTGCTGCCAGCACGCGGCCGGTGCGCTCGGTCACGACGCAGGTCGAGCGCGGCGAAACGATCACGCGCATCGCCTATATGGACGGCACCAGTGCACGATACCGCGCCGATGGCAGCGCGCTGGGCCCGCTCTCCGAGCTTGAAGCGCGACTGATCGCTGCCGACGGCGTAATCGGGGGTGACGACGTGATCTCGACCACGCAATATGCGGCCGCGGACGTCCCGTTCGATTTCCGCCGTCCGCTGCCGGTCTGGCAGGTCGCGCTGGCCGATGGTACGCATGTCTATATCGGCACCGAAACCGGCCAGATCGAGGCGGTCCGCACCCGCTGGTGGCGCGTGTTCGACTTCATGTGGGGACTGCACATCATGGATCTGCAGACACGCGAGGACACGCATCATCCGATGCTGGTGTTCTTCGCAGCGCTCGCGGCGATCGGGGCGCTGTTTGGCTGCATCCTGATGTTCCGTCGACGCCGGGCGCGGACGAGCGTCCCGTGAACAGCGAAGTCCTCACTCCCCTGCTCAACTGGCTCGACCTCGCCGGGGTTGCGATCTTCGCGCTCACCGGCGCGCTGGTGGCCGCGAAAGAGCGGCAGACCTTCGTGACGCTGGGCTTTTTCTCGCTCGTCACCGGGGTCGGCGGCGGGACGGTGCGTGATTTGCTGATCGGCGCGCCGGTATTCTGGATCCAGGATGCGCGTGTCCCGGTGGTCTGCCTCGCGGTTGCACTGTTTGCGTGGTTCACGCCGACGCGCTGGTGGGAAGGACGCTTCCTGTCGATCGCCGACGGGCTCGGCCTCGCCGCCTACGCGGTGCTGGGCGCAGCAAAGGCGATCGAATACGGCCTGCCGCCGGTTTCGGCCGCCTTCATGGGGATTATAACCGGATGCGTTGGCGGGATCATCCGCGACGTGCTCGCGGGTCGCCCGTCCATTCTCATGCGGCCCGAGCTATATGTGACCGCCGCTGCGCTGTCGGCCAGCGTCACCGTGCTGGGTGACCTGGCCGGGATCAGGCGCGAATGGGTGTGGATTGCCGCAACAACAGCGGGATACGGCCTGCGACTGGCTGCGATCCGCTGGAACCTCGCGCTGCCGGCCTACGGACGCGACTAGCCGCCCGCGCTGCGATAGCCCGTCCCATATTCCAGATCACCGTCGATCGCGGCTTCCTCGCCCGGAAGCGGACCGCCGGGGTAGGCCGGCTGCGGCGCATCGCTGCGTGCGCGGGCCGCAGCATAGACATCGTCGCCATGCTGGCGATCCGCCTGCTGGCCATCGGCCTGCGCGACATAGCCATAGTCGTCTTCCCCACCGGTCTCGTAGCGTGCCGATCCGGCACCATAGTCGATCGCGTCGATCCGACCGTCGGCGCCGATAAAACAGGTGAACGCCTGTCCATCGTAAAGTCGACCGACCACGGTCCAGCCCTGTGCGTCGCGATTGACCGAATCGACCGTGTCGACGCGCACGTCGCGTTCGATCGATTCGACGCACATCGAAGCCGCGCGATCCAGGCCGCGGGCGCCGTCATAACGCGCATCCTGCCTGTACGGTTCGCTTTGGCGCGCATCGCGCGACGGGTAGCGGTCGTCCGATTTCTTTGCCGCGCTCGCCACGGCGGCAATCCCGCCGAGGATCAATATGCCGGCGATCACATCGCCCGCATCGACCCCGCGGTGGCGGCGATGGCGATACCGGCGATAGCCTTCGGCATCATCGTCGCCCGGAGCCCAGGCGGGCGCGGCAACCATGGCGGAAGGCGAGGCAGGGACGGCAATATCGGCGGCCTGCGCAGGCACTGCGGTCAGTGAAGCCGCGGCCAGCAGCGCAGGCAGCGTGGAAATGGATTTCGTGAACGGCATGGTCCGATACCCCCTTGGGGCGCGCCCCCACCATGACGCGCGATTACTTGTGGCATGATAATGGGCGGCCCAGGCTATACCAAGCCTGAACCGCCCGTGGTGGACAGTGCCAGCGATCAGCGCAGGCCGCGGATCCCGCTGTAATTCACATCCGCAACGCGGCCACGCTCGATATAGCAGGTGAACTTGCCACTATCGCGGCTGCGGTCGTTGTAGCGGCGGTCGTAGCGCGAATTGCGATAGCCACGCTGTCCGTCGACCACCATCCTGCCCTTCACGCGCCAGCCATAGCGGGTGTCGTCAACGTCGCGGATATCGGTCACCTGCGCGTATCGGTAGCCGTAGCGGCGGGCATCGGTTTGCGCGGCGGCGACGCAGCGCTCGACGGCGCCACGCGGGTTTCCACGGCGGGCATAGGCGTGGCGGCGATAGTCATTGCCGTCACGGTAATAACGCCCGTCACGATAGTAACGGCCGCCGCGATAATGGTCGCGATCCTTGCTCGCCGCACTGGCGATCGCCGCAATACCACCGATGATCACTGCGCCGGCGATTACCTCGCCGACCGAAATGCCATCGTCGCCGCGGTCGCGGGCCTGTGCGGGGGTTGCGCCTGCCAGCGCCATCGCGCCAACGGCAGCCGTTGCGATCCCACCCTTCGCGAAGCTCTTCGTAAATTGTTGCATGTCGAGGTCCTCCTCATCGGAACCGCGGCGGGACTGCCCCGGCTGTGAGGACCGATCTAGACTATACGCGGTGTGGTGAGGCTGAACCCCCACGACAGCGATCATTCAGCTTTTATCGTCAAAACCTGAACGCACTATTCGTCCAGCGATGCGATCACGTCACGCGTAAAGCCAGCAATGTCGAAGCGCTGCCCTGCAGGATCTTCCCCGCGACGCACGATGACCAACTCAAGGCTGGGTACGATCACGATATGCTGTCCGCGATTGCCCATGGCGGCAAAGGCATCGGCAGGAACCCCGGGCGTGTCGTTGAGCAACCAGAACCCGGCACCATAGCCGAAGGGACCATCGGGCTGCGGGCCGGCAGGCGAAGCAACATATTCCACCCACCCTTCGGGCAGGACGCGTTCACCCGAAGGCAGCACGCCATCGTCGAGGTAGAGCTGGCCGAGCCTCGCGAGGTCGCGCGCGGTCGACCAGACCTGGCTCGAGAGGATGTAATCCCCGCGCCAGTCGGTCTCGGCGACGGTATCGTGCATCCCCAGACGGGCGAAAAATTCAGCGGGCGATTGCGTTTCGAACGAAGGTTCCACGGCCTCGATCGCAGCCAGCGTGTCATTGTTGGCGTAGCGGAACACACTGCCCGGGGCATGGATCAGCGGCCAGTGCAGCGCCGTTTCCGCAACGCTCGACCCGCCGTAGTAGAGCGGATCGGTGCGGTTCCCCGCTGTATCCGAATACCGGCCCGAAGCCATACGCAAAAGGTGGTCGATGGTGATCGTGCGGCGACGGTCGTTCGGAGCCGAGCCAAGTCCGGCGCTGCGCCCCACCTCGGCGTGCCCCTCCAGCACCGCCGCACCGACCAGCGTCGCGGCGATGCTCTTGGCGACCGACCATGTGCGCTGCGGCACGGCCGGCCCGAAACCGGGCGCATAGCGCTCACCCAGAACGGTGCCGCCGCGCTGAACCAGCACGGCGGTGGTGCGCGTTCCGTTGCCATGCGTTTCGCCAAAGGCTTGCTCGACGCTCGCCGACAGCGCGCCAACAGGTACTACCGGATCGCCGTGCTCCACGTTGATCCGGGGCCGCTTCGTGCGGATGGGATGCGGCGCACCGCCGATCGGCAGTTGCGAACAACCGCGGCGGGAGTCGTGCACCGCGATGCGGGGCGGCATATCGCCCGCCCACTCGACGACCACCTGCCGGATCTCGCCATCGCTGTCGCGATCGATCGTATAAGGCAGGTCGTGGACCACTGCGTCGAGTGGGCTCTGTATCCCGGTCAGTTCCCACGCCGCGACGCTCTCGGGCGTCCGCGTCGTGCCGTTTCGCTCGGCATTGGCGATCGCGCTACACAGGAACAACGCCTTGTAGCCTGCCGCCAACGCGCGGTCATAGCGCGCAGAAATATCGTCCTGCGTGGTCGATTGGGCGGCGAGCGGCGCGGCGGCCAGCAGCGCTGCGGCGGCGAAAGCATGTCTCATCATCTGCGCCTTGTGACACGCCTTTTGCGTCATGCAAACAAAAGGGGCCGGACAGTTTCCCGTCCGGCCCCGCTTGTCTTGCTTCGCTGAGCTTACGCTTCTTCGAAATCGACCTCTTCGTTGAGCACCGGGCCCGAATCCTGGCCCTTGGCGTCTTCGTCGCGGTCGACGAGTTCGATCACCGCCATTTGCGCGGCGTCGCTGCCACGGTAACCGGCCTTGATCACGCGGGTGTAACCGCCTTCACGGTCCGCGTAACGCTCGGCGAGGACGTCGAACAGCTTTTTGAGCTGGGTTTCGTCCTGCAGGCGGCTCATGGCCAGACGGCGGTTCGACAGGCCACCACGCTTTGCCAGCGTGATCAGCTTCTCGATGTAGGGCCGCATTTCCTTCGCCTTGGGCAGCGTAGTCATGATCTGCTCGTGCTTGATCAGCGCGGCAGCCATGTTGCGGAACATCGCATTGCGGTGGCCGGTCTTGCGCTGAAGCTTACGGCCGGAAATCTTGTGACGCATTGTAAATCATCCTTCGTTCGTAAGGGGCCCGTTCTAGGTAGCCCGGTACGGGCCGGAATTGCGGGTCCGGCCCATTCCCGTATGCGAGGTCTTAGCCCAGCAGCTCCTGTTCGAGCTTCTTGGCCATTTCCTCGATGTTCTCAGGCGGCCATCCGGGGATGTCCATGCCCAGGCGCAGCCCCATCGACGACAGCACTTCCTTGATTTCGTTCAAGGACTTGCGGCCGAAGTTCGGCGTACGCAGCATCTCGGCTTCGGTCTTCTGGACCAAGTCGCCGATGTAGATGATGTTGTCGTTCTTGAGGCAGTTCGCCGAACGCACCGACAGTTCCAGCTCGTCGACCTTCTTGAGCAGGTAACGGTTGAGCTGGTTGGTGTCGCTTTCCTGCGGCTCTGCGGCCTGGCCGATCATGGCCGAGGTCGGCTGCGGGATGCCGTCTTCGAAGTGGACGAACAGCGTCAGCTGGTCCTGGAGGATGCGCGCGGCATAGGCCACGGCGTCTTCCGGGGTGACGGTGCCGTCGGTTTCGATGGTCAGCGAGAGCTTGTCGTAATCGAGTTCCTGCCCGACGCGGGCGTTCTCGACCTTGTAGCTCACCTGGCGAACCGGCGAATACAGCGAGTCGACCGGAATGAGGCCGATCGGCGCATCGGCCGGACGGTTCATCACGGCAGGGCGGTAACCCTTGCCGGTGTCCGCGGTCAGTTCCATGTTCAGCGTCGCGCCGTCATCGAGATGGCAGATCACGAGATCCTTGTTCATCACCTCGATGTCGCCCGAAACGGCGATGTCGCCCGCGGTGACTTCACCCGGGCCCGTAGCCGAAAGCTGCAGGCGCTTCATGCCTTCGCCTTCCATCTTCAGCGCGATCTGCTTCACGTTGAGGACGATGTCGGTCACGTCTTCGCGCACGCCGGCAAGCGAGCTGAATTCGTGGAGGACGTTTTCGATCTTGATCGAGGTAATCGCAGCGCCCTGCAGCGAGCTGAGCAGCACGCGACGCAGCGCATTGCCGAGCGTCAGGCCGAAGCCCCGCTCGAGCGGTTCGGCCACGAAGGTCGCCTTGCGGGCCTTGTCGCCGGAATCCTTGATATCAAGGACATTGGGTTTCTTGAGTTCCTGCCAGTTCTTGATGTTGACGGACATTGAAATCCCCTGGTTCGGATGCGGGCAGGACCGGCGCTCTTGATCAGAGCGTCCGGTCCGTGAGGGTGTGTCGGCGGCCCGCTAGCGAGCCGCCAGGCAGGTACGGATCAGACGCGACGACGCTTGGAAGGACGGACCCCGTTGTGCGGGATCGGCGTCACGTCGCGGATCGAAGTGATGGTGAAGCCCACCGCAGCCAGACCGCGCAGCGCGCTCTCGCGACCCGAGCCCGGGCCCTTCACTTCGACCTCGAGGGTGCGCACGCCGTGCTCTGCGGCCTTGCGGCCCGCGTCGTCGGCGGCGACCTGCGCAGCATAGGGAGTCGACTTGCGGCTGCCCTTGAAGCCCATCATGCCGGCGCTGGACCAGCTGATCGCATTGCCCTGCGCGTCGGTGATGGTGATCATCGTGTTGTTGAAGCTGGCGTTGATGTGCGCGACGCCGCTCGAAATGTTCTTTTTGTCGCGGCGCCTTACGCGGCCGGGTTCGCGTGCCATGATATGTCTTCCTTACAGTCTATCAAGAAGGGAAAAGCGTTTCGGTCGAACCGAAAGCTTACTTCTTCTTGCCGGCGATCGGCTTGGCCTTGCCCTTGCGGGTGCGGGCGTTGGTGTGAGTGCGCTGGCCGCGAACGGGCAGACCGGCACGGTGACGCAGGCCGCGGTAGGACTTGAGGTCCATCAGCCGCTTGATGTTCATCGCGGTTTCGCGACGAAGGTCGCCTTCCACGGTGAAATCCGCATCGATCGTTTCGCGGATGCGGAGGACTTCCTCGTCGGACAGGTCCTGCACGCGACGCGCGTGATCGATGCCGAGCTTATCGGCGATCTCAACGGCCTTCGTGCGGCCGATACCGTGAATATAGGTGAGCGCGATGATAACGCGCTTGTTGGTGGGGATGTTTACCCCGGCAATACGAGCCACTTACTTCTCCATGCTCCACAGGTGCCGGAATGGTCCGGCGGTCCTATCTCATCGCTCATTCATCGAGATTTGCGGTACCTGCTAGCACAAAGACCCGGGAAGAGGCAGATAAGGCTGCCGCCTGCCGGACTCACCGCAATGTCGAATGAACCGCGCGCTTAGGGGGATTCGCCCGCGGCGTCAACCGCTCGCGCGCGCAGATGGAACGAGGCCACCCGCAAGGGGCGGCGACGTCATCTGATGGTGCGATTGTAGCGCTTGCGCGGGCAAAGGTCAAAACCCTTACATGACCCCGAAGGCGAGCATTGCATCGGCGACCTTCTTGAAGCCGGCGATGTTCGCACCGCGCACGTAATCGACATAATCGCCCTGTTTGCCGTACTCGACGCATTGCTCGTGAATGCCCTCCATCAGCTCGGTCAGCATCTGGCCGAGCCGGTCGTGGTTCCAGCTGATGCGCTCGGCATTCTGGCTCATCTCGAGGCCCGAGACCGCAACTCCGCCGGCATTGGCGGCCTTCCCGGGGCCATACATGAGCTGCGCGTCATGGAAGACCTTCACCCCGTCGAGCGTGGTCGGCATATTGGCACCCTCGGCCACGGCGATGCAGCCATTGGCCACCAGCGCGCGGGCCTCATCCTCGTTCAACTCGTTCTGCGTTGCACAGGGTAGTGCGAGGTCGCATTCCACGTCCCAGGGGCGCTTGCCCTTGTGGAAACTGGCATTGGTAAAATGGTCGGCATACTCGCTGATGCGTCCGCGGCGCTCGTTCTTGAGCCGCTTGACCCAGTCGATCTTTTCCTGGTCGATGCCATCGGGATCGTGGATGAACCCGCCGCTGTCGGATAGCGTCAGCACCTTTCCGCCCAGTTGGAGAATCTTCTCCGCCGCATGCGTGGCGACATTGCCCGAACCGGAGATGACCGCGGCCTTGCCCTCGACATCCTGCCCGGCATGCCTGAGCATGTTCTGCATGAAGTAAACCGCGCCATATCCGGTCGCCTCGGGGCGCATTTTCGAACCGCCATATTCGGTGCCCTTGCCGGTCAGCACGCCTTCCCAGCGATTGGTGATGCGCTTGTACTGACCGAACATGTAGCCGATCTCGCGGCTGCCGACGCCGATATCGCCTGCGGGGACATCGGTATCGGGGCCGATATGCCGCTGCAATTCAGTCATGAAGCTCTGGCAGAACCGCATCACCTCGCTGTCGCTCTTGCCCTTGGGGTTGAAGTTCGCGCCACCCTTGCCGCCGCCCATCGGCAAGCCTGTCAGCGAGTTCTTGAAGGTCTGCTCGAATGCGAGGAACTTGAGCACGCTTTCGTTCACGGTGGGGTGAAAGCGGATGCCGCCCTTGTAGGGGCCGATCGCATTGTTGTTCTGTACGCGCCAGCCACGCTGGACCCGGATGCAGTGATTGTCGTCTTCCCAGCACACGCGGAAGCTGACGATGCGGTCAGGCTCGGCGATCCGGCGCAGGATCTGCGCCTCGTGATACTCTTCCTTGTCTTCGATGAAGTCGAAGACGTCCTGCGCCACCTCCTGGACAGCCTGGACGAATTCGTCCTGCCCCGGATTGCGCTTCTTCACCCCTTCCATGAAGGTCGGAAGATCCACGTGCCTGTCGTAAACGGATGCCATGTCGCAATTCCCCCCTTGTGCTCGAATGAGCCGGTAGATTGTCGCGACCCCGGCGCCCGTTGTGGTCGGGCACTCTGCGGATTAACTATTCCTTGCTGCCCAAGGCGTCGATCTGCGCCTCAATGCTTCTATCCTCGGCGACAGGCTGGTCCGCTGTCGCCGGTTCTTCCTCCGCGCCGTCGTCGAGCCCCCCGAGATGATCGCGCAGACCAGCGAGTTGCTGGCTCATCACCGCATCGACTGCCTTGGCGATGGTTTCCACCTCGTAGCGCATGTAGCCGCCAACGACATATTCCCAGCGAATGCGCGTGCCCCCGTCCACTTCCTCGAGCGTGATCGTCAGCACACCTGTGGCGGGTTCACCCTGCAGCGGGCCGAGGCCGCCGCGCATGCGAAGGTTCTTGAGCGGATAGGCCTGAATCACCTGCATGTGCTGGACGCTGCCGTCGAGCGAGAAACCGTCTTCGCGATCCTCGCCCGGCACGCGTTCGCAGAAACAGCCACCGGCCTGAGGAGTCAGCGTCATATTCGCGGCGTCGGCGGACCAGGTGTGCGCATCGTTCCACCACTCGCCAGGGCGAATCAGCGCGAGCCACGTTTCCATGGGGCTGGCCGCAACTTCGGCCATGTCTTGGGTCACGAAACCCTGCGAACTGGTTTCGACGACTTCGGCCGCTGCCGGTGCCGCAGCGCCGAGTGCAGCTGTGGCCAGGATCGTATAGGCAAACCGCATGGGACCTCCCTCCCCTTGATCGGAAAAGGTCCTAGGACAAACCGGCGGGCTTTGAAACCCGCCCGACCTGTCAGCGGGTCAGAACCGCGTCGATTGCGCTGGTAACATCCTCGATCGAGGCCATGCCGTCGACGCGGCTGACGATCCCGCGCTCTTCGTATCCGGGCAGGATCGGCGCCGTCTTGCCGCGATACTCCTGCATCCGCTTGCGTACGGTTTCCTCATTGTCATCCGGACGACGCTTGAATTCGGTCGATCCGCACTTGTCGCACACGCCGGCCTCGGCCGGCTGCTTGAACACGTCGTGATAGCCCTCGCCGCAATTGGCGCAGGTGTAGCGACCGGTGATCCGCTCGACGAGCGCGTCCTCGTTGACATGCAGTTCGATCACGTGGTCGAGCTTGCGGCCGTGCTTGGCAAGAATGTCGTCGAGCTGGTCGGCCTGCGCCGCAGTGCGCGGATAACCATCGAAGATCGCGCCGACATCGGGGCCCATGTCGGCCAGCTTGGCGTCGATCATGGCCGAGACGATCTCGTCCGAGACGAGCCCGCCCGTATCCATGATGTTGGCGACCTTGCGCCCCAGTTCGGTATCGGCCTTGCGCGTTTCGCGCAGCATGTCGCCGGTCGAAAGCTGGCGCATCCCGTGATGTTCGACGAGGCGCTGGGCCTGCGTCCCCTTACCGGCGCCCGGAGGGCCCAGGAGGATAATATCCATAGCGTAAAGTCCCCTTCGCCCGTGCTGTGCCTTAACGCAGGCGTCCCTTCAACTTCGCTTTCTTGATCAGGTCGCCATACTGGTGTGCCAGCAGATGCGACTGGATCTGGCTGATGGTGTCGACCGTAACGTTCACCACGATCAGCAGGCTGGTACCGCCAAGGAACAGCGGAACGCCGGTCTGCGCGATCATGTATTCGGGCAGCACGCAGACGATGGTCAGGTAGATCGCTCCGATCACCGTGATGCGTGTCAGCACGTAATCGAGATATTCCTCGGTTCGCTTGCCCGGACGGATGCCGGGAATGAAGCCGCCGTTCTTCTTCAGATTGTCCGCGGTTTCCTCGGGATTGAAGACGATCGCGGTGTAGAAGAAGCAGAAGAAGATGATACCGATCGCATAGAGCGTCATGTACAGCGGCTGCCCGTGCTGCAGGTATTGCAGCGTGCTCTGCAGCACCCCGCCCGCGGCGCTGTCAGTGTCGACCGAATTGCCCGCGAACTGCGTGATCGTTAGCGGCAGCAGCAGCAGCGAACTGGCGAAGATCGGCGGGATCACACCTGCCGTGTTGAGCTTGAGCGGCAAGTGCGAACGATCCGCCTGCATCATGCCGCGCTGCGTCGCGCGCTTGGGATACTGGATCAGCAGTCGACGCTGCGCGCGCTCCATGAAGCAGATGCCGAGGATCAGCGCGACGACCATGACGATCAGGCCGACGATGATGCCGGTCGGGATCGAGCCCTCCGAATACCCCTGGCCGAGGTTCGAGACGAAGGTCGGGAATTGCGCGACAATGCCCGCCATGATGATCAGCGAAACGCCGTTGCCGATCCCGCGACTGGTGATCTGCTCGCCCAGCCACAGCAGGAACATGGTCCCGCCAACGAGGCTGATGACCGCGCCGACGCGGAACATGACGCCGGGTTCGACCACTGCCTGCATTCCGCTCTGCGCGCCGAAACTCTCCAGGCCGGAAGCAAGGAACCAGCCCTGGATCGCGCACAGGAAGACCGTACCGTAACGGGTGTACTGGTTGAGCTTCTGCCGCCCGACAGTGCCCTCTTTCTTGAGTGCGGCCAGCGTCGGGTGCAGCGCCGCAGCCAGCTGCACGACGATCGAGGCGGTAATATAAGGCATGACGCCGAGCGCGATGAGGCTCATGCGCTCGAGGCTGCCGCCCGAGAAGGTGTTGAACAGGTCGAGGATACCGCCGCGCGTCTGATCGTAGAGATCGCTCAGGATCAGCGGGTTCACGCCGGGCAGCGGAACGAAGCTGAGAAAGCGGAACACGATCAGGGCCCCGATGGTGAACCAGATACGGTTCTTCAACTCGGTAGCCTTGGAGAAGTTTGCGAGGCTCATATTGCTCGCGATATTGTCGGCGCGTGATGCCATGAGAATCTGTTCAATCCTGAATTGGCGCCGGTCCCTCCCGGCACAGGAAGGCTAGATAGGAAGCGGGGAGCGGAATGTCGAACCCCGCTCCCCGAATTATCCGCTTACTTTGCCTTGGCAGCCTTGTTGGCTTCGGCGCGAGCAGCCTTCTTTTCGTGCTCGGGCTTATCGGCAGCGATCACTTCGACCTTGCCGCCGGCCTTTTCGACCGCTTCGATCGCGCCCTTCGAGGCACCGGCGACCTTGAAGCTGACCTTGGCCTTGAGTTCGCCCTTACCGAGCAGACGCACGCCGTCCTTACCACCGCGCGTGAGGCCGGCAGCCTTCAGCGCTTCATGATCGACGACCTTCGAACCGTCGAGCTTCTTGGCGTCGATGAACTTCTGGACCATGCCGATGTTCACTTCCGCGTAGTCCTTGCCGAACGGATTGTTGAAGCCGCGCTTCGGCAGGCGCATGTGCAGCGGCATCTGGCCGCCTTCGAAGCCCTTGATGGCAACGCCCGAACGGCTCTTCTGACCCTTCTGGCCGCGTCCGCCGGTCTTGCCCTTGCCCGAGCCGATGCCCCGGCCGATGCGGATCCGGCTCTTGCGTGCGCCGTCGTTGTCGCGGATATCATTCAGTTTCATAGTGCACTCGCTTTCGCTTTCTAAAGCCCCATTGCGGGGTTCGCGCTGTTGGGAAGGGGGCGCCGATAGTCGGTTTGACCATACTTGTCGACCCCGAATCCGGTAGGCCGAACGTGTGGCAGTATTTGGGCGGATGTTAGATCGTGGACAAGAGAGGGGTGCTTCGCGGCGGCGAGTGGTCAGCGCACGCGGATAAATCACATGGCGCTCGTCACTGGATCTTTGCCGGGGGCATGCTGACGCTGCTCGCGATCATCACCCGGATGGCAACCTACGGCCATCCCGATCTGCATGTCGATGAGGCATTCTACTTCGCCGCGGGCGTCGAAGTGGCCCAGGGCGCGGTACCATTCGTTGACGTGTGGGATCGCAAACCACCCGGGCATTTCATGCTCTTTGCCGCCCTCGCGATGATCTCGAACTGCTTCGTTACCTACCAGATTGCCGCCACTCTGTTCGCAGCCGCCACTGCGATCGCCATCTACACCATTGCGCGTCGCCTCGTTTCACCGTGGCAGGCCTCGCTCGGCGGGGTCATCTACCTGCTTTCGATTTGCCTGTTTCATGGCCAGGGCGGGCAAAGCCCGATCTTCTACAATTTGTTCATGGCATCCGCCGCCGCCGCACTATTAGCCGCATCCACCGCGTTAAACAGACGACGCGGGCAGGCCTTGGTGGCGGCGGCGATGCTGCTTGCCGGAATCGCGATCACGATCAAGACGACCGCAGTCTTCGAGGCGATATGGTTCGGTATCTTCGCTGCGCTGCTGCAAATCCGCTCTAGCGGGTTGGGAGCCGTGTCGCTCCGTCGCATAATTGGCTGGATTGTTTTGGGCGCACTGCCCACCCTGCTCTTCGCAGCGTGGTACGCAGCCAGCGGCTATTGGGATGAATACTGGACGGCGATGGTATTATCCAACCTGCGCAAGCCGGTAGAGGAAACCGGAAACCTGAGTCGCCTCGCCATTCTGGTCATGATGCTTCTCCCGCTGCTCGCGGCGAGCTCAGTGGCTATGGTTCGGATCGCCGGACTGGAGAAGGGATTCTTTGCCGGCTGGCTGGCGGCAGCCGTCATCGGTTTCGTGTCGGTGCCAGCCTTCTACCTGCATTACACGCTGCCACTTCTGGTGCCGCTGTGCGCATTGACGCCTGTAGCTCTTGGCCTTCCCAGACTTGGCGCGACTCTCCTTGGAACCGCGGCCGTCACGCCCGCTCTTTTCTATTCATTCTTCGATTTCGCCGATACACGCAAAGCGCAAGCGGCGATGACCGTATTACTCGAAGCCGTCGAACGCAGTGAGGGCGACGGCCCGGTCCTGATCTATCACGGCCCACCCCTGCTCTACACCTTGAGTGGTACGAAATTCCCGACCGCCCTAGCCTTCCCCAATCACCTCCACAGCGCGGCAGAACGCAACGTCAGCCATATCGACACGCTGTCAGAAGTTCGCCGATTGCTCGCACTCGATCCCGCCACGATCATCGACCGCAAAACAGCAGCGACCAATACCCAGACCGCCGCACTGGTTCGATCCTATGCGCGCGAAAACTGCCGCGTTCTAGCGTCCGAACCGATGATGAAGGGATGGGATATCGAAGTCGTCGTTCATGGCGACTGCAAAGTGCCCGCGCCGAAATAGAAAAGGCCGGGCTGCGCTGGTGTGCGGCCCGGCCCTTGCTTTTCTATGGCAGTGATCGATTAATCGACCACGGTCACCAGATGCGGGATCTTGGCAATCGCGCCACGCACCTCGGGGGTGTCCTGACGTTCCACGACCTTCTGCATCTTGCCGAGGCCCAGGCCGATCAGAATCTTCTTCTGACTTTCCGGACGACGGATCGGCGAACCGATCTGCTTGATCTTGATGGTTTTCGCTTTGGCCATCGATCTTACTCCGCGATAGCGGCGGCGTCGGCTTCAGCCTCGGCCTCCGAAGCGCCACCCCGGCCAAGCAGGTCGGAGACCTTCTTGCCGCGACGCTGTGCCACCGACTTCGGCGAAGTCTGGTTGGTCAGCGCGTCGAAGGTTGCGCGGATCATGTTGTAGGGGTTCGAGGTGCCGACCGACTTGGTCACCACGTCGGCAACGCCGAGGCTCTCGAACACGGCACGCATCGGACCACCGGCGATGATGCCGGTACCCGGAGGCGCGGTGCGCACGGTCACCTTGCCGGCACCGAAGTGGCCCTTGCCGTCGTGATGGAGGGTGCGGCCCTCCTTCAGCGGGACACGGACCATCTTCTTGCGCGCAGCGGCCGTTGCCTTGCTGATCGCCTCGGGCACTTCGCGGGCCTTGCCCTTGCCGAAGCCGACACGGCCTTGGCCGTCACCGACAACCACGAGTGCAGCGAAACCGAAGCGCTTACCGCCCTTCACCGTCTTGCTGACGCGGTTGATGTGGACGAGCTTCTCGATGATGCCGTCGTCTTCTTCCTCGCGACGGTTGCCACGACGGTTGTCGCGGCCACCGCGACCGCGGCCACCGCCACGGTTGTCACGGCCGCCACGGCCCTGACGTTCGCGCGGCTGGCCTTCGGCGCCCTGCGCAGGCGACTGGTTGGTCGCTGCTTCGGACGGCGTATCGGCGACTGCCGGCTGCTCGTTGGTCACCGCGGTTTCCGTCTCGGCGGTCACGGTTTCTTCGTTCTTGGTTTCGTCAGCCATCATCAGAACTCCAGCCCGCCTTCACGAGCGGCGTCGGCCAGCGCCTTGACGCGGCCATGGAACAGGAAGCCGCCGCGATCGAACACGACGGTGGTCACGCCGGCCTTCTTGGCAGCAGCGGCGATGTCGGAGCCGACCTTCTTGGCGGCATCGACATTGGCGCCCGAGCCCTTCGCACCCAGCGTCGATGCGGCAGCAACGGTCTTGCCGGCGGCATCGTCGATGATCTGGGCGTAGATGTGCTTGCCGGTGCGGTGCACCGACAGCCGGGGCTTGCCGCCCGACACGCTGCGCAGAGCGGTACGGACGCGACGACGGCGACGTTCAAAGAGAGAGAGCTTTGCCATCTTACTTCTTCTTCCCTTCCTTGCGGAAGATATACTCGCCGCGGTACTTGATGCCCTTGCCCTTGTAAGGCTCGGGCTTGCGCCACTTGCGAACGTTCGCCGCAAACTGGCCCACGGCCTGCTTGTCGATCCCGCTGATCTCGACCGTGGTCTGATCCGGAGTCTTCACTTCGAGACCCTCGGGCACGTCGAGGTCGACGTCGTGCGAATAGCCGAGCTGAAGCTTGAGCTTCTTGCCCTGCGCCTGCGCACGGTAACCGACACCATTGATCTCGAGGACCTTGGTGAAGCCTTCGGTAACGCCTTCGACCAGGTTCGACACCATCGTGCGCTGCATGCCCCAATGGTTGCGGGCAGCGCGGGTCTCATTGGCCGGCTTGACCGAGATCTCGCCGTCTTCGAGCTTGTATTCGATAAGGTCCGAAAGACCCATCGTGAGCGTGCCCTTGGGGCCCTTCACGCTGAGCGTCTTCCCTTCGATATTCGCGGTGACCCCGCTCGGGATCGCCACCGACCTCTTGCCGATGCGGCTCATCAGAACACCTCCGCCAGCACTTCGCCGCCGACGTTTTCAGTGCGCGCTTCGGCATCCGAAAGCACACCCTTGGGCGTCGAGACGATGGTGATGCCAAGGCCGTTGCGCACGATCGGAAGTTCCTTCGAACCCGAGTAGACGCGGCGGCCAGGCTTGGAGACGCGGGCAACGTGCTTGATCGCAGGTTCGCCCTCGAAATACTTCAGTTCGATCCGCAGCTGTGCGTGTTTGGCCGAAGCGTCTTCGCTGTAGCCACGGATGTAGCCTTCGCGCTGGAGCACTTCGAGAACGTTCGCACGCAGCTTGCTGGCGGGCGAAAGGACGCTGTCCTTCTTCGCACGCTGGCCGTTGCGGATGCGGGTGAGCATATCACCCAGGGGATCGGTCATAGCCATCTGTCTTTACCTCACCAGCTCGACTTGGTCAGGCCTGGGATCAGGCCCTTGTTGCCGAGGTCGCGCAGTTCGATACGGTTGAGACCGAACTTGCGGTAGTAGCCGCGCGGGCGGCCGGTGGTGGAGCAGCGGTTGCGCACCCGGGTCGGGTTCGCATTGCGCGGCAGTTCCGCCATCTTGAGACGCGCCATCAGGCGTTCGGTCTCGTCGAGCGATTCATCGTCGGCGATAGCCTTAAGCTTCGCGAACTTTTCCGCATACTGCTTGACGAGCTTCTTGCGACGCTCGTTCTTGTTGATCGAACTCAGTTTCGCCATTGGACTTAAGTTCCTCTTCTAGCGGCTCACGCCGCCTCCTTGTCTTCCGACTGTTCAGCCGGGAACGGGAAACCGAACAGGCGGAGCAGTTCGCGCGCCTCTTCGTCGGTCTTCGCCGTCGTGGTTACAATGATGTCCATCCCCCGGACTTTGTCGATCTGGTCGTAGCTGATCTCGGGAAAGATGATCTGTTCCTTCAGGCCCATGGCATAGTTGCCACGGCCGTCGAACGACTTGGGGTTGAGGCCGCGGAAGTCACGGATGCGCGGCATGGCCACGGTGACCAGACGATCCATGAATTCGTACATGCGTTCGCGGCGCAGGGTGACCTTGCAACCGATCGGCATGCCTTCACGCAGCTTGAACTGCGCGATCGACTTCTTGGCCTTGGTGATGACCGGCTTCTGGCCGGCGATCAGCGCCATTTCCTCGGCCGCGGTCTGGACCTTCTTCTTGTCCTGGCTGGCTTCGCCGACACCCATGTTGAGCGTGACTTTTTCCAGCTTGGGGACTTCGAGACGGTTCTTGTAGCCGAACTTCTCGGTCATCGCCTTGACGATCTGCTCGTCGTAGCGCTGCTTCATGCGGGGCGTATAATCAGCCATCGATAGTCTCCCCGGACTTCACGGCAACGCGCACCTTCTTGCCGTCCTTCTCTTCGAAACGGACGCGGGTAGGCTTGCCATCCTTCGGATCGGCCAGCGCAACCTTGCTGATGGACATCGGCGCTTCGAAGCGATCGATGCCACCCTGCGGGCTCTGCTGGGTCGGCTTGCGGTGACGGGCAGCGACGTTCACGCCTTCGACGACGACCTTGCCGTCCTTCGGCATGACCTTCGCGACGGTGCCGGTCTTGCCCTTGTCCTTGCCGGACAGGACGACGACGCTGTCACCCTTCTTGATCTTAGCGGCAGCCATTACAGCACCTCCGGAGCAAGCGAGATGATCTTCATGAAGCCGCGGCCGCGCAGTTCGCGCACCACCGGGCCGAAGATACGGGTGCCGATCGGCTCTTCGCTCTTGTTCACGAGCACCGCGGCATTGCTGTCGAAGCGGATCACGCTGCCATCGGGGCGGCGGACGTCCTTCTTCGTGCGCACGATGACGGCGCGATGGACATCGCCCTTCTTCACCTTGGTGCGCGGCTGGGCTTCCTTGACGGAAACCACGATCACGTCGCCCACGGAAGCAGTCCGGCGCTTCGAGCCGCCCAGTACCTTGATGCACTGGACGCGCTTTGCGCCGCTGTTGTCCGCGACGTCGAGATTGGATTGCATCTGGATCATCGATCCGGTTCCTTCTCAATGGCTTGCCGGGACATCCGCCCGGCAGTTCCTACGTCAATAAAGCTCAGTTACCGGCGGCTTCGACGTCGAGGTCAGCCTCGACAGCCTGCGTGCCACCTGCGGTAACGCGGTCGATCACCTGCCAGGTCTTGGTCTTGGAGATCGGCTTGGTTTCTTCGATGCGCACGATGTCGCCGAGGGTAAACTCGTTCTGCTCGTCGTGGGCATGGTACTTCTTCGAGCGGCGGATGATCTTCCCGTAGAGCGGGTGCTTCACCTTGCGCTCGACGAGCACGGTCACGGTCTTGTCGGTCTTGTCGGAGGTGACGGTCCCGATCAGGATACGCTTGGGCATGGTCTACTCCTTAAGCCTTCGCTTCAGCCGAGCGCGAACGCTCGCTCTGCAGCGTCTTGATCTTGGCGATCGTGCGGCGGACTTCGCGGATGCGGGCCGGAGCCTCGAGCTGGTTCGTCGCCGCCTGGAAGCGGAGATTGAACTGCTCGCGCTTGAGCGTGGTCAGCTCTTCGGCCAGCTGGTCGTCCGACTTCTGGCGCAGGTCTTCAGTCTTGGCCATCATTCGCCTCCCAGGTGGGCAGTGTCACCCATGCGGGCAACGACCTTGGTCTTGATCGGCAGCTTCATGGCTGCACGCTCGAACGCTTCGGCGGCCAGCGGGCCGGCGACGCCGTCGAGTTCGAACAGGATACGGCCGGGCTTCACGCGCGCGGCCCAGTATTCGACCGAACCCTTGCCCTTACCCTGACGGACTTCGGCAGGCTTCTTCGACACGGGCACGTCGGGGAAGACGCGGATCCAGAGACGGCCCTGGCGCTTGATGTGGCGGGTGATCGCACGACGCGCAGCTTCGATCTGGCGCGCGGTGATCCGCTCCGGTTCCATCGCCTTCAGGCCGTACGACCCGAAGTTCAGCGTGGTGCCGCCCTTGGCGTTGCCGTGGATCTTGCCCTTGAACGCCTTGCGGTACTTGGTTTTCTTCGGTTGCAGCATGGTTCTTTCCTAATCCTGCAATCAGCGCGCCGGACGGACGCCCGAGGTCTGGGCTTCCATCATGAGGCGGTCCTGCGCGGTCGGGTCATGCGCCATGATCTCGCCCTTGAAGATCCAGCACTTGATGCCGATGATCCCGTAGGCGGTCAGCGCTTCGGCTTCCGCATAGTCGATGTTGGCGCGCAGCGTGTGCAGCGGCACACGGCCTTCGCGATACCATTCCACGCGGGCGATCTCGGCACCGCCGAGACGGCCGCCGCAGGTGATCTTGATGCCTTCCGCGCCGAGACGCAAAGCCGACTGAACGGCGCGCTTCATGGCGCGACGGAAGGCCACGCGGCGGATCAGCTGGTCGGCGATGCCCTGAGCCACGAGCTTGGCGTCGATTTCCGGCTTGCGGATCTCGACGATGTTCAGCTTCACTTCGCTTTCGGTCATCTTCGACAGCTTGGCGCGCAGCTTCTCGATGTCCGCACCCTTCTTGCCGATAATCACACCGGGACGGGCTGCGTAGATCGAGATGCGGCACAGCTTGGCCGGACGCTCGATGACCACCTTCGAGATCGCTGCCTGCGGCAGGCTCTCGACGATGTACTTGCGGATTTCGACATCCTCGCTGAGCAGCTTGGCATAGTCGCGCCCTTCGGCGTACCAGCGGCTGTCCCAGGTGCGGTTGATCTGCAGGCGCAGACCGATCGGGTTGCTCTTATGGCCCATCTTACGCCTCTTCCTGCTCGCGGACGACGATGCGAAGGCGGCTGAACGGCTTCAGGATGCGCGTCGACTTGCCGCGACCACGGGTGTGGAAGCGCTTCATCGTGATCGACTTGCCCACCGAAGCCTCGGCAACGACCAGCGCGTCGACATCGAGGTTGTGGTTGTTTTCCGCATTGGCGATTGCCGATGCGAGAACCTTCGTGGCGTCCTTGGCCATCGCCTTCTTCGAGAAGGCGAGGATGTTGAGCGCCTCTTCGGCCTTCTTGCCGCGGATCAGCGCAGCAACGAGGTTCAGCTTCTGCGCCGAACCACGGATCGTGGTCCCGACGGCGAGCGCCTCGTTGTCGGCTACGCGACGGGGTGCTTTCTGCTTGCTCATCAGCGCTTACCCTTCTTGTCGGCGGCGTGGCCCGGGAAAGTGCGCGTGGGCGCGAATTCACCGAGCTTGTGGCCGACCATCTCTTCCGAAACGGAGACCGGGATGAACTTGTGTCCATTGTAGACGTTGAACGTCAGACCAACGAACTGCGGCAGGATGGTGGAACGGCGCGACCAGGTCTTGATCGGCTTGGCGCCACCGGCGTCCTGGGCGGTCTCGGCCTTCTTCAGAAGGCTGAGCTCGACGAACGGACCTTTCCAGACGGAACGAGCCATGTCGGATTACCTCTTCTTCTTCGCGTGGCGCGAACGGATGATCATCTTGTCCGTCTGCTTGTTCTTGCGGGTACGGGCGCCCTTGGTCGGCTTGCCCCACGGAGTGACCGGGTGACGGCCACCGCTCGTGCGGCCTTCACCACCGCCATGCGGGTGGTCGACCGGGTTCTTGGCGACGCCGCGGGTCAGCGGCTTGATGCCCATCCAGCGACGACGACCGGCCTTGCCCAGGTTCTGGTTCTGGTTGTCCGGGTTCGACACGGCGCCGACGGTGCCCATGCAGTCGGCACGCAGGTAACGCTGCTCACCGCTGTTCAGACGAACGATGACCATGCCCCGGTCACGACCGACGAGCTGGACATACGAACCTGCAGCACGGGCGATCTGGCCGCCCTTGCCCGGCTTCATTTCGACGTTGTGGCAGATCGTGCCGACCGGCATCTGACCCAGCAGCATGGCGTTGCCGGGCTTGGTGTCGGCCTTCTCGGCAGCGATCACCTTGTCGCCGACAGCGAGACGCTGCGGGGCAAGGATGTAAGCCAGTTCGCCGTCGTCGTACTTCACCAGTGCGATGAACGCAGTGCGGTTCGGATCGTATTCGAGCCGCTCGACAGTGCCTTCGACGTCCCACTTGCGACGCTTGAAGTCGACGTAGCGGTACTTCTGCTTGTGGCCGCCGGCCATGCCGCGCGAAGTGACGTGGCCCTTGTTGTTACGGCCACCGGTCTTGCGCTTGCCTTCGACGAGCGACTTGACCGGCTTGCCCTTGTAGAGGCCCGACTTGTCGACGAGGATCAGGCCGCGACGGCCCGGGCTCGTTGGTTTGTAGTTCTTGAGTGCCATTTCTCTCTAGCCCCTCAGATACCGCTGGTGACGTCGATGGAATCGCCGTCCTTCAGGGTGACGATGGCCTTCTTCATGTCCGTGCGCTTGTAGGGCTTGCCCTTCCAGCGCTTGGTCTTGCCCTTCGTCACGATGGTGTTCACGCCCGTCACGTTGACGCCGAAGATGGCCTCGACCGCTTCCTTGATCTGCGGCTTGGTGGCATCGTTGGCGACCTTGAAGACGACGGCGTTGTTTTCCGACGCCAGCGTGGCCTTCTCGGTGATGTGCGGTGCGAGCACGACGTCGTAGTGACGCGCCTCCACTTCCTGCTTCTTAGCCATTGAAACGGGCCTCCAGCTTTTCGACCGCGTCCTTGGTAAGGACCAGCGTGTCGTGCTTCAGGATGTCGTAGACGTTGGCGCCCATCGCCGGCAGCACATTGACGCCGGGGATGTTACGGGCAGCCTTGCTGAAACCGTCATTGACGCTTTCGCCGTCGATCACGAGGACCTTGCCGCTCCAGCCATTCTTGCCGAACGTCGCCACAAGCGCCTTAGTCTTGGCATCCTTGAGCTCGAGGCTGTCGACGACCACGAGACCGTCCTTCGCCTTGCTCGACAGAGCCATCTTCAGGCCGAGTGCGCGAACCTTCTTGTTCAGCGACTGCTCGAAGTCGCGCTTGCGCGCACCGTGAGCCTTGCCGCCGCCGATGAAGATCGGCGCGCCGCGATCGCCGTGGCGAGCCGTGCCGCCGCCCTTCTGGCGACCCCACTTCTTGCCGGTGCGGGCAACGTCCGAACGCTCGCGCGTCGGGCGGGCGGTGCCGCGGCGGTTCTCGAGCTGCCAGGTGACAACGCGATGGAGGATGTCGGCACGCGGCTCGAGACCGAACACGTCATCGTTCAGTTCGATGTCGCCCGACGCCTTGCCGTCGATTTTCTGGACCTTCACCTTCACGGATCAGCCCTCCTTGTTCTCGTCCGAGCCGGTGTCGGCTGCGGGCGTATCGGTGGTGTTTTCGGTGTCGGCACCGGCTTCCTGCTGCTTGAGCAGGGCTTCCTGCTGTTCGGCGGAAATTTCGGTACCGGCTTCGTGCTCGGCCGCACCTTCAACGAGACCTGCATCAGCTTCCTGATGCTCGAATTCGTCACGGTTGCGATACATCACACCGGGGAACGGCAGTTCCTCGTGATTGATCTTGACCGCGTCCTTGACCAGCAGCCAGCCATTCTTCGCGCCGGGCACCGAGCCCTTCACGAACAGCAAGCCGCGATCGGCGTCGGTACGCACGATCTCGAGGTTCTGCTGGGTGCGCTGACGGTCGCCCATGTGGCCGGCCATCTTCTTGCCCTTGAACACGCGACCCGGATCCTGGCGATTACCCGTCGAACCGTGCGAACGGTGCGAGAGCGAAACGCCGTGAGTGGCGCGCAGACCGCCGAAGCCCCAACGCTTCATGGCGCCGGCAAAGCCCTTACCCTGCGTGTGACCGGTGATGTCGACCTTCTGGCCGGCGATGAAGTGCTCGGCCGAGATGCGGGCACCGACCGGAAGCAGAGCCTCTTCGGTGTCTACGCGGAATTCGGCGACCTTCATCTTCAGCGGAACGCCAGCCTTGGCGAAGGCTTCGCGCTGCGGCTTGTTGACGTTCTTCTGCTTGGCCTCGCCCGAACCCACCTGGACCGCGAAGTAACCATCGCGATCTTCGGTGCGGTGAGCAGTGACCTGACAATTTTCCAGAGCCAGAACGGTGACCGGCACGTGCCGACCGTCCTCCTGGAAGAGGCGGGTCATCCCGACTTTCTTTGCGATAACGCCTGTGCGCATCGTAAAACTCCTAACACAGAGGCACCCCGGCCCATCCGAGGTGCTTGCCAGCCCGTTTTATGATGCGTCGCCCCGTCCGGGCCAGGTGCCTCCGCAGCGTCATGCCTTGGAAACGAGACGGGGGACGCAGACCCGGATAAATCCGGCGGTATCCCGATGTCTTGCCGAACCTTGCGATCCGGCGGGGCTATCGAGCGCCCCGTAACTTTCCTGCCCGCTTAACGTCCGGCAGGGGGACCGAAATCGCGGCTTAGGCCAGCTTGATTTCGACGTTCACGCCCGCCGCGAGGTCGAGCTTCATCAGCGCGTCGACGGTCTGGGCGTTGGGCTGCACGATGTCGAGCAGCCGCTTGTAGGTGCGCACCTCGAACTGCTCGCGCGACTTCTTGTCGATGTGCGGGCCGCGGTTCACGGTGAACTTCTCGATACGCGTCGGCATGGGAATGGGGCCGCGAATAAGAGCACCCGTACGACGCGCGGTGTCTGCGATTTCGCCAGTAGCCTGGTCGAGAACGCGATGGTCGAACGCCTTGAGGCGAATGCGGATATTCTGAGCTTCCATTACCTACACCGATGCGAAAGAGCCAATGGATCGACTGGCGACCCACAAAAAAGAAAGGCCTGCCCCGCTGACACCCGGTTTCCCGGAACGGGCGACCTTTCATGAATTGGTTTAGCGGGGACGAATCCCCGTCTCTGGGCGGGCATATACGGGGGCGACTCGTTTCTGGCAACCCCTCAAATCCGCGCAATTTTCAATGACGGAATATGACACGACCAGACGTGCGTGAGAGCCGGTCAAAGCCCTCACAAAAAGCGAAGGCCCGCCCCTCAAAACGAGGAGCGGGCCGACGTTTTCAGCAGATGCTGACGAAGATTACTTGGTGATCTTCGCAACAACGCCCGAGCCGACGGTGCGGCCGCCTTCGCGGATTGCGAAGCGCAGGCCTTCGTCCATCGCGATCGGAGCGATCAGCTTGACGTTGATCGTCACGTTGTCGCCCGGCATCACCATTTCGGTGCCTTCGGGAAGGATCACTTCGCCGGTCACGTCGGTGGTGCGGAAGTAGAACTGCGGACGGTAGTTCGCGAAGAACGGCGTGTGACGGCCACCTTCGTCCTTCGACAGGACGTAGACTTCTGCGCTGAACTCGGTGTGCGGGGTAACCGAACCCGGCTTCGCGAGAACCTGACCACGCTCCACTTCGTCACGGGCAACGCCGCGGATCAGGGCGCCGATGTTATCGCCAGCCTGGCCGCTGTCGAGCAGCTTGCGGAACATTTCGACGCCGGTCACGGTCGTCTTAGTGGTGTCCTTGATACCGACGATTTCGACTTCGTCGCCGACGTTCACAACGCCGGTTTCGACGCGGCCGGTGACAACCGTACCACGACCCGAGATCGAGAACACGTCTTCGATCGGCATCAGGAAGTTCTGGTCGACCGGACGATCGGGCTGCGGGATGTGCTCGTCGACAGCCTTCATCAGCTCGATGATCGATTCCTTGCCGATGTTGTCGTCACGGCCTTCGAGAGCGGCCAGAGCCGAACCCTTGACGATCGCGATGTTGTCGCCGTCGAAGTCATATTCGCTGAGCAGTTCGCGAACTTCGAGTTCGACCAGCTCGAGGATTTCTTCGTCGTCGACCTGGTCGACCTTGTTCAGGTAAACGACCAGTGCCGGAACGCCGACCTGACGCGAGAGCAGGATGTGCTCGCGGGTCTGCGGCATCGGGCCGTCGGCAGCGTTCACCACCAGGATCGCGCCGTCCATCTGGGCAGCACCGGTGATCATGTTCTTCACGTAGTCGGCGTGGCCCGGGCAGTCGACGTGCGCGTAGTGACGGGCGTCGGTTTCATACTCGACGTGTGCGGTCGAGATGGTGATGCCGCGTTCACGCTCTTCGGGCGCCTTGTCGATGTTTGCGAAATCGACGGCCGCACCGCCGTAGGTGTCGGCCATGACCTTGGTGATAGCCGCGGTCAGCGTGGTCTTGCCGTGGTCGACGTGACCGATGGTGCCGATGTTGCAGTGCGGCTTGTTACGCTCGAACTTTTCCTTCGCCATTTTCCAATAACCTTTGTCTAAAAATTTGGGATTTCTGCGGGGAGGAAACGGCGCCCGCGGAATCAGGCGCCGCCCCTAGACTTCAAAGCTGGCTTACGCAAGCTTCTCCTTGACTTCCTGCGCGACGTTGGCCGGCACTTCGTCGTAGTGGCTGAACTGCATCGAGTACTGTGCGCGTCCCTGAGTGAACGAACGCAGCTCGTTGACGTAGCCGAACATGTTGGCCAGCGGCACGAAGGCGTCGACCGCCTGCGCATTGCCGCGGCTGTCGGTGCCCTGGATCTGGCCACGACGCGAGTTGAGGTCGCCAATGACGTCGCCAAGGTAGTCCTCGGGGGTCACGACCTCGACCTTCATGATCGGTTCGAGCAACTTGATGCCCGAACGGTCCGCCACTTCGCGCATCGCACCGCGACCGGCGATTTCGAACGCGATCGCGCTCGAGTCGACGTCGTGGTAGGCACCGTCGTACAGCGTGACGGTGAAGTCGATGATCGGGAAGCCGACGAGGTGGCCGCTTTCTGCCTGTTCGCGCATGCCCTTTTCGATCGCGGGGATGTATTCCTTCGGAATGTTACCGCCCTTGATCTCGTCTTCGAAGACGAAGCCCTGGCCGCGCTCACCCGGGGTGACCTTGACCTTGACGCGGCCGAACTGGCCCGAGCCACCCGACTGCTTCTTGTGGGTGTAGTCGACGTCGACCGGCTTGCCGAGATATTCGC
>Ga0208794_1000105_pt1 | contig 91407 bp, 86 predicted proteins | sample 32_taG_FD_184106 | JGI IMG/M metagenome (GOLD analysis project Ga0208794, IMG submission 184106) | Marine viral communities from the Gulf of Mexico - 32_GoM_OMZ_CsCl metaG (SPAdes) (version 2) | ecosystem: Environmental > Aquatic > Marine > Oceanic | place: Atlantic Ocean: Gulf of Mexico... | reverse complement strand
GCGCCGCGTCCACCGCGTTCACGCCGGGAAATGGGCGCGCAAGACCAAGGCCGCCAAAGCCACGCCGCCGCCGCTCGCCATCCCCGGCTGGGCGCACCAGCCGGCGCCCGAGGAAGCGCGCCCGCCGCGCCCGCTCGCGCCGTCGGCGCTGGGCGACGACGATGTCGCCGCGCCTCCGCAGGGCGCGGGACGTTCGGCGGCGGCCGAGCGCGGGATCTTGCTGCACGCGCTGTTCGAGCGTCTGCCCCCCGTAGCTCCCGGGCGTCGCCGCGCCGCCGCGCTGCGCTGGCTGGAGGCGCAGGCGCCCGTCATGGGAGCCAGTGAACGCGCGGCGATGGCCGACGAGGTGCTGCACATTCTCGACGACCCGGCGCATGCGGCGATCTTCGGCCCCGGAAGCCTCGCCGAAGTGCCGCTGTCGGCCGTTGTCGATGGCGGCGCCGTCGTCGCGGGGATTGTCGATCGCCTGCTCGTCACCGATGCGGCAGTCATGGTGATCGACTTCAAGACCGGACAGCATGTGCCCGCCGCCGCCGCCGACGTGGCGCCCGCCTATCTGCGGCAGATGGCGGCATATCGCGATGCGCTGCGCGTCATTTTTCCGGGGCGAGGGGTGAAGGCGGTGCTGCTCTACACCGCCGCGCCGCGGCTTCTGGGCCTCGACGATGCGCTGCTCGACGCGCACAAGCCGGGCTTGGCGGCAACCAAGGCGAATTTGCCGGGTTCGGCCCTTGAGCGCGCCGCATCGACGCCCTAGCTAGGGTGCAACAGCGATTCAGGAGTTTCGATATGGGTACCAAGGCAATTACCGACGCCAGCTTTCAGGCCGACGTCCTCGACAGCGACACCCCCGTGCTCGTCGATTTCTGGGCCGAATGGTGCGGCCCGTGCAAGATGATCGGTCCCGCGCTCGAAGAAATTTCGGACGAACTCGACGGCAAGGTGGTGATCGCCAAGCTCAACATCGACGACCATCCCGACGCCCCCGCCAAATATGGCGTGCGCGGCATTCCGACGATGATCCTGTTCAAGAATGGCGAGATCGCCGACACCAAGGTCGGCGCGGCGCCGAAGAGCGCGCTCAAAGGCTGGCTCGAAGGGGCGCTGTAAGTCTCCGTCATTGCGAGGAGCGAAGCGACGCGGCAATCTCCTGCTATCGGCTTTGCGCAAGGCTGTGAACTGGAGATTGCTTCGCTTTGCTCGCAATGACGAAGAGAATCTTCAGCTCCGGTAATCGGCGTTGATGCTGATATAACCGTGCGTCAGATCGCACGTCCACACCGTCGCGCGGCCCTCGCCGAGGCCGAGGTCGGCGCCGACGCGGATGTCCTGGCCTTTGAGATGCGCGGCGACCGGCGCCTCGTCATAGCCGTCGACGGGCAGCCCGTCCTTTGCGACCCAATGATCGCCAAAGCGGATCGCGAGCCGGTCGCGGTTGGCGGGTTCGCCCGCCTTGCCCACCGCCATCACGACGCGGCCCCAATTGGCGTCCTCGCCCGCAATCGCCGTCTTGACGAGCGGCGAGTTGGCGATGGCGAGCGCGACGCGCCGGGCGCTGTCGTCGCTCACCGCGCCCGTCACCTGCACCTCGATGAATTTCGATGCGCCTTCGCCGTCGCGCACGACGAGATGGGCAAGCTCGCGCGCGACCGCATGGATGGCGGCGTACAGCGCATCGGCGCCGGCATCGTCCCACGATTGCAGTTCCGGATTGTTCGCTTTCCCGGTCGCGAAGAGGAGCACCGTGTCGCTCGTCGACGTGTCGCTGTCGACGGTGATGCTGTTGAAGGTCGCCCCCGTCGCACGCGCGAGCATGTCCTGCAGCAGTGCCGGTGCGACTGCGGCGTCGGTGAAGATATAGCCGAGCATCGTTGCCATGTCGGGCGCGATCATGCCCGATCCCTTGACGACGCCTGCAACCTGCACCGTGCGGTCGCCGACGACCGCACTCGACGCCGCGCCCTTGGCAAAGGTGTCGGTGGTGCCGATCGTTTCGGCGAGCGCCTCCCACGAGCAGGGTTCGGCGGTCAGCGCGGCCTCGACGCCCGCGCGCGCCTTGTCGCTGGGCAGCGGCACGCCGATGACGCCGGTCGAGCTCACGAAAACCTCGCGCGCGCTGCATCCCAGATGCTCGGCGACCTGCGCCATGATCGCCTCGACCGCCTCGCGCCCGCGATAACCGGTGAAGGCGTTGCTGTTTCCCGCGTTGACGACCAGAGCGCGCGCGCTGCCGCCCTGCACCTGTTCGCGCCCGAGTTCGACCTCGGACGAACAGCAGACATTGCGCGTGAACACCCCCGCGACGGTTGTGCCCGGTGCGAGCTCGACATAGCTGAGGTCGCAGCGGTCCCATTCCTTGTAGCGCGCCCGCGCGACGCGGCGCGTTACGCCCGCGATTTCGGGCAGGGCGGGGAAGGCGGCGGGGGCGAGCGGAGAGCGGCTGTGCATGGGTGGGCGCATAGCTGCGCCTTGGAAAAACATAAAGCCCCTCCCCTTCAGGGGAGGGGTTGGCGTGGGGGGTTCGCGGCGTGGCGCCGGGTTGCTGACCCCCACCTGCTGCGACTAGGCAGCAAGCTGCCAAGTCTCGCTGCCCTCCCCTGAAGGGGAGGGCGTGGAGCTATCAGGCCGGAACGCCGCTGATGGCCTTGACCTCCATGAAGTCCTTGAGGCCGAAAATGCCGCCCTCGCGGCCGTTGCCCGATGCCTTGTAGCCGCCGAACGGCGCGCCCGGTCCCGGACCCCAGCTGTTCACCGCGACCATGCCCGCGCGCAACCTGGGCGCGATTTCGGCGGCCTTGGCGGGGTCGCCCGAAACGACGGCCGACAGTCCATATTCGGTGTCGTTGGCAATCTCGACCGCCTGGTCAAGGTCGTCATAGGCCATCAGCGTCGCGACAGGGCCGAACACTTCTTCCTTTGCGATACGCATGTTCGGGGTCACGCCCGAAAAGACGGTGGGCTTGATATAATAGCCGCGGTTGACGTTCGACGGCAGGCCGGTGCCGCCCGTCTCGAGCTTTGCGCCTTCGTCGATCGCCGACTGGATAAGGCCCTGAATCTTGTCGAACTGCGCCTTGTTGACGACGGGGCCGATGTGGCCGCCTTCGCTCATCGGGTCGCCGACCTGCGTTCCGTCGAACATCGCCTTGATCACGCCGACCGCTTCGGCCTCGCGCTCCTTGTGGACGAGGATGCGCGTCGGCGCGATGCAGCTTTGTCCCGTGTTGACGAGCACGCCCTGCACCGTGGGCGGCAGCACGGTTTCCAGATCCGCGTCGGGCAGGACGATGTTCGGCGATTTTCCGCCGAGTTCCTGATGGACGCGCTTGACCGTGTCGGCCGCCGCCTTGGCGACAAGGATGCCCGCGCGCGTCGATCCGGTGAAGCTCACCATTTCGATGCCCGGGTGCGCCGAAATCGCGTTGCCGACGGTCGGCCCGTCGCCCTGGACGAGGTTGAACACGCCCGGCGGCACGCCCGCAGCATCAAGGATTTCGGCAAAGATTGTGGCATTGCCCGGGCATTCCTCCGACGGTTTCAGGACCATCGTGTTGCCGCCCGCGAGCGCGGGGGCGACCTTGAGCGCGATCTGGTTGAGCGGCCAGTTCCACGGGGTGATCATCCCGACGACGCCAATCGGTTCGTACACGACCTTGTTCGCGCCATGTTGTTCGGTGAACTCAAAATTCTTGAGAGCCTCGATCGTCCCGAGGAAGCCGCCGATGCCTGCGCCGACCTGTGCGGTGCTCGCAAAGCTCACCGGTGCGCCCATTTCGGCTGCCATCGATTTGGCGAGGTCGGGAACGCGCTTCTTATATTCCTCGACGATGCGGCCGAGCAGCGCGAGCCGGTCCTCGCGCGTCGATTGCGACCAGCTTTTGAACGCTTCGCGCGCGGCGGCCACCGCGTCGTCGACGTCGGCGGCGGTGCCGAGGATGATGGTCGACGCGGGCTCTTCGGTCGCGGGGTTGATGACGTCGTGCGGCTTGCCGCCCTTCGAATCGACCCAGCGTCCGCCGATGTAATTCTGCTTGAGGTGCGTTTCGGTGCTCATGTCCTGTCTCCCATCGGCGGTGAATCCGTCTCGGATTGCTACCTAATCACTGTAGCGGATGAATCAAGTTCGTCGCGCCTTTATCGTCACCCCGGGTCAAGTCCGGGGTGGCGAAGCGGGAAACAGGACGCGCTACCGCTTTTCGGCAGCGAGCCGCGACATCAATATGGCGGCGCGGACCGCCTGCCGTTCGATGCTCGGCAGGTCGACCGTTTCCTCGGGCCCGTGATCGCCGGTCGAATAGGCGCCGAGTCCGGCGAGGCTGTCGACCATCGGCGCGACGAAGCTGATGTCGGCGGCGCCGCGCTTCAACGGATCGAGCGGCGCCATTTCGGGAAGGCCGAGGTCGCGGTTGACCGCATTGAGCCGCGCCAGCAGCGCGCGATTGCCGTCGGTCGGCGCCATCGCCGGATAGCCGCCGGGGTCGAAGGCGAGCGTGGCCGAGGTGCCCGGCGCATGGTCGGCGACGATCGCCGCCATCCTGGCCTTCACCCGTTCGGCTTGTTCGGCCGACAGCGTGCGCAGGTCGCCGCGCGCGATGGCGGTCGCCGCGATGATGTTCGTCTTGCCGTTCGCGCTCGCGCGGATCTTGCCTTCGTCGAGCGTCACCTGCTCGCCGCCCGCGACCAGCCCGACGTTGAAGGTCAGGTTCGGCTCGGGCAGCTCGGTGCGGAAACGGTGGATGATGCGCGCGAGTTCGTAGATCGCTCCGTCGCCGGCATCGGCGCTGAAGATGCCCGAACTATGGCCGGTCTTTCCGGTCGCCGTGACCTGCCAGCTTTCCGAACTGCGCCGCGCGATCGAACTCATGTCCGCACCCCCCGAATCGCCCGGACCGTCTCGGATGAGCCCCTCGAACCCCAGCGCGACATCGGCGCGCTTTCCCGCTGCAAGCAGGTCGGCGCGCGCGATCGATTGCGGGTCGCCCGTATCCTCCTCGTCGCCGGTCATGTGAAATTCGATGTTGGCGTCTTTCAGCGTCCCCGCCTTGTGCATCGCGCGCAGCGCGGCGACGACCACGACCATCCCGCCCTTGTCGTCGCCGACCCCGGGCCCCTTCGCCTTATCGCCCATGCGCTCGAAGCGCTGGAAGGGCGAATCGGGCTCGAACACCGTGTCGAGGTGCGCGATGAGGAGCAGCCGCTTGGTATCGGGGCGCCCCTTGTGCGTCGCGATCAGATGCCCCGCGCGGCCGGTTTCGTGCATCGGCTTCCATTCGACGGTGAAGCCGAGCGGCTCCAGCTCGGCACGCATCATCGCGCCGACCTTTTCGACGCCGTCGAGGTTCAGCGAGCCGCTGTTCTGGTTGACGAGCTTTTCGAGCAGCGCGATCGAACGCTCCTGTTCCGCGGCAACGGTGCGCGCCATAGCGGCTTCGGCACCATTCAGTTCCGCCTGTGCAGGCGCGGAGGCAATCAGCTGCAATGCGGCAAGCGCGGCAAACGACAAAAATTTCATATCGGGCGACTCCTTGAAGTCGGCCCTTGTGCCGCCTGCCGCGCCGAGCGGCAACCCGTCAGCCGGTCGAGGTGTGGGCGTCCTGCTCCGGCCATCATCGCATGACGCCCGGTCAAGCCTCCGGGGTCCGGAAAAAGGCGGTGATCCGAGCGCGTCAGGAAAGCGTAATCGCCCGTCCCGTCACGGTTTGATGCCATATCCGGCATAGATGCTGTCGATCCGCGCCGATTGCATTCGCGCCAGTGCGAGGTCGCCCTGCGCCCCTTCGCGGTCGTTTTCGCGCAGGCGCACGATCCCGCGCATGAATAATGTCGCCGGGACGTCGGGGTGGAGCTTGAGCGCAGCGTCGAGGTCGGCGCGCGCCTCCTGGAGCCGGCCGAGGCGATAGAAAACGAGCGCGCGGCTATCGAGCACCGCCGCCGGGCTGTCGGTCAGCTCGATCGCCCGCGTGCAATCCTTGAGCGCCGATTCGAGCGCGACCGAGCGCGTGCCCTTCAGCCAGCAGAGATTGTTGAGCAGCCCGGGGTCGCCCGGACGTTCGACCAGCGCCTCGTCGAGCAACGCCGTGCCTTCGTCGGCACGGCCCGCCTTGCCGAGCGCTTCGGCCTTGAGCGTGACCCAGTCGCGCTTGTCCTTCGCGGTCGCAATCTGTTCGTCGGCGAGCGCCAGGGCTTCGTCGATGCGGCCCGCCTCGGTGAGTGTTTCGATCTTGAAAGCGAGCGCGCTTTCCGAGCCGGGGTCGAGTTGCAACGCCTCGTCGACATCGGCGAGGGCGCGTTTGTGGTCGCCGATCGCATTGTAGAGTCCGGCGCGGCGGAGGAAGGTGTCGGCGTCGGCTTCGCGCTTCAACGCCTCGTCGACATCGGCAATGGCGGCGCGCGGTTCGAAGATTCCGGCGTAAAACGCTGCGCGGTTGAGATAGCCATTGGCTTCGTCGGGATCGTCGTCGATCGCCTTTTGGTAAGCGGCGAGGAGCGGGGCAAGGCGCCCCGCCTTCTTGGCTTCCGCGATCTCGGCGACGCGGGTCGGCGCGCCTTCGGGCGCGCGCAGGCGGAACAGGCGCTGCTTGGCGGCCGCGACCTGCGCGCGCGCCGCCGGGAGGTCGGCGGCTGCAACCTCGACACCGCTGCTCCAGATGGTTTCGCGCTGTTCGAGACGCGCTCCGTCGAGCCGGGCGTCGCGGCGCAGCGCTATGCCCGCAATCGACAGATTGGCTTGCGCGTCGCCCTCGGTCGAATAGCCGGCACGGTCGGGCAGTTTCAGGCTGATCTTGCGAACGATCAGACTCGAGGGGCCGCCCGCGACGGGGATATCGCGCCAGGCGGCGCGCGCGCGGTCGGCGCGAACGTCAAAGTCCTGCACGAGGCCGTCGAGCGTTACATAGGGACGCGGTTCGTCGCGGCTCCAGATAAGATTGCCGATCCCCGAGGCCCGGACGGTCGTCGTTCCGTTCGCTTCGTCGACCTCGATCGTCCGGCTGTGAATCTGGCCATTGTTGATCAGATTCCCGAGTGCCGCCTGCGCGGCATCGCGCAACTGATCGGGCGTCGCTTGCGCCTTCATGGTCGCAATCCGCGCCGCCAGTTCGCCGCGCACCGTAAAATCGATGTCGAACAGCGGCGGAAAGGCGCTTCCCGCCGATTGGTCGTAGTCGATCGCTATCTGGATATGGGGTCGCGCCGGCTCGCGCACGGGCAGCGCTGCGAGAGTGTGCCCGTCCATCGTCAGCGGCAGCGCGTGGCCGAACGGGGGAACGTCGGCCAGGTCTTCGATATGCGTTCCCGCCGTCGTGCCGTCGAGCCAATAGTCTGTCCCGTCGATGCGCGCCTGCACGACGACATGGTCGAACGCGGCGAGCGTCGGCAGCCTGTCGGGAAGCGCGTCGCCGAAGCTCGAATGGACCAGCGTCGGCACCGCCTCGATCCCGAGCCGGTCGAGTACAGTGAGCAGCAACAGCGTCTTGGCCTTGCAGTCGCCATAGCGCAGCGTCCACGTCTGTTCGGGCTTTTGCGGGACATAATTGCCGTTGGAGAGGCCGTTGTAGAGATAGCGTATCTCGTTCTGGACCAGAGCAAGCGCCTGCGCGGCGCGCAGCTTCGGGTCGGTGCTGGCGCTTGCAATTCGGTCGACTGCCGCGGCGAGCGTGCCGCCATCGGCGATCGTCCCGCTCGTTGCATAGAGCGGTGCCATCGTGCGCGACAAATCGGCCCAGCCGGGAAAGGTCGAAAACTCGAGGCCGGGCGGGCGGCGGAAACGGAGCGGCGTGTCGGTGGGGAGCTCGTCCTGCTTCACGACAGGCTGGGTCAGCGACAGGATGCGAAAGCCGCCCTTGTCCTTGATCTCGGGCGTGACGCCTTTCCCGAAGGCTTTCCATTTGACCGGAAGCGCCGTCGGCCACAGCACGCGAACGGTCCCCTGCGCGATGGTGGCGGGCCTTGCCTGAACGTCGACGATCGCCTCGCCATTGCCCGCAAGCACATCGCTGCGCTCGACGGTCGTCACCGAAAAGCGCACCGTGTCGCCGACGCGGAGATCCTCGATCGACGCGGTTGCCGTCAGCAGACCGTCGATCGTCTTTTGCTCATAATCCTTCTCGCGCCGCAGCACGGTGAGCTTCATCCCCTGGCCGAGCAGGTCGATCGTCGCGCCGTCGCGGATGATTTCGATTCTGTGGACGATGAGGTCGTCGCGGTCGGGGTGCCAGACGAACTGCAGATCGTTCCAGTTGCGCAGCGAGTCGGCCGAGGCGATGTAAACGGCATTGTCGGTGAAGGTCGACCTTTTGTCGGCTTCGATCAGCAGCTGCTGATCGCCCAGCACCCACGGCGTCGACGCATCGCCGATCGCCAGCGGTGCGGTCGTCGGGACCACCCAGTCGGCGGGGCCGCCATAGGTCGGGGTGTCGGCGGCAAAAGCGGGCGCGCACGGCGCCAGGGCCGAAGCGGCCAGCAGGACGGCAATTGAACGCAAGGTCGGAACTCCCCTCTTTCGGGTCGTCTAACTTGGTTCGCGTCCGTTACAAAACTCTTTTGGTTCAAAAAATGGAGCGTCCGGTTCCCCCGAACCGGACGCTCTCTTACGCGGCCGATCGCAGGGCGATCAGGCGCTGTAATACATGTCGAACTCGACCGGGCTCGGCGTCTGTTCGAAGGTGTAAACTTCGTCCCACTTGAGTTCGATATAGGCGTCGATCTGGTCCTTGGTGAACACGTCGCCCTTCAGCAGGAAGTCATAGTCGGCGGCGAGGCTGTCGAGCGCTTCGCGCAGCGATCCGCAGACGGTCGGGACTTCCGACAGTTCCTCGGGCGGCAGGTCATAGAGGTTCTTGTCCATCGCGTCGCCGGGGTGGATCTTGTTCTGGATGCCGTCGAGGCCCGCCATCAGAAGCGCGGCGTAGGCGAGATAGGGGTTCGCCATCGCGTCGGGGAAGCGGAACTCGACGCGCTTCGCCTTGGCGCCCGCGCCATAGGGGATGCGGCACGAGGCCGAACGGTTGCGGCTCGAATAAGCGAGCAGCACCGGCGCTTCGAAACCGGGGACGAGGCGCTTGTAGCTGTTCGTCGTCGGGTTGGTGAAGGCGTTGAGCGCCTTGGCGTGCTTGATCACGCCGCCGATGAAATAGAGGCACATGTCCGAAAGCCCGGCATAGCCGTTGCCGGCAAACAGCGGCTTGCCCTTTTCCCAGATCGAAATGTGCGTGTGCATGCCGCTGCCATTGTCGTCCTTGATCGGCTTGGGCATGAAGGTTGCCGACTTGCCATAGGCATGCGCGACCTGGTGCACGACATATTTGTAGATCTGCATGCGGTCGGCGGTTTCGGTGAGCGTGCCGAAGGTCAGGCCCAGCTCGTGCTGCGCCGCCGCGACTTCATGGTGATGCTTGTCGCACGGCAGGCCGAGTTCGAGCATCGTCGAGACCATCTCGGCGCGGATGTCGACGGCGCTGTCGACCGGCGCGACGGGGAAATAGCCGCCCTTGGCGCGCGGGCGGTGGCCGAGGTTGCCGCCCTCATAGCTGCGGCCGGTGTTCGTCGGCAGCTCGATGTCGTCGATCTCGAAGCCCGACTTGTTGTAGCCGCTTTCGAACTTCACATCGTCGAACATGAAGAATTCGGCTTCGGGGCCGACATAGACGGTGTCGCCGATGCCGGTCGAGCCGAGATAGGCTTCGGCGCGCTTCGCCGTCGTGCGCGGGTCGCGGGCATAGCCTTCGCCGGTCGACGGCTCGACGATGTCGCAGAAGATGACGAGCATCGGGGTCGCCGAGAAGGGATCGTCATAGACCGCGTCGAGGTCGGGCTTCAGGATCATGTCGCTTTCGTTGATCGCCTTCCAGCCCGCGATCGACGACCCGTCGAACATCAGCCCGTCCTCGAGCGCATCCTCGTCGATCACGCCGGCACACATCGTCAGATGCTGCCACTTGCCCTTGGGGTCGGTGAATCGCAGGTCGACCCACTCGATGTCGTTTTCCTTGATCCGCGCAATGATGTCCTTGGGCTTCGTAGCCATGATTAAGCTTCCTTCTTGCGATGATGACCGGCGCTGCCGGGGTTCTGGTTGAAATTCGTTATGACCGCGTGTCCCCGCGAAGGCGGAGGTCCGTCACGACCATATCTCAGAGCGCGTCCTCGTTGCGTTCGCCGGTACGGATACGCAGCGCGGTTTCGACGGGGATGACGAAAATCTTGCCGTCGCCGATGCGGCCGGTCTGCGCGGCGGCGGCGATCGCCTCGACGACGCGTTCGGCCATGCCGTCCTCGACGATAACCTCCAGCTTCACCTTGGGCAGGAAATCGACGACATATTCGGCGCCGCGATACAGTTCGGTATGCCCCTTCTGGCGCCCGAAGCCCTTCGCCTCGGTGACGGTGATGCCGCTGACGCCAACTTCGTGCAGCGCCTCCTTCACCTCGTCGAGTTTGAACGGCTTGATGATCGCCTCAATCTTCTTCACGCTCTTCTTCCCCCTTTGGGCTGGCCATCGCACTTCGCGGTCATGGCCGAACCAGGCGCGCCTGATCCGGTGTCTCCGTCGAGTCGGTGCGGTGTGCCGCCATCTTGCACCAATCAAGAGCCGTGCCAATTGGCGAATCGCAAGCTTTCGGTAAGAATTTCGACATGAAATTGCGCCGTTGCCCAAGGGGTGAGCAATCGGGTTGATCCCGTGCCTAAAAAAGAAGCACCGCGCTCCTCCCCATCGCTGCGCGACAGGGAGGATTTGCGCATCACCGCCCGACGGGTGCCGAAGCTTCCGGCAAGGTCCGCTTCGTCCAGATCGACCGGTCGATGACATAGGCGCGAATTGCATCGGCCTCGTCGGGCTTGAGCACATTGGCAAAGCTCACCATGCCGCGATCCTTGAGCGCGCCGTCGATCACGACCGACTTCCACGCGTCGGCATCGGCGAGCGTTCCCGAGACGCGCAGGTCGGGGGTGAAGCCGTTGCCGATCGCGCTGTCGCCGTGGCAGACGAGGCAATAGCGGCCATAAAGCGCCTTGCCCGTCGCCACCTGCTGCGCGGTGCCGAACTGCGGCGGCGGGTTCCAGGCGAGCGTCGCCGTTTCGGGCAGCGGCGGCAATTCGACCTCGCCGCCGAGCTTGAGCACGACGAGCCGCGGGATGTTGGGAACCTTGCGCGTCACGCCGCCCGCGACGCCTGCGACGAGCGGAAAGGCGCCGCCCTTGCTCGTCATGAAGGCAACATATTGCGTGCCGCCGACGCGAAAGGTCGACGGCGCGGCGACGATCCCCGACTGCATGTCGAGGTCGAGCAATTGCTTGCCCGTATCGGCGGCATAGGCGCGAAACCGCCCGGTGCTCGTCCCCTGAAAGACCAGATTGCCGGCCGTCGTCATCGTGCCGCCGTTCCACGCGGCCGGGTAGTCGACGCCCCACGCGACCTTGCCGGTGCGCGGGTCGAAGGCGACGAGGCGGCCCGTCGTCGCGGCGATGGCGGCGCGGAACGCCGCCTCGTCGTCGGGCATCATCGTGCCGGTGAGCGAGGTTCCGACATTGAAGCCGAGCACTTTCCGCCGGTCGAGTTCGTTCATGTCGGCGAGATAGCCTTGCGGAATCTGCTGCGCGGGAATGTAAACGAGGCCCGTCGCCGGATTATGGCTCATCGGGTGCCAATTATGCGCGCCGAGCGCACCGGGGATCGCGATGAAGGGCTCGCCCGTCTTGTAAAAGCGCGCGGCGGGATTCTCGTTGGGGCGCCCGGTCGTCAGGTCATAGCCTGTGGCCCAGTTGATCCCGTCGACGAAAGGCTTGGCGTCGACCAGCTTGCCCGTGGTGCGGTCGATGGTGAAGAAAAAGCCGTTCTTGGGCGCGTGGTACAGCACCTTGGTCGGCGTGCCGTCGACCTCCTGCTCGGCAAGGATGATCGGCTGCGTCGCGGTATAATCCCACGTTTCGGCCGGGGTTTCCTGATAGTGCCATTTATAGACGCCGGTCTTGGCATCGAGCGCGACGATCGACGAGAGGAACCAATTGTCGCCCTCGCCATTCGAGCGCGTGCCATGGTTCCACGGATTGCCATTGCCGACGCCGATATAGACCTGGTCGAGATCCTTGTCATAGACGATGGCGTCCCACACGGTGCCGCCGCCGCCCGATTCCTTCCATTCGCCCTTGTCGGACCAGGTCGCATTGGCCCCGGCCGCGAATATCTCGTCGCTCGCGACATTGTCGGCGCGGCGATCGGGATTGGGGGTCGTGTAGAAGCGCCAGCGTTGCTTGCCGGTATCGGCGTCATAGGCGGTGACATAGCCGCGCACCCCGAACTCGGCGCCGCCATTGCCGATCAGCACCATGTCGTTCGCGACGCGCGGTGCGCCGGTGATCGTATAGGGCCGCCGCTTGTCGGTGGTCTGCGTCGACCAGATCGGCGTTCCCGTCTTGCGGTCGAGCGCGATCAGCCGTCCGTCGAGCGCGGCGACGAACAGCTTGTCGCCCCACAGCGCGACGCCGCGGTTGACGACGTCGCAGCACGCGTTGACCGCGGTCTCGCCCGCCACTTCGGGATCGTAGGACCAGAGCTTCCTGCCCGTCGCGGCGTCCCATGCGCTGACCTTTGACCAGGCGTGGCTGACATAAAGCGTGCCGTCGACGACGACCGGCGTCGCCTCCTGCCCGCGTGCATCCTCGAGGTCGGCGTACCAGGCAATGCCGAGAGTGCCGACATTGCTGTCGTCGATGTCGGTGAGCGGGCTGAAGCGGCGTTCGTCATAGCCATAGCCGATGGCGGCCCAGTCGTCGCCATTGCCGCCGGTCTTGAGCAGCGCTTCGGTCGCGGCTTCGGCGGGATCGAGCGCGGGCGGCGCAGGCTTGTCCTCTTCCTTGTTGCACGCCGCGAGCAGCAGGGCCGCGCCTGCAATGAATGAGGCTGTAATGCGCCGTATCGCCATCGCGTCTCTCCCGCTCGCCGTCTTGTGCTTGACGTTCACGTCAAGTCTGCGCGCTAAGCGCGAGGGGTTCAAGGGCGAATTTTTCGGGGGCGAGAATGGTGTATCGTCGCCCCGGACCTGATCCGGGGTCCACGGGGGCCAGCGCGGCGCTTGAAGCAATGGATCCCGGATCAGGTCCGGGATGACGAACGGGAAACCGTCGTCTCGCTTACTGCCAAGGCGGCGCGTTCAGCCCTTTCGGGCTGGCGGTGAAAATCTCGCAGCCGTCCTCGGTGATGCCGATGCTGTGCTCGAACTGCGCCGACAGCGAGCGGTCGCGGGTCACTGCGGTCCAGCCGTCGGCGAGCATCTTCACCGCATATTTGCCGGTGTTGATCATCGGTTCGATGGTGAAGAACATGCCGGGACGCAGATCGGGTCCGGTGCCGGGGCGCCCGGCGTGGACGACCTCGGGCGCATCGTGGAACATCTGGCCGAGCCCGTGGCCGCAGAAATCGCGCACCACCGAATAGCGGTGCTTTTCGGCGTGGCTCTGGATCGCATGGGCGACGTCGCCCATGCGGTTGCCGGGCTTCGCCTGCTCGATGCCGAGCATCAGGCATTCATGGGTGACCTCGACCAGCCGCCGCGCCTTGATCGGCACGTCGCCGACCAGATACATGCGGCTCGTGTCGCCGTGCCAGCCGTCGACGATGCTCGTCACATCGACGTTGACGATGTCGCCCTCGCGCAGCGGCTTGTCGTCGGGGATGCCGTGGCACACGACATGGTTGATGCTGGTGCAGCAGCTGTGCGTGAAACCGCGATAGCCGAGCGTCGCGGGGATGCCGCCGCCCGCGAGCATCATCGCGCGCACCTTGTCGTCGATCGCTGCGGTCGTCACGCCCGGCTCGATGAAGGGGACAAGCGCGTCGAGGATCTCGGCCGACAGCCGCCCCGCCTTGCGCATCCCGGCAAATCCCGCCGCATCGTGCAGCTTGATGGTGCCGTCGCGCACGGGGGTGGGGGCGCCGGCATCGGCGGTGGTCACGGAAACATAGTCGTACATGGGGGTGATATAGGCGAAGTGGCGCCGGAATGCGAGGGGCTGGCTAAGCCCCTCCCCTTCAGGGGAGGGGTTGGGGTGGGGGCTGTCGAGGTTGCGCAAGGCCGATGGCCCCCACCCGCTGCGACTAAAGCCAGCAAGCTCGCAAGTCTCGCTGCCCTCCCCTGAAGGAGAGGGCTTTAGTTAGTTTACTCCGCCGCCTTCTTTGCCTTGTCGGCCTTCGCCTTGCCCTTCGCGCCCTTGGGCGGGGTGGGGGTGATTTCGAAGGCCAACGGATTGCCGACCTTGGCGTCCTCGCCGGTCTTCATCTTCACCTTGACCTCGCCGCCGTGGACAAGCTTGCCGAACAAGAGTTCCTCGGCGAGCGGCTGCTTGATCTTTTCCTGGATCAACCGGCCCATCGGGCGCGCGCCATAGAGCTTGTCATAGCCCTTGGCGGTCAGCCATTCGCGCGCAGCGTCGTCGAGCTGGATATGGACATTGCGGTCGGCGAGCTGGAGTTCGAGCTCGAGGATGAACTTGTCGACGACGCGCGCGACCACCTCGGGCGGCAGATAGCCGAAGGGCACGATCGCATCGAGGCGGTTGCGGAATTCGGGGGTGAACATTTTCTTCACCGCCTCTTCCTGCGCGTCCTCGCGCGTCGCATTGCCAAAGCCGATCGACTCGCGCGCCATGTCGCTCGCGCCCGCATTGGTCGTCATGATCAGGATGACGTTGCGGAAATCGACCGTCTTGCCGTGGTGGTCGGTCAGCCGGCCATTATCCATCACCTGCAGCAGGATGTTGAACAGGTCGGGATGGGCTTTTTCGATTTCGTCGAGCAGCAGCACGCAATGTGGATTCTGGTCGATCGCATCGGTCAGGAGCCCGCCCTGGTCATAGCCGACATAGCCCGGAGGCGCGCCGATCAGGCGGCTCACCGAATGGCGCTCCATATATTCGCTCATGTCGAAGCGCTGGAGCGGGATGCCCATGATCGACGCGAGCTGCTTTGCGACCTCGGTCTTGCCGACGCCGGTCGGGCCGCTGAACAGATAATTGCCGATCGGCTTTTCGGGATCGCGCAGCCCCGCGCGGCTGAGCTTGATCGCCGACGACAGCACCTCGATCGCGGTATTCTGGCCGAACACGACGCGCTTGAGGTCGGTTTCGAGCGTTTCGAGCACCTTCTTGTCGTCGCTCGACACCGATTTCGGCGGGATGCGCGCCATCGTCGCGATCACCGCTTCGATCTCCTTTGCGGTGATCGTCTTGCGGCGCTTCGACGGGGGGACGAGCATCTGCATCGCGCCGACCTCGTCGATCACGTCGATCGCCTTGTCGGGGAGCTTGCGGTCGTTGATGTAGCGCGACGACAGCTCGACCGCCGCGACGATCGCGTCGGCGGTGTATTTCACATTGTGATGGCTCTCGAACGCGTCGCGGAGGCCCGCGAGGATTTTCTTCGTATCCTCGATGCTCGGCTCGATCACGTCGATCTTCTGGAACCGGCGCAGCAATGCGCGGTCCTTTTCGAAATGGTTGCGGAACTCCTTGTACGTCGTCGACCCGATGCAGCGGATGACGCCGCCCGAAAGCGCGGGCTTGAGCAGGTTCGACGCGTCCATTGCGCCGCCGCTCGTCGCACCTGCGCCGATGACGGTGTGGATCTCGTCGATGAACAGGATCGCGTGCGGCATGCCTTCGAGTTCGGAGACGACCTGCTTCAGCCGCTCCTCGAAATCGCCGCGATAGCGCGTACCGGCGAGCAGCGCGCCCATGTCGAGCGAATAGATGACCGCTTCCAGCAGCACCTCGGGAACGTCGCCCTCGACGATCTTGCGCGCAAGCCCCTCGGCGATCGCCGTTTTCCCGACACCGGGGTCGCCGACGTAAAGCGGGTTGTTCTTGCTGCGGCGGCAAAGGATCTGGATCGTCCGGTCGACCTCGGCGCTGCGCCCGATCAGCGGGTCGACCTTGCCGCCCTTCGCCTTTTCATTGAGGTTGACGGTGAACTGGTCGAGCGCGGTTTCCTTCTTGTTCTTGGCTGCGTCCTTGTCCTTCGTCTCTTCCTTCTCCTCGGGCTCGGCGGTGGGCGAGGGCTTGCCGCCCTTGCCGACGCCGTGGCTGAGGTAGGAAACGGCATCGAGCCGCGTCAGGTCCTGCTGCTGCAGGAAATAGACGGCGTAGCTTTCGCGCTCCGAAAACAGCGCGACGAGCACGTTCGCGCCCGTCACCTCGTCCTTGCCCGACGACTGGACGTGCAGGATCGCGCGCTGGACGACGCGCTGGAATCCGCTGGTGGGCGAAGGGTCGCTGTGCCCCTCGACCTTCAGACTGTCGAGTTCGGTGTCGAGATAATGGATCACCGCCGCCTGCAGATCGTCGAGCGCGACGCCGCATGCGCGCATCACCTCTGCGGCATGGTCGTCGTCGACCAGCGCCGAGAGCAGATGTTCGAGCGTCGCATATTCATGATGGCGCTCGGACGCGGCCTTCAGCGCATTGTGCAAAGTCTTTTCGAGGGATTCCGAAAAGGACGGCATGGGTCATTCTCCTTGCAGGGACCATGCCGGGGAGAGGCGGCCCCCTCTAGACCACAAGGTGGCGACACCGCCGCCCCACCGCAAGGGAAAAGCGGTCGGCTGTGTGAAATTACGATGACAGCATTGCGCTATGGTTAACGTCGCGTTGAGATTTTGGGGTGGGTATCTGCCGCAAATTCCTCCCTGTGGCGAAGCCATGGGGGAGTCGAAGACGGCGCGCAGCGCCAGCGGGACCGCTCGCGAAGCGAGGGGTGGAGGGGCCGCGACGCCAGCGCCATCAGCCCCACCGTCAGCCCTTTGGGCTGCCACCTCCCCATGCCTGCGGCACAGGGAGGATCGAACGTCCGCAACCGGTCGTTACAAGGCATTCGTCATCCCGGACCTGATCCGGGATCCACGGCCGCGCTGAAGTCATGGACCCCGGGTCAAGCCCCGGGGTGACGACGAACCGAGATTACGCCTTTAGGTCGTTTCCGGACCGTCCCTCTTTTCCGTTCGTGTCGCGCGAAGTCGAGACACCCATCGACCTTGCTCCACGCTGAGGGGCATTTCGACTTCGCGTGATGCGAACGGAAATGGGACGGCGTTCTAACCCTTGCGAAACAGCGCCTCGGCGATCGCCTTGTGGCTGGTCGCGGCGGCCTTGTGCGCCTTGACGCGGGCGATCTCGCTCTCGAGCACCGCGACGCGCTCATCCAGCTCCTCGACCGACAGCGGGTCGAGCGATTGCCTGGTCAGCGCGGCGAGCACGTCGTCGCGGCGGCGGGGAAGATCGTCGTCGTCCATCGCAAAAGCTCCCTGATTGCGCGCAACTGTTGACCCGCGCCGTGCGGCTGTCAATAAGGCGGCGCGAGTGGGATTTCGCGAACATATGGGGGACCTAGCTTGACCAGCCTGCCCGAACGCATGACCGCGGTCGCGATAAGCGCGCCCGGCGGACCCGAGGTGCTTGTGGCCGAAGAGCGGCCGGTGCCGCAGCCCGGTCCGGGCGAGCTTCTGATCCGTGTCGCGGCGGCGGGGGTGAATCGTCCCGACGTTCTGCAACGCATGGGCTTTTATCCGCCGCCGCCGGGGGCGTCGGACCTGCCGGGGCTGGAAGTCGCGGGCGTGGTTGCCGCGGTCGGGCCGGACGGCGATCCCGAATGGCTCGGCCAGTCGGTGTGCGCGCTCGTCGCGGGCGGCGGCTATGCCGAATATTGCCTCGCGCCGGTCGGAAGCTGTTTGCCCGTTCCCAAAGGCTTTTCGATGGCCGAGGCGGCGGCATTGCCCGAGACGGTGTTCACCGTGTGGCACAATCTGTTCGAGCGCGGCTGGGTCAAGGATGGCGAGACTGCGCTCGTCCACGGCGGGACGAGCGGCATCGGCACGACCGCGATCGGGCTGTGCAGGCTGTTCGACGTGCGCGTGATAGTGACCTGCGGCAGCGCCGAAAAATGCGACGCCGCGCGCGCGCTCGGCGCCGACCTTGCGATCGATTATTCGTCCGAGGATTTCGTCGAGGCGGTCAAGGCGTTCACCGGCGGCGCAGGGGTCAACGTCGTGCTCGACATGGTCGGCGGCGATTATCTGCCGCGCAACCTCGAATGCCTTGCCGACGACGGGCGCCATGTGTCGATCGCCTTCCAGCGCGGCGCGAAGGCAGAGGTCGACATCACGCAGTTGATGCGCCGCCGTCTGACGCTCACCGGATCGACGCTCCGCGCGCGCAGCGCCGATTTCAAGGCCGCGCTCGCCGATGAGATTCACGGAACGCTGTGGCCGCGACTGTCGGCTGGCGAGTGGAAGCCCGCGATGGACCAAAGCTTCGCGCTCGCCGACGCCAGCGCCGCCCACGCGCGGATGCAGGCGGGCGCGCATGTCGGAAAGATCGTGCTGACGGTGGGGTGAGGGGATTCGGACAGTCGTTCATCCAACGGTCCCCAAAAAACCGGCCCGCAATCCCCGCTCTTGCTCCATTTGCCAATCCGGCATATAGCCGCCCCCAATGTCCGGCCGCCCCGCGAGGGGCGGCCCTTATTATTTCCGCTTGGAGTTTGTGTCATGGCTGCCGCCAATCCTACCCCGTTGATGCCGCACGCGACCGCCGCCTGGCTGGTCGACAATACCGGCCTCACCTTTGCCCAGATCGCCGAATATTGCGGCATCCACATTCTGGAAGTGCAGGCGATCGCCGACGAGACCGCCGCGACCAAATATACCGGCCGCGATCCGGTGCGCGCGCACGAGCTGTCGATGGAAGAAATCGAAAAGGGTCAGAAGGACCCCGATTACAAGCTCAAGATGAGCGTCCAGTCGCAGGACACGATCCGCCGCACGCGCGGGCCGCGCTACACGCCGGTCAGCAAGCGGCAGGACAAGCCCGACGGCATCGCGTGGATTCTCAAGAACCATCCCGAAGTGTCCGACGGCGCGATCGGCAAGCTGATCGGCACGACGCGCAACACGATCAACGCGATCCGCGAGCGCAGCCACTGGAACAGCGCGAACATCGTTCCCAAGGATCCCGTGACGCTCGGCCTCTGCTCGCAGCGCGAGCTCGACGCGCTTGTTGCCAAGGCGGCGAAGAAGGCGGGAATCAAGGCGCCCGAGGACAGCCGTTTCGAGGGCGACCGCGAGGCTCTGCTCGAAGAACTGCGTGCCGAACGCGCGGCGGCAGCCGAAGCGCATGCCGCCGAGGAAGCCGAAACCAACGGCGAAGCCTGACGCGTGCCGGATCGCGGCAACGAGGACGACATCCCGGCGGCCAGCGGCTCGCCCGACGCCTCGCTGACGCAGGACGACAGCTTTACCGCGACGAGCCGTGCGGGGCTGACCTACCCGTGGGGCGAAGCCGCGCCCGGCGCGGGCGAGACGATCCGCATCGCCGACGGCGTCAGCTGGGCGCGCATCCCGATGCCGGGCTCGCTCGGCCATATCAACAGCTGGCTGCTCGACGACCATGATGGCGTCGCCGTCGTCGACACCGGCATCTGCATGACGCTCTGTTCGGACGCGTGGAAGGCGCTTTACGCGGGCGCGCTCAAAGGCAAACGGATCACGCGCGTCATCGGTACGCACCTCCACCCCGACCATATCGGCCTCGCGGGCTGGATCGCGAAGAAGCAGGACGTCAAGCTGTGGATGACGCGCGGCGAGATGCTCACCGCGCGGATGATCGTCGCCGACGCGAGCGAGACGGTGCCTGAGGAGGTGCTCGAAAAATCGCGCGCCGCGGGCTGGGACGTGGAGGCGATCGAGGCGCAGCGCGCGCGCGGCTGGAACATGTTCCAGCGGATGATCTTCGCGCTGCCGCGTTCCTATGTGCGGATCAAGGACGGCGACCTGCTCGACATGGGCGCGCACCGGTGGCGGGTCGTCACCGGGTCGGGGCACAGCCCCGAACATGCGTGCCTGTGGAACGAGCGCGAGGGCGTGCTGATCTCGGGCGACCAGGTGCTCCCGCGCATCAGTTCGAACGTGTCGGTCAATCACACCGAGCCGGATGCGGACCCGCTTGGCGAATGGCTCGCGTCGATCGACAAGCTGATCGCGACCATACCGTCCGACGTGATCGTCTGCCCCGCGCATGGCGAGCCGTTCCGCGGGCTGCACGTCCGTTTGACCGCATTGCGCGACGAGCACCGGATGCGGCTCTACAATCTGGCCGAGGCGATCGCCCGGCAGCCGATGCGCGCGGTCGATACCTTTCCCTTGCTCTTCAACCGCCCGATAGGCAGCCATAATCAGGGGCTCGCGACGGGCGAGGCGCTCGCGCATCTGAAGCGGCTCGAGGTCGAAGGGCGGGTGCGCTGCGACGATCGCGACGGCGTCTGGTGGTATCACGGCGTCGCGTGATGCGGTTCATTCGCCGCGGTGCATGATCCAGCTGAAGGCGAGCGCGTTGAAGATCGTATAAAGCCCATAGAGCAGCAGGCCGGTGAACCAGTTGCGCGTCGCGATCGCCAGCGCCCCGACGAGCAGCAGGAACTCGAACACATAGGTGGCGTGCGGCCCGACGCGGTCGGCGAGCGGCTTCACCATCTGCTGGACCAGCGGGTCGTCGCTTTCCATGAACGCGCGGTGCATCGCGAAATTGCCGACACCGGCGCAGAATATGGCGATCATCGCGATTAGCATAGGTTTGCACATGGGATAGGCGGGGTGGAATTGCCAGCCCCGTTGTGCCTATATGCGCGGCGCCGCAATGGCTTGCCGATGAAACGAACGCTGAACCGACCTCCCCCACGAAAGGCAAAGCGATGAAAGTCTCTCCCCGTCTCGCCGCGCTTGGACTAGCCCTGTTTGCGAGCCCCGCGCAGGCGCAGCTTGCCGATCCGGTGCGCGCGATGATCGAGGCGGCGATTGCGACAGGCGATGCCGACAAGGTCGACACCGTTGCGGCGATTGCGCGGACGACCAATCCCGATCATGTCGCCGAGATCGACGCCCTGCTGGCCGGTTTCTCCGCGAACGAAATCGTGCCGGTCGAGCCCGCGCCTCCGCCGCCCAAGCCGTCGCGCGTCCTTCTCGATGCGGCGATCGCCAGCGGCAAGGACCGCGACGTCGAAACGGTCGGCAAGCTGGCCAAGGCGGCGAGCCCGGAAGACGCGGCCGAGATCGACCAATTGCTCGCCGACTATCGCGCGCGCCGCGAGCGCGAAAAGGCGGCGGCGGCAGCGGCGGCACGCACGAAACTCGCCAACGCGAAATTCTGGCAGAACTGGAAGGGCGAGGGCCAGATTGGCGCAATGTTCAGCAGCGGCAACACCGACGCCGCCGGGATCAATCTGGGGGTCGCGCTCAAGCGGCAGGGTCTCAACTGGGACCAGCGCTTTCTCGCGCGCACCGACTATCAACGCACCAACGGCCGCAAATCGACCGAACGCTATCTTGTCGAATATGAACCGCAGGTCCGGCTCGGCGAGCGCGCTTTCGTCTTCGGGCTCGGGCGTTGGGAACGCGATTTCAAGCTCGGCTTCACCGCACGCTGGAACACGTCGGCAGGGCTCGGCTACAAATTGTTCGACGACAAGGATCTGTCGCTCAGCGTCAAGGCCGGCCCGGCATGGCGCGAGACCGTCTATCGGCCGGGACGCGGACAGGACGAGAGCGAGCTCACCGGTCTTGGCGGGCTCGATTTCGGCTGGCAAATGTCCCCGACGGTCAAGCTGACGCAAGTCGCCTCGACGACCGTCAGCGAGCGCAACGTGACCGCCGCGTCGCAAACCGCGCTCAATGCCAAGATCAACGGCGCGCTGTCGGCACGCATGACCTATGCGGCCGAGGTCGACAGCAACCCGCCGCCGGGGGTCGAAAAGCTCGATACCCAGACGCGCTTCACCCTCGTGTACGGCTTCTAGTCGAAAATTTCGGCGCCGCCGATTTCGCGCCCTTCGACGAGCAGCCCCGCGCCGGGGACATGATTGAACTCGATGCGGATGCCGTCGGGGTCTTCGAACAGGATCGAATAATAGCCCGGCGCCCATGGCTCCTCCTGCGGTACATGGACAAGGGCGATGTCGGTGCGCGGCTTCAGGAAAGCGTGGAGCCGGTCGATGGCGTCGCGGTCGCGCATCCGGAAGCAGACATGGTGCAGCCCGGGCGCGCCCTGGTCGAAGCGCTTCCCGGCATTGTCGGGGCTGCCGGCGCGGATACCGATCGCCGTGCGCCCGCCGACGCCATAGAGCATCGCCTCGCTGTCGAGGACGATCTTGAGGTCGAGATAGACGATCAGTTCGCGCCAGAAGGCCGTCGACCGCGCAAAATCGCCCGCCGTAAGGATGACATGCGCGACGCCGTTGAGGTCGGCGGTCATTTCATCGCGGCGCCGCGAATCAGGTCGCGGCGGTTCAAGCGGTCGAACTGGCGGAAATCCATGCGGTGTCCCCTGCTGTGCTTATGTTGCAGGGAGTGTTCTTCACTTTTCACGTCGAGGCAAGAACGCACCGGCGAGGCCCCGGCCTTCGCCGGGGTGACGGGAGAGGGGAAGGTGAGGCCGCGCCCTTGGATGCGGTTCAGTAGGCGCGAGAGGCGATTTTTCGGCGGCATTTGTGTTCTCCCGAATCAAAGAGAACACTCCTTTAGTCGCAATGCGGCACCCCGCTCCAAATGGTCGTCTTGTAAGAAGGCGCGATACAAGAGAAGCTTCACGCCCCCTCCAGCAATCCCTCCTCCTTGATCCGCTTCTGCCACAACGCCGGGGCGTTGACGTGGACATTCTGGCCTTCGCTGTCGACCGCGACGGTGACGGGGAAGTCCTTGACCTCGAACTCGTAGATCGCTTCCATGCCGAGGTCGGCAAAACCGACGACCTTGCTGCCCTTGATCGCGCGCGCCACCAGATAGGCCGCGCCGCCGACCGCCATCAGATAGGCGCTCTTGTGCTTCGCGATCGCCTGCGTCGCGGCGGGGCCGCGCTCGGCCTTGCCGACGCAGGCGAGCAGACCCTGACCCAGCATCATGTCCATGAACTTGTCCATGCGCGTTGCGGTCGTGGGGCCTGCGGGGCCGACGATTTCCTCGCCGACCGGATCGACCGGGCCGACATAATAGATGACGCGGCCTTTGAATTCGACGGGCAGTTCCTCGCCCTTCGCGAGCATGTCGGCGATGCGCTTGTGCGCGGCGTCGCGGCCCGTGAGCATCTTGCCATTCAAGAGGATGCGGTCGCCCTGTTTCCAGCTCGCGACCACTTCGGGTGTCAGCGTGTCGAGGTCGACGCGCTTCGCCGCGCTGTCGGGCGCCCAGTCGATCTGCGGATAATCGGCCAGCACGGGCGGCTCGAGATAGGCCGGGCCCGACCCGTCGAGCGTCACATGCGCGTGGCGCGTCGCGGCGCAATTCGGGATCATCGCCACCGGCTTCGACGCCGCGTGCGTCGGCCAGTCGGCGATCTTGACGTCGAGCACGGTCGAAAGGCCGCCGAGGCCCTGCGCGCCGATGCCGAGCGCGTTGACCTTTTCATACAGCTCGATGCGCAATTCCTCGGTCGGGTTCGACGGCCCGCGCGCGAGCAGTTCGGTCATGTCGATCGGGTCCATCAGCGATTGCTTGGCGAGCAGCATCGCCTTTTCGGCGGTGCCGCCGATGCCGATGCCGAGCATCCCCGGCGGGCACCATCCGGCGCCCATCTGCGGCACCATTTCGAGCACCCAGTCGACGATGGAGTCGCTGGGGTTCATCATCTTGAACTTCGACTTGTTCTCGCTGCCGCCGCCCTTCGCCGCGACGTCGATATGCACCTTGTCGCCCGGCACCATCTCGACGTTGAGCACCGACGGCGTGTTGTCCTTTGTGTTCACGCGGCTGAACGCAGGGTCGGCGAGGATCGAGGCGCGCAGCTTGTTTTCGGGGTGGAGATAGGCGCGGCGCACGCCCTCGTCGACGACCTGTTGCAGGCCGCGGGGCGAGTCGAGGCGGCAGTCCATCCCCCATTTGATGAAGACGGTGACGATGCCCGTGTCCTGGCAGATCGGGCGATGCCCCTCCGCGCACATGCGGCTGTTCGACAATATCTGCGCCATCGCGTCCTTCGCGGCGGGCGACACTTCGCGTTCATAGGCGGCGCCGAGCGCGCGGATATAATCCATCGGGTGGAAATAGCTGATGTACTGGAGCGCGTCGGCAATCGATTCGATCAGATCGTCTTCGCGGATGATGACGCTATTCATGGGATGCAGCCTTTCGCCCTGTGCCGGGATTCGGCGTCTCCCTAGACCCGCAGCGCGCAGCCGAAAAGGGGTTTAGCCCCAGTCGGCGAGCGGTCGCCGGGTTCGCAGCGCCTTCCAGCAGCCCGCGGTGGCGAGCGCGAGCAACAATATCCACCCCGCGCCGATCGACGGGACGAGCGCCCAGGCAAAGGCGGCGGGGGTGATGAGCGCCATGACCGTCGGTATCGCGGCGAGCACCGCGAGCGTCCCGGCGAGCGCCCACCAGCGGCCGAGCTGCATCGCCGCCCCGCCAATGACGACGTTCGTTGCCGCCAGAGCCAGGAATTTCACGGTGACGGGAAGAGAGAGGCTCGCCATCGCGGGCGAATAGTCGCCGAGCGTGAAGGCCGCCTGGATGTCGAACAGCAGCCAGTTTTCATAGGCGTCGGACAGGGCGGCGAGCAGCGGCAGCACCGCCGCAGCGAGCAGCACTCGCCGGCGCAACTCGCGCCACAGCGCGATGCAGCCGCTTGCCAGAAAGGCGCCATAGAGCAGCATGTAGAGATAATCCCGTTCGTTCCCGCTGCGCATCGCGGCGAGCCGCGTCACCTGTTGCGGGTCGCCGTCGGGGCCGAAGATTGCGATCAGATCGTCCTGGCCCCCTGCGAATTCGAACGCGAGGACCGGCGCGCCATAGCCCGGCGCCATCGCGAAGCCCGTTTGGGGGAAGATCGCGGTCAGCCATGTGCCGAACAATGCCGTGGCTATCCCGAAAACCAGCGTCGCCTGCCACCAGCGCGTCGGTGCGGGCGGGCGATGGTGCTGCGTTTCGAACCAGGTGGAAAGGCGCGATCCCGACCCGGCCGTCATGATCGGATTATTGGCAATCCGAACATTTGCCGCGCACCTCGATCACGGGGCGCTCGGCGGAAAAGCCCGTGGCTTCAGCAGCGGCGCGGACGCCGTCCGACAGCTTGTCGTCGTCGACATGGACCGCGGTTCCGCAAGTGTCGCAGATCAGGAAGATGCAATCGTGCAGGCAACCGGGATGGCTGTTCGCGACGAAGGCATTGGCGCTTTCGACGCGGCGGACAAGGTTGTTCGCGACGAACAGGTCGAGGATGCGATAGACGCTGTTCGGCGCAACGCGCTTGCCCCGGTTTTTCGATACGATGTCGGCGATTTCATAGGCGCTCGCCGGCTTGCCGATGGCCGCCACGGCGTCGAAAATCTGCGCGCGCATGTCGGTCCACGCCTCGCCCGCGCTTTCGAGCGCGGCCTGCGCCGCCTTGGCGAGCGACGCGCCGCTCGCTTCGACATGCGGATGATCATGCTTGCCCATTGCTTTTCCTATGCGCGTCTCTGCACGCCAAAATATCCCCTGCGGGAACAATGTAAGCGCTTCGGGGTCATGCCGCAAGCTGCGGCCATAGGCGGGGTCAGTGACGCGCGCGGCGGTTGAGGTCGTGGCCGAGCGCTACCACCGCGACGCCGATCATCGTGGCCAGAATTTCGCTGCCGTCATGCGGCCGCGACAGCGCGCCGCCCATCACGCCAAGCCCGAAGCAACCGACTGCAAAGGGCATCATATAGCCGTGACTCAACACCCCCGCGAGCAATGTGACCAGTGCAAAACCGATCGCGATGACGAGGCCGATCTCGTGGAACAGATGGTTTTCGAGGACGACGCTGACCGACGCAATCGATGCGAAAAGCACGGTGCTGGCCAGGCAATGGATCAGGCACAGTCCCGACAAGCCCATCGCGAGCTGGTCGCCCGACAGCGACGTCAGCGGCCGCGAATCGCGCATAGCACGCCACAGCGCGCCGAAGCGCGTCTGGACAAGGCCATGGCTGGCGACTTGGGTCACCCGAATCTCCGTTACTGTAATTGCAGCAACGGATATGGCATATCATGACAAAGGTTACAACGTCTCATCGGGCCGGGCGCTGAATTTTCGCCGATCAACCGCCCGCTTCCGCGCGCAGCGCCTTGCGGTCGAGTTTGCCGATCATCGTTTTGGGGAGTTCGGCGCGGATTTCGACCGCACTCACCCGTTCGTGCTTTCCGAGTTTGGGGTTGAGCCATGCGGCAAGCGCTTCCCCCGAAACGTCGAACTCTTCCTCCAGCGTCACGAACGCCTTCGGACTCTCGCCGCGATAGGCGTCGGGGACGCCCAGTACGATCGCCTCCTTGACCGCCGGATGCTCATAGAGATGCGCCTCGATCACGCTCGGATAGACTTTGAATCCGCCGACCGCGATCATGTCCTTCAGCCGGTCGACGATGCGGATATAGCCTTCGTCGTCGATCGTCGCGACATCGCCGGTGCGCAGCCAGCCGTCGGCGGTGAAGCTGTCCTTGTCGGCATCGGGCCGGTTCCAATAGCCCTGCATGACCTGCGGCCCCTTGACCGCGAGTTCGCCCGGCTCGCCCGCCGGCGCATCGCGCGACGGATCTTCCTTGTCGAGCAGGCGGATACGCGTCGCGGGGATCGGCTGGCCGATCGTTCCCGGCTTGACGGGGCCGTCATATGGGTTCGTCGATACCACCCCCGCGCTTTCGGTAAGGCCGTAGCCCTCGACGAGCGAGGCGCCCGTCGCCGCGACGAATTTCTCGCGCAGTTCGGCGGGCATCGGCGCGCCGCCCGAAATGCAGACGCGCAGCGACGAGAAATCGGTCTTGGCCAGGTCGGGATGATCGAGCAGCGCCTGATACATCGTCGGCACGCCGGGAAGCGCGGTCGTGCGCGTGCGCGTGATCGCGGCGAGCGCCGCCTTGGCGTCGAAGCGCGGAAGCATCGTGATCGACCCGCCGTTGAGCACCGTGCGGTTGAGCACGCAGGTGTTCGCAAAGACGTGGAAAAAGGGCAGCACGCCGAGGATACGGTCGTCGGCGTCGTGATCGGGGTCGATGACATTCACCTGTCGCGCATTGGCGGTCAGATTCTGGTGCGTCAGCATCGCGCCCTTCGGCGTCCCCGTCGTGCCGCCGGTATACTGGATGAGGGCGATGTCCTTCTCGGCATCGATGGCGACCGGTTCGGGCCGTGCGTCATTGTCGGTGAGCGCCGAAAAGCGGATGACGCGCGGGTCGTCGGGGATCGCCGCGACCTCCTTGCGGCGGAACAGGCGATAGAGGACCGACTTTGCCGCGGGCAGCCCGCCGGCGACCGACCCGACGACGAGCTGGCGCAGGCTCGATCCGTCGAGCACTTCGAGCGCCGTCGGAAGCAGCGCCGACGCGCTGATCGTGAACAGCGTGTCGGTCCCCGAATCCTCGACCTGCGCCTCGAGCTCGGCGACGGTATAGAGCGGCGAGAAATTGACGACCGTCGCGCCTGCGGCGAGCGCGCCATAATAGGCGGCGACATAGTGCGGGACGTTGGGAAGAAACAGCCCGACGCGGTTTCCCTTGCCGATCCCGCGTAGCTGCAGCCCGCGCGCAACGCGCGCCACCCCTTCGGCAACCTCGTCATAGCTGAACTGGCGGCCAAGGAAGTCGAGCATCGGGGCAGGGCCACGCCGCGCGACGCTGTCGGCGAGCATGGCAGGCAGCGTCATCGGCGCAAAGACCTGGCTCCATTTCGCGGGGTGACGATATTGGGCGGACCAGTCGTGTTCGATCGTCGTGGCGGCCATTCGCCCTCTCCATAGCGTTACTGACATTTATATAAGCAGCATTGAAACGCCACCGCAATCTTGCGGCGCCATCGAGCGACGGCTACGCCCTTGTCTCGACGGCCAACCGGGGGTGAATATCATGCGAAGAGAGTCCCTTGCACGTGCGATCGGATTGTTCGCCGTTGTCGTGTGGGTTTCTCCGGCGTTGGCAAAGGACAGAAAAGCGCCCCCGCCGCCCGCGCAGGTGCAGCAGATTTTCGATTGCCGGGCCATTTCGGACGATGCGGGTCGCCTGGCGTGCTTCGACGCGCAGGTCGAATCTTTCGAGGATGCGGTCGAGAAGCAGGACGTCCGGATTTTCGACCGCGCGGCTGCGGACAAGGCGCGGCGCAGCCTGTTCGGCTTCACGCTGCGCGATTTGCCCTTCTTTGGCGACGACGACGACGGGAAGGAAGGCGTTCAACGGATCGAATCGACGATCAAATGGGCGCGCCGTGAAGGCTATAATCAGGTGCGCTTCGAGATCGAAGAGGGGGCGGTGTGGGTGCAGGCCGACCAGACCGACTTGCCGCGCGACCCCCGGCCGGGAGACAAAATCGTGATCTATCCCGGCGCGATCAGCAGCTATTGGGCCGAAATCGGATCGTTGAAACGCATCCGCGTTCGCCGCGAGCGTTGAGCCCGTCGGGGAAGCGCGCCATGGATTTCACCGCCTGATGTCGCAACCGAGGGTCGCGCCGGTGGGCGTGTCGACGCCGCCTTTTGTTTTGCTCGACGACGCCCGCGCCGAGGGCGCGGTCGCGGCGCGGCTTTTCGCCGAGCCGGTCGATGTCGTCGCCGCCCATGATGCGCGGGAGATTCCGGCGCTGCTCGACACGCTCGAAGCAGCGCGGCTGCGCGGGCTCTATTGCGCCGGCTATCTTTCCTATGATGCGGGGCAGGGGCTGGCGCCCGCATGGCGCGGCGCCATCGAGGCGCGCGAAGACGCGGGGGCGCCGCTCGCCTGGTTCGGGCTGTTCGCGTCCGTCGAGCGGATCGACGCCGACGCGGTCGAAAATCTGCTTCCCGATCCGGCAGGCGCATGGGTCGGCCCGGTCGTGCCGCGCGTTTCGCGCGGGGATTTCGAAGCATCGATTGCGCGGGTGCTCGACTATATCGAAGCCGGCGACATCTATCAGGCCAATCTGACCTTTCGCGCCGACGTTCTTTTTCAGGGCAATCCGCTGGGCGTTTACGCCCGGCTTCGCCGCACGGCACGCGCGGGCTATGGCGGCTTTATCTGGACCGGCGATCGGGCGATCGCCTCGCTGTCTCCCGAACTCTTTTTCTCGCTGCGCGGGAAGGACGTGATGGCGCGGCCGATGAAGGGCACGGCCGGACGCCGGGATGACCGCGAAGCCGACCGGCGCGCCGCCGCCGAACTGGCGCGCGACCCCAAGCAGCGCGCCGAAAACCTGATGATCGTCGACCTCATCCGTAATGACCTGTCGCGCGTCGCGGCCGCCGGATCGGTCAAGGTGCCCGATCTGTTTCGCGTCGAAAGCTTTCCGACGATCCACCAGCTTGTTTCGGACGTGACGGCCGAATTGCCCGAGGGCGCCGGCGCCCTCGACGTGCTGCGCGCCGCCTTTCCCTGCGGCTCGATCACCGGCGCGCCCAAGGTCCGCGCGATGGAAATCATCGACAGCCTCGAAAGCGATGCGCGCGGTATCTATACCGGCTCGATCGGGTTCATCGAGCCGAACGGCGACGCGGCGTTCAACGTCGCGATCCGCACGCTCGTCTTTTGCAGCCAGCATGGTGCGGACCGGGGGTTGCAGGACGGGCCAATGTGCGCCACGCTGGGATTGGGTTCGGGAATTGTCGCCGACAGCCGCGCTGCCGAGGAGTGGCGCGAATGTCTGGCCAAGGGGGAATTTGTGGGCGCAGCGGGGGAAAGCTTCGACCTCATAGAAACGATGCAATTTGATCCGGTCGACGGAATCCAGCGGCTCGACGGGCATATCGCCCGGATGAAGGCGAGCGCCGATGCTTTCGGTTTCCGGTTCGATCGTCATGGTGCGCGCAACAGCCTGCAGTCGGCGACGTTCCGGATGCGAAACGCCGCGCGCGTGCGGATGCGGCTTGCGCCGTCGGGCGCGCTTGCGGTCGAAGTTTCGCCGCTGCCGCGCCTTGCCGAACTGCCGGTGCCCGTTGCGGTGCGGCCGGCCCCGATGCCTGCAGGCGACTTCCGTCTCGGCCACAAGACCAGCCTGCGCGCGCCATATGAGGCGGCGCGACGCGAAAGCGGTGCTATCGAGGTGCTGTTCGTCGACGAACCCGGTTTCGTGACCGAAGGCAGCTGGAGCAATATCTTCGTCGAGCGCGACGGGCTGTTGCTGACGCCGCCTGCGTCGCTCGGCTTGCTCCCCGGCGTGTTGCGCGCCGAGCTCATTGAAAAGGGGCGCGCGGTCGAATCGCACCTGCGGCTCGCCGACCTTGGCAACGGATTTTTCATCGGCAATTCGCTGCGCGGCCTGATCCCGGCGCGGCTCGCCGGCACCGCCGCGGGCCAATCGCTGCCGCATAGGTAAATTTGGCCGTTCGCCTTGCGATTTGCGGGCAGAGGCTTTAGGCGCGGCCCCGCGCGATTCCCGTGTCGCGCTTTCCCGCCTCGCGACCAGCAAGGAAGACCCGTCGATGCCGCTCAAGCCGCATATCTCCGCCGCCCTCAACCGCATCCAGCCCTCGGCAACGCTCGCGATGACCGCGCGCGTCGCGAAGCTGAAAGGCGAAGGGGTCGACGTGATTGGCCTGTCGGCGGGCGAGCCCGATTTCGACACGCCCGATTTCGTCAAGGAAGCGGCGATCGAGGCGATCCGCGCGGGGCAGACCAAATATACGCTCGTCGATGGCACCGTCGCGCTCAAGGAGGCGATCCGCGGCAAGTTCCGCCGCGACAACGGGCTCGAGTTCGGCCTCGACCAGATCACGGTCAATGTCGGGGGCAAGCACACGCTGTTCAATGCGCTCGTCGCGACGGTGGACAAGGGCGACGAGGTCATCATCCCGGCACCCTATTGGGTGAGCTATCCCGACATCGTCGCCTTTGCCGGCGGCACCCCGGTCATCGTCGCGGCCGGCGCGGCGCAGGGATATAAGCTCACGCCCGAACAGCTTGACGCGGCGATCACGCCCAAGACGCGCTGGATCATCTTCAACTCGCCGTCGAACCCCTCGGGCGCGGCCTATTCACCCGAAGAGCTCGACGCGCTTGGCGAGGTCGTGCGCCGTCACGAGCATGTGATGGTGATGTGCGACGATATGTACGAGCATGTCTGGTACGCCGACTTCGCCTTTTCGACGCTCGCACAGCGTTGCCCCGACCTTGTCGACCGCATCCTGACGGTGAACGGCTGTTCGAAAGCCTATGCGATGACCGGCTGGCGCATCGGTTATGCGGGCGGCCCCGCCTGGCTGATCAAGGCGATGGGCAAGCTCCAGTCGCAGTCGACGTCGAACCCCTGCTCGGTCGCGCAGGCCGCCGCCGCCGCGGCGCTCGGCGGTCCGCAGCAGTTCCTCGACGACCGCAACGCAGCCTTCCGCAAGCGCCGCGACATGGTCGTCGCCATGCTCAACGACGCGCCGGGGCTCGATTGCCCGGTGCCCGACGGCGCCTGTTACGTCTATCCCGACGCGAGCGGCTGCATCGGCAAGAAGACCCCGGCGGGGCATGTGATCGACAGCGACGAGGCGTTGATCGACTATTTCCTCGACGCGGCGCGCGTCGCGGCGGTCCACGGCGGGGCCTTTGGCCTGTCGCCGGCCTTCCGCGTCTCCTATGCGACGTCGGAGGCGGCGCTCAAGGAGGCGTGCGTGCGCATCCAGCAGGCGTGCGCGGCACTCAGCTGAGTTCGGCTTTGCGACGGGCAAATAATTCTGTACCGGTTGGTCTTGAACTGTCGGGCGCACGCGCCTATCTGCGCCACCTGAACGGCGGTTAAGCGGCCGGTTCACCACATGGTAAGTCCTGTCGGTTAAGGGTGACGCCGATCACTGCACGGCGGCACGGGGCGCGCCACGATGTCGGTGTAACCAAAGCGGCAACGTCCGCGAACAAGATGACATGATACGAGGCACCGATGATTACTCTCCTTCGCTCCGACTGGTTCCAGACGATGCTCGCGGGATTCGCGATCGGCACGCTGTACATGGTGTTCCAGCAGCCGGCGTTCGCGCTGCCGTTCTGATGCCGCTGCGGCGGTCCTTGTCGGCGCTGATGGCGGGGCTGCTCCTCGCCCAATGCGCGCCCGCACAGGCCGAAAGCATCGTCAGGCTTCCCGCCGCCAAAATCGACCCCGCCGTCAATGCAAAGCGCGCCACCGCGATTCTCGCCGGAGGTTGCTTCTGGGGCGTCGAGGGCGTCTTCAGCCATGTCAAAGGCGTCATCTCGGTCGAATCGGGCTATCATGGCGGCAGCGCCGCGACCGCCAAATATGAACTGACGCACGACGGCACCTCGGGCCATGCAGAGGCGGTGCGGATCGTCTATGACCCCTCGCAGGTCAGCTATGGCACGCTCTTGCGCGTGCTCTTTTCGGTGATCGCCGATCCGACGCTCAAGAACCGCCAGGGCCCCGATGTCGGCCCGCAATATCGTGCGGCGATCGTGCCGGTCGACGCGACGCAGCGTCGGGTTGCGACCGCCTATCTCGCGCAGATCCGGTCGGGGCGCTTTTTCGACAAGCCGGTGGTCGTACCCATCGAAAGCTACAAGCGCTTCTATCGGGCGGAGGCCTATCACCAGGATTTCATGCGCCGCAATCCGCGCCACGGCTATATCGTCCGCTGGGATGCGCCCAAGCTCGCGGCACTCAGGAAACTATACCCCCAACTAACAAACCCAACCCCCGCACCCTGAGTTTGGGGGCGGCGCCGCCGCTTATCGCGCGACAGGAATCATTCATCGCAATTCGCTGGCGAGGCAGCCATGCTTGCGAGACGAGTGGCCCGGATGCAAGGGCCGGAGGTATGGTCGCAGTCGCGGGGATTGAATGAGATTTGAAGTATCGGGCAAGCCGCTGCTAGCCGCTACAATGAGTGCCGCAGTGCTCGCTGGCTGCGTGAGCAGCGCAGCGATCGTTCCGCCTCCGCGCCAGCAATCGACGACAACCACTGCGCCCGCCGGGTCGGCCACCGTCCCGATCGCCCCTCCCGTTCGAGCGGCTGCGCCGGTCGCCAAGGGTCCGATCGATCCGGGGTTTCGCCGCGCGCCGGCGGGATTGGAAGAGCGTCTGTTCAGCCTCTGGCGTGGCTTTCCGGGCAAGACCGGCATCGCGGTTCAGCGTATCGACGGCGAATGGGCGCTTGCCCAGCGCGGCGACGAGCTGTTCCCGCAGCAAAGCGTGTCGAAGCTTTGGGTGGCAATGACCGCGCTCGACGCCGTGGACCAGGGACGCGTCCGGCTCGATCAGTCGGTGCGGATCGGGCCCGAAGACCTGACGCTTTTCTATCAGCCGCTCGCCAGTACCGTACGCGCGCAGGGATCGGTGACGATGACCGTGCGCGAGCTGATCGAAACCGCCATCACGCGCAGCGACAATACCGCGAACGACAGCCTGCTGCGTACCGTCGGCGGTCCGGAGGCGGTGCGGCGCTTTATCGCGAAAAAGGATCTGGGGGCGATTCGCTTCGGTCCGGGCGAGCGCCTTCTGCAGTCGGGTACGGCAGGGCTGAACTGGCAGCAGGCCTATTCGGTCGGGCGTGCGTTCGAACAGGCGCGCGCTACGCTGCCCGATGCTACGCGCAAGGCGGCGATGGACGCCTATCTGGCCGATCCGGTCGATGGTGCCAGCCCGGCGGCGATTGCGAGCGCGCTTACGCGCCTCGCGCGCGGCAATCTTCTGTCGCCCGAATCGACAGAATATCTGCTCGACGTCATGAGCCGCACGCGGAGCGGTCCGCAACGGCTCAAGGCCGGACTTCCGGCAGGCTGGAAGTTCGGCCACAAGACCGGAACGGGACAGAATTACAAGGGCATGACTGCCGGCTATAACGACATAGGGATCGCCACGGCGCCCGACGGGACACGCTATGCCATCGTCGTCATGCTCGGTACCACGACCTCGCCGATACCGGAGCGCATGGCGCTGATGCAGGCGGTGTCGGGCGCGGTGGCCGAATTCCACGGGCGATAACCACTATGAAGAGATTCATCTCGCCGCTGGCTGTGCTGGCACTGACACTTTCGGCCTGTGCAACACCCGAAACACGGCTCCGCACCGGCCTCAATAATGCCGGTCTTTCAAAGGCGATGTCAGCATGCATGGCCGAACGGATGGTCGACCGGCTCTCGTTGCTTCAGCTTCGGCGGCTGTCCGCGCTTGGCAGTCTCAAGGATCGCGAAATCACCGACCTGACGCTCGACCAGTTTCTCCGCAAGGTCCGCGCGCTCAAGGATCCGGAGATATTGGGGGTCACGACAAGCTCGGCAGCGGTGTGCGCTTTGCGCTGAGCAAGCTTTTCTGTCGGCATCCGGGGTAGCCTTGCCGCCAAACTTGTGCTTATGCGGCGGCGCAAATCTCCCGCTCCAGAGTCGAAAGGCCCGGCAGACCTCATGAACATTCACGAATATCAGGCGAAAGAACTTCTCGCGAAATTTGGCGTCGCGGTGCCCAAGGGCATTGCCGCGATGAGCGTCGAGGAAGCCGTTGCGGCGGCAAAGCAACTGCCCGGGCCGCTCTATGTCGTGAAATCGCAGATCCATGCCGGCGGCCGCGGCAAGGGCAAGTTCAAGGAACTCGGCCCCGATGCAAAGGGCGGCGTCCGTCTTGCCAAGAGCATCGAGGAAGTCGAGGCGCACGCCAAGGACATGCTCGGCAACACGCTCGTCACGATCCAGACGGGCGAGGCAGGCAAGCAGGTCAATCGCCTGTACGTCACCGACGGCGCCGACATCAAAAAGGAATATTATCTCGCGCTGCTCGTCGACCGCGCGACCAGCCGCATCGCGGTCGTCGCTTCGACCGAGGGCGGGATGGACATCGAAACTGTCGCGCACAACACGCCCGACAAGATCCACACGATCGTCATCGACCCCGCGACGGGGCTGATGCCGCACCACGGCCGCAGCGTCGCCGCAGCGCTCGAACTGACGGGCGACCTTGCAAAGCAGGCGGCCAAGACGCTCGCCGGTCTTTACAGAGCGTTCCTTGCAACCGATGCCGAACAGATCGAAATCAATCCGCTCGCGGTGTGCGAAGGCGCGAATGGCGACGAACTGCTCGTGCTCGACGCCAAGCTCGGCTTCGACGGCAACGCAATGTTCCGCCACCCCGACATCGCCGAACTGCGCGACCTGACCGAGGAAGACCCGGCCGAGGTCGAAGCGTCGGAATATGACCTCGCCTATATCAAGCTCGACGGCAATATCGGCTGCATGGTCAACGGCGCGGGCCTCGCGATGGCGACGATGGACATCATCAAGCTGAACGGCGCCTTCCCTGCGAACTTCCTCGACGTCGGCGGCGGCGCTTCGAAGGAAAAGGTGACCGCGGCGTTCAAGATCATCCTGAAAGACCCGGCGGTCGAAGGCATCCTCGTCAATATCTTCGGCGGCATCATGAAGTGCGACATCATCGCCGAGGGCATCGTCGCCGCGGCGAAGGAAGTGAACCTTTCGGTGCCGCTCGTCGTTCGCCTCGAAGGCACGAATGTTCAGCAGGGCAAGGACATCCTTGCGAACTCGGGCCTGCCGATCGTCGCGGCGAACGACCTGGGCGACGCCGCCAAGAAGATCGTCGCCGAGGTCGCCAAGGCGGCGTGAAAAAACTCCTCTCCCGCAGGCGGGAGAGGATAGGAAGACTTGGCAGCTTGCTGCCTAGTCGACTTGGTGTGGGCCTGCCCCGTCGCATTTGCCCACTCCGCTGCGACTAGCGGGACACGCCCGCAAGTCTCGCTGCCTCTCCCGCCTGCGGGAGAGGAGGGGCTGCAGGTTGACGTTTACGTAAGCGCCAATTATGACGCGGTGCAACATTGTTGAGAGGAGCTGACAAAGCCATGAAAATCCTCGTCCCCGTGAAGCGGGTGCTCGATTACAACGTCAAGCCGCGGGTCAAAGCCGACGGCACCGGCGTCGACCTTGCCAACGTCAAGATGTCGATGAACCCGTTCGACGAAATCGCGGTCGAAGAAGCGATCCGCCTCAAGGAAAAGGGTGCCGCGAGCGAAATCGTCGCCGTCAGCATCGGCCCGGCGAAGGCGCAGGAAACGCTGCGCACCGCGCTCGCGATGGGCGCCGACCGCGCCATCCTCGTCCAGACCGACGACGCCGTCGAACCGCTGGCCGTTGCCAAGATATTGAAGGCGATTGCTGACGCGGAGGCACCCGGCCTCGTCATCCTCGGCAAGCAGGCAATCGACGACGACAATAACCAGACCGGCCAGATGCTCGCCGCATTGACCGGCTGGGCGCAGGGCACTTTCGCGAGCAAGGTAGAGGTCGAGGGCGACAGCGTGAGCGTCACCCGCGAGGTCGACGGCGGGCTCGAAACGGTCAAGCTCAAGACCCCCGCGGTCGTTACCACCGACCTGCGCCTCAACGAGCCGCGCTATGCGTCGCTTCCCAACATCATGAAGGCGAAGTCGAAGCCGCTCGAAACCAAGTCGCCCGCCGACTATGGCGTCGACACGGCCCCGCGCGTCAAGGTGCTCAAGGTGGCCGAACCGCCGGTGCGCCAAGCGGGCATCAAGGTCGCCGACGTCGATGAGCTGGTCGCCAAGCTGAAGGCGATGGGCGTCCACAGCTGAATCTATCCCCCGCTCGTGTCGAGCGAAGTCGAGACACCCATCGGGACAGCGCAAGGTCGAGGGGCATCTCGACTTCGCTCGATGCGAACGGGACGGGAAGAAGGAACGTAAGAGATGAAAACTCTGGTTTGGGTCGAACATGACGGCAGCGCCGTCAAGGATGCCACGCTCGCTGCGGTGACCGCCGCCTCGAAACTCGGCGAAGTCCATCTGCTCGTCGCGGGCGAGGGCGTCGATGGCGTCGCGCAAGCCGCCGCGCAAATTTCTGGCGTGGGCAAGGTCCATGTCGCCGACAGCGCTGCCTTCGGCCACGCGCTCCCCGAAAATATCGCGCCGATGATCGCCGAACTGATGGCGAGCCACGACGCCTTCGTCGCGCCTGCGACGACGACGGGCAAGAATATCGCGCCGCGCGTCGCCGCGCTGCTCGACGTGATGCAGGTGTCGGACATTCTTTCGGTCGAAGGGCCGAAGACCTTCACGCGCCCCATCTATGCGGGCAATGCGATCGCCACCGTCGAAAGCTCGGATGCCAAGCTTGTCGTCACCGTCCGCGGCACCGCGTTCGAAAAGGCGGCGACCTCGGGCGGCTCTGGCGCGGTCGAGGCCGTGTCGGCGGGCGGCGATACGGGCATCTCGAGCTTTGTCGGCGCCGAAATCGCCAAGTCGGAACGCCCCGAACTCACCTCCGCGAAGGTCATCGTCTCGGGTGGCCGTGCGCTCGGGTCGAGCGAAAAATATGAAGAGGTCATCGTTCCGCTCGCAGACAAGCTCGGCGCCGCGCTCGGCGCCAGCCGCGCCGCAGTCGATGCGGGCTATGTCCCCAACGACTATCAGGTCGGCCAGACCGGCAAGATCGTCGCGCCCGAAGTCTATTTTGCGATTGGCATTTCGGGCGCCATCCAGCATCTAGCGGGAATGAAGGATTCGAAAACCATCGTCGCGATCAACAAGGACGAGGATGCGCCGATCTTTCAGGTCGCCGACCTCGGCCTTGTCGCCGATCTGTTCAACGCCGTTCCCGAATTGACGGGCAAGATCTAGGTCGGAGGCGCGATGGGGGGGCATCATCCTGGGGTACCCGGACTGGGCGATGCCCCATTCAGCGCAGGGGGACGCCATTCGGCGCGGCCGAAGTCTGCCGCTGAGGAAGATGCCAACCTCGGGAAGGAAGAAAGCCACGGGCGGTCGGTAATGCTCGCGCGCATCGCGCGCGACGCCCGGCTCAATCAGAAATTCCTTCTGCTGATCACGCTGTCGTCGGCGATCGCGACGCTGGGACTCCTGCAAAGCTCGGCGCCGGTCGTGATCGGCGCGATGCTCGTGTCGCCCCTGCTCGGCCCGATCATGGGCGTCGGCTTTGGCCTCGCGACACTCGAGCGCCATCTGATCCAGCGTTCGCTGATCACCATGGCTGCGGGGATGGGCGTTGCGGTGCTGATCGCGATGGTCATCATCTGGCTGTCGCCGATCAAGGACGTCACGCCCGAACTGCGCGCGCGGACCGAACCGACCTTGCTCGATCTTGGCGTCGCCGTCGTCGGCGGGGTCGCGGGCGTCTACGCCATCCTGCGCAAGCTGTCGGGGGTCATGGTCGGCGTCGCGATCGCCACCGCGCTTGTCCCGCCGCTGTCGACGATCGGTTTCGGGCTTGTCACCGGGCGCTTTGACTATGCGCTTGGCGCCGCGTTGCTGTTCCTCACCAACACGCTCGCGATCGCGCTCGTCGCGACGATTGTCGCCCGGCTGAACCGTTTCGGACCGTCTCTGACTGCCCAGAATACGGCGATGCAGGTGGTCGGAATCGTCGTCACACTAGGCATATTGTCCATCCCGCTAGCGCTGTCGCTCAACAATATCGTCCGCGAAATCGGCGCGCGCAACGCCGTCCAATCCGAACTCAGCGATCTTCTCAAACGTGGCGACCGCGTTGACAGCCTCAATGTTCGGATGGAGGGCGACGAAGTGGCAGTCGATGGCGTCGTGCTCGTCGACCAATATGCGTCGCAGCTCAACGGCGACCTCGCGCGGGCCGTTCGCGATCGACTGAACCGGGATGTCCGTGTCAGCATTGTCCAAATTCGCCAGCAGACCAACGCCGCAGTCGAGTTCGAAGAACGGCTCAATCAGCGAATCGCGGCGCTTGAGCAGCGCGAGAGCGAAAGTCGCGGTGTTCTTGCCGGACTGACCGTGGGGAACCTTGTGCCGCGCGACCGGGTGCTGATCGATCTGCAGGCGCGCCGCGCAATCGTTCAGCGCGACCGCGAGGCCGAGGGCGAGCAGGTCGCGGCGGCGGTCGACCGCGTCATGGCATCGGTGCAGGATGATTTCCCGCAATGGCTGATCCAGAACGGGGCGCTGACCGAAGCCGAGGAGCCGCCACCGATCGAAGAGACCGCTCCGACCGGCGAGTGATCGCGGACACGCGGAGGCTCCTGTCATCCAATTGTCACCGACCGGCGCTTGAGCGGCCTTGTACCTGCCCGCATTCGGGCGCCGACGAGGACTCCGCATGCCCCAGGCTGACAAGCGCGCGCTGATCGCCGAAGGGCTGACCGTCGGCGAGGACGACGATGCATTGCACCGGCGGCTCGTCGCGGCGGGGATTTCGGCCGCGTCGGCGCGCTATGAAATCGACCGGCTGGCAAAGGACCCGCTTGCCGCGGCGCTCCGCCGTCAGGCCGCGCGCATGGCGAAGCAGCGCTGGCTGTTCGCCAACCAGCAACGCCTCGCGTTCGAGGCTGAGGGCGGCTTCGCGCTCGATACGCTCGGCAATGCCGACCCCGACCATTTCTATCGTCACTATTATGACACCAACCGTCCTGCGAAATTGCTCGGGCTGGTCGATCATTGGCCCGCGCTTTCGAACTGGTCGCTCGATCATTTCGCGGCGGTCGCAGGCGACGCGGTCGTCGAGGCGCAGGTCGCGCGCGAGCGCAGTCCCGATTATGAGATCGCCAAGGACGACCACCGCCGCCCGGTCCGCTTTGCCGAACTCATCGAATGGCTGCGCGCCGATACGCCGAGCAACGACGTCTATCTGACCGCCTATAACAGCAGTACCAATGCCGCCGCGCTCGCACCGCTTTGGGATGACATGAAACCCATCACCATTCTCGATCAGCGCTCCGAACGCGATGGTTTCTTCTGGCTGGGGCCGAAGGGGACGCTGACGCCCTGGCATCATGATCTCACCAATAATCTTCTGGTCCAGATAGTCGGGCGCAAGCGTGTTCGCATGGCGCCGCCCTGGGCGGCGGATCGGATGAAGAACCGCATCCACTGTTTTTCGGACTGGAACAATACGCCCCTGCCAGCGGGGCAGGGCGACGCCGAAACGCCGCCGGTGATCGAAACGGTGATCGGCCCCGGCGAGGTAGTATTCCTCCCGGTTGGCTGGTGGCATCAGGTCGAGGCGCTCGACCTGTCGGCAAGCATGAGTTTCACGAGCTTCCGCCGCCCCAACGCGCATGTCGAGGATTATGCGTCCTATGGAGATATTGAATAATGGTCCCCATTGCCAATGCGAACGCCGAAGGATAGTCAGTAAGGCCATGAAAACAGGCGCAAAGGCCATTCTCGGCATATTGGTCCTGCTGCCCTCCGTCCCGGCAGCGGCGAAAGATCGGCCCCTCGTGCTTGAACCCTCGTCGAAATGGAACGTCCATTACGCCGATGATTTTTGCCGCTTAGCCCGGACTTTCGGTACGGGCGACGAGGCGATCACCATTTTTCTCGACCGGTTTTCGCCAAGTTCGACGTTTCGGCTCAACCTGATCGGGCAGCCGATGAAGCGATGGGTCAGCGACGGAAAGGCTCAGATCCGTTTTGGCCGCGAGTTGCCCGACCAGTCGCTCTACTTTTATGTGGGGAGTTTTGAGAACAAGGTTCCCACATGGACCTTCGCGGCTGCGGTCGGGCTGCGACCCTGGGTGCCGGAAGAGGAATATGACGAAGTGGCGCAGCGCACGCAGCGTGCCCGCGACGAGGCGAACGTCAGCGAAATCGCTATCGGGTCGCCGCTACGAACGCCGGTGATCCTGCAAACCGGCCCGATGAAAAACGCCTTCGCCGCGCTTCATGCCTGCACCGAACAGCTGGTTTCCACCTGGGGTGTCAACATCGAAAGCCATCGCACCGCGCAGCGCCTTCCGGCACCCGTGGGCACTCCCGAGAAATGGATAACATCGTTCGACTATCCGCCGGACATGCTTCGCAAGCGCCAGCCGGGGCTGGTCGAATTTCGCCTGATGATCGATGCCGAGGGCAAGGCGACCGCATGCCATATCCAGCAATCGACCAATCCCGAGGGATTCAACGACATTGTGTGCGAGGCACTGATGCGCCGCGCCAAGTTCGAACCCGCGCTCGACAAGGACGGTCGCCCGATGGCTTCCTATTATCGAAGCCGCGTTCGTTTCCACATGTAACGGAGTCCGACCCTAACCCGGCTTCCTGAACCGCAGCGCGAACTGGTCGGTCTTGCCGCGGATCGCCGCGTCGAAAACATTGGCGGAGCGCGGATCGTCGGGGCGGGCGTATAGGTCGCTTTCTGCCTCGAGGATAAAGCCCGCCTGCGTCAGCGCCGCGATCACCGCGGCCCTGTCGATACGGTGCAGGCTATCCGCCAGCGTCGTACCGCTGCCGTCGGCGGCGCTGTGATCGACGACCACCAGCGTCCCGCCGGGTTTCAGCGCCGCGAACAGCGCCGCACTCGCTCTGTCGCCCGTCCCTGCCGGGAAAGGCTTCAGATACAGGTCATGGAAATTCTGCACGGTAATGATCGTGTCGAGCGGTTCGGGAAAGGGCGGCGCCGCGAAAGCGCCGTTTACGGCGTCGACATTGGGATAAGCATCGACGACCCTTTTCTGGTCCTCGCCATATTGCGCGCGGAATGCGATGAATTCCTGCGGCTGAAAGGCATAGACGCGGCCCTCGGCTCCGACGACGCCCGACAGGATGCGCGTCAGATAGCCGCCGCCCATCACATAATCGCCGACGCGCTCGCCACGCGCAATTTGCGCGAAATCCATCAGCCGCGCGGGCATCCGCGCCGCGTCGCGCTCGCGGTCGGCGTCGGGGCGCGTGGGATCGGCCAGGATCGCCGCAAAGTTGATTGCCATCGGCGGCGGCATGGCGGATGCGGCGCTGGCTGCGCCATCGGCGGGGGCGGTTGCGGTGCAGGCGGTGAGCAGCGACAGCGCGCTCGCGACAGCAAGTATCGGACGGATCATCGTTTCGACTCCCTCTATCCCGGTGCCGTCATAGCATCGCACGGCCCCACCCTTTCCTGCAAAATTGCCTGGTGCCATGACGGCTGCCCGTCGACGGATAGGCCGGGTTCAAAGCGAGAGGGAGACAGTTTCGATTGCCCTGCCCGTATCCCTTGTCGCTTCAGGGCGCCGCCAAGGGCCTTGGCATATCGCGAATCCATGATAGGTTTCGTCGTGAAACGAAAAATTGCGCGAAGATAATCGGGCGAAGATAATCGGGAGAGCGAAGATGCACGATCTGGTCATACGCGGCGGAACCATCGTCGACGGGACGGGCAGCGCGCCCTTTACAGGCGATGTCGCGATCGACGGCGACCGGATCGTCGCGGTGGGCGACAACCTCGGCCCCGCACGCGAGGAAATCGACGCAGCGGGCAAGATCGTCACCCCCGGTTTTGTCGACGTCCACACCCATTATGACGGGCAGGCGACGTGGGACGCCGAAATGGCGCCGTCGAGCTGGCACGGCGTCACCACCGTCATCATGGGCAATTGCGGCGTCGGCTTCGCTCCCGCCAAACCCGACCGCCACGACTGGCTGATCTCGCTGATGGAGGGGGTCGAGGATATTCCCGGTACCGCTCTCGCCGAAGGGATGAGCTGGGATTGGGAAACCTTCCCCGAGTATATGGACGCGCTCGAAAAACTGCCGCGCGCCGTCGACGTGGCCTGCCATGTCCCGCACGGCGCGGTGCGCGCCTATGTACTCGGCGACCGCGAAAAGCCCGGCGCGATTCCGACCGACGAGGACGTCGCCGAAATGTCGCGCATCGTCGAGGAAGGCGTGCGTGCGGGCGCGCTCGGCTTTTCGACGAGCCGCACCGTGCTGCACAAATCGGTCGACGGCGAACTGGTGCCCGGCACCACCGCGACCGCTGAAGAGCTGATCGCGATCGGCCGCGCGATGGGCCGCGTCGGCTATGGCGTGTTCGAAATGGCGAGCGATTTGAAGCGCGAATGGAACGAGTTTCAGTGGATGGGCGATTTGAGCCGCGAAACCGGGCTGCCGGTGACCTTCGCCGCGTTGCAATCTATCGCCAAGGAGTTGCCGCTCGAGGAACAGATCGACGAAATGCGGCGCCAAAATGCCGCCGGCGCGAACATCGTCGCGCAGATCGCGCTGCGCGGCAATGGGGTCATCATGGCGTGGCAGGGGACGGTACACCCGTTCCGCTTCAAGCCCGCGTGGAACGAGATCACCGACCTGCCGTGGTCCGAACAGCTCGCCAAGCTCAAGGACCCGGCGTTCAAGGCGCGGATGATCGCCGAAGAAAACGTCTTCCCCGAAAGCGACATCATCGACTTCCTGAAGATGGTCGCGCTCGGCTGGCCGCTGCAGTTCGAGATGGATCCCGATTTCAACTATGAGCCCAAGATGGACGAGAGCATCATGGCGCGCGCCGCCGCCGCCGGGGTCGGCCCGTCCGAATATGCCTATGACCTGCTGATGAAGGACGAAGGACGCGGTTTCATCTATTTCCCGATCCTCAACTATCGCGACGGCAATCTCGATTTTCTCGAGGGTTTGCAGGCGGCGGACGATACGGTGAACAGCCTGTCCGACGGCGGCGCGCATTGCGGCACGATCTGCGACGCGGCGTCGCCGACCTTCATGCTCCAGCACTGGGTGCGCGACCGCGCGCGCGGGCGCATCGCGCTCGAACATGCGGTGAAGCGCCAGTGCCGCGACACCGCATTGCTCTATGGCCTCGACGACCGCGGGCTGATCGCGCCGGGCTATCTCGCCGACCTTAACGTCATCGATTTGGGAGCGCTGAAGCTCGGCAAGCCGTGGCTCGCCTTTGACCTTCCCGCGGGCGGCAAGCGCCTCCTCCAAAAGGCCGACGGCTATGTCGCGACAGTCAAGTCGGGGCAGGTCACCTTCCGCGACGGCGAAATGCAGGGCCCGACCCCCGGCGGTGTCATCCGCGGCCCGCAGCGCGTCGAACTGGCGATGGCGGCGGAGTGATCGCCGCCGCTTCGTGATTTTCCATCGTCACCCCGGCCTGCGCCGGGATGACAGTCAAGCCTGGCGCAGCGCTTCGACCAACCGTTCCACATCCCGCAAACCGTTATAGGCATGGAAGGACAACCGCACGACGGTTCCGCGAAAGTCGGCCCGGATGCTGTGTCCATCAAGCGCCGCAGCGACGCGCGGCTGGTCGGCGCCGGTGTCGATGCACAGCGTCCCGCCGATGTCGCCCGTCGGCCAGCGCCACTGTGGCGTTTTCGGCTCCACCGCGTCGCGGATCATCGCCTGCAAGGCCAGATTATGGCCGCGGACCGCATCGACCCCGATCGCCGCAATCTCGGCGATGCCCGCGGTCGACAATATGAACGGCGCAACGTCGGGCGTTCCGCCCCACCAGCGCCGTGCGTCGGGGGCATAGCGGAAATCGGTGATGTCCATCTCGAACGGGTCGGCGTGGCTCCACCAGCCGCGCTCGGTCGGATCGAGCGCCGTGCGGTCGTGCGGTGCGACCCACAGCCACGCTGCGCCCGGACCGCCGCACAGCCATTTGACGCTCGTCCCGAGCGCCGCATCGACGCCCCACGCAGCGGGGGTGACGGGCACGACCCCGACCGACTGCGCGCAATCGGCGATGCAGCGCCCGCCCGCCGCGCGCACCGCCGCGGCGATACCGGCAATATCGGCGCGCGCGCCGCTGTTCGAGCTGACGTGCATCGGGATCGCGAGCGCGACATCCGCGTCCATTGCCGCGGTCCAGCTGGCGGGATCGCGCACATCGGCACCGGCGGGCAGCATGCGTGTCTGCCAGCCTTCGGCGGCGAGCCCGCCCGCTACATAGCCGATCGTCGGAAAGGCGCCCGGCGCGAACAGGATCGTCCGCCGCGTCGTTGCTTGCCCTAGCGCCGACAGATAGCGCGACAGCCCGGCGCTGACATTGGTCGCAGGGCAGAGGTCGCGCGGCTCGACGCCAACCAACGCTCCCAGCGCCGCCCGCCACGCATCGACAGCATCCAGCCAGTGCGGCCAGGCTTCGCCCGTCCCGGCCCAGGGCGCCAGATAGCGCTCGCGCAGCAGCGCCTCCGCCCGGCGCGGCTGGCAGCCGACGCTGTGACTTTTCAGATAGGTGACGCCGTCCGGCAGGTGAAAGCGCTCCGCGACGCTTTCAGGGAGCAGCGTCCCGGTCACAGCCCGCTGCCGTGGCCCGGCGCGCCGCCGCTGATGCTGTCGCGCTTCACACCATATTCGGCGCCCCAGCGGTCGGTCATGTCGGCGCGAATGTCCCACAGCTCGGGAAAGAAGCGATGCCGCGCCCCCGCATTGAGCAGTTCGACCGGGCGGCCTTTGAGCGACTTCGACCCCATGCCGATCGACCGGTGGATCAGGTAGATGTGGAGCGCGCGGAAAATCTGGAACAGCTCGTCGAACTCGATCAGCGCCTCGGCGACCATATAGGCCTCGTCATGCTTGTAGCCCGTGTCATAGACATCGGCGACGCTGCGCCCTTCGGCTTCCAGGTAGACGGCCTTGTAACGCGCCCACAGCGGCTGCGGCAGCGTGAGCAGCAGCTGGAAACCGGGGCTCTCCTGTCCCGATCCGTTGCCGAGCTGGAGCCGGATCGACTGATAATCGAACGGGCTCATCGTCTCCAGCAGCGAAAGCTGGTCGGTCATCAACCGCATGAGGCGGTGGACGCGGTCGAACAGGGTGAGGACGCGCATCGTCTCGCGCGTTTCCATATGACCGTCGATCTCGCCGAGCGTGAAGGCGATGAGCTTCATCCACAGCTCTTCGACCTGGTGGACGATCTGGAACTGGAGCTCGTCGGGGGTGCAAAGTTCGGCGAGCGGTTTCTGGCAGTCGAGCAGGCGGTCGACCGCCAGATAGACGCCATAATCCTTCATGTCGGGTGTTTCGATGCGGCGGTGGAGGTCGGATTTCTGAAGCATGGGCAACGTCCCTTGCTGGTGTGGTGCAAACAGGCGAAAGGGCGCGCCGGGGCGCACCGGTTCGTCTATCCGCGCGGTGCCACACCGGCCGGCGGGCGCCGCGGCGAGCCCGCCTGGCCGCGCCACGGCGTCATGTCGCGCCGGTTGGGGGAGCCGCGGCCGATCATCAGGCGGTCTCTTTGCCCTCTTCGCCGGATGCGCGCGCCTCGGTGTTCGTAAGGACGTCGCCGTCGGCCGATATCTCTGCGTCGGCTTCGGCTTCGACCGCCGCATATTGCGGATGCGGCGGGGCAAGGCGCAGCACTGCAAAGCCCGCGAGCGCCGCGACGAGCGATCCCATCAAAATGCCGATCTTTGCTTCTTCGATCAGCAGCGCATTGCCGGGGAAGGCGAGGCCGCCGATGAACAGGCTCATCGTAAAGCCGATGCCGCAGAGCGTCGCGACGCCATAGATCTGCAACCAGGTCGCGCCGCGCAGCTTGCCCGCGATGCCGAGTTTGACGCTCAGCCAGACGCTTCCGAAGATACCGATCTGTTTGCCGAAGAACAGCCCCGCCGCGATGCCGAGCGGCAGCGGTGCGAAAATCTGTTCGGTGGTCAGTCCGCCAAGATCGACCCCGGCGTTGGCAAAGCCGAACAGCGGGACGATCGCAAAGGCGACCCACGGATGCAGCGCATGTTCGAGCCGGTGCAGCGGCGATGTCTCGCTGTCCGGGGCGCCTGGCGTCCGCTCGAACGGAATCGCCATGGCGGCGAGCACGCCCGCGATCGTCGCGTGGACGCCCGACAGCAGCGTCGCATACCAGAGGAGCGCGAACATCAGCATATAGACGATCAGGCTTTTGACCCCGCGCCGGTTCAGCACGAACATCACGGCAAGGATCGCAGCCGCGGCGCCGAGCGCGGCCAGATTGATCTCGGCGGTGTAAAAAAGCGCGATGATCGCGACCGCGCCCATGTCGTCGACGATTGCGACGGTGACGAGAAACAGTTTGAGCGAGGTCGGCGCCCGTTTGCCGAGCAACGCCAGCACCCCCATCGCAAAGGCGATGTCGGTCGCTGCCGGGATCGCCCAGCCTTGCGCGAGGCCCGGAGTGCCGCCGGCGAAGAGCATATAGAGCGCCGCAGGTACAGCCATCCCCGCGGCGGCTGCAATCATCGGCAGGCGCCGACGGTCCCAACTCGCGAGCCGCCCATCGACGAACTCGCGCTTGATTTCGAGACCGACGAGCAGGAAGAAAATCGCCATCAGGCCGTCGTTGATCCACAGATGGACGGTCATCGGACCGAGCTTGTCGGTCAGCACCGGCCCGGTCACGGCATGGATGGCATGCTCATATGTCTCGCCCAATGCCGAATTGGCGACGATCATCGCCAAAATGGCTGCGAAAATCAGCAGCATGCCACCGGCGCTTTCGCTTTCGAGAAAGTCGCGGAGAGCCGAACGAGGCGCAGAAATGCTGGTCATAAAGGGCCGATAACCTGATTTTTGACGATAGGGAGAAAAATCTCCTAGCCGCTGCTCCCGGATTCGTCACCCTTTACAAAAATTAAGTCCTGATTACGCAGGCTTGGTCGATGTTACATGCCATCAAGAAAAAGGGCGGGGCGCAAGGTGGACCTGTCGACCTCGGGGTTGGAACTTTGGGTTGGGATCGCCGGCGCCGAACTGATGTTCTTTGCGTCGGTCGGAATCCTGCTGTTCGGCCTCGACGATTTGCTCTTCGATCTGATCTGGCTGATGTCGCCTTCGAAGCGGAAGGCAGCCGATGATTTGGCCGGGGTATTGCCGGGAGTAATCGCCGTTTTCGTGCCGGCGTGGGACGAGGCATGTGCTTTGCCCGCAATGTTGCGGAGAACCCTCGCGGCATGGGATGGCGAGGACTTCCGAATCTATGTCGGCTGCTATCCGAACGATCCTTCGACCATCCTGGCGATATCGGACCTCGTGGCGCGCGATCGGCGATTGCGGCTCGTAATCGGCTCCGACGATGGACCGACGACCAAGGGAGCCAATCTCAATCATCTGTGGAATGCGCTCGGAGAGGATGAGCGCGCCGAAGGTATGCGCTTTTCCGCAATCGTTCTTCACGACGCCGAAGATCATGTGCATCCTGAGGAACTCGGCCTTTACCGCGCGCATCTTTCGCGCTGCTCCATGGTACAGATCCCGGTCGTGCCGTTCGTTTCGGCAGGGGCGCAATGGGTTGGCGGCCATTATGCCGACGAATTTGCCGAGGCTCATGCAAAAGAACTGACGGTACGCACGCGCCTCGGCGTGCCGATACCATCGGCCGGGGTGGGATGCGCGATGACGCGACGGGCGCTGTCACTGGTGGCGATCGATCGGGGCGGCGAGCCTTTTCGGACCGACAGCCTGACCGAGGATTACGAACTTGGCATGATCTTCGGCGCCTATGGTTTGCCGACCGCGTTCGTCGACAGCGTTGGAAGCGACGGAAGCCTGATTGCGTCACGCGGCAGTTTTCCGGGACGTATCGATACGGCAGTGCGCCAGAAAGCGCGCTGGATTGCCGGAATCGCATTCGACGGCTGGGACCATATCGGGTGGCCGGGGTCCCGGATTCCGAATGGCTCCCGCGGGGGCGGGTGGATTGCAAGGTGGATGCTTTGGCGCGATCGCCGGCCACCGCTTGCCGCGCTGGTCCTGCTCGCTGCCTATCTGGGGTCGGTCGTTACGCTCGCTGGACTGGCGGGACAGGCAATTTTTGGTTGGCGCGCGCCTGCCATCGGAGAATCGCTGCGTCTCCTCGTCTTCATGGGAGCTATCCTGTTGTTATGGCGCCTCGGCATGCGCATCCATTTTTCGGCGCGCTGGTATGGCTGGCGGCAAGGTGTGCTGGCCGTGCCGCGCGCCTTCGTGTCGAATGTGGTCGCGATCCTCGCGGCGCGTCGGGCGCTCGTCATCTACTGGCACATGCTGCGCTCGGGGCGCGTCGTTTGGGACAAAACCGACCACCGCGAGACGGAGTCGATGGTCGAAGCAATGTACGTGCAGCGACGCCGGCCGGGATGAGCGGCGCGGTGCGACATATTCCGATTTCGCCGCGCCGCCGCGAGGCGGGAGCGATGCGTTTCCTTTTCATCTTCATCGGCGGCTGGATATTGCTGCGGCTCCTGATCGCGGGGATGCCGGTTCCTCCCCCTGCCGTTGCGGAATCATCGACGAACCAATCGGGGCTGTTTGCGGGTGCGGTGCCGGTCGCGCCCCGACCGATCGTGCCCGAGCACCTCAGCGATGGCACGAAAATCGCACTTCCGCCTGAAGGGAGGGCGCGTCGCGATCGCATTCAAACGCGGCAGAATTTCCTCCGTACTGATCCGGGTTCGTACTCGCCATCAGCGTCCGACGTGAGCACCCCTGTCATCGCTCCCGCCCCACCGCTGCCGCCCCTGACCGAATTCGATCGCGGCGGTGGCGGCCTGGCGCCGCCGGTGGCCGAAGAACGGCGCAGGCGGTGGGCGGTCGACGGATGGGCGTTCCTGCGGCCCGATTCGGTCAACGCGAGCGATAATCTGGTAGCTGGCGGCCAACTGGGGGGCAGCCAGTTGGGTGTCCGGGCGAGCTATGCCTTGGAAAAGGAAGGACGCTTGCGCGCCTACACGCGCGCAACGATCGCAGTCGCGCGGCCGCGGCAGCGCGAACTGGCGGTCGGCGTTTCGCACGCGCCCGTCGCCGGCATCCCGGTCGCGGTGGCAGTCGAGCGCCGGATCGCGTTAGGGAGCGGAGGGCGCGATGCTTTTGCGGTCGTGGTGGCGGGCGGCGTGAACGACATGCGGCTTCCGGCGCGCCTTCGGCTGGAGAGTTATGGACAAGGCGGCATTGTCGGCGCGCGGCGGCGCGACGGTTTCGCCGACGGTGCCGTTGTTGTCGATCGCCCGGTCGCGTCGGTCCGCAAATCGAGTATCCGCGCCGGAGCGATCGTTGCCGGTGCCGTCCAGCCGGGGGTGAGCCGCTTCGATGTGGGGCCCCGCTTGACGATCGACCTGCCGACGGTCGGCCGGGGCAGCCGCGTCGCGCTCGATTGGCGCTTTCGCGTCGCGGGCGATGCGCGGCCGGGCAGCGGCGCCGCGTTGACGATCGCGTCGCACTTTTGATGCTGCCGGAAAAATTGACGTATCAGCCGATTCCACGGTGCGGGAAAATGCTCTAGGGTTTCAGGAATCGGCGACGCAGCGACGCCGTGGAATGATGTTCGGGGCCCATGGATCTCTACCTTCCTGTCGCCAATCTCTCGGTCAATGCGCTCGTCATCGTCCTTCTCGGCGGCGGGGTCGGGTTTCTGTCGGGGATGTTCGGCGTCGGCGGCGGATTTCTGACCACCCCCTTGCTGATCTTTTACGGCATCCCGCCGACGGTCGCGGCGGCGTCGGCGGCAACGCAGGTGACCGGCGCCAGCGTGTCGGGCGCACTCGCGCATCTCGAGCGCGACGGGGTCGACCTGCGGATGGGCACGGTGCTCGTGGCCGGCGGTTTGATCGGATCGCTCGTCGGCGCGGTGCTGTTCGAACTGCTCACCGCGTGGGGCCAGATCGATACCGCAATCAACATCCTCTATGTCGCCTTGCTCGGATCGGTCGGTTCGATGATGGCGCGTGAGGCGTGGGGGGCGCTGCAACAAATGCGCGCGGGACTGCCCGCACCGGCGCGCAAACGGCGGCATCACCCGATGGTGGCCAACCTGCCGATGCGCTGGCGCTTCTATCGATCGGGCCTCTATATTTCGCCGCTCGCGCCGCTGCTGCTCGGGATATTGGTCGGCATATTAACGATGCTGCTCGGCGTCGGCGGCGGCTTCATCATGGTCCCGGCGATGCTTTATCTGCTCGGCATGGGGACGCAGGTCGTCGTCGGCACGTCGCTGTTCCAGATCTTGTTCGTGACGATTGCGACGACGATGGTCCATGCGATGACGACCGGCGCGGTCGACATCGTGCTCGCTGGCCTGTTGCTTATCGGCAGCGTCATCGGCGCGCAGGTCGGCGCGCGCTTCGCGCAGCGGCTCAAGCCCGAATATCTCCGCATGGCGCTCGCGGCGATCGTGCTCGTCGTGGCACTGCGGATGGCGGTCGACCTGTTCATCCGTCCCGACGAAATCTACACGGTCCAATGACCGTCCTGCGCGCCCTGATCGTGGGATTGGCGCTGCTTTTGGCGACAGAAACTTCGCGCGCCGCCGACCCACGGCTCGTCCCCGATGTGTCGAGCCGTGCGATCGACATCCAGTACAGCTTCACGGGCGAGGAATTGCTGCTGTTCGGCGCCATTCTCTATCCGGGGCAAAGGCTTCCCGACGACCGGGCCGATATCGTCGTCGTCCTGAAAGGGCCGGTGCGTCCGATCATCCTCCGCGAGAAACGTCGCGTTGCCGGCATCTGGGTCAATGCGAGCAGTATCCGGCTACGCACGACGCCGGGATTCTATGCCATCGGGTCGTCGCGCCCGATCGACAAGCTGGTCGATGAGCGGACTGCGGCGATATTCGAACTCGGACTCGACAATCTGTCGATGTCGCCCACCGGCTTTTCGGAGGCGCAAAAGCTGGAGCGGTTCGAGGCAGGGCTGATCGACCTGTATCAGCGCCAGGGACTGTTCGTCCAAAACCCCGGAGCGGTCGAGATTACCGAGGGCGTGCTTTATCGCGCGCGCATCCCCGTGCCGGCGCGCGTTCCGGTCGGCACCTATCGCGCCGAGACCTATCTGATCAGTCGCGGCCGCGTGCTCGCGGTTGCGGCGCGCGATGTCCAGATCCGCAAGGCGGGGTTCGAACGCTTCGTCGCCTTGGCGGCCGAGCATCACGGCTTTCTCTATGGCTTGGCGGCGGTAACGCTGTCGCTGTTGCTCGGCTATGTTGCCTCGGCCATTTTCCGGCGGCGTTGAGCCAAAGTTCACGGCCTATTTACCCTCGTCTGCGATACCTGCCTCGGGATCAAATTCAGGCGGGGCACAATATGGATATGCATGGCAGCGGTTTCGCGGCGGGGGATTCAACGGCGGCGCAGCATGTGCGGCTCGCTGGCGGCGGCACGGTAACGCCCGTTGCGCCAATCGCCAATCATCACCGCGAGGAGCTGCTTATCGGCGAAGTCATTGATATTTCAGGGTCGGATTCGCGAATCCTGCTCGATTCAAAGACTATCGGCCAATTGACCAGTTCGACCGACCCCGCCGTCGCAATGGCCGGTCAGGTCGGCGCGCAGGTCAAGATCCGTGTCGGCAACATCTGGCTTATCGCCAGCATCCGCGATCAGCAATTGCATCAGCAGGGCGAAGGCCTGATCGTCGCTACCATCGATTTCCTCGGTGAAGGCGAAGAAGAAAAGATCACCGGCCGCATCCATAACTTCCGCCGCGGTGTGACGCGCTATCCGATCCCCGGCAGCCAAGTCTATGCCGCGACCAGCCACGACCTCAAACAAATCTACGCCGCGGACGAACGCGCGCACGTCGAAATCGGGACGGTGTATCCGACCAAGGATATTCGCGGATCGCTCTATGTCGACGCCATGCTCGGCAAGCACTTCGCTCTCCTTGGTTCGACCGGCACCGGCAAATCGACCAGCGCCGCGTTGATCCTGCACAAGATCTGCGAACTCGCCCCGCAGGGCCATATTGTCATGATCGACCCGCACGGCGAATATTCGGCGGCGTTCAAGGGGACCGGCGCGCTGTTCGACGTCGACAACCTTGCCATGCCCTATTGGCTGATGAACTTCGAAGAACATTGCGAGGTGTTCGTTACCGCGCAGGGACGCGACCGCCAGGCCGACTGCGACGTGCTTGCGCGCTGCCTGCTGCAGGCGCGGCAAAAGAACCGGCTTGCCGAAGGGATGACGAAGATCACGGTCGACTCGCCGATACCCTATCTGCTCTCCGACCTGCTCAACATTCTTCAGAACGAAATGGGCAAGCTCGACAAGGCGACCTCGTCGGCCCCCTTCATGCGCATCAAGGGCAAGATCGAGGAAATGCGCGCCGACCCGCGCTATAATTTCATGTTCTCCGGCATGCTCGTCGCCGACACGATGGCCAATTTCATCGGCAAGATTTTCCGTCTGCCTTCGGACGGCCGGCCGATCTCGATCATCGACGTGTCGGGGGTCCCCTCCGACATCACGTCGGTGGTGGTCGCCGTCCTGTCACGCCTGACCTTCGACTATGCGATCTGGTCGCGCGGCGAGCCGCAGCGCCCGATCCTGCTCGTTTGCGAAGAGGCGCACCGTTACATCCCGTCGAAGGACGTCGGTACCGGTCAGTCGGTTCGCAAGATCCTCGAGCGGATTGCCAAGGAAGGCCGTAAGTATGGCGTGTCGCTGGGCCTCATCACCCAGCGCCCGTCGGACCTTGCCGAAGGCGTGCTGTCGCAGTGCGGCACGATCATTTCGATGCGCCTCAACAACGATCGCGACCAGCAATATGTGAAGGCGGCGATGCCCGAAGGCGCGCGCGGCTTCATCGACTCGATCCCGGCGCTGCGCAACCGCGAGTGCATCGTCTGCGGCGAAGGTGTCGCGATCCCGATCCGCGTCTATCTCGACACGCTCGAAGAGGACAAACGCCCGGCATCGAGCGACCCGCTCTTCTCGAAACTGTGGCGCGAAACGGGCGGCGAGGCGGAAATCCTCGAGCGCGTCGTCAAACGCTGGCGCAGCCAGGGGCGGTAAAGCCCCGCGTCAATTCTCGTCATTGCGAGCGCAGCGAAGCAATGACGATGGGCTACCCTTTCGGCGGCTCCCAAAGCTCGATCGGATTGCCCTCGGGGTCGTGGACGCGTGCGAAGCGCCCGATGGCGGGGTCGTTCCATTCGTCCTTGGTGATGATTTCCTCGCCCGCTGCCCGAAATGGCGCGAGCACGGCATCGAGATCGTCGACCCGCAAATTGATCATATATTGCCGGTCGGGCGCGAAATAGTCGGTGTCGGCCTTGAACGGCGCGAAGACGAGCGGGCCGGCAGCGACGCTCCAGCTCCATTCGTCGACCGGGCCGTCGGCCTCCGCGCTGCAACCCGCCCCGACCCCCAGCCGCTCGCGATACCAGCGGTTGAGCGCGTCGGGGTCATGCGCCCGAAAGAACAGCCCGCCTATGCCTTTAACATGTCCCATGCCAGTCTCCTGCTACCGCGAAGAGGGAGACTAGGCGCGAAGGTTCAGCGAATCCACTCTCCGCTCTTGCGATATTCCTCGCGCACGTCGCCCGACTGATTGAGCCGTGCGTCGGTATAGGTTGGCGGTGGGGCCACGGCGGGCTGCGGCGATGCAACCGAAGCGGACGGCGACATCGCGCCCGGCAAAGGCGCGGCTGCCGTGTCGGGAAGCGGGGCCGCGGTTGCGGCAGCAACCGGTCCCGCGCCGGGAGCAAGTCCCTGTCCCTTCAGGATCGCGACCTGCTGCGCGACCGGCAGATAGGGTCCGGGCACCGGCTCGCGCCCCGAATAGGGTACGCGGAACGCATCGGGCATCCCCCAGCGGCCGCGCCAGCGGTGAAAGATATGGGCGCCGACGATATTGGTCATGACGAGGCTCTTGCCCCAACGCGGCCAGATTGCGGTGGTATGATAGTGCGTCGCGAGCCCCACTTTCGGAAACACGGTGCCGCCGAGCGCCGCCGAGGCGACGCGGCTCGCGCGCAGCCAGTTGCGGCGCTCGGGCGTCCGCGCCATCGCGCCGTCGCAGCTGAATGTGAACTGGCACACGCCCGCGCGCTGCGACCCCTGGAACACGACGCCGCACACGGTCGAAGGAAAGCTCGGATGACGCACGCGATTGAGCACCGTTTGCGCGACGCCGCGCATCCCGTCGTCGCTTTCCGATGCGGCTTCGTAATAGATGGCGGCAGTCAGGCAATAATGCGCGCGTTCGCGGTCGAGCGCAGTAACGCCACGGAACGCATAGCTTTTCGCCGGGGGGCCGGCGAGCGCCTCGTCGCGGAGGAGCAGCGGGTCGGCAGGTGGTTCAGGGGCGGCGTCGCTCCAGTCGATGCTGCGCGGGTCGGGCAATGTTGGGTCGATTTTGAGCGCCGCTTCATAGTCTCCCGCATTCATGATCGCCCAGCGCGCCGGGTCATAGGGCGCGAAATCGACCGGTACGGAAACGCTGTAGGGGCCAAGGCCGCGAGGCCGGAACTGCCCGGTCGAAAGCACGAGCACGAGGCTCGCGACTGTTACGACCGCAGCGAACGCAGCCCAAAAGCTCCGCCCCGGCGTTGCGGGCGCCGCCGCGGGGTCGAGCCACGCCGAGGGAGCGGAAAGGGCGAGTTCGGGCTTCATGCGTGCGTCGAATATCCAGTTCGGGCCGCCGCGAGCGATTCGCGCAGCCATTGCCGCAACAGCCTAGCCGATAAGTCGCGAACAAAGCGTTGCGACGTCCCGATTGCGCGCATCGCAGATGTGCCGCCGATTCCCGCTTGCCGACCCGCCGCGTTGCGCCTATATGCACGCTCACTCCTAGACATGGTGAACCAGTTAGGACGTCGGGGCCGCGGGCCGCGGCGGCCAAAAGCGCATGGTTCCCGGTCTGCCGATTGGGACATGGATTTGGTCGATTTTGAAGCCCTTGATGCGATTATCGCGCCCGAAGCCGAGGCGATGGGCCTCGCGCTCGTGCGCGTTGCCTTCTTTGGCGGAGAGAGCGATCCGACGTTGCAGGTGATGGCCGAGCGGCCCGAGACGCGCCAGCTGACGATCGACGATTGCGCCGGCCTGTCGCGCCGTATCTCCGAAAGGCTCGATGCGCTCGAGGAAGCGGGGAAGGACCCGATCGAAGGCGCCTATCGGCTTGAGGTTTCGTCGCCCGGCATCGACCGGCCGCTGACGCGCCCCGCCGATTTCGCCGACTGGGCGGGGCATGAGGCAAAGATTTCGCTCAAGGAAAAGCTGGACGGGCGCCAGCGGTTCAACGGTACGCTCGTCGGTATCGATGGCGACCTCGTCACGGTAATCGACAAGGAAGAGGTCGAACACAAGCTGCCGTTCGACGCGATCGACACGGCAAAGCTCGTCCTCACCGACAAATTAATAGCTGCAACCGTCCCGCTTTCGACCGAAGGCGCCGACGAAATGGAAGAAGAAGGACAGGACTGATGGCCACTGCCATTTCCGCCAACAAGGCCGAGCTGCTTGCGATCGCGAACAGCGTCGCCAGCGAGAAGATGATCGACAAGGGCATCGTCATCGAGGCGATCGAGGAAGCGATCCAGCGCGCCGCGCGCGCCCGCTATGGCGCCGAGAACGACATTCGCGCCAAGCTTGACCCGCAAACCGGCGACCTGCGTCTGTGGCGCGTCGTCGAGGTCGTCGAGCAGGTCGAGGATTATTTCAAGCAGGTCGATCTCGCGCAGGGCCAGAAGCTGCAGAAGGATGCGAAGATCGGCGATTTCATCGTCGACCCGCTCCCCGCGGTCGACCTTGGCCGCATCGACGCGCAGTCGGCGAAGCAGGTGATTTTCCAGAAGGTCCGCGAAGCCGACCGCGAACGCCAGTTCGAAGAGTTCAAGGACCGCGGCGGCGAAATCATCACCGGCGTGGTCAAGTCGGTCGAATTCGGCCACATCGTCGTCAACCTCGGCCGCGCCGAGGGCGTGATCCGCCGCGACCAGCAGATCCCGCGCGAACTGATGCGCGTCGGCGACCGCGTCCGCGCGATCATCCTGTCGGTGCGCCGCGAAAACCGCGGCCCGCAGATTTTCCTGTCGCGCGCGCACCCCGACTTCATGAAAAAGCTGTTCGCGCAGGAAGTCCCCGAAATCTACGACGGCATCATCGAGATCAAGGCCGCGGCGCGCGATCCGGGCAGCCGCGCGAAGATCGGCGTCATCAGCTATGACGGCTCGATCGACCCCGTCGGCGCGTGTGTCGGCATGAAGGGCAGCCGCGTGCAGGCGGTCGTCCAGGAAATGCAGGGCGAAAAGATCGACATCATCCCCTGGTCCGAAGACACCGCGACCTTCGTCGTCAACGCGCTTCAGCCCGCGACGGTGCAGCGCGTCGTCATCGACGAGGATGACGGGCGCATCGAAGTCGTCGTTCCCGACGACCAGCTCAGCCTCGCCATCGGTCGCCGCGGCCAGAACGTCCGCCTCGCGAGCCAGCTGACCGGCAAGCAGATCGACATCATGACCGAGGCCGACGCGAGCGAGAAGCGCCAGCGCGAATTCGTCGAACGCTCGACGATGTTCCAGGAAGAACTCGACGTCGACGAAACGCTCGCGCAGCTCCTCGTCGCAGAGGGCTTCGGCGAACTCGAGGAAGTTGCCTATGTTCCGCTCGAGGAGCTGGCGGGCATCGAAGGCTTTGACGAGGAACTCGCCGAAGAGCTGCAGAGCCGCGCCGGCGAAGCGCTCGAGCGCCGCGAAGAGGCTGCGCGCACCGAACGCCGCGAACTCGGCGTCGAGGATGCACTCGCCGAAATCCCGCACCTCACCGAAGCGATGCTGGTCGTGCTCGGCAAGGCGGGGATCAAGACGCTCGACGATCTTGCCGACCTCGCGACCGACGAACTCATCGCCAAGAAGCGCAGCGACAACCGCCGCGGCCCGCCGCGCAGCGAGCGCGCCGAGGACAAGGGCGGCGTGCTCGGCGAATATGGCCTGAGCGAAGAGCAGGGTAACGAGATCATCATGGCGGCGCGCGCGCACTGGTTCGACGACGAACCCGAAGCCGCGCCGGCAGAAGCCGAAGCTTCGGCAGAACCGCAAACCGGGGAGGCCGCCGATGCGGACCCCGCGCAATGATCAGCTGAGCGAAACCGGCCGCGCGGGGAAGCGCGGGAAGCACGTGCCCGAAAGGCGCTGTGTGGTGACCGGCGAGGTTGCGCCGGCGCACCGGCTCGTGCGCCTCGCGCTCGGCCCCGACGGCACCATCGCGCCCGACGTCCATGCCAAGGCGCCGGGGCGCGGCGCGTGGATCGGCGTCGATCGTGCCGCGCTCGAGGCGGCGCAGGCAAAGGGCAAGCTCAAGGGCGGGCTCGCGCGCGCCTTGCACACCGGCGATTTTTCGATTCCCGACGACCTCGGTGCGCGCATCGAGGCACAGCTCGCGCGCGCGACGCTCGACCGGCTCGGGCTCGAATCGCGTTCGGGCACCCTGATTTCGGGTAACGAGAAAATCGAGCAGGCGGCGCGGCGCGGCCAGGTCCGCTTGCTGCTCCACGCGGCCGACGCGGGCGAGGATGGACGCAAGAAACTGGCGCAGGCATGGCGGGTTGGCGAGGACGACGAAGGGTCGGGCCGCGAGGGGCTGACCTTGCCGGTGGACCGCGGCACCCTATCTATGGCATTGGGGCGCGAGAACGCGGTGCATTTGGGTGTGACCGACGCCCGCGCCGCCGACCGGGTGCTGGCGCATTTGAGCCGCTGGCAGTTTTTCACCGGATGGAGTAGGGACGCGGCGAGCCGCGCTTCCGACATGATATCCCGTGCAGCGGGAAATGGGGCGGCGTCCGCGGATTCTGCCGAACTACGGCCGATTTCGGGCGATATTTGAAGGAATGATGAGTTTCGATGAGTGACGAACAGGACAAGCCGACCCTCAGCCGCAAGCCCCTCGGGCTGAAGCGGACGGTCGAGGCCGGACAGGTGCAGCAGCAATTCAGCCACGGGCGCCGCAATACGGTGGTCGTCGAGGTGAAGCGCCGCCGTGTGCTTGGCCGCCCGGGCGAAACGCCGCCGGCCACAGAGGCCGAAGAGGCACAGGCTACGCCCGCCCCTGCTCCTGCACCCGCCCCGGCGCCTGCGCCGAAGCCTGCCGCGCCCAAGGCCGACAGCCTGATGACGCGTCAGGAACGCCAGGCGCAGTTGCTGCGCGAGGCCGAAGAGGCGCGCCTCGCCGCGCTCGAGGAAGCGCGCCGCCGCGAAGAGGCCGAGCGTGCGAAAGCGATCGAAGTGGAAAAGGCTCGCGCCGCTGAAGCGCGCGAGGAAAAGGCGAAGGAAGCCAAGGTCGAACCCGCGCCGGCTCCCGAGGCGCCCGCGACGCCAGCCGACGAAGCGCCTGCCGCGGACAAGAGCGAAGAAGTCGCCGCCGCGCGCCCGGCAAGCACCGCGCCTGCGCCGCGCCGCTTCACGCCGGTCGAGGCGCCGAAGCGGCCCGAACCGAAGCGTCCCGAGCAAAAGAAAGAACATCGCGGTGACCACCGCCGCCAGTCGGGCAAGCTCACCGTCACCCGCGCGCTCAACGAGGATGAAGGCGCGCGTGCGCGCAGCCTCGCCGCGCTCAAGCGTGCGCGCGAAAAGGAAAAGCGTTCGCACCAGGTGTCGAGCGGGCCGCGCGAGAAGCAGGTGCGTGAGGTTGTGGTGCCCGACACGATCACCGTGCAGGAACTCGCGAACCGCATGGCCGAAAAGGGCGCCGACCTGGTGAAGGCGCTGTTCAAGATGGGCATGCCGGTGACCGTCAACCAGACGATCGACCAGGACACCGCCGAACTGCTCGTCACCGAATTCGGGCATGAAATCAAACGCGTGAGCGAAGCCGACATCGACATCCGTCACGATATGGACGTCGACGATCCGGCAAAGCTGCAACCGCGTGCGCCGGTGGTCACGATCATGGGCCACGTCGACCACGGCAAGACCAGCCTGCTCGACGCGCTGCGCGGCGCGAATGTGCAGGCCGGTGAGGCGGGCGGCATTACGCAGCATATCGGCGCCTATCAGGTGAAGACTCCTGACGGCTCGATCGTCACCTTTCTCGATACACCGGGCCACGAAGCGTTCACCGAGATGCGCGCGCGCGGTGCGAATGTCACCGACGTCGCGATTCTCGTGGTCGCGGCCGACGACGGGCTGAAACCGCAGTCGATCGAGTCGATCAATCATGCCAAGGCGGCGGGCGTGCCGATCATCGTTGCGATCAACAAGATCGACAAGGAAGGCGCGAACCCGCAGCGCGTGCGCGAACGCCTGCTCGAGCACGAGATCATCGTCGAGGCGATGGGCGGCGAAGTGCAGGATGTCGAGGTGTCGGCGCTCAAGAAGACCAATCTCGATAAGCTGCTCGACGCGATCGCGCTGCAGGCCGAGATCATGGAACTGAAGGCGAACCCCGACCGCAACGCCGAAGGCACGGTGGTCGAGGCAAAGCTCGACAAGGGCCGCGGCCCGGTCGCGACGATCCTCGTTCGCCGCGGCACGCTGCGCGTCGGCGACATCTTTGTCTGCGGCGCAGAAAGCGGCCGCGTCCGTGCGCTCGTCAACGATCAGGGTCAGCAGGTCAAGGAAGCCGGCCCGTCGATGCCGGTCGAGGTGCTCGGCCTCGGCGGCGTGCCGATGGCGGGCGACACGCTCGTCGTCGTCGACAACGAGGCGCGCGCGCGCGAAGTTGCGGCCTATCGCCAGGAACAGGCGCTCAAGAAGCGGACGGCGCAGGCGCCGGTCAGCCTCGAGGGCATGTTCTCGGCGCTCGCCGACAAGGCCAATGTCATCGAATATCCGGTGGTCATCAAGGGCGATGTGCAGGGCAGCGTCGAGGCGATCGTCAACGCGCTCAACAAGCTGTCGACCGACGAAATCCGCGTCCGTGTGCTGCATTCGGGCGCCGGCGCGATCACCGAAAGCGATGTCACGCTCGCGGCCGCGACCAACGCGCCGATCATCGGCTTCAACGTTCGTCCGAACGCGAAGGCGCGCGAGATCGCGAACCGCGAAAAAGTGCGCTTCATGTACTATGACGTCATCTATCACCTGACCGAGGAGGTCGCGAAGGAGATGGCGGGCGAGCTCGGCCCCGAACGCGTCGAAACCGTCGTCGGCCGCGCCGAGGTCAAGGAAGTCTTCCCGGCGGGCAAGCGCGACAAGGCCGCGGGCCTGCTCGTGCTCGAAGGCTCGATCCGCAAGGGGCTCCACGCGCGTCTCACGCGCGACGACGTCATCGTTTCGGCAACGACGATCGCCTCGCTCCGCCGCTTCAAGGACGACGTTGCCGAAGTGCGCGCGGGTCTCGAGTGCGGTGTCGTGCTGTCGGATACCAACGACATCAAGGCGGGCGACAATCTGGAAGTGTTCGAGGTCGAATTGCGCGAACGGACGCTGTAACCTCTTTGTGCCCCCGCGAAGGCGGGGGCCCAGAGCGGCATGGGGCCACGATAGATGGGGTCGAGGCCGGGCTATGTTTATATCATGGCCAGCGCCCGAAACGGCACCATCTATATCGGCGTCACAAGCAACCTTGCGAAGCGAGCTTGGGAGCATCGTGAAGGCGTCGTCGCAGGTTTTGCCCGCGATTATGGCTGCAAATCGCTTGTCTGGTTTGCGGCCTTTGATGATATTCAGGATGCACGCGTTTACGAACTGCGTATGAAGAAATGGAAACGCGCCTGGAAACTGCGCGCGATTGAAGAGATGAACCCGCTGTGGAACGATTTATACCCGACGCTGACGCCGTGACGCTCTGGCCCCCCGCCTTCGCGGGGGCACTTGGAGGGTGGAATGCGTCATAACGAAAAATCGGACGGCCCCTCGGTCCGGGTTTTGCGCGTCGGCGAACAGGTGCGGCATATCCTGTCCGAAATCCTCGCGCGCGGCGACGTCCACGACGATCTGCTCACCAGGCATCCGGTCAGCGTGACCGAAGTGCGCATGTCGCCCGACCTCCGCCATGCGACGGTGTTCGTGAAGCCGCTGCTCGGCAAGGACGAGGAAGCGGTGATCAAGGCGCTACGCACCAACACCGCCTACCTCCAGCGCGAGGTCGCGCACCGCATCCGCATGAAATATGCCGCGAAGTTGAAATTCCTGCCCGACGAAAGCTTCGACGAGGCGACGCACATCGACGCCCTGCTGCGCGACCCGAAGGTCGCGCGGGACTTGGGTGGCGGCAGCGAGAGCTAAGCCCTTCGATCGTCATTGCGAGCGAAGCGAAGCAATCTCCAGCTGTGGTCCGAGCATGTCGATAGCTGGAGATTGCTTCGTCGCTACGCTCCTCGCAATGACGGTAAGTTTTACTTCCCCTTCCCCTTCTTGATCCCCGCCGCCGCTTCCAGCTCGACCAGCGCTTCCTCCAGATAATCGATCATCCGCTGTGCGTGCGGGACGCTGCGGCGGCACGCGGTGATGCCGAAATCGATATTCTTGAAGTTCGACACCTGCGTGATGTTCATCGCCATGCCGTCGACGGGGATGCTCGCGGGATACATGCCGTCGAGCCGCGCGCCGTTCCAGTACATTTGCTCGCGCGGGCCGGGGACGTTGGAGATGGTCACCGAATAGGCCGGAAATTTGTCGGCGGTGCGCGTCAATGCGGTGAGCATCATCGGGAAGCTGGTGATCGCGGTGTAAAGCTGGATCTGCTGCGCGGTCATCGCGCGGAGCTGCGCCTTTGCCGAGTTCATCGATTCCTGGATCATCGCCATTCGTTTCGCCGGATCGTCGATATGCGTCGCCAGATTGGCGGTCACCGATGCGACCGAATTGCCCGAATCGACGTCGTCGGCGGGGCGGATCGACACCGGCGCCATCGCTTTGAGCGGCTTGTCGGGAAGCTCGTTCAGCGATTGCAGATATTTCCGCATCGCGCCCGCGCACATGCCGAGAACGGCGTCGTTGATCGTGCCGTCATAGGCCTTGCCCATCGCGCGCACGCGATCGAGGGACCAGCTTTGCGCGACGAAGCGCCGCGCGCCGGTGATATTGCGGTTGAAGCTGGTGCGCGGCACGCCCGCGAAAGGCGTCACAAGCCCGTCGCCGCCGATCCCGAACATCGCCGCAAGATACTGGTTCAGCGCCTTGGTCACCCCGACGCTGTTTCCCCATTGCTCCTTCAGGAAATCGCCGATCGCCTTGATGTCCATCAGGTTCGGACGCGGCGGCTTCTTGGGCGGCGTGAACAGGCGCTTATAGGCTTCATAGGCCTCGACCGAGAGCGGCGAGGCGCTCCGCCGTTCGTCGGGGTCTGCCGACAGCATCGAATTATAGAAATGGATGCTCGCCGCCCCGTCCATCAGCGCGTGGTGCACCTTTTTGAACGTCGCGATCTGGCGGTTGGGAAGCCCCGAGATCAGCGTGATTTCCCACAGGGGCCGTGTGCGGTCGAGCAGGCTCGAATGGAGCCGCGACGCCAGCTCGAACATTTCGCGATAGCGCCCCGGTTTGGGCAGCGCCGCGGCGCGGACATGATAGTGCATGTCGATGTCGCGGTCGGGCTCGAGCCGGATCGGACCGTACTGGCCGAGCGCGGTGAGCTTCAGCACCTCGCTGAACGGACGCCGCAATCCTTCCGACTGGCGCAGCAGGGCCAGTTGATCGCGGAGCCATTCGGTTTCGTCGGCGCCTTCGGGCAAGGTATAGAGATTGATGCCGCCGATGTGCATCGGCGTCTCGCGGCTCTCGCCCCACAGGAACATCGCGTCGGTGACCGGCATCAGACGCATCGGCAGCTCTCCCCCGTCCAAATGCTGCGTTGCTGTCGCGCACAGCATGACAGGGGCCGGTAGCGAGTCAAGCAAAGCTGCGGAGGAGCGACCGCGCACAAGAAGGATTGGCGAAACCGGGGCGGCGCAGTATCGGCACCGCAATGGCCAAGCTCTATTTCTATTATGCCAGCATGAATGCCGGCAAGTCGACGACGCTGTTGCAGGCGGACTTCAACTATCGCGAGCGCGGGATGGAAACGATGCTGTGGACCGCGGCGCTCGACGACCGGTACGGCGCGGGACAGATCACCAGCCGGATCGGCCTGCTGGCGGAGGCGCATAAATTCGATCCCGAGAGCGACCTTTGGGAAGGCGTGACCGCCGAGCATCGCAACCGTCCGCTCGCCTGTGTGCTCGTCGACGAGGCGCAATTCCTGTCGCGCGAGCAAGTTCTGCAACTCGCGCGGCTTGCCGACGAGGCCAACATCCCCGTACTCTGTTATGGTCTGCGCACCGATTTTGCTGCAAACCTCTTTCCCGGATCGGCGGCGCTCCTCGGTCTCGCCGACGCGCTCGTAGAGCTCAAGGCGGTGTGCGAATGTGGGCGCAAGGCGACGATGAACCTGCGCGTCGACGAACAGGGCCGCGCGGTGGTCGAGGGCGCGCAGACCGAGATCGGCGGCAACGACCGCTATGTCGCGATGTGCCGCCGCCATTTCATGCAAAAGCGGCGCGAAGCGGCGCAGGGGCGCCTCGATGCGTGACCGGCTTTATGTCGACCTGGCCGATGGAACGTTGCGCCTCGTCCGGCTGGTCGAGGCGCACCGCGACGAGTTGCGCGCGGCGTGCGCGCTCGATGCCGACATCTGGCCCATCTACGCAACGAGTTTCGATCCCGATCATTTCGACGCCAGCTTTAGCGCGCTGATCGGCAATGACATGCGTATGCCCTACGCTATTTTCGACGGCGACCGGCTGATCGGCATGACCGCGTGGCTGCGCCCCGACTGGTCGGCGCAGACGGCCGGGGTCGGCAACAGCTATATCGTTCCCGATGTGCGGGGCAGCGGGATCAACCGCCGCATCAAGCGCTTGATGCTCGACCACGGCTTTTCCGTCGGCCTTCGCCGCGTCGAATTCCGCATCGATGAACGCAACAAGCGCAGCCAGGCGGCGGTTGCCAAGCTCGGCGGTACCAAGGAAGGGACGCTGCGCGCCGAACGTATCATCTGGACGGGGCACCGCCGCGACACCGCGCTCTGGTCGATCCTCGCCGACGAATGGACGGGCGGTCTGCGCGGCCGGACGTAATTTCCGTCAGTGGCGGTTCAGCTTTCGCATGATAGTGGTGCTGCCATGAACAAGATACTCGCACTCTCCCTGGCCGCTTCGCTGCTACCCCTTTCGGCAGCGGCGGCCAACGAGCCCGCCGAGGCGCCGCGCGCGCTCGGCGAAGAAGCCAGCATCGTCTTTCCGAGCGACTCGACGATCCGCAACTGGCGCGCTGATCGCGACCGCGGCATCTGGGTGCAGGATCGCCGGGGCGACTGGTTCTATGGAACCTTCGCCGGAATTTGCCGCGACGTCGACTTTGCGCCGCAGATTGCGGTCGACTCGCGCGGCGTCAATCGACTTGACCGCTTCGCCACCATCCTCGTGCGCGGCGAGCGCTGCCCGCTTGTCTCCTTCGTGACCTCGGCACCGCCACCATCGAAGGAGGGTGCGTCGAAGGAAGACAAGAAGGCCGCCGATGCGGCCGAGGACGCAGTCGCAAATTGACAAGCGGCCCGCGCGCACCGTAGCGGCGCGCAGGTGAACGGCTGGATCATCCTCGACAAACCCGTGAGCCTCGGCTCGACGCAGGCGGTCGGCGCGGTCAAGCGCGTGTGCCGCGAGGCGGGGCTCGGCAAGGTCAAGGTCGGCCATGGCGGCACGCTCGACCCGCTGGCGTCGGGGGTTCTCCCGATCGCGCTTGGCGAGGCGACCAAGCTTTGTGGCCGGATGCTCGACGCGAGCAAGATTTATGACTTTACCGTGCAGTTCGGGACCGAGACCGCGGGCCTGGATGCCGAGGGCGACGTTGTGGCGACAAGCGACGTGCGGCCGACGTTGGCGGCTATTGAGGCGGTGTTGCCGCGCTTCACCGGGCCGATCGAGCAGGTTCCGCCCGCCTATTCGGCGATCAAGATCGATGGCGAGCGCGCCTATGATCTTGCGCGCAAGGGCGAAGCCGTCGAGATGAAGGCGCGGGGGGTGACGGTTTATTCCCTTCGTCATGCCGGACTTGATCCGGCATCCATTGCCGCGGGCGCCGAATGGACCCCGGATCAAGTCCGGGGTGACGAGGGTGGGGGAGGGGGCATCGAATCGCTGACCCTCACCGCACACGTCTCGAAGGGCACCTATATCCGCAGCCTTGCGCGCGACATTGCGCGCGCGGTCGGCAGCGTCGGGCATGTGACGATGCTTCGACGCACCAAAGCGGGACCGTTCACGCTCGATCAGGCGATTTCGCTGGACAAATTGAACGCATTCGGCCAAGGGGCCGCGCAATCAGAGATATTTCTGCCGCTGGAGGCAGGGCTGGTCGACATCCCGGCTCTGGACCTCTCCCCGGAAGCGGCAGGGGCGATCCGGCAGGGTCGCGTCTGGACCGGGGAAAGCACGCAGGACGGGCTCTATTGGGGACGGGACAGCCAAAAGCGGCCCGTCGCACTGGTGGAGGCTTTGGCGGGAACGCTGAAGGTCGTGCGGGGCTTCAATCTCTAAGCATCGATGTCGAAGGAAGAATGACATGTCGATTACTGCCGAACGCAAGGCCGAACTCATCAAGGAACACGCCCGCGAAAAGGGTGACACGGGTTCGCCCGAAGTTCAGGTCGCGATCCTCACCGATCGCATCAACACGCTGACCGAACATTTCAAGGCGCATCACAAGGACAATCACAGCCGCCGCGGGCTGCTGATGATGGTCAACAAGCGTCGCAGCCTCCTCGACTATCTGAAAAAGAAGGACGAAGGCCGCTACGCCGACCTGATCGCGAAGCTGGGTCTTCGCAAATAATGACGGTGGACGGCCCCGCTCCGGGGCCGTTTGCTTACCAAGTCTCCGTTCGCCCCGAGGAGGGACTGAGCGAAGGCGAAGGCCCGTCTCGAAGGGCCTTGCGATCCTTCGAGACGCCATTCGACAGGCTCAATGGCTTCTCGGGAAGAGCGGCGTTGGGTTGTTCAAGGGGCTGCCCGCATCCGGCGGGTTCGCCATTTGGGGCAGACAGACGCCCCGCACCGCCCGGGCCGGACTGCCCGGAACAGAGGCCCCGCCCGGCATAGGGCCAGGCGGGCGAAGGAAACCACATGTTTGACGTGAAAAAAGTATCGATCGAGTGGGGCGGTGAAACGCTGACGCTCGAAACGGGCAAGGTTGCCCGCCAGGCCGACGGCGCCGTGATGGCGACGCTGGGCGAAACGGTCGTCCTGTGCGCCGTGACCGCCGCGAAGTCGGTGAAGGACGGGCAGGATTTCTTCCCGCTCACCGTCCATTATCAGGAAAAATATTCGGCCGCCGGGCGCATCCCGGGTGGCTTCTTCAAGCGCGAACGCGGCGCGACCGAAAAGGAAACGCTGGTCAGCCGCCTGATCGACCGTCCGATCCGCCCGCTGTTCCCCGAAGGTTTCTATAACGAAATCAACGCCATCGCCCAGGTTCTGAGCTATGACGGCCACAATGAGCCCGACATCCTTGCGATGGTCGCAGCGTCGGCCGCGCTCACCATTTCGGGCGTGCCCTTCATGGGCCCGATCGGCGCCGCGCGCGTCGGTTATGTCGACGGCGAATATATCCTCAACCCGACCGACGAGCAGGTTGCCGAAGGCGACCTCGACCTCGTCGTTGCCGCGACGCACGATGCGGTGATGATGGTCGAATCCGAAGCCAATGAGCTGTCGGAAGAGATCATGCTCGGCGCGGTGATGTTCGCGCACGACGCGTGCCGCGAAGTCGTGAAGGCGATCATCAGCCTTGCCGAACAGGCCGCCAAGGATCCGTGGGAAATCGCATCGTCGGACGACAATGCCGCGCTCAAGGACAAGCTCAAGAAGCTGATCGGCAAGGACATTGCCGCCGCCTACAAGCTGACCGACAAGTCGGCGCGCTCGAACGCGCTCAACGAAGCGCGCGCGAAGGCGAAGGAACAGTTCACCGCCGACGGCCTCGAGCCGCAGCAGGTGATGGCGGGCATCAAGCTCACCAAGAAGCTCGAAGCCGAAATCGTCCGCACCGCCATCCTCAAGGAAGGCAAGCGCATCGACGGCCGCACGACGACGCAGATTCGTCCGATCGTCGCCGAAACGCACTTCCTGCCCCGCGCCCACGGCTCGGCGCTGTTCACCCGCGGCGAGACGCAGACGATCGCGACCTGCACGCTCGGCACCAAGGATGCGGAGCAGATGATCGACGGCCTCAACGGCCTGTCGTACCAGCACTTCATGCTGCACTATAACTTCCCGCCCTATTCGGTCGGTGAAGTCGGCCGCTTCGGCGCGCCGGGCCGCCGCGAAGTCGGGCACGGCAAGCTCGCGTGGCGCGCGCTGCATCCCGTGCTGCCGACGAAGGACGAATTCCCCTATACGATCCGCCTGACCAGCGACATCACCGAATCGAACGGTTCGTCGTCGATGGCGTCGGTGTGCGGCGGTTCGCTGTCGATGATGGACGCCGGCGTGCCGATCAAGCGCCCCGTGTCGGGCATCGCGATGGGCCTGATCCTCGAAGGCAAGGATTATGCGATCCTGTCGGACATCCTGGGCGATGAAGACCATCTCGGCGACATGGACTTCAAGGTCGCGGGCACGTCCGAAGGCATCACCACGATGCAGATGGACATCAAGATTGCGGGCATCACGCGCGAAATCTTTGAAGCCGCGCTCAATCAGGCGAAGGAAGGCCGCGCGCACATCCTTGGCGAGATGGCAAAGGCGCTGGGCGAAGCCCGCACCGAGCTGTCGGCGCACGCGCCGCGCATCGAAACGATGCAGATCGACAAGGCGAAGATCCGCGATGTCATCGGCACGGGCGGCAAGGTGATCCGCGAGATCGTCGCGACCACCGGCGCCAAGGTCGACATCGACGACGAAGGCCTGATCAAGATTTCGTCGAGCGACCTCGACCAGATCGAGGCCGCGCGCAAGTGGATCGCGGGCATCGTCGAGGAAGCCGAAGTCGGCAAGATCTATGACGGCAAGGTCGTCAACCTCGTCGATTTCGGCGCGTTCGTGAATTTCATGGGCGGCAAGGACGGCCTCGTCCACGTCAGCGAAATCCGCAACGAGCGCGTCGAAAAGGTCGCCGACGTCCTGAGCGAAGGCCAGGAAGTCAAGGTCAAGGTGCTCGAGATCGACCCGCGCGGCAAGGTCCGCCTGTCGATGCGCGTCGTCGACCAGGAAACCGGCGAGGAACTCGAAGACACCCGCCCGGCGCGCGAACCGCGCGGTGATCGTGGCCCCCGCCGTGACGGCGGCGACCGCGGCGATCGTGGTGATCGTGGCCGTGGCGGCCGCGACCGTGGCCCGCGCCGTGATGGCGGTGATCGCGGTCCGCGCCGCGAACGCAGCGACAATGTCCCCGAGGATCAGGGCCATGTGCCCGACTTCCTGAAGGACTGATCTTTCCGGTTACGGATTGACGAAAGGGGCCGCTGTTCAGCGGCCCCTTTTTTATTTCGGCTTCGGGGTGGGGAGCTGCTGCTAAATCCTCCCTGTGGCGAAGCCATGGGGAGGGGGACCGCTCGCGAAGCGAGGGGTGGAGGGGCCGCGACGTTGCGCGATTAGCCCCTCCGTCAGCCCTGCGGGCTGCCACCTCCCCATGCCTGCGGCACAGGGAGGATCTGATGGCCGCTTTTGGCCGCTTTCCAACATTCCTGTGTCCGTTCGTGTCGAGCGAGGTCGAGACACCCATCGATACACCGCCTATCCCGATGGACATCTCGACTTCGGCCAAAGGCAAGATCAATCGAACAGCCGCTCGGCATAGACCGCGCGAAGCTGCGACCAATTGTCCCAGTGCGGCGCGGCCATGGTCCCGCGCAGCCGCGCTTCGAGCACGTCGACATGCGCGTGCCAGCCGGCGCTGACGTTGAGCAGGACCGCCGGGTCCTCGATGCGGCGATGGACGATGATCAGCAGCACCTCGTCGCCTTTCTCTTCCAGCGTGAAGGTCACGCCGCCGGTGCTGCCCCATGTGATCGACAGGCTGCGCGGCGCATCGATCGCGGTGACCTCGCACGTCATGCGGTGCTCGGCATCGAAGCTGTCGGGGCGGCTGCCCGGCGGGTCGGTGAGTTCGTCGTTGCGCCACACGAAATCGACCGCCGCGCCGACCTTTTCTTCCATCGCGCCCGCGGCGAGCCATTGGCGGCGAAGCTCGCCATCGGTGAGATAGGACCAGACGCGGTCGATGGGGCCGGGAAGCAGGCGTTGCAGCGTCAGCGTCGCGGGTTCGGTCACGACGCCATAGGCGTCGTCGGCAAGCATTGCGGTCATCGTCATTCTCCTTTTTTCGGGGGGAGGGGATTTTTCGGGGGATCGGCGCGCAGCAGCGCTTCGAGCGCGTCGAGGCGTCCGGTCCAATAGCGGCGGTACATGCCGATCCACCGGTCGGCGCTCATCAGCGGCGCGGGCTCGAGGCTGCAAATATGCGTGCGGCCGCGCACCTCGCGGCGGACCATGCCGGCGCGTTCGAGCACCTTGATATGCTTCGACGCCGCGGCGAGCGACATGGCATGCGGCTCGGCGAGCGCACTCACCGTGCTCTCGCCCTCGGCGAGCTGCGCGAGCATCGCGCGCCGCGTCGCATCGCCGAGCGCCTGAAAGACTGTGTCGAGTGTCTGCGAATCATGTTCAACCATGTGGTTAAATATGCTGCTTCGCCCGAGTATTGTCAACCACAAGGTTGAATATTGTCGGGAGGGGCGATTGGGGCTTTCGCCGCTGCCGCGATGACCGCATAATGACGGGCATGTTGCAGACCCTCCTCGCGGCGCTCGCGCTTGCCGCCCAGCCCGCCGATACGCCTCCCGCGCCCGAACCCGTCGCCCCGGCGGTGGAACCCGACACGCGTCCGCATGTGGCGCTCGTCACCGATCTCGGCACGATGATTGTCCGGATCGAGGATCGGCGTGCGCCGGTGACGGCCAGGAATTTCCTCCGCTACGTCGACGCAAAGCGGCTCGACGGCTTCAAATTCTATCGCTCGACGCGCAGCTGGGGGCCGGCGAACATGCTCGTCCAGGCGGGCAATCGCGGCGACGCGCGGCTCAACTTCCCGCCCATCGCGCACGAGCCGACGACGCAGACGGGTCTGACCAACTGCAAGGGCGCATTGTCGATGGCGCGGCTCAACCCCGGCGATGCGACGAGCGATTTCTTTGTGCTGCTGTCCGACATCAAGGGCTTCGACGCCGACGCGCAGGGCGGCGACGGCGCGGGCTTTGCGGTGTTCGGCGAACTGGTCGCGGGCGCCGACGTCGCCGAGAAAATCTATGCCGCGCCGATTTCGGAGACGCTGGGCGAAGGCGTAATGCTCGGCCAGATGCTCGACCCGCAGGTCGCGATCAAGAGCGCGCGCCGCGTTCCCGCACCCGCCGACGCGCCGAAGGGCTGCGTCGTCAAGGCGCCATAAAGGCGCGGCGGACCCCCATCATTTATTTTGCGTTCATCGGCGCTGTGGCTATACCGCGCGCATGACTCAGCGTTCCTCCCTGCGCGCCTCGACGCGCCTGCTCGCCGCCGCTCTTGTTATCACGCCCTTGCTGGCGGCCTGCGCCGGTGGCGGCGGGGTCAAAAAGGACACGCGCTATGTCGCGCGCGATGTCAGCACGCTCTATCGTGCGGCGCAGGAGCGGCTCGATCGCCAGCAATATGGCCTCGCCGCCGCGCTGTTCGACGAGGTAGAGCGCCAGCATCCCTATTCGCCATGGGCGCGCCGCGCGCAGCTGATGAGCGCGTTTTCCTATTATATGGACCGCGAATATACCCCGGCGATCGAGGCGGCGCAGCGCTTCCTGTCGATCCACCCCGGCAACAAGGACGCGCCCTACGCCTATTATCTGATCGGGCTCAGCTATTATGAGCAGATCAGCGACGTCACCCGCGACCAGAAGATCACCGAGCAGGCGAAAAATGCGCTCGGGGAAGTCATTCGTCGCTATCCCGACAGCCGTTATGCCGCCGACGCGCGCCTGAAGGTCGACCTGGTGCAGGATCACCTCGCGGGCAAGGAGATGGAGATCGGCCGCTTCTATCAGCGCAGCTCGAACTGGCTTGCCGCGTCGATCCGCTTTCGCGAGGTGACCGACAAATATCAGACGACGAGCCACGCGCCCGAGGCGCTATATCGCCTCACCGAATGCTATCTCGCGCTCGGCATCCCGTCCGAAGCCAAGAAGTCGGCCGCGGTGCTCGGGGCGAACTACCCCGGCAGCGAATGGTACGACCGGGCCTACGACCTGATGCAGAAGCACGCACCGGCCGCCTGATGCCCGAACGTCGCCCCCGCGCAGGCGGGGGCCGCTGTCGTTCTTGCGTAACCTTTCCTGCGGCCCCCGCCTGCGCGGGGGCGACATGTTACTACCGAATAGATTCTGCCTTTGTTCTGCGGTAAGGACGTGCCGTGCTGACCGCTTTGTCCATCGCCAACATCGTGCTGATCGAGCGGCTCGACCTCGAATTCGAGGCGGGGCTGGGCGTGCTCACGGGTGAGACTGGGGCGGGCAAGTCGATCCTGCTCGACGCGCTCGGGCTGGCGCTCGGGATGCGCGCCGACACCGCACTCGTTCGTCAGGGCGCCGACCGCGCGCAGGTGACCGCGAGCTTCGCGCCGCCTGCGTCCGGTACCGCGCTCGCCGCGCTGCTCGCCGACAACGACATTGCGCTCGACCCCGGCGAACCGCTGCTGATCCGCCGCACGCTCAAGGCCGATGGCGGCAGCCGCGCGTTCGTCAACGACCAGCCCTGCTCGGCGGCGCTGCTGCGCGAGGTCGGCGGCCACCTCGTCGAAATCCACGGCCAGCACGACGACCGCGGGCTGCTCGCACCGGCGGGGCATCGCGCGCTGCTCGATGCCTATGCGCGCGCCGATACGGGCGCGGTCGCCGCCGCGCATGCCGCGTGGCGCGCCGCCGAGGAAAAGCTCGCTGCGGCACGCGCCGCGATTGCCGAGGCGACGCGCGACCGCGAATGGCTCGAGCATTGCGTCGCCGAGCTTCGCGCGCTCGCGCCGCAGCCGGGCGAAGAGGCCGAACTCGCCGAGGCGCGCGCCGCAATGCAGAAGGGCGAGCGGATCGCGGGCGACCTTGGCGCGATCATGGAGGCGTTCGACGGCAGCGCGGGCGGCCCGGCGCTGCTGCGCGGCGCGGCGCGGCGGCTCGACCGGCTCGCGGGCGATCACCCGCTGCTCGCCGAAGCGCTCGCGAGCCTCGACCGCGCGATCATCGACGCCGACGAGGCCGAGACGAAATTGCACGAGGCGGCGCGTGCGATGGAATATGATCCCGACCGGCTCGAAGCCGCCGAGACGCGGTTGTTCGAACTGCGCGCGATGGCGCGCAAACATGGCGTCCAGCCCGACGAACTTGCGGCGCTCACCGACGACCTCGCGGCGCGGCTCGACGCGATCGAGGGCGGCAGCGCCGGCCTCGCAAAGCTCGAAGCTGCGGTCGCCGAAAGCGCCGCCGCCTACACCCACGCCGCGACCGCGCTGTCGGACCAGCGCGCCAAGGCGGCAGCACGGCTCGACGCCGCGGTCGCGGGCGAGCTTGCGCCATTGAAACTCGACGCCGCGCGCTTCCGGACGCTCGTCGAGCGGCTGCCCGCCGAACGCTGGGGCGCCGACGGCATCGACCGCGTCGAATTCCTCATCGCGACGAACCCCGGCGCGCCCTTCGCCCCGCTCGCCAAGATCGCGAGCGGCGGCGAATTGTCGCGCTTCATCCTCGCGCTCAAGGTCGCGCTCGCCGAAGAGGGCGGCGCCGACACGATCATCTTCGACGAAATCGACCGCGGCGTCGGCGGCGCGGTTGCGAGCGCGATCGGCGAGCGGCTCGCGCGGCTCGCGGGCGCGGGCAAGCAATTGCTCGCGGTGACGCACAGCCCGCAGGTCGCCGCCAAGGGCGCGGCGCATTTCGTCATCGCCAAATCGAGCGAAGGAACGGTCACGCGCACGAGCGTCCACGCGCTCGACGAAGCCGGCCGCCGCGAGGAAATCGCGCGCATGCTGTCGGGCACCGAAGTGACGGAAGAGGCACGGGCGCAGGCGGAGCGGTTGCTGGAGGTGGCGGCGTGATCGCGCACCCGCTCGACCGCCCGATCTGGTCGATGCTCACCGGGCGGCAGGCGCATCTGGCCGAGGGCGATGCGCGCGCGGTGCGGATTGATCGCGGGTACGGGCCGTTCGGCGCGGCGGCGGACGAGGGGGCGGAGGCGCAGGCGGCGCTCGCGGCGCTCGTTCCTGCCGATGGCGAGCTGTGGATCGTCGAAGGCGCGCCGCCGCCGCTCCCGCCCGCTACGCGCGAGGTCAAGCGCGCGGTGCTCGCGCAGATGGTCGCCGAAGGCCCGCCGCCTCCGCCGCGCGCCGACGAGCCCGTCATCGTCGCGCTCGGTGAGGCTGACGCTGCCGAGATGCGCGCGCTCGCCGAACATGCGCAGCCGGGGCCGTGGGGTCCGAAGACGCATCTTTACGGCCCCTTTTTCGGTGTCCGCGAGAATGGCCGCCTGCTTGCGATGGCGGGTCAGCGGATGCTGATGCCCGGCATGGCCGAAGTCAGCGGCGTCGCGACCTGGGCCGATTGCCGCGGTCGCGGCCTTGCGCGCGCGCTGATCGGCCATGTCATGCGCGCAATGGTCGCACGCGGCGAGACGCCCTTCCTCCACAGCTATGCCGACAATGCGGGCGCGATTGCGCTCTACGAATCGCTGGGCTTTCGGCACCGGCGGCCAATTCATCCGCTGGTGGTGGCAAAGCCATGAATTCTTGAAGCCCCTCCCCTTCAGGGGAGGGGTTGGGGTGGGGGTATGGGTCGTACCAAGCGTAGCGATGTCATGCTGAGCCATGCGCACCGGATGCGTCGCCAACCGACCGAGGCGGAGAAGCGGCTTTGGCGCCATCTTTCGGGAGCGAAGCTGCAAGGTCACAAATTTCGTCGGCAGGCGATTCTGGGCCCCTATATCGCCGACTTCTTTTGTCCGCAGAAAAGGCTGGCGGTGGAGGTCGATGGGGATACGCACATCCCCGAAACCGATGCTACAAGGGACAAGGCACTCGAAAATCAGGGTGTTCGGGTGTTGCGCGTTACGAACGAGGATGTGCTGACTAACATGGATGGTGTGTTGCAATTTTTGTTGATCGAACTCGAACGCCGTCCTGACCGATGGCCCCACCCCAACCCCTCCCCTGAAGGGGAGGGACTTTGACATGACCGACATCGAATCGCTGACCGAGGCTGACGCCGCGAACGAGCTGATGCGGCTCGCCAAGGCAATCGCGCACCACAACCGGCTCTATCATGCCGAGGACAGCCCGGAGATTTCGGACGCCGATTATGACGCGCTCGTCCGCCGCAACAATGCGATCGAGGCGGCCTTCCCGCACCTGATCCGCGCCGACAGTCCGAACAAGCTCGTCGGTGCCGCGGTCGAGGCGTCGCCGCTCGCCAAGGTCACGCATGCGCAGCGGATGATGAGCCTCGACAACGCCTTTGCGGCCGAGGATGTCGCCGAATTCGCGGCGCGCGTCCGCCGCTTCCTCAACCTCGGCGAGGACGAGCCGGTCGCACTTACGGCCGAGGACAAGATCGACGGCCTGTCCTGTTCGCTGCGTTACGAAAAAGGCGTGCTCGTTCAGGCGGCGACGCGCGGTGACGGCAGCGTCGGCGAGGATGTCACCGCCAATGTCGCGACGATTGCCGACATTCCCCAAACACTTGTCGCCCCCGCGACGGACATTCCCGACGATTTCGAAATCCGCGGCGAAGTCTATATGGCCAAGGCCGATTTCGCCGCGCTCAACGCGCGCCTGCTCGCCGAGGCCGAAGATCCCGACAAGGCGCGCCAGTTCGCCAACCCGCGCAACGCCGCGGCGGGCTCGCTGCGCCAGAAGGATGCGAGCGTCACTGCGGCACGCCCCTTGCGCTTTCTCGCGCACGGTTGGGGCGAGGTCAGCGACCTGCCCGAAGACACGCAATTTGCGATGATGAAGCGCATCGAAGGCTGGGGCGTCCCGGTGTCGCCGTTGCTCGCGCGCTTCGACAGCGTCGAGGCGGTGCTCGCCCATTATGCCGACATCGAGCGCCGCCGCGCCGAGCTGCCCTATGACATCGACGGCGTCGTCTACAAGGTCGACCGGCTCGACTGGCAGGCGCGGCTCGGCTTCGTGGCAAAGGCGCCGCGCTGGGCGATCGCGCACAAATTCCCCGCCGAACGCGCGCAGACGACGCTCGAGGCGATCGACATCCAGGTCGGGCGCACCGGCAAGCTCACCCCCGTGGGGCGCCTCACCCCCGTCACCGTTGGCGGCGTCGTCGTCTCGAACGTCACCCTGCACAACCGCGACGAGATCGAACGGCTCGGCGTGCGGCCGGGCGACCGCATTATCGTCCAGCGCGCGGGCGACGTCATCCCGCAGGTCGTCGAAAACCTGACCCGCGACGAAGAGCGCGCGCCCTTCGTCTTTCCCGACCACTGCCCGGTGTGCGGCAGTGAGGCGGTCGCCGAAGAGGGCGAGGTCGATGTCCGCTGCACCGGCGGGCTGATCTGCGCCGCGCAGAAATTCGAGCGGCTTCGCCATTTCGTCAGCCGCGGCGCGCTCGATATCGAGGGGCTGGGCGAAAAGAGCATCGAGGAGTTTCTGGCGCTCGGCTGGCTCGACAAGGGGCCCGCCGACATCTTCCGCCTCAAAAATCATCGCGACGAACTGCTGGCGCGCGAAGGATGGAAGGAAAAGTCGGTCGAAAACCTCCTCGCCGCGATCGAGGCAAAGCGCCAGCCCGACGCGGCGCGCCTGCTCTTCGGGCTCGGTATCCGCCATGTCGGCGCGGTGACCGCGCGCGACCTGATGAAGGGTCTGGGCGACATTGCGAGGCTTCCCGCCAAGGCGCAGGAAATTCACGCCTATCTGGCCGAGCATCCACAGGACGAAGGCGAATCCGACGGCAAATATATGGCGCGCAAGGTGGAGGCGATCAAAGCGATCCTCGAGGTTCGCGCCGACGGCATCGGCGTCGCGGTCGGCGAAGCGCTCGCCGACTTCTTCCACGAACCGCACAATCGCGACCTGTGGGACGACCTTCTCTCGCAAGTCTCGCCGCCGCCCTATGTCGTCGAGACGCGCGACAGCGAGGTGTCGGGCAAGACCGTCGTGTTCACCGGCAAGCTCGAAACGATGAGTCGCGACGAAGCCAAGGCGCAGGCGGAGAAGCTGGGGGCCAAGGCTGCGGGCAGCGTCAGCGCCAAGACCGATCTTGTCGTCGCGGGACCGGGCGCGGGATCGAAACTCAAGCAAGCCGCGGCGCTCGGCATTCCGGTGATCGACGAGGCCGCATGGGCGGCGATTGTGGAGGCGGCGGGTTAGGCAGGCGAGCGATGCCGGTGCCTATCGTTCGCCCGCTGTCATGCCGACCGCACAGGTTAGCGCCGGCGCGATCATCGGCACATGGTTACGCCCGACGACGACAAACGGCCTCTCGCCCGCCCGCACCGCTTCGGCCAACAGTCGCACAAAGTGGCGGTCGCGAATGCTGCTGTCGGCGCGATTGATCGCTCCCATAACAACGCCACCGGTTTCCTCGTCATCGGCGGTTGGCGAGAACCATCGTGCCTCGGCGTCCTGCCACCGGCGTCCCGGCCATAGCCGCTCGGATTGCTGCTGGAGGTCGGCGACGCTGCCGATGGACTGATCTAGACCCATGGCTGCGGCCAGTGACCTCATACTTTCCAGAAGCGCACCGATTCGCGCGTCGAGCTTGGCTCCGGACAGGCCTTCGCGGTCCCGCAGGCGAACCGCTTCGCGCAGAGTGAAAAACAACAGAATCTCGTGGACGGGGAACCGGCTTTGAAGTTCCTTCATCTGATCCGCGGGGGAAGGCTCCAGCGAACGGGCAGGGACGCCGCGTTCGCGCGCCAGATATCGCAAAAAGCCCGACTCGCCGAAATCGGCGATCGTTTCGCTCACGGTCGCGGCCATGCCGCGATCCGGTCCCTCGTAAAAAACCACAGTTGGACGAAAATCTTCGATCGCGGCATCAATCTCCGCAAACTGGCCGTCGGCCGGATCGCGCGAATGGCGTGCTCCGACGATGGAAAGCGCGGAGGATTGAAAATTCCATTGCTGCGCGCGCGATTCCTGCCATTCAGCATAGTCGAGCACGTCGGGGCAGTCCGATTGGGCGGCGTGAAGCGGAACGGGCGATATCAGGATCGCGAGGGCGACCGCGACACGGGGTCTGAACATGGCGGATAAATTCCTCTTTTCATCGAGTGAATTCAATTAGCGTCAGCGGTTCAACCGGTGGGAGCCAACATCGCTCGACCAAAGCCCTTGGGGTTTCGACGGACGGAAGGCCACGACTTGCCAGCGGTGCGTGTCAGCCATAAAGCGCGCGCCGTGAGCCTGCTCGCCGCCTTGCGCCGTCCCGGCATCCTGCTTCTGCTGCCGGTGCTGTTCGCACTCGCGGCGCGGATGCTCGTTGCGCCGGGCTGGATGCTCGAAAGCGATGCGAGCGGGTCGATAACCGTCCGCATCTGTTCGGACCCTGCCAATCCCGGCGGCACCATCGACATCCCGATCGAGCGCGCCGGCGGCCATGACGCGGGTGAGGCGCAGCAGCATTGCCCGTGGGGCGCGCTCGCGGCGGCCCCGCCGCTTCCCGAAGGGACTGTTCTTCCCGCCGCGCCGGTGGGCTTCGCGGCGGTTCCTGCCACCCCGGCATCGCTCGGCTTCGCGCCGGGCATCGCTTCGCCGCTCCCGCCGAGTACCGGCCCGCCCAGCTTCGCGTAGAGCGTCATTCCGGCGAAGGCCGGGATCTCGCCGGTGCATGTCAAGGCCAGGTCAAGATTCCGGCCTTCGCCGGGATGACGAGACGATGGCCGCTCGATGCGGCCTGCACTCGCTCTCCCGCGAAGGATCATTCAATGAAAGACTATATGACCCGCCGGGCGCCGCTGTTGGCGCTCGCCCCCGCGCTTGCCGCCATGCCCGTCCAAGCCGCGACGACCGCCGGCGCCGATGCCGATGTCACGATCATCGTCACTGCCCCCGAACTCACCGACGATGCCGAGGCGCGCGTCCAGAAGACCCCGGGCGGTGCCGATGTCGTCAGCCACCAGGACTATGCCGACAAGTCGATCGTCAGTCTGCGCGACACGCTTGCCTTCTTGCCCGGCGTCTATCTCCAGCCGCGCTATGGGCAGGAAGTACGCATTTCGATCCGCGGGTCGGGGCTGTCGCGCGGCTTTCACATGCGCGGGCTGACGCTGCTCCAGGACGGGGTGCCGATCAACCTTGCCGACGACAATGGCGATTTCCAGGAGCTCGAGCCGATTTTTTTCGACCATCTCGAGGTCTATCGCGGCGCCAATGCGCTGCGCTTCGGCTCGGGCACGCTCGGCGGCGCGGTCAACGGCGTGACGCCCAACGGTCGCACGGCGGAGGGCTTTTACCTGCGCGGCGATGGCGGCAGCTTCGACAGCTATCGCGGCCTCGTGTCGGCTGGCGTCGCGGGCGAGCGCGTCGATGCGTGGGGCGCGGTGAGCGCCGACACGTCGGACGGCGACCGCGAACATGTGACGCGCCGCAGCTTCCGCTTCCACGGCAATGTCGGGATGCAAATCAGCGATGCCGTATCGAACCGCCTCTATGTCAGCTTCAACAATATCGATCAGGAAATCCCGGGCGCGCTGACGCGGACGCAGGCGCTGACGACGCCGCGCATGGCGAATCCGGGCAGCGTCGCCAATGACAATGCGCGCGACATCGATTCGCTCCGGCTCCAGAACCGCACGCGCCTCGACTGGGGCGCCGCGACGCTCGACGTCGGGGCGTTCGTCAACGCGAAGCGGCTCGACCACCCGATTTTCCAGGTCATCGACCAGGAAAGCACCGACCGCGGCGGCTATTTCCGCTTCGACTATGCGGGCGATGGCGTCGAAGCGACGCTCGGCGGCGAATGGCGCGTCGGCGACACCAGGTCGCGGCGCTTCGTCAATCTTGCGGGCAAGCGCGGGGCGCTGACCTTCGACGCCGACCTCGATGCGCGCGCGGCGACGCTTTATGGCGAGCTGCGCGTCAAGCCGATCCACCGCCTGTCGCTGATTGCAGGCGGCATCTATGCCGACGGCACGCGCAAGCAGGCCATCAACCTGAACACGGCCGCCCCGGCACAGAATGGCACCGTCGCGCGCGCCGATTTCGGCGCCTTCTCCCCCAAATTCGGCCTGTTGTTCGAACCTGCGGCGGGGGTGCAGCTTTACGCCAACTACAGCCGCTCGGTCGAATTCCCCGGATTCAGCGAACTCGCGCAGATCGCCAGCTTCGTGCCGCTCGACCCGCAGCGCGCGTGGACGGCAGAGGTCGGCACGCGCGGGCGTGCGGGAATGGCGAGCTGGGACGTCACTTTCTATCGCAGCGACATCAAGGGCGAATTGCTGCAATTCAATGTCGGCCCGACGATCCCCGCATCGACCTTCAACGCGGCACGCACGCGGCACGAGGGGATCGAGGCGGCCCTCGAGCTGAACCCCGCCGACTGGCTCCGGATGCGGCAGGTCTATACCTACAGCAACTTCCGCTTCCGCGGCGACGCCGCTTATGGCGACAACGGCCTGCCGGTGGTGCCCCGCCACGTCTATCGCGCCGAACTTCGGTTCGGGTCCGACGCGCTGCACGTCGCGCCCAACCTCGAATGGGTGCCCGATGGCCCTTACGCCGACTATCGCAATCGCGTCGCGACGCCGGGCTATGCCCTCATCGGCGTGACCGGCGGCGCGACAATTGCCGAGGGCGTCGATGCCTTCGTCGATGTTCGCAACGTCACGGCCAAAAAGGCAATCGGCGACATCGGCGCCGCGATCACGGTGACCGACGCATCTGCCATCTATTACCCCGTCGAGCGCCGCGCCGTCTCGGCGGGCGTGCGCGCGCGCTTCTAGGGGGAGCGAAGGCGATGACCGACGCCCGCCCGATACCGCTCTACCGCACGATCTGGCGCTGGCATTTCTATGCCGGGCTGTTCGTCATCCCCTTCATCCTGCTGCTGTCGCTCACCGGCGCGGCCTATCTCTTCAAGCCGCAGCTCGATCGCTGGCAGGAACGCGAATGGCGGGGGCTGCCCACCGGGCGGTCGGTCGATGCCGACGCGCAGGTCGCGGCGGCGCTCGCGGCCTTTCCCGGCGCACGCTTTCACTATTACCGCATCGCCGAAGCGCCCGGCGACGCCGCGGTGGTCCATCTCGGCCTGCCGTCGGGCGGCATGCGCGACGTCGCCGTGTCGCCGCGGGGGGAGGTGATCGGGGCGGCCGATCCCGATGCGCGGATTTCGGCCTGGCTGTCGCGCGTCCACGGCAGCCTGCTGATCGGCCGTGCGGGCGGCCTGCTCGTCGAGCTTGCGGCGAGCTGGGCGATCGTGTTGGTCCTCACCGGCCTTTACCTCTGGTGGCCGCGCGGGCGGGGGCTCGCCGGCGTCGCCTGGCCGCGCCTCGCGCTCGGCACGCGCACGGCGCTTCGCGACCTGCACGCCGTGACCGGATTCTGGGTGTCGGGGCTTGCGCTTGTCCTGCTGCTCACCGCCTTGCCGTGGACCGACGTCTGGGCGAGCGGCTTTCGCGCGTTGCGCGCTGAAATGGGCTGGGTTGCGGGGACGCAGGACTGGAAAAGCGGCGGGGGCGATCCGCACGCCGCGCACGACCATGCCGCGATGGCACAAGCCGCCCCCGCCGGTCCCGCGCCGCGTGCGCCGCTCGCCTATATCGTCATGCGCGCGCGGAGCGAGGCGATGCCCGCCCCGGCGATCATCCAGCCGCCCGGCGCGCCCAACCTGTTCGGGCCGCCCAACGGCAATGTCTGGACGCTGACCACCCTGACGCAGAACCGGCCGCGGGTCCGCAAAGTCAGCTATGACCCCGTGACCAGCATCGAAGTGTCGCGCAGCGGCTTCGCCGACAAGCATGTCGTCGACCGCATCGTCGGCGTCGGCATCGCCTGGCACGAGGGGCAGCTCTTCGGCCTCGCGAACCAGTTGGTCGGCGTCGCGACCGCGCTCGCACTCGTACTGCTCAGCGTCACCGGCTTCCTGATGTGGTGGCGGCGCAGGCCCGGCGATGCGCTCGGCGCGCCGCCCGCGCCGCGCGATCCGGCGCGGCCAAGGGGCGTCGCGGCGATCGTCCTGCTCCTCGCCGCGCTGCTCCCGTTGCTCGCCGCATCGCTGATCCTGCTGTGGATCGTCGACAATTTGCTCCTCCCGCGCCTGCCGCGCGCGGCAAGGTGGCTGGGGGTCCGACTGGCGGGTTGAGCCGCACCGCGCTATGGCGGGACAAATGCGCTGCTTCGCCCGCCTTGCCTTGATGCTTGCCGCACTGTTCGCAGGCGCGGTGGCGCACGCCGCCGATCGCGGCCCGGTCGTGCTCGCGGCGTCGAGCCTGCAAGGGGCGCTGGGCGAGGCGGCCGACGCCTGGGCGGCGCGGGGGCACGCGCGGCCCTTATTGTCCTTCGCGGCATCGTCGGCGCTCGCGCGGCAGGCGATGGCGGGGGCGCCCGCCGACCTGTTCGTCTCGGCCGACGAAGCGTGGATGGACGCGCTCGCGCGCGCCGGGCGGCTGCGCGGCGGAACGCGTGCGACGCTCGCCGCCAACCGCCTCGTCCTCATCGCGCCTGCGGGGAGCAAGGTCGAAATTGCGATCCGGCGGCGCTTCGCCCTCGCTGCCGCGCTCGGCAGCGGACGGCTCGCGATCGCCGACCCTGCCGCAGTCCCCGCAGGGCGCTACGCCAAGGCGGCGCTCGCCCATTACGGCGTGTGGGACAGCGTCGCGCCCAAGCTCGCCCCGGCCGAAAATGTCCGCGCCGCCCTCACGCTCGTCGAACGCCGCGCCGCGCCGCTCGGCATCGTCTATGCGACCGACGCGCGCGCCTCGCGCCGCGTGCGGCAGGTCGCGCTCTTCCCCGCGTCGAGCCACCCGCCGATCGGCTACCCCGTCGCGATATTGAAGGCCTCGCGCCACCGCGACGCCGCTGCCTTTCGCGCCTTCCTCCTTTCGCTCCACGGCCGCGCAATCCTCGCGCGCCATGGTTTTGCAGCGCCCTAGGCCGCGCATGATGTCCGCCGAACTGTGGGGGATTGTCGCGCTGTCGCTGCGCGTCGGTGCGCTCGCGGTCGCCTTGACCCTGCCGCTTGCCTTCGCGCTCGCGTGGATACTCGCGCGCTGGCGCTTTCCGGGGCGCGTGCTGCTCGATGCGCTCGTCCACCTGCCGCTCGTGTTGCCGCCCGTCGTCACCGGCTGGCTGCTGCTCGTCGCTTTCGGCCCTGCCGGCCCCGTGGGGCGCTGGCTGGAGGAGTGGTTCGGCGTCGTCCTCATCTTCCGCTGGACGGGCGCCGCGCTCGCCGCCGCGATCATGGCGCTGCCGTTGATGGTGCGCGCGATGCGGCTGTCGATCGAGGCGATCGATTCCCGGCTCGAGGGCGCCGCGCGAACGCTGGGGGCAGGGCGGTGGCACGCCTTCCGCACCGTCAGCCTGCCGCTCGCGCTCCCCGGCATTTTCGCCGCGCTCGTCCTCGGCTTTGCGCGCTCGATCGGCGAGTTCGGCGCGACGATCACCTTCGTCTCGAACATTCCCGGCGAAACGCAGACGCTTCCGCTTGCCATCTATTCGGCGCTGCAGGTGCCGGGGGGCGAGGCGATGGTGACGCGGCTCGCGCTGCTGTCGGTCGTGCTCTCGCTCGCCGCGCTCGTCCTCTCCGAATGGCTCGTGCGCCGCTCGCACGGCGAAAGGGCGCGGCGTGGCGATTGATCTCGACGTCGAAAGGCGGCTCGGCGAGCGCAATATCGCTGCGCGCTTTACCGCCGGACCGGGGCTCACCGCACTGTTCGGCCCCTCGGGCGCGGGCAAGACGAGCATCCTCAACATGGTCGCGGGGCTGCTCCGCCCCGACCGCGGCCACATCCGCATCGGCGAACGCACCCTGTTCGGCCCTGGCATCGATCTGGCGCCGGAGGCGCGGCGTGTCGGCTATGTCTTCCAGGACGGGCGTCTCTTTCCGCACAGGCGCGTGCGCGCGAACCTGCTCTATGGCCACGACCTCGCGCCGCCCGCGAACCGCTGGATGGGGTTCGACGAGGCGCTGGCCTTCCTCGGCATCGGCCATTTGCTCGATCGCTGGCCGCAAAGCCTGTCGGGCGGCGAGGCGCAGCGCGTCGCGATCGGGCGCGCGCTGCTCGCGGCCCCCGAACTGCTGCTGCTCGACGAACCGCTCGCCTCGCTCGACGCCGCGCGGCGCGGCGAGATCATGGCGGTGATCGAGCGTATCCGCGACGAGCTGCGCGTGCCGATCCTCTATGTCAGCCACGACCGTGCCGAGGTCGAGCGGCTGGCGACAGAGATCGTCCCGATCGGCGGCTAAGGTTTCACTTGAAACCAATAATGTGATAGGATTTCGGGTATGAAGAATCCCGCCACCCATGTCCACGACACTCCGCCGCCGGGCGCCGCGCCCGACTGGACGATTCCGCAGGATTGGGACGCATTCACCGCCGACGAACATGCGATGTGGGACCGGCTCTTCGCGCGCCAGTCGGAGATGCTTCCCGGCCGCGCGTCGCAGGCCTTCTTGCGCGGGATCGACGTGCTGCGCCTCGAAAAGCCCGGCATCCCCGATTATCGCGAACTCAACGCGCGGCTGACGGACGCGACGGGGTGGCAGGTCGTCGCGGTGCCGGGGCTCGTCCCCGACGATGTGTTTTTCGACCATCTTGCCAACCGGCGCTTTCCGGCGGGAAATTTCATCCGGACCCCCGAACAGCTCGATTATCTGCAGGAACCCGACGTCTTCCACGACGTGTTCGGCCATGTCCCGATGCTCGCCGACCCGGTGTTCGCCGACTATATGGTCGCCTATGGCGAGGGCGGACTGCGCAGCCTGCAATTCGACGCATTGAAACAGCTCGCGCGGCTTTATTGGTACACGGTCGAATTCGGGCTGATCCGCGAGGACGGCTCGTTGCGCATCTATGGCGCCGGGATCGTGTCGAGCTATGCCGAAAGCGTGTTCGCGCTCGACTCGGACAGCCCGAACCGCATCGGTTTCGACCTCGCGCGCGTGATGCGGACCGATTACCGGATCGACGATTTCCAGCAGAATTATTTCGTGATCGACAGCCTCGACCAATTGCTCGACGTCACGGTGAACACCGATTTCGCGCCGATCTATGCCGCCAACGCCGCGCTGCCGCCGATCCCGATTGCCGACATCCTGCCCGGCGATCAGGTGATCACGCGCGGCACGCAGGAGTATGCTCTCGCGAAAAGCTAGGGTCCTGAGCCTAGCCCCTCCCGCCTGCGGGAGGGGAGGAGTCACCAGCTCCCGAAACTCGCATCGGCCGGATTGGCGCGGTGGAGCGCGCGTTCCTTGCGCCGGTATCCGAATCGCCGCCGCTTGACGAGCAGCAGGCACGGCCATTCGCGGCTCCCCCCGCGCGCCGCCAGGCGAAAGCCGTGCGCGCGATAGGCGGCGAGCACATCGTCCATCTGCCGCGTGATCAGCCCCGCCAGAATCGCGTGCCCGCCCGGCGCGGTCGCCGCCGCTATGTCGGGCGACAGGGTGATCAGCGGCCCCGCAAGGATATTGGCGATGACAAGGTCATAGGGAGCGCGGTGACGGATCGCGGGATGGTCGGTCCCCGGCGCGACCGCGAGCGTCAGCCGCCCCCCACCACGCCCCAGCGCGATGTCATTGACCGCCGCATTGTCGCGCGTCACCGCGATGCTCGCGGGGTCGATGTCGGACGCGATCGTCCGTGCGCGCGGCCACAGCGCCATCGCCGCAAAGGCGAGCAGCCCCGTGCCGGTGCCGATGTCGGCAATGTTGCGCGGCGCCGCGCCCGCGCGCGCGAGCCGGTCGAGCATCGCAAGGCACCCCGCCGTCGTATCGTGCCCGCCCGTCCCGAACGCCTGGCTCGCGTCGATCAGGAAGCTGGTGCTGCCCCGCGGAACCCCGTCGGCATAGCTGCTCGTATGGACGAAAAAGCGCCCGGCGTGCACGGGTTCGAGTCCCTGCTGCGACAGCGTGACCCAATCTTCCTCGGGCAATTTCTCGACGGCCGGCGTCTTTCCCGCCGCGCTCGGAACCAATGCCGGGAGCAGCTTGAGCAGCGCGGCGCTCGGCCGGTCGTCGACATAGGCGTCGAGCTGCCACAATCCGGCATCCTCGTCGATCTCGCGCGTGACGACCACAGGCGCTTCGGAAAGCGCGTCGAGTGCAGGGATTTCGCCCGACAATGCCTCGGCCTCGTCGCGCGTGCAGGGGAGCGAAACGACCCAGCTCATGCGTCAGCGCACATAGGAAGCGCCATTCACGTCAAGCACCGCGCCGGTCATCGACGGCGGCGCGTCAAGCGCGCACCAGCGCGCCATTTCGGCGACCTCCTGCGGCATCGCGACGCGGCCGAGCGGAATGTCCGCAAGCAATTTTTCGCCGCCGCGGCTTTCCAGATAATCGTCGGCCATCCCGGTCATCGTAAAGCCGGGGCAGATGGCAAAGGCGAGAATCCCTTCCTTCGCGTGCGCGCGCGCGATCGTCTTGGTCATCGCGACCATCCCGGCCTTCGACGCCGCATAATGCCAGTGCGCGGGGCTGTCGCCGCGATGGGCGGCGCGGCTCGCAATATTGACGATCCGCCCGCCAAGGCCCGTCTGCTGCCAGTGAAGCACCGCCAGACGGCACAGCGACGCCGCCGCGGTCAGGTTGACCTGCAGCGTGCGGTTCCATTTCTCGAGCCACTCGTCGCCGGCGGCAGTGATCGGGTTCGCGTCGAAAATGCCGGCATTGTTGATCAGCACGTCGATACGCCCGTCGAGCGTGTCGAGGCTGTCCGCCCACAGGCGCGGCGGAACATCGGGGTCGGCGAGGTTGCCGTCGGCGCTCGACAGCGCGACGATCCGGTGGTTCTGGTGCGCGAGCGCGTCGGCGATTGCCGCGCCGATGCCGCGGCTCGCGCCGGTGATCAGGATATGCGTGGTCATGATCCCGCCATAGAGGAGGGGAGGTGACGTTGCCAACTCGTGCGTCCGCCTCATTTCGTCCCCCCGGCCTCCGCCGGGATGACGATAGGGGCCGGAGGAGTCAGGGCGTAGTCGGCGTCACGCCACCCGGCGGCTGAACTCGCTCGCGGCCTTTTCCAGCGACTGCAGCCGCGCGCCCATCCGTGCGAACTCCTCGCTCAGCGTGCTGATCTCGCCCGCGACCATTCCCGAATCATTGCGGATGCTCGCGATCGTCGACGACATCGAATCGGCGGCGAGCGCGGTTTCGTCGACCGCGGCGGTGATCGACGTCACCGTCTGCGCCTGCGCGTCCATCGCTTCGCGGATGCGCTGCGCCGACTCCTGCACTTCGACGATCGTCTGCTGGATCGACTGGTTCGCCGACACCGACCCGCGCGTCGCCTGCTGAATCGCGGTAATCTTGGCGGCAATATCGTCGGTCGCGCGCGCCGTTTCGTTGGCCAGGCTCTTGACCTCCTGCGCCACGACGGCGAAGCCGCGGCCAGATTCGCCCGCGCGCGCCGCCTCGATCGTCGCATTGAGCGCGAGCAGGTTGGTCTGCCCGGCGATCTCGCGGATCAGCCCGAGGATCGATTCGATCGACTGGGCATGGTGCGACAGCGCTTCCGACATGACGACCGCTTCGCCCGCCTGTTCGGACGCGCGCGTCGCGACGCTGGCCGATGCCTCGACCTCGCTGCGCGCATCCTCGATCGCGCGGATCAGGCCGGCGGCGGTCGACGCGGCTTCGCGCATCGCCATCGCCGACTGTTCGGACGCGGCAGCGACTTCGCTTGTCTTCGCGATCATCCCCTTGGCGGCATGGTCGGCCGATTCGGCCTGCCGGGCGAGCTGTTGGCGCGCCGCGTCGGTTTCCTGGACCAGCGACGCAATCGAGCGGTCGAAATCGCCCGCAATCGTCTGACGCTCGCTCGATACCGCCGCGCTGTTCAGCTTTTGGGCATAGGCCTGCATGATGTCGGCTTCCAGCATCGCCAGCCGGTTTACCGCACTCGTCAGCCGCGTCGTCCGTTCGGCATCGTCGGCACAGGCTTCGACAATATATTTGATCGTCACCTCCTGGCTATGCGCGATGCAGGCGAGAATCGAGGCGATGGGGATGCCGGTGCGCAGCGCGACATGCGTGTTCTGGCACGCGATCGTTGCCGTTTCCTGCCCTGCGACATCCTCATATTTGATGCGCGCCTGGTGAACGCTGCCCTTCATCAGCTTGTCGAACAATGTCCCTTCGATCTTCGGGACGTTGGGAAGCTTGTTGAACACGTCCCAATAGGCCAGCGCGATTTCCGTCTCGCGGCCTGCAACAATTTCGTGAATTTCGGCGGCGTCGGCGGCGAGCCGTCCGTCGAGGTCGTAAAAGGGAAAGCGGTCCGCCATCAATATGGGGTCGATCTGCTGCTTATGAATGGGACTTTCCTTCGCCATAAACCTCTTCCCTCGCCAAACCTCGGACGCGCGAACTTTGGTGTCCGCATTCGTCCCCGAATTTTGTCACCGGGGTATGCGGAGGAATTGGTAAAATCGTCGTTAACCAGCCAGGCGGGTTCGCAACAATTCAGCGGCGCTCGGCAGGTCTGACCGGATAGCCCTCAAAGGCCTTGATCGTCCGCAAGGCGAAGGCGCTATGCATTGCGGCGACGCCGGGCAAGCGCGACAGGCATTGGCGGTGCAGCCGGTCGAAATCGGCGACGTTGCGCGCCGCGACGCGCAGGCGGTAATCGGACGCGCCTGACAAAAGCTGGCACTCCAATATCTCGTCGTGACTTTTGACGGCGCTTTCGAACGCGGTCAGCGCCTCTTCGCTTTGCGAGGTAAGGCTGATGTCGACGAACACATCGAGGCCAAGGCCGATGGACGCGGGCGACAATCGCGCCGCATAGCCTTCGATGACGCCCGCCGCTTCCAGCGCGCGGACGCGGCGATGGCATGCAGACGGCGACAGCCCGACGCGCTCGCCGAGTTCGGCGACCGGTCGCGGCCCCTCGCGCTGCAATATGGTGAGCAGCTTGGCGTCTGTTCGATCAATCATGTTGCGCGAATCCCGGTGTTGACGCGAAAATTTGGCGCGTTTCTCTTCTTCTCAACGATGAATTGCAAGCAAATCGCGCTTGCGGGCTGCTATAAGCGCCGCCAGACTCGAGCGTGCCGGATTGCGCCACGCCGACAACTAGGTGGAGAGCGACAGATGATCATCGGCACCCCGAAGGAAATCAAGAATCACGAATATCGCGTCGGCCTGACGCCCGAAAGCGCACGCGAACTCGCGGCACATGGCCACCGCGTCCTCGTTCAATCGGGCGCCGGCGAGGGCATCGGCGCGCACGACAGCCATTATGTCGAGGCGGGCTCCGAAATCGTCGGTTCCGCAGAGGAAATATTCGCGACTTCCGACATGGTCGTGAAGGTCAAGGAGCCGCAGGCGAACGAGCGCGCGATGCTCCGCGAAGGACAGATTCTCTACACCTACCTCCACCTCGCGCCCGATCCCGATCAGACGCGCGACCTGATGAAGTCGGGCGCGGTGTGCATCGCCTACGAAACCGTCACCAGCCCCTATGGCGGGCTTCCGCTGCTCAAGCCGATGAGCCAGGTCGCCGGGCGCATGTCGATCCAGGCGGGCGCGACGGCGCTCGAAAAGGCGCACGGCGGCCGCGGCGTGCTCCTCGGCGGCGTCCCCGGCGTCGCGCCGGGCAAGGTGTGCGTGATCGGCGGCGGCGTCGTCGGCTTCAACGCGGCGCAGATGGCGGCGGGGCTTGGCGCCGACGTGACAATCCTCGACCGCGACCCCGAAGTGCTCGAACGCGTCGGCACCTTCTTTGAATCGCGCGCCAAGACGCGCTTTTCGAACCGCGCCAATCTCGCCGAATGCGTTGCCGAGGCCGACCTTGTCATCGGCGCGGTGCTCATCCCCGGCGCCGAAGCGCCCAAGCTCGTCAATCGCGAGATGCTCGGCACGATGCGCCAGGGTTCGGTCCTCGTCGACGTAGCGATCGACCAGGGCGGCTGTTTCGAGACGAGCCACCCGACAACGCACGCCGACCCGACCTATATCGTCGACGGCATCGTCCATTATGCCGTCGCGAACATGCCCGGCGCCGTCGCGCGCACCAGCACCTATGCGCTCAACAACGTCACCTTGCCGCACGCGCTGCGCATCGCCGATCTGGGGTGGAAGGAAGCGCTTCGCCGCGACGTGCATCTTTCGCAGGGGTTGAACGTTTGGAATGGAAAGGTGACGTTCGAGGCAGTAGCCGAAGCGATCGGAACCGACTATGTGCCTGTCGAGCAGGCACTTGCCTGACGAAAAGGACCGAGACCACACGATGACCGACGAAAGCGCGCAGCCCCCGCACGAAGAAACCGAAGAAAATGAGGTGCTGCGCGCGATGCGCGAGCTGAAGGCGCAAAAGGAGGCTGCCGACGCCAGCGAGGCCGGCGCCGATGCACCGGCGCGCCGGGGTATCGGCTGGAAAACGGCCGCAGGCATCGGCATCGGCTCGGCCGCGGTTCTCGCGGCGCTACTCTATGCGAACCGCGACAAGCTGAAATAGGCGGCGCGCCGCCTCAACCCGCCTCTATGGCATAATGGATCGGTTTGAACGTGCCGCCGCAACTGTCATAGGCCGAACAGGCCGTGAGGCCGATAATCAGGTCCGCGAGCGCGCGGAACCGGATGAAGTCGCCGGGCTTCGTCGTCGGCGGGTCGACCTTGATCCGCCCGTCACGCCCGACCGGCACATTCATGAAGATGTTGAACGCCACCGGGATCGCGTCGGGTTCGATGCCGAAAGGCGCCAGCGCTTCGGCCAGATTGCCGAAACAGCCCCGGTGAACGGGCTTTCCGGGGTAAAAATGGCGGAACGTCGCCTCGCTGCACGGCGTCAGCAGAAAGTCGTGCAGCCCGGCGCCATCCTCGACGATCTCCAGCAGCGGGCGCGAACGGTTCGACCACAAGCGGTTGCCTTCGCCCAGGCGGATCGTCTCTTCATAATCAAAGGTGCGTCCGTTCGACAGCGCCTCGCGCGGGTCGTCGGCGGCAAAGGCCAGCATGTCGCTCACCTGCCCGCCTTCAGGATCGATCACGCGCAGATGCTGCCCGGCCGCCAAACGAAATGCCGATCCCGATCGCGGGGGGATTTCGGCAATCATGCGGCGTTCCGTGGGTCGCGGAACGGGCATTGCCAGTCGTCGCCGACGCGCCGGCCGCTATATTGCGCCGCCGCGCTCGCCTCGCCGTGGCGTGCTATCATCGGGTTGATGCTTCCCGCCAGTTCGGCGTCGCGCGCCAATATGCGCTCGCGCATGCGCTCATAGCGTCCCTCGGCGCGCAGGCGCTCGAACTGGTCGTGCAGGTTGAAAATCAGTGCCGGACGCTCGAACCGCCGCGCGGGGCGCGAGGCGCGCGGATGCAGGCCGACGACGAAATAGGCCTCGCCGCCGAAGCTCAGTCCGAAATGCGGATTGTCGGGGTCGGGCGACACGCGGGCGTCATGGCGCAGGCCCTTCCACGCATCCTTGTCGGCGAGCGACTGGATTCGCGTCCATAACGCCTCCTCGAACGCCGCCTCGTCCAGATCGTCGGGGCCTGCGAAAATCACCGAAAAGCTCCGAAATCCGGTCGGATCATCCTTATAGGCACGCGCCCATTCGACGAGTTCGCGATGGATCTGCAGGTCGTTCCAGCCGCTGGTCAGGTCGCGCGCCTCGAATATGCGGAGCATGTCGTTGGCGAGGGCGGATTTGGCTCCGACGCAGGGAAAATCGGGGGCGCCGATAAATTTCCGAAAACGGGATGAAAGGTCGGGGGCGGCGGTGCGGTCGAGCGTGTCGGTTGTCATGATGCCGATAACGCACGCGAAATCCAAAGGCTGCGTCAAAGCGCTGTCAATTGTCGGCGGTCGCATCAACAAACTTTCCGCCGGAACAGCCATAGGCTCAGGACCCATTAATTACGCGTTCGAGGCGTCGAAATGGCGAAGATATCGGGTCCGGGCGGGTGCAGCGGGA
>Ga0208794_1000104_pt1 | contig 92088 bp, 160 predicted proteins | sample 32_taG_FD_184106 | JGI IMG/M metagenome (GOLD analysis project Ga0208794, IMG submission 184106) | Marine viral communities from the Gulf of Mexico - 32_GoM_OMZ_CsCl metaG (SPAdes) (version 2) | ecosystem: Environmental > Aquatic > Marine > Oceanic | place: Atlantic Ocean: Gulf of Mexico... | reverse complement strand
TGAGGGGGAGGCTCATGCGGCTCGCTCCTGACGGTCGTGAAACGTGACGCCATGCTTTGCGCCGAACGCTTCGATGATGATGAAAAGGTCGCTCATCTCCTGTTTGTCCAAGTCGGACGACGAGCGGCCCAGGTTCACGAAGCCGTTGCCCTCGATATTCGGCACCACGCGCAATTCGCGCTTTAAGCCGTCGAGGAACATGAGCTTCCAGTCGTCGGGCGAAAGCCGCACGCCGTGCCACGTCAGTTGAGTGGATACGTCCGTCAGCATGGCCCAGAGGCGGTCGTTCTGGGGTAAGGTGCGCTTTGGCCCCTTGAACTCGACGCGGGTGTTCCACGGCGCTTGACGCAGCCAAGACATGGCCTTGTGGCGTTCGGCGTCCGAATTGATGATGACGAGAGCGCGCCCCATGGCGACCTACCAGGGAATTTCGTCGTCAGCGGCGGGTGCCGGCGAACGGTTGTCGTCGCGCTGGCCTTCACCCTTCGTGTCAAGCATCTGGAGTTCGCCCCGGAACTTCTGCAGAACGATTTCCGTGGTGTAGCGCTCGACGCCATCCTTCTCCCATTTGCGGGTCTGGATGGAGCCTTCGACGTAGACCTTCATGCCCTTGCGAGCGTATTGCTCCGCGACCTTGGCCAGCGCCTCGTTGAAGATGACAATCTGGTGCCATTCGGTCTTCTCTTTGCGCTCGCCTGAATTCTTATCGCGCCAGCTTTCGGACGTGGCGAGGCGAAGGTTGACGACGGGGGAACCATCATTGAGACGACGAACCTCTGGGTCGGATCCAAGATGGCCCACAAGAATGACCTTGTTGATGCTGCCTGACATCAGTTTGCTCCTGCATGAATGAGTTGGGGTTCTTTGGCAGGAGCCACCTTGGCGCTCGCCTTCTCGATTTGCTTCTTTAAGTCGAGCGCATCGGCCGGGTGACGCGCCCAGAAGGTCTGAAGCCCCGCGCGGTTTGCATCTGCCCACTTTTTCACTGTGAGGCCGTCGCTTTCGCGGATGAACTCAAGGGCGCGGTCCATGAACTGGCCGGTCGGCACGTTTTCCAATGCCCAGCCGTCGCCCCATGTCACGGTGATGGCGTCATTGCCGGCGATGGCCTTCAGTCGGGTTTCGGTGCGCTCGTGTTCGACAATCTCGGACGCCGCCATGTCCTGCACCTTGGCGCGGTCCATCTCGGCTTCGTCGTAAAGGCCGGTGAACTGCTCGGGCCAACCGGCGCGAAGGGCCTGCATCTCTGCGCACTTGGCTATCATTAGACGGGGCATGCGTGCCCAATTGCCTGACGTGTCCAACGTCTGCTTGCCGGTCGGACGACGCTTGCCGTCATCGTTTTCGGCCCATTCGTCCTTGATTGGGGCGAACTCTTCCCAGAACGCCTGACCGGCAACCTCAAACCATTCACCGCTCTTCTGGTCCTGCTTCCACAGCATGACCGTCGCGGACACGATGCCCTGCGGGTTGAGCGGGCTTTTCAACTCCGTATCCGTTTCGTAGACGGGCGGCTTGTTCGCGGGGCGATAGTCGCCGCAGCGCTGCGCAATGACACGCTGTCCGTCACGGCTGATGATGATGGTCAGCTTGCGCTTGGACTCGTCCCTGGCGTTCTTGTTGAACACCATCGGGATAATCTGACCCAGGAACGGGTCCAGACCCTTGGCGCGGGCGACTTCAACGAACAGGTTGAACTCGTCGTCGTTGGTATCCTTGGCGACGGTGTGCTTGATAAGCGCGATCTGGCGCGGGGTCAGCGAACGGTGAGCGATGGCGTTCATCACTTCCTCCTTATGGTCAATGAAACAGTGCCGTTGTCGAGGATCGCGCCAGGAACCTCGCGCCCATCGGTCAGGGCGGCGGTGAGGGCGCGCTTGTCGAGTTTGGGTGCAGGGCGCTCTTGCTCCGCGAAGAACTCGGACGGGATGTCCGCTTCGTTCTGGACGATGAGCTTGGCCTTGCGCTTTGAAATGAAGACGGTGGCGGTCGGCAGCATCACCTTGTCCTGCTCGGCAGCTATCAAGGCTTGTTCGATTGCCGCTGACAGGCGCTCCTTGCGCGCCGTGATGGCCGCGCGACGGTCAGCAAACGCCTCTTCCTTCGCCTTCAGGCCGATTTCGTGGACCTCGCACTCGTCAATCTGTTCGATGACGGCGGCGATGGCTTCGTGTAGATTGGTTTCGCCTTCGATTGCGTCGGCTGCGAGTTCTGCGTCGTCGTCCACGCCTTGGTCGCGGAGATGCGATAGCAGACGGCGCGCGGCCTCAGTTTCACGACGCAGGGTGTGGCTGGCATCGTTCATCGTCCCACCCTTTCGTCCATGTCGTCTTGAAGGCGTTCGAGCAGTTCGCGGGTGCCGCCATCGCCGAAGAGCTTCCGCAGCTCACGCACCAATCGGCGGGCGCGGTATTCGGCATGTCCGTCTGTGTGGGCTTGCCTTGCTTCCGAGACGAGCTGTTCGCCGGGAATGGGGAAACGGTGGTGAGCGTTCATCGCTGAGCCTCGCGACCAAGCAGCGGCCCGCCGTAGTAGGACGCAATTGCACCCTTGCTATAGCGCCAGAGCTTCCCACTCCCGCCGCAGTCTGGGCATTCGTCGGGCTCCTTGACGCCAAATTGCCAAGAGGTAATCATTCCATGCCCGCCGCATCGGTCGCAGCGGATGTGATGCCCGTTCAATTCGGCGCTCATGCTGCCTTCTCCATCTGATTGCTGGCCTCAGCGACGATGCGCACAACCTCGGGTTCGGTGAGGAATTCGCGGGCGACATCAGCACAGCCAACGCTCAAGGCATGGCCGGCAAAGCGAGCGCGAACAGCAGCGGGAAGTTCCCACGTCTCGCGTTCAATGCGGCTGGCTTCGATGTTGGCGAACTCGTAAGCGTCCAGCGGGCTCATGACGCGCCGCCAATCTTCGACGCAATTTCGCGCAGTCGAGCATTGACTTCCTGCTCAATCCTCTGCTCCAAGAAGCTCGTGATAGCCGGCGCCAACTCAAGAGCCGGGTCGAACGACGTTTCCAAACGGTGCAGGATTTCAGAATTCATCGAGCGGCCGGAATGCTTCGCTGCGTCTCGTATCCGGTCCCGCAGGCCGTCTGACAGGCGAACCTGGAACCGCTCGGCTAACCGGCTTGGGTATTGCTGGTCGGTCGCCATCAGAACGCCTCCTTCCGCGCCTGGTAATCAGCGTCGGCTTGGCTGGAGAGACGGTCGTGCAGCGCGTTGTAAATCGTCTGTTCGTCTTCCTCGACAGGCTCGAACTCGTCGCTCACATCGCGCGCCCAGCCCTCCACGACGTTGAACTCGACCACCGTGAACGGCCCCGGCCCGTCGCCGAAATCAGCGCTGCGAATGTTGCGGTCGATTTCATCCCACGAGGTCGAGACAACCGTCTCAAGGTCGCGCCCGGTGAGGACGTATTGCTGCACGTCCAGAGCGGTGGGAAAGTCATGAACTGCACGTCCCATGTCGGTTCTCCTAGAACTTGATGCGCTGCGTTTCGGCGCAGAAGCTGGCCACCGTGTCGTTGTCCAGCAGGCGACGGGCGAAGAGTTGGGCTTGAGCCCGAACAAGGTTGCGCGCCGTCGTCACGTCGGTTTCGTTCTCGACTGCAACGGCAACCAGTTCCGGCATGAACACATCGTCAGGGACGGCGTGATCACAGACGGTAGCCATCACCACCATCATTCCAGCGCGCTCGACTGCGTTGGTCTGGCTGTGAGCGGGCGTCTCGATTGCCCCTGCGAACAGGATGGCAACGAGAGCGGCGGCGAAGATGCGGGAAGTCATGCGGCACCCGATGAGGCTTGCGAGCGCTTGATGGCGAAGCGCAAAAGCTCGGAGGCAACGTCGCCAATATCGTCCTCGGAAAGAGGCGGGACGTTCGACCAGTTGCGGCATGCGCCTTCCAGAAAGCGGATGGCATCCTCGCGGGTAACCGGCGTATGCTTCACTTCCTGGCTCATGTCTCGTCTCCTGTCTGCGGGCTATCGGATGGGGTGGGGGAGGGTTAGGCGCGCTCGTTAAGGGCATAGGCGAGGACATCCCCGCCCTGAGCCTCGATGCCAGCGCGCACATCGGCGGGGCTGGCGACGACGCCGGCGATGCACTTTGCCGCATAAAGTGCCTCGCTCTTCTGGCGCTCGATGGCCCCATTCTTGTGGCTCGGGTGGAAGAAGATTTCCGGCTTGAGGCCGTCCTTCGCGAGGCGGCCAAGAACGCCAGCTTTCACAGCCGCAGCGAGTTCCTTGCGAACCCGCGCCGGGATGGGGCCACGAATGACGCGGGTGCCGCCAACGAGGATGGCCGAAACGTTCGGACCGAAATCGTCGGTGTATCCATTCGGGCTGATTGCCATCGTCTCGTCTCCGGTTTGTGGTGCGGGCTCAGGCGAACCGTCTGCACCGGGGGTGTGAGAACGAACATACCATCTTGGCATTGCGCGTCAATACCAAATCGGTATAGATGAGGGCATGAGCGCAAAAAAATCTTTTCGACCGAAAATCCTGCCAGCGATTCGGCAAGCGAACGACAACGGCGATGACGCCGCCGCCTTCTATGAAAATCGGAGGAAGTGGGCTGAGTATCTGGTGACCATGCCAGACCTCAGCGACCGCGCTTTTCGCGTCGGCTACTGGCTGTCACGCCGGATGAACGGCGAGGACAAATGCTGCTGGTATTCAGTGAAGGGGATTGCGGATCGCATGGGCAAGAACGTGCGAACCGTTCGCTATGGAATTGCCGAGCTGCGAGCCCGAAACGTGCTAATCGTTGTCGAAGAACCGGGGAAGCAAAGCTGCTACTTCCTGCACGCCCCGTTTATGTGACCCCGGCAAGATGTTGCATACCTACCCCGGCAAGATGTTGCCGCCGAATAGGTAAAGGCAAATTCCTAAAAGGTTTAGCTCTTAGGTGTAGTGGCTCTGAGATAGAAGGTTGTATCTCTAGCCGTTCAATCGAAACTGATTGGTTCCCACTTGCCCGTCACGATGCCTTTGACCTCAATTTCGGTCGCGGCACTGCCTTCGATCGGCAAAGGCTTGTGAACGGGGTTTTTGCTCCGGGGCAGGAGCCATTTCAGGTCGTCGCTGATTTGCTTGATGGTCGTCTCGACGAGCGAGGTGCCGCCCATTCGCTGCTCGACATGGACGACCATGCCAGGTCGAAAGCCCAAACCGCTCTCGGCAAAATTGACGACCGTCACATAGCATCCATCCGGGAAAAGCTCCGACATGGAATCGCCCTCGGCCCTGAGAGCATACTGCTTTGCGTGCGGGTAACGAGGATCGCGCGCGACGTGAATTACTTCCGGCTCGTGCCAATCATCCATAATCGAAATATCCAGCCAGTCGCCCGCCCTGCTCTTGCCGAGAACGGGCAGGCCGATAACCTCTCGTGTCGTCCCTTCAGAATCCGAGAAGAGTAGGTCTTGGGCGCTGGCCTGTAAATGAGGCGCTAACCGTTCGGCCCACTGCTTGGTTAATTTTCGCTGGCTGGCTTCCAGGCGACGGATTTGCGGTTGAGACGTGCCGGCGCGCTCGGCCAAGGCCGACTGCGACAGTCCCGCTTTCTCGCGCAATACCCGTAGCTGGTTCATGTCCGGGATCATAATTCCACGGCCCGCAGCGCACAAAAACCATAACGGTATAAATTAGCGCTTGAACGTCGATACCAAATCGGTATGATGGCGGTTATGAAGCTCATTGATTTCCTCACCGCCCGGAAGATTACGGCCACGGCATTCGCTGAAAAAGTCGGCGTTAGCCAGCCCGCAATGCACCGATACCTCAACAACGACCGCTTTCCGAAGCCGGAAATCATCGCGGCCATCGAAGCGGCTACGGGCGGGAAGGTGAAGTTCAACGACTGGCTTGAGCAGCAGCGCGAACACCGCGCGGGCGACGACCAGAAGGTGGCGTCATGAGCGAATGGGCAGACAGGTTCAAGGTCGTCTATTTCATGCGCCCTCGCGGCATGATGAGCCCAATCAAGATTGGCTGCTCGTCGTTTCCAGAAGATCGGTTGAATGCCGTCTCGCAGTGGTCGCCATTCCCGTTGGAACTGATCGCAGAAGGCGAGGGCACTCACCAGCTTGAGCGCTTCCTGCATCGGAAATATGCGGACTCTCGCAGTCATAGCGAGTGGTTCTTCCCGACGCCCGACCTCATGGCCCGCATCGAGCGTGTCAAGGCTGGCGAAGACGTAGCCAGCGCCTTCGGTGCGATCCCAGACCCATCCGATACGGCGGCGTCTCCGCGATACATCGCCCGCGCAACACGCCAAGGGGAAGCCGCAGCATGAGCGCCAACCCCATCAAGCGCGAGGTCACGATAGGCGATTGCAGGCTCATTCTGGGCGATTGCCTTGATGTGCTGCCGACACTCCGAGCCCTTGATGCCTATGCCGAAATGACCGAGCGCCACTTTCAAGGCGGTCAGATTGTTGGCAGCGTTGTAAGCGACCCCCCTTATGGAATTGCGTACAAAAGCGGCTATGCGACTGACGCACTTTGGGGTGCAGCGCGAACGATCAATTCCGACGAAAACCTCATGTCGCGCGATGCCGTAGTTGCTTGGGCGGCAGGCAATATCCCCATTCTGTTGTTTGGATCGTGGAAGGTGAACCGTCCAAAGGGGACCAAGATGGTTCTCATATGGAACAAGGGCGGCGCTCTTGGGATGGGCGACCTCTCTCTCCCGTGGAAGCCAGACCACGAAGAAATCTACGTGCTGGGTAAGGGCTTCATTGGGACGCGGGACAGCGGCTCCGTTCTCTACTGCCCCCCGGTCCAGAGCATGGCGAAGAACGGTCGCCTTCACCCGACTGAGAAGCCCGTCGACTTGATGAAGAACCTCTGCAGGAAGGTGCCGGGAACGATCCTTGACCCCTTCATGGGCAGCGGGTCGACAGGCGTGGCGTGCGCGAAGACAGGCCGCAGCTTCATCGGCATCGAGATTGACGAGAGATACTTCGAAATCGCCTGCGAACGCATCCGCAAAGCCTATGCGCAGCCCGACATGTTCGTCGCGCCCCCGGTCAAGCATCCCGTTCAAGAGCCCCTTTTTGGAGAGGACGCCGCATGAGCATTTCCCTCCCCACCACTACTGGAGCAAACCAATGAGCGCGCACGACTGGCAGCCGATTGAGACAGCGCCGAAGGATGGGACGCATATCGTTGGATGGTGCGTTCACGAGGCAAACCCGTACCACGACGAACAGTCTGACCGTCTTACCGACTACGGATGCTGGGTTGAGGCTCTGGGGAGGGTTCAGGACGGCGCACATGTTCTCGTCTGGGGTGGGTCTGACAGCGACTACGACGAATGGTCCGGAAAGACGCTGACCTGGCCCGACTGGTGGTTCCGCGTCGGGAGTGAGTTCGAGGAAGCTGCGAACCCAACGCACTGGATGCCTCTCCCCAGCCCACCGTCTCACACCCCCACCTCCCAAGAGAGGGACGGCGCATGACCGGCACCCCAATCAAAGACAGGGCGGAAGCGTACCGTGAATTTCGCGACGATGCTCGTCTCGCCATTTCCCGAAGCACCGCCGTCTTTAGGACGATGAAGGATTACGACCGTCTCGTAGACATTATGGCTACTGATTTGGCGAATGCCCATTTCACCGGTTTCGCAGAAGGCATGAAGCGCGCGGCTGAGATAGCGCATCCACCCCTGATGCACCGCAAGGGCAATGTTGGCCTGTGGCGTCAACGTCGCAAGGCTATTTCCGACGCCATTCTCGCAGAAATCTCGGAGGCCAAATAAATGGCCCCGCACACTCCTCCTCCCAGCGGCAACCGCCGCCACCTCACCAGCGCAAATGCTGGTGCCTTTATTCAGCAATCGTCCGTCGCTTCCTCCCAAGCCGACGACGACGCTGGCCGGGTTGTCCTCCCGGCTCGGCCAGCACCCTTTCACATCGCCAAGGAGCGCACCCGCGCGTTCTTCCCTGCTCACTGTTCTTCCTTGGCCAGCCGTGCGGCCAGTGAGCCTATCAAAAACCTCAACTTGTTCTTGGCAGGGCAACTGAAACGGAAAGCCCGCACGGCGACCAATAGCGATGGGCGTCCCGCGACGCGCTCTTTTGACTGCCGACACACTCCATCGCCAGCGGCTTGGCGGGCAGTTTCCTACGCAAACCCCTCTCAAGCCCATGCCGCGACCCGCCTTCACGGAGCCACGCTATGAGCGACGAACGCATCAGCCGCGCCAAGCGCGCCGAAGAGGCTCTGAACGACGTTCTCAGGCCGCTCGGCACCCATCTGCGCCATTACATGCAGGACCACCGCAACGCCGCTGTTGAGGCGATGGCGAAGGTTCTGGCTGACGAGCGCTTCGACGCAGTTCGCAACCTGGACGCATAGGCCATGGAAACCATCACCACCTACCTCAACGGCTCTTTCACTGGCTACGAAGTCCTCGGCATGGCGCTCATTGGCGGCTGGCTTCTGTTCAATGCCGGTTTCTGCGCGGGCACTGTCTGGAAGGGCATGTTCAGCGAGCCCCGTCAGAGCGCGCGTCCCGGCTACATAGAACTCAGCGGCGATGAATACCACGCCGTCCGCTGCACCATGCGCAGCCCTGAAGACGTGGCGCGTAGGGCGGGGGCTGTCTGAGCCATGGCCGCTTACTACAACGAGCTCGACCCATTCGCTGCGCAATGGCTGCGCAATCTCATCAGCGCCGGCCATATCGCGCCAGGCGACGTAGACGAGCGGAGCATTGTCGATGTCCGACCAGATGACCTCAGAGGCTACACGCAATGCCATTTCTTCGCGGGCATCGGTGGATGGTCCTACGCTCTTCGACTGGCTGGGTGGCGAGACGAACGTCCCGTCTGGACAGGGAGTTGCCCATGTCAGCCATGGAGCAAAGCCGGCAGGTCTGAAGGCGAGGCTTCCGATAAGCATTTGTGGCCAGCTTGGTTCGAACTCATCCGAGAGTGCCGGCCTGCAGTCGTCATGGGCGAACAGGTTCCAACAGCGGCGGGTCGAGGCTGGTGGGACATTGTGGCCGGAGACCTGGAGTCGTGTGACTACGCCTGCGCAGCGCTCATTGCCCCGGCTAGCAGTGTCCGCGCCAAGCATAAGAGAGAACGACTCTGGTTTGTTTCCTACGCCGCTGGCGAGCGAAACGGGCTGGAGGAAGTCGAAATTCCCGCAAGGCGGGACATCGCTGAGTACGCAACTCGGTGGCCCTCCGAACCCGCCTTGGGTCGCGTGGCTCATGGGCTTCCCGACCGAGTGGGACGAATGCGCGGGTATGGGAACGCCATCGACCCCCGAGTAGCGTCGGAGTTGGTCGCGGCTTTCATCGAGCGCGACAGGGTGGTGGCGGCATGACATCAGCGCACCACCCACAGACGCCTATTGCAGTTTGCGGCCTCCCAGCCGCGAACCTGGGCAGGACGGGGAGAGCAAAGCCACTCGGGGAACTCATCGGCTTCGCTCTCCCCATGCTCGGCGCGGCGAGACGCGAGCAATTCAGTCGCAAAGGGGCTGGCGGCGTAATGCCAGTCCAGAATTACAGCCGGCGTTTGAAGGCACCCGGCAGCCATTTCACCGGAACGGCGCGCGTCATCGCTTGCAGGCAGGTCTCGCGCGTCTCGTCCGAAGGCAGTCACGTCATTTCCTTCCGTGGTTGCTCTTGCGTTGCAGGAGCAATTGAACACGGCAGGGATTCCAGATGGCGACAAACCCACGGCGCAAGCCGGAAAAGTCACGGCGCGAGGCGGAAATGCTTAGGGCTCAACTAATCCAAGACGAGATGGCTACGGCCGTCCGGTTTCTTGGTGGGAACGGCTCCGCAAAGGAGCAAATCATGCGGGCAGCTCGTGCGGCGAAGCTGTCGGCAACCACTATCGAGCGGCTTCGCTGGAAGAAGGTGAAGCGCGTCCCGGCAGACATTGCAGACGCCATCCGCGAGGCGGTCGAGCGTCACAACGAGGAAGGATTGGCCCGTGCCAAACACGAATTATTCGTCGCCCAACAAGCCAACGCGGTCCTTCTGGCGCGGCTTAGCGCATTGGACGCTGGTCGAAGCGGGCAGGGCGCTCGTTAAGCTGGGCGGGCGGTTCCAGGCTCTAGGTGGCGCGCTCATATTCAAGGCGGAGCGCAGCGAGGCAGGCGCGGCATTCGCTATCTGGATTGGTCTCGCTGCACTGTCAGCGCTGGGCGTGTGGGTGCTGCGATGACCCGCGTCGAGCTTCCTTTCCCGCCAACGCTATCGGCCTGCTTCACCAACGTGAAGGGCAGGGGCCGCGTCCCTACGCCGGCCTACAAGGCATGGCAGAAGGAAGCGCTGTGGATGATTGCCGCGCAACGCGTGAAGCCCGTCCTGGGGCGCGTGACTGTCTATGTGCGCCTCGTCGCGCCGGACAAGCGGGCGAGGGACGCAGGAAATCTAGACAAGGCGGTTGGTGACATCTTGGTCAAGGCCAGCCTCATCGAGGACGACAGCAATCGCTACGTCCGCAAGCTCACATACGAATGGCATGACGATGGCCCGCCCTGTGTCGTGGCTATCCAGAGCATTGAGCAGGTGGCCGCATGATTGCCGCCCTTTATGTCGAGACAGACGGCGCATACTACGGCTTGTCTGGCGTGGACCCATGGGACGAGGCAAGGGACGCTCGAAAGTATGCCGGCCCGCACCCTGTTGTCGCTCACCCGCCGTGCCCTCGATGGGGCAAGCTGTGGGCTGGCCAACCGCTGCATATCAAGCGCACAGGAGAGCGCAAGAAGAAGGGCGATGACGGCGGGTGCTTCGAGGCGGCGTTGAATGCCGTTCGAACATGGGGCGGTGTCATTGAACACCCATGGGGCAGCTTTGCGTGGCCGCACTTCGGGCTGACGACGCCGGATCGTGCCGGCGGCTGGATAATGGCCGACTTCCTTGGCGGATGGACGTGTTGTGTCGAGCAGGGCCAGTACGGTCACTATGCTCGCAAGCCGACGCTTCTCTATGCCTTCGGGTGCGAACTTCCCACCCTGCGATGGGGCTTTCGTCGCGCCAACCTGGACCCGGCCGTTGTCGAACGCATGGGGCTCCAGCGTGCCAAACGCCTCGGGGAAGTCGGCGCGCGCGGTGGTGGCACTGACAGCTCGCCACGCATCGGCACGCCGCCGGAGTTTCGCCAGCTTCTGATTTCCATGGCGCGATCGGCACGTGAAGCGAGGGCCGCATGACGTTCCCCGCCTCAGCGCAGTGGCTTCGCGACCATGGCAGCAAGCGTCCGGCGCATGAAGTCGAGACGCAGACCACCAACCTATCCGTCCTAGAGCAGGCGAGCCTAGCTTACGCCGCGAAGGCGAAGAAGGAGCAAGCATGAGCGCATATAGCGTCGAAGAACTAGAGCGTGTGGGGAAAGCCATTCTGGACGAAGGCAAGAACTTCGGCGCTTTGGCCCATCACCTTAAAGGCAACGAGCGCCTTGAGACGCGGTTGGCGCGTGCTGCCCTCAACGCAATGCGCCCGCGCAAGCCGCAAATCAATGTTCGCCAGCTTATCGAGGAAATCGACAGCGGCAAGCGCGACGGCTTCCTGAACCGAGGCGAGAACCTGCACGGCAATGATGCTGACCTCGCGTGCCCATACTGCGGCGGCTCCGGCCATATCGATGACGTCGCCCGCACCTCACAAGACAAGGGAGAGCCTACCAATGGCTGAGACGATGATAGAGCGCGTGGCAAAGGCATTGAGCCTTGAAGACGGGATGCACCCAGACGCCGTCTCTAACGATGAGGACTCGACGCCTGTGTGGCATTTGTATCGGGCAAGTGCCCGCGCAGCTATCAAGGCGATGCGCGATGAAGACCAAGTAACGGACGAGATGCTGGAAGCGGGGAGGGTGGCACTCCATGCGCCCGAGAACCGGCACGGGGCAGTTCTGGGGGCTGTGTTTTGCGCCATGATCGACGCCGCTCTCTCTGAGGGAGGCGAGTAATGGGCCTCGCTGAGAAACACGCCATCCTCGACGCCCTTATGACAGCCGTAGACGAGGAAACCGCCCTCGAAATCATCGACTACCGCAAGCGCATGGGCAAGCGGTTCGTCCTGACGCCTCGTGCTGCCGGGATGCTGGCGAAGAACCTCGCTGCCTGCCCGAACCCTGTAGCTGCGGCTGACGAGATGATGCTTCGCGGCTGGACGGCCGTAAAGCCCGAATGGATTGCCCGCACCAATGGAACACACCGCCCCGGCATCACCGGAGCCGCACAGCGCATGATTGAGGTATCCCATGCAAGACAGGACCAGAGCAGAGATAGCGGCCTGTTTCAACGCCTTCCCGCAATTTCCAGGCACTGACCACGACGTGCTTATGGCCACGATAGAGCGCGACGTACAGGGACTTGAGGACGAAGCGATTGTTCGCGCCTGCCAAGCGTTTACTGCTGGCGACGTTAAGGGGCAGAGCCTGGACAAAGCGCCGGCTGTTCCTCGCTTCGTGAGCGTGTGCCGGGACATGCAGAAGGCGCTCGAATATTCGCGCCGGCCGCGCATCGAGCACAAGACAGAAACCGACGACAGCCCACCGTGCCCGCCCGAAAAGGTGCAGGCACTAGCCGACGCCCTCGCGGGCAAAAGAACCATCCAGAGCGTGGCGGAAGAGTACGGCATCTCGCTCGCAGCACAGAGGCATTGAGTATGTTCGCAGTCAGTTCATCCAAGACCATGGCGAATGCGCGGTTCAAGGTATCGAACCCGCAGCGCGAATTGGAGCCAGTCGCCAAGCGCGAGCTGCCGGCCGTCGTCATGATGCGCTCGGAAGTCGCGGAGATGGAGCGCATCGCGGCCCGTCGCAAGATGGCAGCTATGGAAGCGCAGCAAGCCAGCGCGGTTCTCCAGCGCTTCAGCTATGGCGCGCAGAACCAGCGTATCGCCATCATCATGGCCCGGATCTGCAAAGTTTTCGGCGTCCATCCGGCCGAAATCATATCCGAGCGGCGCAACAAGCAGGTCGTGAAGGCCCGTCACGCAATCATGTATTGGGCCATCCGCCAGACGCGGTTCTCGCTGCCCCAGGTCGGTCATCGGCTTGGCGGCAAGGACCACACGACGGTGATGCACGGCGTTAGGGCTCATGCGAAGCGACGGGCGGCAGACGGGCGATATCTACGGCCTGCACGGTAATCAGGCAAAGAGCGGCGGCAAAGAAGAGGGCGGCGAACCAAGATGGGCAAAGCGGCAAAGAAGCGAGCGCAGGAACGTCACCCCGGCTACAGCGGGGCAGAGACGTGGGAAACCCGCGTTCGGATATCCACGACGCGTCAAGAGCAGCGACAGGTTCGAGGCCTGCCGGGTAGCTTTGAGTGGCGCTACAACCGCGACAAGGCGAATACGGCGCTCTATCACGCAGGTGTCCACTTCGCCGGCCTGTGGGAGAAGGCGGGTACGTCAGCGGCCAATTCCCCGGGCATGGAGTTCGTCAGTAATGGCGGATGGAAGGGTATGCCTGATGGCCGTGTCGTGGCGCTGGACGACCTCCGCAGCGCCATGCGCGACCTCGGCAAGATGGTGACGGTTCGTCTCGTGGCCTACTGCGTCGAAGGCCGCACGTCACGCGAGATTGCCGACAGGTTTGGAATAGCGGAACGGGACATGGCACCCGTGCTGAATGCGGACCTCGTGGCCTGTGCGCATCATTTCCATTACCTTGGGAATAGAGGGTAATCGGCCGTTGACTTTCAGCGCGAACACCCATAGTTGATTTGTATGTGGCGCATTGCGCCTATGAGGTTTCGAAGAATGTTTGGCTTCTTCAGCCGACACGCTCAAGAGCAGGCTTTCGCAGCCGAACAGAAGCTTCGCCGTTACTACGCTATCAAGGGCAAGACGTTCAAATGCGGTCCTTGGGTGTGGACGATCCGGTAACGAATTTCACGAACCCCACCACCCGACACACAGCCGAGCATCTTAGCTTCTAGCGGGACACTGGTGGGAACTACATGCGAGGCGGCAGCAATGTCGTGAAGGTTGGGGTTCGTTCCTGGCCGTTCCTCGTGGCGAGCGAAAACTGACCCGCATGTCGGTCCTAGCCAGTAGCTTGCACCTTTCACAGCCCCTATCAGGGCAAAGCAGAACAGCGACGAACCACGAATTGACGTGGTATCCTTGATGGAGCGAAGGCCGTCCTGTCCGACCCGTTCCACCCCACAAGGGCAACAGAGAGGCGAGAGCCGTGGCGAAGGATGGAAAGCCAGCAAGGACAGGCCCCGGTCTTCGCGGTCCCTCGAAAGCCCCGCCACGCAAGCGCAAGACGGCATATTCGTCGCTTCGCCGCATCTGTCAGCGTCTCGGGCTCAATCTCACCACCAAACCGCTAACCCCCAACACAAGCAGCCATTAGCTGGCTAGACCTTCGCGGCCTTCAGAATGTCGTAAGCCTTCCCGTTCCTAGCCGTTGCAGTTTCCACAATTGAGGGCTGAAGCCTTGGGGCAATGTCTCGGGCGATATCAAAATTGCGGCCTTATGTAGCAAAAGCACCAACTTCTTGTAGGCGCTAAGGCGCTGATTTCATTATGATATGGCGCATTATCATTGTGAATGAGCCATATCGATGAGACCAGCCCGCACAGAGACTTTCGATCACACCATTTCCGGCTTGCTTAAGAAGCGCGCCGACCTGTTCAACGAAGCCGAGCGCATTCGTGACAGGCTTGCCGAGATAAAGAACGACATAGGCGCGATGGACCGCACGTTGAACGTGCTGGGCTACAGCGGCGATCTGGACGCGGCCATGCCACGCCAGAAGCGCGAAGTGCTATTCGGACGTGGCGAGCTATCGAAAGCCATCTATGCCGAATTGCGCACCGCTACAGCGCCTGTATCAAGCCGCGATATCGCGAGAGAGATTGTTACCATGCAAGGTAACGACGCGCGGGACAGGAAGTACCTGTCCGAACTCACGAAGCGTGTGAGCAAGGCGTTGCGCGCGATGCGGGATCACGGAACAGTCCGAAGCACAATTGATGAAAAAGGTTGTATATCGTGGTGCTGTCGATAAGCCGCCCTATTTTCCGCTCTTAAGGCAATGTTTCCAGTACTCGTGGCAGCGTGCTAGGCTGATTCGAGCCGGGTGCTTGGGGGAAGGACAACCGGAATGTTGATAAACCATGACCGAGAAAAGTTGGTCGAGGCGATTTCTTATTTCGCGCACAACACTCGGAAATTGGGTAAAACGAAGCTATTCAAGCTTCTGTATTTTCTCGATTTTGAACATTTTAAAGCCACAGGACGCAGCGTAACCGGCCTAAGGTATTATGCTTGGCCGATGGGACCTGTGCCCGTCGCTCTGCACAACGAAGTGCCTGCACCGGCAGCTGACTTGGCATCAGCGGTTGAGATCAACGAAACCGAGATCAAGAACGGAACGATGTATGTTGTCCGTCCCAGGCGGGAGTTTTCTGCAAAATTTTTCTCTAAACGTGAACTGGCCCTCTTAGCTTCGTTGGCAAAAGAATACCGAAACGCAACGGCTGACGAGATGGTTGAGGCGACGCACCTGGAGAATTTGCCTTGGGATCAGGTTTACAACAAAGAGGGCAGGAAGCAGGAAGAAATTCCATACGATCTTGCGGCTAGAACAGACGAGCGAGAAACTATAATGCGAGTCGCTAATGAGCGTCGCGAATTGCTAGAGAGCATTCCGAATGAACCCGGGGTCGGTATTTTTCGATGAGGATTTTGTCTTTCATGATGGGGAGACGGGGGAGAAACTTTTCATCGTTCTTGGCTCCCATGAGGGGATATCGGTAGTAGCAAAAACGACTTCTCAACAGCATGGTAGGGGTACTCAGTACGGGTGCCAACCGGCCGACCGCTTTCAGTTGAAGCGGAAGGGCGTCACCTACGCGCAGCTTGTCGAGCGGCTAACGGCAATAGGCGTTGACGAGAAGGAAGTGAATATCCGTAATAAGCTCTCTCGGGGCAAATTCACGGCGGCGTTCTTCCTTCAATGTCTAAAAGCTATCGATTCTCAGACTTTGCACCTTGGATAATCGTAGCGGTAGGGCTTTCGTTATTTACGGTATTCGCCTTCGTTGCCGCTTCAAAATCCCAGCAAGCTAAGTACGATGATTATAGGTCCGCCAGCTATTCCGAGCGCGCACAATCCGACATACAAAGCACCTGTATCGGGATGGACCCGCCCGCTGAGGCGGAATGTGTTTATGAGATAATACAGGCCACAAACGAGCAGAAGCGTGCCGAACGCGATCTTGCCGCCCAAGAAGATATGGCGGTCTATGCCCTGCTGATGGCTGTAATAGCCCTCGCTGCCTTGGTGGCGACGGTAATCGGCATTCTTTACATTCGCGAAACGCTGGTCGCGACCCAAAGTGCGGTCCGCGAAGCGGCTAAGGGCACTGCCGCTGCTATGGTCGGCGCTCAAGCCGCTCATGCCGCCAACAAGATCGCCGCGAGACAATTTGAAGCCGGGTTCAAGCCCTGGCTGCTGGTAAAGATCAGCGGCCCCTACTTGGAGCAACGCGACGTTCAAGGGTTGAGCGACCCCGCCGTAAAGATGGTGATGGTTCTCGCCACCATTGAAGTCACCAATTTTAGCGACATGCCCGCGACTATACGAAGGTGCGAAGTCGGTTTGCATGGAATCAGAGGCTGGGGTGGCGCCGAAGTTTTTGAGGTCCTTACAAGGGGAGATACCTTCTATCCCAACCCCCCGACACACGATCAGAGACGGCTCCCCGACATCCCCGGGGCCCCTAGTTTGAACGGCCACAACTACGCCCGCCTCGGGGTTATCATGCTCAACGGAATGGAAATGCAGGAGAGAAAGGCGCTCCGGCATAACGTCCCGCCAATCATTGGCGAGATCATTTACCTTGACCCTCTCGGCAAGAGGCGAAAGCTCGGCTTTGCCTTCAGACCAAGCGCGGCATGGGGCGGCAACTACAGCCGATGGGGCGGTGAGGAATACAACTACGACCGCGAGGAAAGCTAGTTTCAGATAGCGCGACATAAATCGGTCCTTTCTTTAGGACCGGCTCAAATGCAGCGAAAAGCGGTTGGTGCTTTTGCTACATAAGGCCGCAAAATTGTCAGCCCCACTAAGGACCATGGCCGCATCTTGGATGCATTTGCGAAGGCGGTGATTTTCCGCTGCCACCTCATTTAAGAATGGAAGCGGGTTTGCCTTTATCTGCGCGGTCTGGATGGCGGACAACGCCACTAGTCGCGCAAACTTCTCCTGATCACTGTCGTTCATTTGGCAACTCCATAAGGAGGAAGGCCAGCCAAGAGGCCGGCGAGGGCAAGGTCAGTGGCGATTGATTTGGTGCCGTCCAGCTCGAAGCGGTAAATAGTGTCCCGGGACACGCCGAGAGCGTTGGCAAGGTCTGTGTGCGCACCGTGTCCGTCGCGGATGCGCCCCGCCGACTTAAGGTCAGCGAGGCAGCGAGCGAATTGTTCGGGGGTCATTCAGCTTCTCCTTGTGGGAGCCTCAGACGAGGCCCCTGCGGATGCATCGGTTAAGTGCCAAGGACGAGACGAACTTGATGCCAGCGTCTTTTGCGGCGACGATAGCCTCATCATCGCAACGGTCGAGCAATTCGCACAGCTTCTTATAGACGGGGCCGTCAGGGTCCATGGTGGTCAGGTTTCCGAAAGCGTTGCGAATAGTGTTCAGGTCGGTGGCGTTCATGTCCGGTCTCCTTTGTTGTTGAGACCAATATGTCAGACCATCGGACATTATGCAAGCGCTAATGTCAGATTATCTGACGAATTATCCGTGCAGATACCGACGCGCTCGCAATCCAGCGCGCATCAGACACGCGGGGAGAGAGATGGCAGAAGTCCACAAACTCAAGCCCGAAATCGTAGGTGACGGCTATCGGTTCGACGCAGACGAAATCCTCGAAGATGCAAAGGGTGCTGAGTTCGTCACGCTCGCAATCATCGCAGAATATGTGGACGGCGGGATCTACATCGCTGGTAATGCCAACGGTGGCGAGACACTCGTCTTGATGGAACGAGCCAAAGAGAAGATCGTGTTTGGGGATCGTCATGGGTGAGGGACGCGACGAAGGCACGGGGCAGTTTCTCCCCGGTAACAGGTTCTGGGAAGCGCGCTCGTCGCATGGCCGCAATCCCATCTTCGCAGCGCCTGACGATCTGTGGACCGCCTGTGTCGAGTATTTCGATTGGGCCGAGGCCAACCCGCTTCGCGAGGAAAAGGTCTTCAACGGCAAGGACGGTATCGTAAGGGCGACTATCGCCAAGATGCGCGCCATGACCATTTCGGGGCTGTGCATCTTCCTCGATATCGACCGCAAGACGTGGGTTGAGTACGGCAAGCGTCCCGATTTTACCCCAGTCGTCACGCGGGCGGAGGAAGTCATCCGCGACCAGAAGTTCTCCGGCGCGGCCGCCGACCTGCTGAACGCCAACATTATTGCCCGCGATCTGGGCCTTGCCGACAGATCGGAACTGACCGGCAAGGACGGCGATCCGGTTAAGGTAGAGGTGAGCGCACGTGAACTTATCGCTGGCCGCATCGCTGGCCTTGCTGCCCGAGCACGAAAGGGATGAGGCTCTAGCGTCTCTCTCAGAGACCCAGGCGGCGTCGCTTCTGTGGGACTGGCGGTTCTGGGCGCGTCCAAATCAATTGCCGCCAGAAGGCCAATGGCTGACATGGCTGGTGCTCGCGGGCCGTGGGTTCGGCAAGACCCGGGCCGGCGCGGAGTGGGTCCGTTCGATCGCCTGCGGCCCGACACCATTGGCGGCAGGGAGCCATCGTCGCATCGCCATTGTCGCCGAAACGGCGGCAGACGCGCGTGATGTTCTGGTTGAGGGGGAGAGCGGCATTCTTGCTGTTCACCCGCCTGAGTTCCGGCCGCAGTACGAGCCATCGAAGCGTCGGCTGGCTTGGCCGAACGGCGCGGTCGGCACGCTCTACAACGCGGTCGAGCCGGACCAGTTGCGCGGGCCGCAACATGACGCGGCCTTGTGCGACGAATTGGCGAAATGGCGCTATGCGCGAGAGACATGGGATCAGCTTCAATTCGGGCTTCGTCTTGGCGAGGACCCCAGGCAGGTCGTCACGACAACGCCGCGTCCGATCCCTGTCCTGAAAGAGATACTGGCCTCGCCGACTACGGTGCCGACGAAAGGATCGACGTTTGAAAACGCGGCCAATCTGGCGCCGTCCTTTCTGACGCAGATCGTTGCGAAATATGAAGGGACGCGACTTGGCCGGCAGGAATTGTCCGCCGAAATCTTGGACGATGTGCCGGACGCTCTGTGGACGCGTGCCGGCATCGACCAGCACCGGCGCAAGGCAGGGGAAATCCCGACGCTGCGCCGCGTTGTTGTCGCCATCGACCCCGCCGCCAAGAAGAACGAAATGGCCGAGGATGGTGCTGCAACAGGTATCGTCGTTGCCGGGGTCGGCGAAGATGGCCGGGGTTATGTCCTCGATGATGCGACATGCCGGGAAAGCCCGAACGGCTGGGCGCGCCGGGCCATAGCGTGCTTCGACAGGTATGACGCGGATTGCATTGTCGGTGAGACGAACAATGGCGGCGATATGATCGAGGCGACGATCCGTTCGGTGCGGCCTTCGGTGCCGTTCCGCGAGGTTACGGCAAGCCGAGGCAAATGGGTTCGCGCCGAGCCGATTGCCGCGCTCTATGAGCAGGGCCGGGTGAGCCATGTCGGTTCCTTCCCGGCGCTTGAAGATGAAATGGTGATGTTCGGCCCGAATGGGATGGCTGGGGATGCATCCCCGGACCATGTCGATGCTCTGGTATGGGCTTTGACCCAGCTCTTCCCGCAGATGACGAAGAAGTCCAATTCGGGCAAGGCGGTCGTCCACCAGAACGCCGGCGGCTATCACCCCCATGCAGGAGCTTTCCGTGGCTGATGTCAAAGTAGGCGACGTTCTCGAATGCGCGATCTGGCTGACCGGAACCGAGAGCGAAGAGCATGTGAAGCGCTGGCAGGATGTCGACTGCCCGAACTCGCTCAACAAGGCGGCGTCGGACAAGGATGTTCTGGTCGGGCCGATTGTGTTCACCATCAAGCGCCCGGGCGAGGATCGTGTGCCGCAGGTGCCGGACCACGTTTCAGGGTCGGACGTGCGTCTGATGTTAGCGGAGGCGACGGTGGTTGCCCTTCGCAGTCTTGACGGGAATGGGTCGTCCTTCCTGCTCGATCTGGAACCGAAGGACTTGGCCATGCTGCGCAAGGTGACGCGGCGTGTATGGGCCAAGGCCAATAATGGCGGTCTTCTGACGGACGACGAGTGCGACCGCATCATCAACCAAATCGGTCCCGAGGCTGCGATGCGTGCCGTTCGTGAGGCGACCGTTCACTGATGGACGTGACCCGCGAGGAACGCGCCAACGGCTGGGACGGTTACTCTCTGGACAGCTACCGGGCCGAACGCGACGAGGCGACGCCCTTTGTCGGCGGCAACGTCGTGACGGAATGGACGCGGCCCCGGCAACTGCCCCGCATTGAAAACACCTTGCAGCACAATCCCCATCGCTATTGGAGATGACATCATGAGCTTCATGTTCGGAGGCGGTTCTGCCGCCAAACGCCCGCAGTTCATGCCGCGAGCGACCCCGGCAACGCCCCGCGTCAGTGACGGCGCCGGCGAAACCATGGTGCGCGAGGAACGCCGCCGCCGCTCGCCCAATGGCGAAGACGACACGATGCTGACCGGCCTCGGCGCGGTCGGTTCGCAATCCGGCTCCGTCAAGCGATCCACACTGCTCGGTTCGGCCAGCAGCTAAAGCCCGATCTTTCCTGAACTTCCCAAGGCTCCGTTTCACGCGGGGCCTTTTTGCATGGTGAGCGCCCTTGTCCGAAGCGATTGACATCCTGGACCGCCACAAGAGCCTTGCCGCGCGCCGTGACCAGTGGCGGCCGCTGTGGCAGGAATTGGCTCAGATATTCCTGCCGAACCAGGCGCAGTTCACCATGCCGATGGTTCCGGGCAGGGAGTCGTCGCGCGAGCTTTACGACACCACGCCGATGCAGGCGCGTCGCGGACTGGCGACTGCGATCGACGGGCTGTTGAAGCCGTCCACCACGCGCTGGTTCTGGATGGCTGCCGGCGATGAAAGGTTGAACGACCTTGATGAGGTCAAGACGTGGTTCGATGACGTGCAGGACCGCATGTGGCGGGCGATCTACAACCCGCGCGCCCGGTTCATCGAAGCATCCGGGGCCGTGGACAGCGACCTTGCGACGTTCGGTCTCGGTCACTTGTGGATTGTGGAAAACGCGGCCCGCAACGGGCTGACCTTCAAGGCGCTGTTCATTGGCGATGTGGCGTTCGATGAGAATTCGGACGGCCTGGTCGATACCTATACGCTGACCCGGCGCTTTACCGCGCGTCAGGCGCAGCAGCGTTTCGGCGACCAACTCCCGGCCAAGGTCGCGGAGGAACTCAAGAACCCGGCCAAGGCGGGCAACGCGCCGAAGACATTCGAGTTCGTGCAGTGCATTTCCCCGCGCCACGAATATGACCCGCGCAAGAAGGATCAGCCGAACAAGCGCTTCGCCTCGAAGATTGTTTCCGTCGAGGACCAGGAGATTGTCGAGACCGGCGGCTTTGACGAATTGCCCATTTCAACGCCGCGATGGGAACTCGCGCCGGGCGAAATCTACCCCCGTTCACCGGCCATGATCGCGCTGCCCGATGCGCGCACGCTTCAGGCGATGGGGCATACGCTTCTCGTCGGCGGTCAACGCGCCGTCGATCCGCCGATCTGGATTGCCGATGATGGCGTCCTGTCGGCCGTTCGCACCTTTCCAGGCGGCTTGACCGTGGTTGACTCGGAGATCGTTCGCCAGACGGGCGGGCGACCCATGGGACAGCTTGACGTAGGGGCCAACATCCCGATCGGCCGCGACATGCAGATGGACTACCGCTCGATGGTCGAGGCGGCGTTCTTCAAGAATGTATTCAATCTGCCGGTCGAGGGTCGTCAGATGACGGCGACCGAAGTGATGGAGCGCAAGGAAGAATTCCTGCGTACCATCGGCCCTGTCATGGGGCAGTTGGAGGCGAGCTATATCGGCCATACGGTCGAGCGCGTCTTCGGCATCATGCTCCGCGCCGGCGCGCTGCCGCCCGTTCCGAAAGCTTTGCAGGGGCAGGACGTGGCTTTCGAATATATGAGTCCGATCCAGCAGGCCCGCAAGCAGATCGAGGCGGCGGCGTTGGCGCGAAGCCTTGAGTTCATCGCCCCCATCGGAGCGATTGACCCGTCCGTCTATGATAATTTCGACGCCGACGAAATCGTGCGCGATCTTCCCGACATGTTCTCGACGCCGAACAAATGGCTGAAGCCGCGAGATCAGGTCGAGGCGTTTCGCCAGCAGAGAGCAGAGGCGCAGGCGCAGGCGGCAGGCATGGCGGGTGTTGGGCAGATGGCGCAAACCGGCAAGACGCTGAGTGAAATGGACAAGAACATCTCCATGGCGGCGGCGCAGTGAACGACCAGGACATCGCCGATTTCATCGAGGCGCTGCGTCCGGTCAGGGTTGGACGCGGCGGCTATACCCGTCTCGACCGCTACCGAGACTTCCGGGCCGTGTTCGGCTCCGAGCAGGGCAAGCGGGTGCTTTCGCAGATCATCGACTATTCCGAAGGCGGGCTGCTTTCGGAGATGGACGCAGAGAGCCACGCGAAACTGGCCTTCCGGGCCGGGATGCGTCGCGTGGGTGCAATCATATCGGCGTGGGCCGCTGTCCCGCCGCCCGAAGACTCCGATCAACCAAATGGTGACACATGACGGAAAAGCTCAAGCAGAGCGGTTCATTGGCGTGGCTTGCGTCCGCAACCGTAGGACCGCGAATTGTATTCGCCCCTGAAGACGGTGCGGGCGGTGGCGGGGATGCAGGTTCCGGCGACGCGGCCAATACGGACGCCGGAAAGGCGGACGAAGGGAAAACGGGCGAGGCTGCATCCCAGGCGGGTCAAGGCTCTGGCGACGCTGGCAAGACGCAGGAACAGGACTGGCGCGCCAGCATTGAGGACGAGAAGCTGCGCGAGTTCGCGGGCAAGTTCGCCTCAGCCGCCGATCTGACCAAAGCCGCGTTCGAGTTCCGGCAGAAGCTGTCCAAGGGCGTCCAGCCTCCCGGCGAGGGATCGTCCGACGAGGAAAAGGCCGCGTTCCGCAAAGCGCTCGGCGTACCCGACGACAAGACCGGCTACCAGTTCGAAATGCCCGAAGGCGTCGAGGCGACGGAGGCCGACAAGGCGTTTCAGGACCGCATGGCGGCGATCATGCACGAGACCGGCGTTCCTGCGTCCCAGGCGAAGGCCCTGAACAAGGCATGGAACGACCTTGCGGCCGAGGCCACCGCCGAAGCCGAGCGTGTCGCCACATCGGCCCGCGAGGCATCGCAGGCCACACTGCGCAAGGAATGGGGGGCGGATTACGACGCCAATTTCAATCTGGCCGGCCGTGTCGTGAAATCCCATGCCTCGCCCGACTTCATCAACCTTCTGGAAAACACCATTGTCAACGGACAGAAGCTCGGGGATCACCCTGACCTGATCCGCATGTTTGGCAATCTGGGGCGGCGCATGGACGAGAGCGGCTTTATCGGCGCGGCGTCTGCGGACGAACGGTCGTCCATCCAGGAGCAGATCAACGAGATCATGCGCGCCAACCCGCCCGGAACGGAGAAATACCGCGATCCGGGCGTCCAGAAACGCATTCGCGACCTGAGCGAGAAACTTCACGGCAACGGGGCCATCGTCGGCGCCGCTGGCCGCAGCGTATAAGGAAAGCGCGCCATGACAGTGTTCCCGCAGTCCGTATCGTGCGAGGCAGATGGCACGGTTCTTCCGACATGGCATGTCGAGACCACTGCGCTGATCGCGCATTCGGCGGCCTCTGCCGGCGTCAACGGGTCGGATCAGACCAACAGGCGCGGGCGCGGGATGGCTCTCGTGATCGACATTACCGCGATCACCGGCACCAGCCCGACGTTGACCGTGACCATTCAGGGCAAGGACCCGGTGTCTGGCAAATATTACACGCTGCTCGCCAGTGCCGCGCTGACGGCTGTGGGAACGACGGTGCTTACGATCTATCCCGGCCTGACGGCGGCGGCCAACGTCGTCGCCAACAACGTTCTGCCGCGCTCATGGCGCGTCATCAGTGTCATCGGCGGCACCACGCCGGCAGTCACGGCCACCGTCGCCGCCTGCGTCCTGCAATAAGAATTCCGTCCGCGTGACGGATAGTTTCTGGCCGTAGCCGGCCCACCGCCTCAACGGCGCCCCGGCGAAGGCCATCCCCCACCAGCACAGCGACACCCTGACGAGCGACGGCACAACCCGCCCCAAGGCGGCCCACTGTGCCCCGCGCGGCGGCCCACTGACGCTTTGCCATCCCGATCACTCCTGCTCAACCAAGGAGATAAGAGATGAGCACGAGCATTGATGCCGCCTTTGTGCGGCAATACGAACAGGAAACCCACGCGGTATTCCAGAGGCAGGGCAGCTTCCTGCGTCCGACCGTCCGCGTGAAGGACAACGTTGTCGGCAAGTCCACCACCTTCCAGAAGGTCGGCAAGGGTGCGGCGACGACCAAGGCCCGTCACGGCGTCATCACGCCGATGAACCAGGACCACACCGCGCTTGAATGCACGCTCGCCGACTTCTACGCCGGCGATTGGGTCGACAAGCTGGACGAGGCCAAGACCAACATCGATGAGCGCATGGCGATCGCCATGGGCGGCGCTGCGGCTCTCGGCCGCAAGGTTGACGACCAGATCTTCACCGAACTGGACGCCACCGCGCAGACGGCGATTGCCTGGACCGTCACGTCGAAGGCTGCCATCGAGAACGCGCTTCTCAACATGGTGCAGGCCCTCGACGCCAATGACGTGCCGAACGACGGAATGCGCTACGGCGCATTGACGCCGAAGGCATGGGCTTTCGCGATGAAGGTCGAGTCTTTCGCCAGCGCCGACTATGTCGGGTCAACGGGTCTTCCTTTCTCGGAAGGCGCGCCGATCGGTCGGTTCAAGAACTGGCTCGGCGTTCTGTGGACGGTCCATAGCGGCTGCCCCGGTCGCGGCACTGCCACGGCCAAGGTGTTCGCATGGCACAAGATGTCCGTTGGCTACGCCACCGGCGCCCATGCGGGCAACGCGGCGCAGAACCAGGCCGTGTCTGCGGACATCACTTGGCACGGCGACCGCGCCGCGCACTTCGTCAACCATATGATGTCTGGTGGATCGAAACTGATCGATGACACTGGCGTCATTGAAGGCACGGTGGACGACACCGCCGCCCTTCCGACCTCGTAAAGGAGCTGAACCATGGCTGTTCTCTACGGCGTCAACCAGACGGCGCTCAACGCCGGGACCACGCTGGCCCCCGGCAAGACCGCCGGCACGGTTCGCGTTCACACCGAGATCGTCACCTTCGCCGGGCAGACCACCGCCGACACCATCGTCGTGTGGAAGCGTCCGAAGGGTTCGATCTTCCTTGGCGGCGTGATCAACAACAGCGCCTCGACTGCGACCGCAACGGTGGCGATCGGTGTTGCCGGCTCAACCGGCAAGTATCGCGCTGCTGCCGCCAAGACCACGACCGTCCCGGAAGTGTTCGGCGAAACGGCGGCGATGAATGTCGCCACCACGGCCGAAGAGGAAGTCTACATCACCATCGGCACGGCTGCCCTCCCGGCGTCCGGCACGATGGCGCTGACCTTCCTTTACGCCCAGGACTGACACGACAGGGGCGGGGCTTCGGCCTCGCCCTTTTTCCCTTTGCCATTAAGCGGAGTCCCGCCATGCAGCCTGTAGATGCTGATCGCGTGTTTCAACAGCGCTCGACGGACGAGCTGTTCGTGTGGTGCGGCAAGTTGATCACGCCCGCTACCCCCGAAGAACTCGAATTCATTCACGCGAAGCTCCCGACGCTCAACACGGTCGAGCCGCGCGAGGACCAGGAAGCCGTCGCCATCCCGAACGATTGGGAAGCGCTGGACGGCAATGCCAAGCGGTCCCTTGCCGCATCCCTTTCCGACAAACCCATTCGCAACGCCAAGGTGGCGGAAGCCGTCATCCGGGCTGAGATCAAGAAAAGAGACGATGCATGAGCGACTTCCGCGCGAAATCCGGTGATCTGTGCATGTCCGACGCGATGCCATGGCAGCAGTCGTGGCAGTACCGGACGTGTCTGCCGATCGCGGATGTCGTCAATGACGACTTCTTTCGCAGCGTGCAGTCGATGCTGCGCGCCGGCGACTCCATCACCGTCTGCCAGTTCGACAAGTTTGATGCGCGCGGGGCCAAGCTTCTCGCCTTTGTCACCCTCCGCGTGGCGTCAAGCGCCCCGGATGCGGTCAAGATCGTCCGTGTCGGCGACATCGTCATGGTTGATTACGAAGAGCAGAAGTCGACCGCCGCGACTTCTGCCGGCTATGTCGTGCGCAAGCAGTTCGGCGGCGGCTTCGCGGTCGAGGACGCGGCCGGAAACGTCATTGAGCAACTGAAGACGAAGGCCGAGGCGGAAGAATTCGCGGCCCAGTTCAACGGCAAGGCGGCCTGACCAAATGGCGACCGAAACCGAACTCGTGAACAGCGCCCTGCGCAAGATCGGCGCTCAGCGCATCCTCGACATTGCCGACGAGGTTCCGAGTGCGGGCATTGCGTCCGACGTTCTGACGCAGGAGCGCGATTATCTTCTGCGCTCGCACAACTGGAACTTCGCCATCACCCGGCGCAAGCTGTCCCGTCTGTCCGACGCGCCTCCCTTCGAGTTCGAATACGCCTTCACGACCCCATCCGACTGTATGCGCATCGTCTCCGTCCACGACAATGACGGCGGCCACGGGTCGGTTCGGTACAAGGCGGAAAGCCTTGCCCAGACGGACGGCTATGTCGCGGCGATCCTGTGCAATTCGCCCGATCTATGGCTGCGCTATGTTCGTCAGGTGACCGACGTGAACCTGATGGGGCCGGGCTTCCGGCAGGTGCTGATCCTGCGTCTGGCAAAGGTCTTCGCGACGGCATCCGCCAATTCCAACAGCCTCTATCAATTGGTCGATGGCGAGTTGAAGGAGGCGATGCGCCATGCCCGGTCGATTGACGGCGTCGAGGACTATCCGGAGCGCCTGCCTGACGGCTCGTGGGCCATGAGCCGAGGCGGTGACCACGGGGGCAACCGCCAATGACGCGCGCCTCACCGCTTCAGAATGTTTTCAACGCAGGGGAACTGTCGCCGCGCATGGACGCGCGCGTTGATTTCGACAAGTACGGCGCGGCCGTCTCGCGGGCGCAAAACCTGATCTGCCTGCCGCAGGGTGGCCTGACGACGGCACCAGGAACGCGCTACATCGCCCAGACCAAGAGCGGCAATGCGCGCCTGATCGGCTTTGAGCCAGTCGCCGAAAGCTCCTATGTCATCGAGGCCGGCACAAGCTATCTGCGGTTTTTCAAGAACCAGGGCCAGATCGTCGCCGCGACGACCGATGCCGTGGTCACGAACGGCACGTTCAACGCCGACATTTCCGGCTGGACGAACGCCTCGACAGGGGGCGGTGCCGTCGCATGGGACTCCACCCGAGCCGCCGCGCAGCTCAACGGCACATCGTCCGGCTATTCGGCCCTGCGTCAGTCCATCAGCATCGGCGCGTCGTTTCAGGGCGCGGTGCATGTCCTGCGCTTCCGCCTGCTCGGCAACAGCTTTGCCAGCGCCTCCTGTCGCGTCGGGACGACAGCCGGAACTTCCGATCTTGCTGTGGCGACCGAACTTGGCGTCGGCTGGCATACCGTGGCCTTTACCCCCGGAACCGGAACGGTCCACATCGAATTCCGCAACGCGGAAGCGTTCACCGTCTATTTTGATGACGTGATGTTCCTGTCGAACGTCCCGGTCGAGATCGCCTCGCCCTACACTGTCGATCAGGCGCAGAAACTGCGGGCGTCGCAGTCCTTCGACGTGATGTATCTTTTCCATGAGGACAAGCCGGTCCACAAGCTTCAGCGGCGCGGCGACGCGGCGTGGTCTTTGGTCGAGGTCTTTTTCGAGGACGGCCCCTATGGTGGCATCAACCCCGGCGTAAATCTGGGCGAAGCCAATCTCATTTCGAACTTCAATTTCGAAAGCGGCGCTGCGGGCTGGACCAAGGTTGTGACCGGGACCGGATATGTCGATTATGACCGGGCGCAGCGTGTTGTGTTTCTTCGTCGCCGCTCTCCGATCAGTCCGACCTCGGCTGCCGATTACGCCGGTACGGCGGAAATCCGGCACCAGACTTCGACGGCCAATTCCGGCGCGGTCCATGTCCTGCATTTCCAGATCGTCGGCGGCGGCGAGATACGGCTTGCCATTGGCAGCACGGCCACGGGCGCTGAAATCGTAGCGGCGGCGACCTATGGCGCAGGGTGGTACTCCATCTCGTTCACGCCTGACGTTTCGACCTTCTTCGTGCGCTTCACCGGCGATCAGGACCTTGAGATCATCGGCGGCGTCGGGGCCTGCTACTGCTATCAGGCGCAGTCACGGCTGCTTGCCCCGAGCGCGAAAACCGGGTCGATCACGCTGTCCGTGACCGGCAGTGTTTCCGATGTGTTCAGGTCCACAGATGTCGGACGACTGATCCGGCTGGAATGGCCTGGGCGCGAGCCGGGATACGGGATGATCACGGCGGTCACGACCACCCACATCGTCACCGTTCAGGTGCTCCGCGAGTTGCCGGAAACGACGCCGACTGAAAGCTGGCGGCTTGGAGCCTTCTCCGGGACGACCGGCTATCCGAAATCAGGAACGTTCTTTCAGCAGCGCTTGTGGATGGGCGGGACGGGCGCTTCGCCGCAGACCATCTGGGCAACGCAAACGCGCGGCTTCGAAAACATGCGGCCTGACTCGTGGCAGGCGGGAGCAGTTACGGTCGAGGCCGATGACGCGATCAACGCCACGCTTGCGGCCAAACGCATCAGCCCGATCCAGTGGATCGTCGGCACCCGACGACTTGTCGTCGGCACATCGTCGGGCAACTGGGCATTTTCCAGTCAGGGCGCGGCGCTGTCGCCAACGGATATTTCCGCCGCGCAGCACACGTCGGTCGACTGTGCCGATATCGAAGCGATCCAGATCGATGACGTTGGCATTTACGTCCATCGCGCCAAACGGTCGCTCTATGACATCGGGTTCTCCTACGAGATCGAAGGCTTCCGGGCATCTGACCTGACGATCCTGTCGGAGCACATGAACACGCTCGGCATCGAGCAGATAGAGTATCAGGCCGAACCCCTGTCAACGGCCTGGTGCCGGCTGAACGACGGTAGCCTTGCCTGCATGACCTACAAGCGCTCGCAAGGCGTGGTAGGCTGGACAACGCGGACGCTTGGCGGTGCGGGCTTTGTCACGTCGATGGCGGTCATTCCGGGCGGGTCGGCCGCATCGGGGCAGGTGTACGACTCAACCAGCCGCGACGAAGTGTGGCTTGTGGTGCGCCGCACCATCAACGGGAATACCGTGCATTACATTGAAATGATGGAAGGCATCTTCGAAGGACCGAACCGGGCGCGCTATCTCGATCATGATCTGTTTCTGACCGATATGCGGGAAAGCCAGGCGGACGCATTCTATGTCGATAGCGGGCTGACCTATAAGGGCGCGTCAACCTCGACGCTGACCGGACTTAGCCATCTCGAAGGCCAGACGGTCAAGGTTGTGGTCGACGGCGCGGTCCAGCAGGACAAGGTGGTCACGGGCGGGTCGATCACACTCGATCAGGCCGGGCTTGGGGCGACGATGACCGCGCATGTCGGACTTGGCTATGAATGGGTGCTGAGGGGCATGAAGCTGCCCTATGGCGCGCAGGCCGGTACGGCGGTGGCGAAAACCAAGACCGTGACGCGGATTGGTCTGACCCTTCTGGACTCGGCCAGTTTCGATTATGGCGTCGAGGTCGGCAACAAGGTCTCGCTTCGGGCCAAATCATTCCGCAACGCCGCTGTTCCGATGGGGGAGGCCGTGCCGTTGTTCACCGGGGAAACAATTCTCGATATGGACGGCGGGTACGATACGGACCCGAGGTTGATCATGCGCGGCAATCTGCCTTTGCCATTCACGCTCCTGGCGATCGCCCCCGATATGAGGACCAATGAGCGGCTTTGAGGTCAGGCGGTTTCGCCTTTCCGATCTTGCAGTCTATCGCGAACGAGCCGTCGAGACTTTCGCGCGCGACTGGTTCGAAGCGGACGGCCTCGATCATCTGGAGCAGGACCCGCACGCCATGACGATGGAAGTCGACGGCGTTCCGGTCGCAAGCGGCGGGCTGACGGACCAGGGAGATGGCTTGGCCTATGCGTGGGCCGCGCTGACGCTGGTTCCCGCAGAATGCATGGTGGCGATGCACAAGACGTATCTGGCGCAACTGCGAAACAACCGCTTCGCGCGGATTGAAACTTTTGTCGAGGCCGGCTTTCACCGCTCCTTGCGTTGGTGCCGCGTGCTCGGTTTCGAAATGGACGCCGACAACCCGACCGTCCTTCTGGGCCGGACAATCTTCGTGCGCATGATCTTCCTGGGGAAACATCGATGAGCTTTATCGTTCCGGCAGTCGCCGGCCTCGTCAAGGGCATTGGCGCATCAGGTGCGCTTTCGCTCGCGTCCGGGGCCGTGGGCCTTATCGGCAGCGCCGTGCAAGCGTCCGGGCAGCGCCGTGCGGCCGAGGCCGATGCACAGGCCAACGAGTTCAACGCCAAGGCCACGCGCCAGCAGGCCGAGTCGGAGCGTGACGCGGCCGGCGCGGAAGCCGAGGACTATCAGCGCCGCCAAAGCCGCATCATGGCCGAGCGTCGAGCGGCGGGCGGTGCATCCGGTATCACAAATGCAGGGTCGCCGCTTCTGGTCGAAGAATCCATGTTGCGCGAAATCGCGCTCGGCACGTCCCGCATCGGCCATCAGGGCTTCGTGCGCGAAAGCCGCCTCGAAGATTCGGCTACCCTCGACACGATGCGCGCCGGCAATGCGCGCGAGGCTGGTCCTCGCGCGGCGGGGGCGACACTCCTGACCGGCTTCGGCAATGCGTTCGGTACGGCCGCAAAGGTTTGGGGCTGATATGGCAATCCGGCTTCCCGGCATAGACGATATCGCATCCGTTGGCGTGACGCGCGACCCCGGTGTGCGGGCCGACGCGGATGCGTTCGGCGCCCAGATCGGCCGTGCGCAACAGCAGGCAGGGGCCGCGATCCAGAACGTCGCCGAGATCGGCGCGCGGCTTGCCGATCAGCGCCGCGAGGCCGAAGACAAGGTCGCGCTGAATACGTTTGATTTCGAATACACGCGCGATGCGCAGCAGGCATACCTTGACGCCCAGGCTGCGGCTCCCGCCGGCGGGGAGGGCTTTCAGGCCGGCGTCGACAAGCAACTGTCCGACATGTCGGCGAACGTCATGGGCAGGCTTGAACAGCGCGGGCTGAACATGTCCCGTTCGGCGCGTGAAGCGGCCGAGGCGAACGTCCTTCGCCGCCGTGCTGATTTTGCCACGCGGGCGATGACCTATGAGCACAACGCCCGCATCGAATTTCTTGGGACGCAGTACTCCGAGCAGGCGCAACTTCTAGCTCAGGAAGCCTATTCGAGCGGCGATCCCGAACAGACGCTTGCCAGCCTGCGGACAAGCTCGGAAGCCTATCGCGGCATCATCCCGGAAGCCGGTCTCGCCGAGGCGCAGAAGGAAGCCGAACGCGCGATCGTGCAAGGCGCCATCAACGGACTAACAGAGGCGGGCCGCGTCGAGGAAGCCGAGGCGATGACGGCCAGGTTCTTCGGGGCCAAGCCGCAGGCCGTTGGCGAGGGGTTTGAGGCCGCTCTTGTCCAGCGCGAGAGCGGCGGCCGTCCCGGCGTCGTCAACAAATGGGGCTATGCCGGCCTTTACCAGTTCGGCGCGCCGCGTATGGCTGACCTTGGTCTCTATGACCCCGGCAACGAGAATTTGTCGGGGTGGAGCAAGCGAGCCGGCGCGCAGGGCAAATGGACCGGGACGTTCAACATCCCCGGTTTCCCGGAAGTCAGGAAACTGGCGGACTTCCTCGCCAACCCGGCGGCGCAGCGCAAGGCATTCGAAATCCACCGCGCGCGCATGGATCAGGAGATCACGCGGCAGGGCCTTGAAGGGTTTATCGGGCAGACAGTTGGCGGCGTGCAGATCACGCGCGACGGCATCCATGCGATGATGCACCTTGGCGGGGCCGGTGGGGCCGCCCGTGCGCTCAAGAGCGGCGGAAGGGTCAATGCTGCCGACGCCAACGGCACGACGCTTCTCGCCTATGCCAAGATGGGAACCGGCGGAGGTTCGTCAGGCGGCACGCGCGTCGCGGCGCTGATGCCCGACGCGGACGCGGCCAGCCAGAATTATTCGGCCATCGACACGGCGCGAAACCAGCGCAACGCCGAAACCCGCGCGTCGATCCAGATCGCGACCGACAATGCGCCGACCGCGATCATGAACACGGGCCGATATGAAAACGAACTGCCCACGGCAGAACAGTTTCTCGACGCCTATGGCTCCGTCGAAGGCGCTTCCCGCTATGCGCAGTTCCAGAGCAATGTCGAGGTCAGCCGCCAGGCGTACGATTTCCGCACCATGCCGGCAGATGCGATCCAGGATGTTGTCCGGAATGCCCAGCCTACGGCATCGGGCGACACGGCCGTCCTCGATCAGCAGCGTTATGAGACGCTGAGCAAAGCCGCCGAAGCAACCATCACGGCACGAGAGGCCGATCCTGTCGCCTATACGCGTCAGGTGTTCCCGCATGTCGACAAGGCATGGCAGACGCCTTCCGAGGACGGCAACCATCGCGAGGCACTGGCGGCCACTGCGGATGCACAAGCGCAACTTGGTATTAAAAACCTGCGCCTGATGCCGACCGTCGTGGCCGACAATCTGGTGGAGCGCTTCAAGAATGAAGAGGCACCGGAAGCCGAGCGCGTTGACGCCATGATGCGCGTGATTTTCAGCACAGACGATCCCGACCAGCAAAAGGCGGTGTTCGACCAACTGGTCGAGGCCGGCTTGCCGGACATCACCGAAGGGGCGGTCGACGCGGCGGCACGGGGCGACGAGGCAGCAGCGCGGCGCTTGTTCCAGGCGGCGATGGTCGACCCGTCAAAACTCCCCGGCAAATCACCCGAAACACCCGCGAACATCGACGCGGCCGTGCAGGCGCGCCTGATGGATGTGGGTCAGATCGGCGATGTCTATTACGGCCTTTCCGATGGCACGGCCGAGAACTTCGTCCGCGCTCAACGCGACCAAAAGCTGATCAGCAATGCGGTCCATCTTCGGCTTCGGGCGGGCGAAGGATTGTCGAGTGCGATCGATGCAGTGGCAAAAGACCTTTACGGCGATGTCCGCGTGTCGTCGGGCAACTGGTCCGTCAATGCGCAAATCCTGATCCCACAGGAGGCAGATGAAGCCGCCATTCTGGGCGGGCTTGAGCGGCAGTTGCCGGGTGTGCGCAAGGCTCTTGAAGCGTCGCCATTCACACCGCCCGACGCACCGGTTCATGACGGGACGCGCGCTGTCATTGAGGCGGCACGACAGAACTACATCGAAGAGGCGTTGTCGGAAGGCTACTTCCGTAATGCGGATGAGGGGTTTGTGTTCATTCTGCCCAAGGACGGAGAGGCGCTGGAGGGCGGCGATGGTGAACCGCTCGTGTTCATGATCGAAGATGCGCCCGCACAAGAGCGCCCGATTGGAGTAACGGACGAAGACCTTGAACAACGGCTCATTGAGGACCGTGCGTCCTTCGGCGTCATGGGTGGCGGCCAGTGAGAACGCACGGTCTAGGGCGCGGCCCAACCTATCGGGCGTCGTCGCCGCAGCGCAGGTTTGAAGCCGCGATGGATATGCCGATGGGCATGGGCGCAACGTTGCTCGACCAGACCATAGGCGGGGCGGTGCAAAGCTACGGCCTCGGCACGGCCATTCGCAGTTCCCGTATACCCGAAGGCAATTTAGAGGCTTTGCCGGAGCCGGAACGAATCCAGCGCCAAAGCGGAACATTACCGAACCCCATCGCCTCGGGGCGCGCTCTTCTCGAACGGTTCGGCGTCATCGACCGGCCGGAACCGACCGCGCCCGCGATGACGAAAGAGGGATGGGAAGCATCGCCGTTCTTCCGCGACAACATTCCGTGGGATGCGGCGATGACCGAGGACCGCGCGGCGGCGCTCGCGACCCAGTATGATGTGCGAGCTGTTCGCGATCACTTCGGGGTCAAGCGCCCGTTTACGTCGATCGTCGGCAATCTGGCCGGGCAGGCGCTCGATCCGATCAACTATATCCCGATTGCAGGGCCAGCGGTCAGGGCGGCCAACATTGCCCGCTTTGGCACCGTGAAAGGCACGGCGACCACGGCAGCGCTCGACGCGGCGGCGAACACGGCGGTGTTCGGCATTGCCACCCGCGATGCGCGCGCCCGGTTTGGCGATAACGTATCCTGGCAGGCAACCGTGTCGGAAATCGCCACGGCGGCGATGATCGGCGGCGCGTTCGGAACCGTTGCAGGCGTCCTCGGCCGCCGTTCCGTACAACGGCTGGAAAAGGTCAAGGCGGAACAGGAGCAGCGGCTGGCGACGCTTCAGACGACGCAGGAAGCCCGCATCGCGCTCAATGAGGCGGTGGCCGGCCTTGTCCATGACGGCGAGGTGCGACTGTCGCCCAACGCCACCGAACCGATGGCAAGGATTGCTGAAAAGCTTGAGACGGAGGCCGCAAAGCGTCCGCCTGTCCTTAATGCCGATGATCCGACATTCGCAACGCTTGCGCCCGACCAGCAAGAGATCGAAGCCGACTGGCGCATTGCCAATCAAGCGCAGGTCGTGAACGAAATCGAGGCACTGACGGCCCAGGGACGTACCCCCAATCAGATTATCGAGGACATGGGCGAGCGGCTTCAGTCAGTCGTCCGGCCGCTTGACGAGATAGAGGGTACGGCGGTGGCGCGCGCGCCCGAACAAATTGTTCGTTCGGTGCAGGCCAAACTTGAAATCCCCAGCCTGGACCAGAAGGCAGAGTTTGATGCATGGCGTTCAGACTATGAAGCCCGCATGGCCAGAGATGTCGTGGCGGAACCAGAGGCGCGTCGTACCAGAGGCCGCAAGGGCAAGTCGCGCGTGAAGGTCGATGCGACGCCGCCGCGTCCCGATCCGATCCCGGAGGGCAGGGCGGACGCGGAAATTCGCATCGCCCGCGCCGACGACTATCGCGCCATCGCACAGCAATACCGCGTCGATCCCGAAACGGGGTCGTTTATCGAGGAAGCCGAATTGCAGCAATTGGAAGCCGAGGGCCGCCTGACCGACGACGACCGTATCGAACTGGATGTCGCCACGCGGGGCTATGAAGACGGCGCGGCCTACGGTGAGGCAATGCGTGCCGCCGTCGCGTGCATGATCTAGGGGCCGCTGGATGAGCCGTAAATACACGCCTGATGCCGATTGCTTCAACGCCGCCAATACCGCATCCAAGGGGCGTCTCAACCGCGAGGAAATCAACGCCGCATTCCAGCGCGTGTCTGATTACAAGCAGAAGCTTCAAGCCGAAGGCAAGATCGACGGCATGGGCGAGCGCCTGCGCGACTTTGCCGAGCGTGAAGCCGAGCGTACCAAGATTGCCGCCGCCATGCAGCGCCGCCACGCCGCGCTGAACATTTTGGTGCGGGATCGGCTGGATCAGGCCGTTGACGGCTTCATGCGGGACGGCATGACGCCAAAGAAGGCGCTTCTGGCTGTTTTGGAAGGCACACAGCGCGGAGTGGAGGGCGGCCGCAATTCGGTCGCCGCGCTCAACCTTGCCTATGAGGCGCGTTATCTCGGCGGACTGTTCAGCGAATTGCAGGCGACCAAGCCACATCTCGTTCATGCGATCCGCGATCCCCGACTCGACGCCGACATCATGCGCGAGATGAGCGAACTGAAGGAAGGCGGCAGGCCCGGGATTACCGGCAATCGCGATGCGCAGGACGTGGCGAAGATTTTCGCGTCCTATGCTGAAATGAGCCGCACGGACCTGAACAAGCTCGGGGCATCGATCGGAAAGCTCGACGGCTGGGCCGGCGCTCAGACGCACGACGACATCAGGATGATCGCGGCCGGCAAGGACAACTGGATCGCGTCGGTCATGCCGAAGCTGGACATGGAGCGGACGTTCCCGGATGCGGCGGACGAAAGCGAGGTCGTATCGATCCTGGGCGATGTTTACGACACGATCATCACCGGAATGCCGAACCGCACGACACCGAAGGAAAAGGGCCAGCGTATCAACCCGGCGAACATGGCCCGATCGCTCGGCAAGAGCCGGGTGCTGCATTTCCGCGACCCGGAAGCCGCGCTTGCCTATCGCAGCGAGTTCGGCTTTGGCAATACAGTTTCCGGCATGGTCGCACATTTGCGCCGAGCGGCGCGCGTAGCGGCCAACATGGAAGCGCTCGGCCCGAACCCGGAATTGATGTTCGGATCGCTGGTGGATGGCATCAAGCGCCGCATTCGTGACGACGCGAAACTGTCGCCCCAGGAAAAGATCAAGCGCCAGGCCGGTCTTGAGACGGACGCCGGGGCCTTGCGGCAGGCGCTCGATATCGCAACCGGCATGTCATCGCGCCCGGTCAGCGTCACGGCGGCAAAGATCGGAGCGGACATTCGCGCATGGCAGTCCATGGCGAAGCTGGGCGGGGCGGTCTTGTCATCCGTGTCCGACAATCTGACGGCGGCAGCGGCTTCGATGTTTCGCGGCGGCGGGTATTTCAAAGGATTGACGGCACAGCTTGACGGACTTCGACGCGGGCGGCCCAAGGGTGAGGTCGCGGAAATCTCGTTCATCCTGGGCGAGGGATTTGACGGGCTGGTCGGCCATATCGTTGCCCCGGCCGCCGCTGTAGACGGCCCTGTCGGGCGCATGGCAGGGCTTCAGGAGAAGTTTTTCCGCTGGAATGGCCTGTCGTGGTGGACGGACGTACATCGCGCAACGGCGGGGCGCGTCATCGCTGCGGAAATGGGAATGCGGGCTAAGTCGGACTATGGCGCGCTGCCGGCGAATTACCGGCATGTGCTGGGCCTGCACGGTATCGACGCGACGAAATGGGACGCAATCCGCAAGGCGCAGTTCCGGGAGGTCAATGACACCGCCTATGTCACGCCGGACCGGATCAGGGAATTGCCGGACGATGCGATCGAGCCACTGGTGCGCGAGCGCATCGCACTGGCGCGCAAGGCGAGCAAGCTGGACGAGGCCAAGTCGGATGCGACGCGAGCCAAGCGCGAAACCGATTTTGAAGAAAAGCGCGCGGCGATTATGGAAGATGGCCGTCGCGATCTGGAATTGTCCGTGCTTCGGTTCGTGGCCGATGAGACGAGCTACGGCATGGTTGAGGTCGATGCCCGCACCCGCCGCACCATGACGCTGGGCTTGCGACCCGGCACGGTGGCCGGCGAGGCGATCCGGTTCATCGGCCAGTTCAAGGGCTTCCCGTTTTCGTTCACGCAACGGGTGCTTGGGCGCGCCTTGTTCGGGCATCGGAAAGACGCTTCCTATTTGGAGAAGACCGGCCATATCGGCGCGCTGGTTGCCGGCATGACGATGGCGGGATACGCGTCGATGACGTTGAAGGACATGGCGCGCGGATACTGGCCGCCGCGCGATCCGTCTGACCCGAAGACTTGGGGCGCGGCCATGGTGCAGGGCGGTGCATTCGGCATCTATGGCGACTTCTTGTTCGCGCAGACGAACCGCTTTGGCGGCGGGTTGGCGGAAACGGTGATCGGTCCGACCATCGGCACGACGCTGGACGGATTGGAACTCGTCCTGAAGCTTCGCGATGGCGATGCGACGGCCGCGTCAGCACTATCCTACGGGCTGCAAAACACGCCTTGGGCGAACCTGTTTTATGCCCGTCCGGCACTGGATTACTTGTTTCTCAATTCGCTGCGCGAGGCGGCAAGCCCCGGCTATCTCAGCCGGCAAGAGTCGCGTCGCCGTTCGGATTACGGGCAGGAAAGCTTTGTCGATCGGCAGGCGTTCCCCGGCCTTCCGGGCTGGTTCAGGTAACGAACTTCCAAAGTTCGACAAAGGACACAACAACAGCGCCAAAGCCAAGCGCGCCACCAAAGCCAATCAGTGTCACCTTAAGCTGCTCGTCGCCGTAGCTCACGTCGCCGCCTGCGACCCATCCCGTGATCCAGACAAAGCCGACGATCCAGACGATACCGATTGCCATTGGGTGAGCGATGCCGGTTTGGAGGACAAACCGGCCGATGACTGCCCAGACCATTATGGAAATGATGAAGCGGAGAAAGTCTTTCAAAACGCAGCCGCCGCTTTGCCGAATACGAAATCGGCCTCCGTGCCGTCATCGAGACGGACGCGGCCTGATCCATCTACCCCGTTCGACTCGCGCGTAGCGATCACGAAGCCCTTTCGCCCATCGTTGCAAAGCACAGGCATTGAAATTGTCAGCGACGTGCTCATCGCGTCATAGGTTCCGGCACAGGTCGTCGGCCTCCCATTCAGCGCCCCGGCGGCCCGGAATTCACCCCCGGACATGGCGGCCGTTGCGGTTCCCCGCATGACATCGCCATTGGCGGATATGACCGCTACCGGCACGGTAATTGAACCGCATCCTGCCAATGCAATCCCGACGCCCAACAAGGCAATAATCGTCTTCATTTCGCTTAGCCCTCCAAAATCCCCGTCCCAATAGCATCATCAAAATCGACTGACCGCAAGCCGCCCTTTGAGGCGGCTTTTTCTATGGAGCATCCCTAAATGACGGTTCAATCCAGCGTCTCGCGCATCAGCTATTCCGGCGACGGCACGACCACCGCGTTCAGCGTCAATTTCTACTTCCTCGTCAATGGCGATCTGCGCGTGATCGTCCGCAGTTCGGCCGGCGTCGATACGGTGCAGACGCTGGGGACGCACTACACCGTTTCGGGAGCGGGGAACCCAAATGGCGGCACGGTGACGTTCGTTACGGCCCCGGCAAGCGGTACGACCGTCGTTATTGTTCGTGACCCGCCAACCACGCAGTTGACGGCCTACAACAACCAGGACCCGTTCCCGGCCTCCAGCCATGAACGCGCGCTCGACAAGCTGACGATGCTGATCCAGCGGCGCGAGGAAAGGCTGAACCGTGCCATCCTGTTCAAGGAGTCGTCCTCGCTTTCGAGCCTGACCTACCCGGACCCCGAGGCAGGGAAAGTGCTGCGCTGGAACGCCAACGCGAATGGGATCGAGAATGCGGCTGTGTCTGACGGTGCCGAAACCCTGCCGACGACGGCAAGCCGGTTCCTGCATCGCAATTCAGCAGGCACTGCCTTCGAACCTTTAGGCTACGACGACGTGCGCGACAGGCTCGACACACCCGTTTATATCGCGACGCGGACGGCTCTCAAGGCGCTCGATACGACAAAGGACATGTTTGCCTTCCTGCACGAGACTGGCCGCGAAGGGCAGTTCGTCTGGCGCGCTGGCGACTATAGCGCCCACATCACCGCTGACCCGCAGGAAGGCGTGTTCATCAAGGCTGACGCAATTGCGGCTTCGGCTGGAGCGTGGGTGCGCGTCGGCTCATGGGCTATTCAGGGCTTTGACGTGCGTTGGTTTGGCGCGCTGGCCTCCGGTGATACGGGCGATGCTTCGGCCACCACGACGGCGCTTCTTGCTGCTCGCTCACTCGCGCTCGCTGGGTATGGCGCAAAGCACATCATCATGGCGGAAGGTGCGGGCGCATATCCAGTCAACGCCAATACGAACCTCGGTGCGAATGGCCTTACTGTCCAGTTCGTCGGCAAGCCGGTTATTCAGCTTGTCGGGTCCGGCGTTGGTTTGAAGCTGTCGACGCCGATTGAAACGGCTGGTGCCGTCATCCGCGACTTCAAGACGATGGGCAAGGTCCGCGTCATCGGTAGCCCGACCATCACGACCGCCGTTGAGTTGCGCGGCCTGGCGCAGGGCTGCTGGATTGACCACATCGAAGCGCGGGAATGCACGCAGTACGCAATCCATGTTCGCTACTGCGTGGCCGCAGTCTTCAACAACCTCGTTTGTTCCGACAACTACGGCGCATTCACGACCGAGCCGAGCTATGGCCTGACGCTCGATAATGATGGCGATGCGGCCTACTACACGGCGGACTGCACGTTCATCAACGCCATCATGGAAGGCTTCAACGGGACCGGCTACTACTGCAAAAACGCGCGCGGTTGTCAGTTCATGGGCGGTACGCCGGAGGCCGTGAACGAAGGCATCTTCGTCAGCGCGGATTGCGATAACATCTGCTTTATCTCCGTCTGGATGGAGGCGAACAGCACCCGCGACGTGTCCGACCAGGGCAATGGGACGACATGGATCAATTGCCGTTCGCAGTCGTCCAGCTCCAGCCCGTCGGCCTCCCTGGGCGGACAGGGGCAGAAGTTCATCAACGGCATTTGGCGGCATGTGGAGTTGTTCTCGAATGTCGTCGCGTCCGATTTCGACAGCGTGCGGCTCTCGGACAATGTGAGCCTTGGGTTCACAGGGGCGGGTGTTTCCAAGATCACGACGCGAAACTGTCTGCTTGTTGACACTAATTTGAACGTCACGGCGCGCTATCCCGACCGTATCCCCAATGTTATCCAGTTGAGCGGTAGCTCGGGCAGCACATCCACGATCTGGCAAAATAGCGCCGGGACGAAGATGGTCGAGATCAGGCACGACGGCGTGTTCTATTCTCCTATCGTTTATAGCCAAACGACCGCTGCCGCCGCAAACGTGTTCGTGGGGACTGACGGCCTGCTTGCCCGCTCGACCTCGGCGCTGAAACACAAGAACGTCGAGGGCGAAATCACAGACGAGATAGTCGATGCCGTGCTTGGGATGGTTGGCTTCATCTATAGCGCCAAGAACGACGAGACGAGGCGGCTCTACATCGGCTTGGCGGCTGACCATTTCCATGACGCCGGCCTGCACTTCCTCGTCCACTATGGCGGAGATGGTTCGTTCAAGAAGGAAAACATAGAAGGCCTGATGTACGAGCGCATCGTTGCCGTGCTGATGCACGAGGCACGGAACGTGCGCAAACGCCTCACTGCGTTGGAGGCACGGTAAGAGCTTCCGGGTTCAGCTTCCAGACATCGTTGCGAAGATAGCCCGTCACCATAAACAGCGTCCCGTCGTGCTCAACCAGCGTTGATGCATGGCGGGGGCTGAACTTCTGGTCAGGGATGCCGCCGATAGGGTGCCACTCGATACCGTCTTTCGAGAACCATGCTTCGCTCGACATGCCCGCCTGCGTACCGACAGAGCCATCGGTCACGATAAGATTGCCGTCGTAGCCGACCACACTCATATGCGTTCGGGGTGCCCATTCAGCGCGGGGAATGACGAGTTCCCAATCGACGCCGTTTGCGGATTTCCAGACATCGTTCAGGTCATAGATGGTCTGGCCGCATCCATTGCAGCGCGGGTCGGGTATCTTCCTTCCGCCGCCCATAACCCACATGTGCCCGTCGTGAACCGCGAACCCGGAGACTAGGCTACGACGCGGCCACGGCGCGTTCTCAACCTCGCGCACCCACGTCTTGCCATCCACAGAAGACCAGACATCATTATAGGCGCCGGTCCAGTGTTCGTTCTGCCCGCCCATCAGCCAGAGCTTGCCGTTGAACGCGCCCATGTAGGGGTTATAGCGCTTGCCCCACGGTGCCTCTGCTATTTCGAGCTGCCAGTTAATCCCATCGGCGGATGACCAGACGTCGGTCATGTTGTCGCCGCCGTACATGTACATGCGGTCATTGAGGACGACAAAGTTGCCGATGTGCCGGCCCTTCCACGGGGCATTGTCAACGACACGCTCCCAATCCTTGCCGTCGCGGGAACGCCAGATTGAAGTCGGCATGTTGTCGGAAGAACCCGGCCAGCCATTGCCAAGCCAAAGGTAGCCCTTGAAGGACGCGACGAAAGACCCATCGCGGGGGCGGAATGGGGCGTCATCAGTGACCAGTTCCCACCCATCGCTCACGGCCGGTTCGGCAACCTCTTGCACTTGCATAGGGGCGGGTGGCGGAGGTGGGGCCAATGCAACCGCCATCTCGGCTCGAAGGGTCGAAACCTCGGATGTAATCGCTGCCATTTCGGCGCGGATGCTGAGAAGCGGCTGGCGAACCAGAAAGTCGCCGGCATTGATGATTTGAGGTTTCGCGAAGCCCGCGAGAGCAACAATGGCGATAACGGTGGCGAACACCGCTGCGAGCTTCTTCATCTGAATTCTCCGTTTGGAGAACTCTTAGGCCGTCATTCTTTTAACGACAACCCAAAAGCTGACGCGCTTCTCCCACAACTGAAAAAGGAAGTGCCTATGAACCTGGCGCTCGGCGACACACGCCTGATCATCGAATGCTGCAAGCGGCATGGGCTCCTGCGCAATCAGGCGGCATACGTCCTCGCGACTGCTAAATGTGGCCAGCGCTTCCCTTGAAGGATTAGTCCCACAAGGGACCGAGAGACCTTAAATTCGCGGGCGATTTCCTGCTGGGTCGCCTTCTGTTCGTAACGATGGTGGATAGCAAGGATGTCACTATCGGTAAGCCTAGCCCAAGGCGCGTCTTGCCCAAACTTATGACGCCGCTTCTTCACCATATCTGCCGTGTTGTCCGCTTTCGAACCAAGAAACAGATGCTTCGGGTTCACGCATGGCGGGTGGTCGCAACTATGGCAAACGCACATGCCTTCCGGAACCTTGGCACCGTTCGCTACCTCCCATGAAACGATGTGGACGTAGGTTTGGCCTTCGCCTCGACGGCCCCGACCAATTTGTCCATGTCCACTATTGGCATGCTTGTAGCCTAACCAAGGCCAGCATTCGTCCTCACCTCGCACTTCAACTTTCGCCCACAGGCGCTCTTCTATCGTCTTCATCCGAAGATGCTTATCAGAGTTGGGCGACAGCATCAATAGGAGACGGATTTTTGAACCTAGAGATTGGCGACACTCGGCTGATTATTGACGCCTGCAAGAAGCATGGCCTTCTAAGAAACCAAGCCGCATATGTTTTGGCTACAACCGCGTGGGAAACCGCCCGAACCATGAAGCCGGTTCGCGAGTATGGCGGCGAAAAGTATCTGCGGTCGAAGAAATACTACCCCTACGTCGGGATGGGCTACGCCCAGCTAACCTGGCTGGAGAACTACAAGCGCGCCACCCGCGAGTTGGGCGTCGATTTCGTCAACAACCCGAAGAAGCTGCTTGAGCCGAAGTATGCGGCGGAAATCCTCGTTGTCGGCTCTCGGGACGGCTGGTTCACCGGCAAGAAGCTGTCCGACTACATGACGCTTCAGAAGTCCGATTTCGTCAACGCGCGCCGCATCATCAACGGCAAGGACAAGGCGGCCGAGATTGCCGACATCGCCAAGCGCTACGACGCCCTCCTGAAGGCCGAAGGCTACGGCGTGGACACGCCAGCCCGTCCAACCCCGAAACCCGCTCCAGCAGCCCCGCGTGGCGGTTTCTGGGCCTCAATCATCGCCGCAATCCTCAAGCTGTTCGGAAAGGAACGCTGATGCTCGCTCCATATCGGAAATTCGTGGCTGCACTGGCGGGCGTCTCTGCCCTGATGGCACTGCGCTATCTGGAAATCGAAATCCTCGGCCTCGATACGGTCGTGCTCGAACTGGTCGTTTCGGCCCTCACTGCTGCGGGCGTCTATGGCGTTCGGAACGAAAGCGTCTGAACCGTGTGGGGCGCGATAATCCGATGGATCACAGGTGATCTGGTCGGGCAACTCACCAAGGCATACGAGGCGCGGCTATCGGCCAGGAACGACGGGCAACGGCTTGTCGCGGATCTGGTCGCCAAGGACATCGAGGCGAAGATAGAGGCGAGAAAGCAGGCAACGGAAATCCGCATGGCAACGGCGGGTTTCTGGGAAATGCGGCTGGTCACCTTCATCATCGCCGGCTGCTTCTCGTTTCATCTCCTGCTGGTCACGCTCGACACGTGCTTCAAGCTTGGCTGGCGCATACCGGCATTCCCGGCTCCCTTCGATGATTGGCAGGGGGCAATCCTTCTTTCCTTCTTCGGCGTTCAGGTAGTTGGGCAAAGCGTCACTGCGATTGCGTCGGCAATTCGGGGGCGCAAATGACCAACGAACTCATGGCCGCGATCGGCTTTTTCATTCTCGTCTCAGGCACCCTTTGGGGCATCTGGTGGAGGATTGAGAGCAAGGTGGACACGGCGAAGAAGGACAGCGCCGTCTTGGCTTCTGCGGCTCAAGCGAGCGCTTCCCTAGCTCGTGAAGAACTAAGCGCTTTTCGTGTGCATGTTGCGGAAACCTACGTCTCCAAATCAGGCCATCGCGAAAGCACCGAGCAAATCCTTGAGGCCATCAACCGCCTCAATGAGCGACTGGACCGGGCATTCGACCACTCTCCCAAGCGCCCAAATCCCCGGTCCTAGACACGACCCTTTCCCTCGTTCCAGAAAAGGAAAGCGCCATGAAAAACATGCGCGCCATGGCGATGCTGTGCGGCCTCGTCCTATTTGCCGCGTTCGCTGCCTATGTGGCGGTGAACAAGACCATCGACGTCCCATTGACGCAGGCCGGCCCTGTCGTGCGTGTAACGATGCAGATGGGCCAAGGTTCCGGCGTCCACATCGGGCGGGGCTACATTCTCACCGCCGCCCATGTCATCGGCAAGGAAACCACGGCGAAGATTGTGGACGATCGAGGCATCACCCGCAAGGGCGAAGTGCTCTGGGTCAATACGGTCTATGACGTGGCCCTCGTGCGTATCGAGCGCACCAGCCGCCTGTCCTTTTCTCCGCTTGCCTGTGGCGACATTCCCGAGGGGACGAGCCTCGTTGCGCGCGGCAGCCCGCTCGGTGTCGAGTTCATCTCGTTCCGGGGCTGGCTATCAGGCAAGACGCGCTCCATGGGGCCGTGGAAGTCGGTCGTCGTCATGGACATCTCGGGTGGCCCTGGCATTTCCGGTGGCCCGGTCTACGACGCCAAGAACCGCGTCATCGCCATCTTCGTTGGCGCCCGCATCGCTCCGGTCGGAATGGGCGGTTCCTATGTCGGGATGAGCTTCGGCGTTCCGTCCTCGGTCATCTGCGACCTGATGGCGCGTGGTGTCTGAATGCCGACACCGCCAATGACAGACGAAGCGCTCCTTGAGAGCGTGGACATCATCCAGCAGCACGGCACCGCCTCGTATGCTGCTCGTGCAACCGGCAAATCGGAAGCCACCCTTCGCCGCCATCTCATGATGGCAACCGCACGCGGGCTGGTGAACCGCAAGCCGGTCATGCCCGGTTTCGAGATTGTCGCCACAACGTCCGTTCTGGACCCGCACGGCAATCTTACCCGCGAATACGTCAGGCAGAAGCCGGCAGAAGACCGTGGCCCGTTCAGCCTTCCTGAAGGGCACACCGTCAAGGGTGTCTCCGCACTACTCGACGCGAACGGCAACGTCTCAGCTCAATGGGTCAAGACGAAGCAGGGCGAACCCGACCCGCTTGAGATTGTCGAGCGCATCAAAGCAGCCCTTGCGGACATCGTCCCTGCTACACCTGTCGAAGCGCCCGCAATCGTCCTTGGCGAGCTATGCACGGTCTACGGGATTGCCGACGCCCATATCGGCCTGCGTTCCTGGCACCATGAAACGGGCTCCAGCTACGACACGGACCTTGCCGCTGAGCGGGTGAAGGATTGGGTCGCGCAATGCGTAGCGGCCTCTCCTGCGGCTCATACGGGCATCATCATGGACGTGGGCGACTACTTCCATGCCAATGACGACACGAACCAGACGCCTACCTCGAAGCATGTTCTGGATGTCGATACGCGCATGTTCCGCACGCTGGAAATCGGCGTTGCCACTCTCGCTTCAGCCGTTGAAAGCGCTTTGACAAAGCACCAGGAAGTCCGCGTCGTCGTTCTTCCCGGAAACCACAATTCCACGATCTACCTCGCGATCCTGTTTTCGATAGCCGAGCGCTACCGGGATAACCCACGAGTCATCGTCCACAAGAAGCCTGGCGAATTCTTCGTCCATGAGTTCGGAAAGGTGATGATTGCCGGCCATCACGGCGACAAGGCCAAGGCCGACCGGCTCGTTCATTTCGTGGCCGACGAGTATTCGGAAATCTGGGGCCGCACGAAGCATCGCTTCCTGTTCACCGGACACCTCCACCACCACAAGAGCCAGGACATCGGCGGCATGAAATGGGAGCAGTTGCGCGCCGTAGCGGAGCGCGATGCTTACGCCGTGAGCCATGCCTACAGCGCCCGAGCGCAGATGCAGGCGATTACCTATCACAAGTTCCGTGGCGAAATTCAGCGGGTGGCGGTCAATGCTTGACCGGCTCATCTCCATCTTCATTCGCTGGCGTGTCGCGCGCTACTACCTTAGAAAGAGAAGGCCATGACGAAGGCGCATATTCGCGTGACGATGCTGGACGGCAAAGTGTGCCGGCGTGAGCTGGTCGTGGACGGCAAGACGATCTGCGACCTGTCATGGATTGAGACGATGGAACTGGCGATGAACGCCGTCTCGACGCTGCGCTGGGACAAGCGGGACTAGAGCAGCCCCAGCACCCACTCTCCCACTGCCCATAGAGCGACGATAAGGGCAGCGAAGAGGACGAGGGTGCCGTGGCGTTCAAGCCTGCGCAAATTGCGCTTCCCACGCGGCTTGAGCTTGGCGTTCTTCACTCAGAAGGGTTTCCGCCGTATGGCCCGCCATCATGTGCGTCTGAACTTGAGCCTCGACCGCAACAGGGTTCACCCTATTCATTGTGTGCTCGCCTGACGCACCAATGACGCCAAGCGCATATCGGCCCCAAAGCATTTTATTGGCGAGAGCAGTGCGCAGCTCTTCGATTTCAGCGACTGTGTAATCTCTCATCAGCGCTCTCCTATAGGCAAGGGGAAGGGCTTCCCGTTTTACAATTTGATTCGGGCACCACTGATTTCGTTGAGTCTTTCTGGCCGACATTTTACACCCATCAGCATATCAACGCGCGGAAAACATTGCACTTGCGCGGGGACTCTTAATCAGCGGGTCGTAGGTTCGATCCCTACATCACCCACCATTTTCAAGGCTTTGCGGGTCATTTCCAGAAAGCCGTTTTACAGACTTCCGTCATTTTACACTCTTGTTCCTGCTCTGATCGCCTCGATCACGTCGCCGCCCGCCAGGTAGTTCTTGCGGATTATCGCTTCGCACTCGCCCTTAGAGTGCCCTGATATCTCAGCGATCCGCTCGATATCCATCCCCCCAGCATATGCGTAACTGATGCCGGTTCCACGCAAATCGTGGAACGTCACGCCTTCAATCTTGAGGCGAGCCAGCTCCTTCCGCCACGACGCGCGAAAGCCGCTTGAAGTCCAATTCTGCCCGTAGCTGTTCACGAGGACGCGCTGGCGGTTGGCTTCCTTCGCCCGCGTCAGGATCGGCTGTAATTCATCTGCCGGCCGGACGCGAACGCGTGCTCCGGTCTTTCCCTGCACAATCCAGAGCATGTCGTCAGAATGCGCCAGCGTCGGCATGGTCAGAACGTCGCCTTGCCGCTGCATAGTCCAGAGCGCAATCTTCACCACGTCAACGATGTGAGGCGAGGCCTTCATGATTGCGGCGATCTGGGAGGGCGTCCAGATGACATCCTTCCGGCTGCCGCTGTGGAGCTTCGATATCCGCTCTAGCGGGTTCTTCGATATGAGTTCGCGGTCTTTCGCCCAAGACAGAATGCGCGCCAGAACGGCCATGTGCATGTCGGCAGAGCGCGGCGTGTCCCGCATAGTGTCTCGCCAGTCGCTGAACGCCTTGCGCGCGCCACGCGCCTCTATTGCACCGATAGGCATGGGAGAGAACCGAAGCTTGATAGCGCCGATGATACGGTCATAATCGCGCTTGGTGCTAGGCCGCAGCTTCTGGTAATGCGCGCTCTTGAGATAGTCGTCTATCAGCCATCCGAACGACGCTTCCAAGACTTTCTGAGGCCGGTCGCGTGTCAGTCGCACGAATTCCTGGCTGAAGGCTTTCGTTCCAGGCCGTGAACGCATCCGAGGTCCACCGCGCCAGGCGTAGTGGTATTCGACCTCGGTTCCATCCTTAAGCTTGGCCTTGACCCTATGCACGCCCACCAACTTGCCTTCCATTCAGAAACCCCTCCAGCAGCTCTTCCGGCGTCGGTTTCGGCATACTGCGCTTCCGAGGCTCTGGCGTGAACTCAATTTCTCCATCGGGCGTCAGGCGGGCACACATGCCGTTCTCTGCGGCGGCACGTGCAGCGTCCATGATTTCCGAGCGCGTGAATGCTCTTACGCGGCTCATTCTGTCTTCCCCTCCCTTGTAGAGCGGGAGAGGGAGCGGATGGCCTTGGCGACGGAAGAGCCAGCGTCGTCAGCGCCCATCTCCCATGCGTCCATCATATCGCCACAGGCGTAGACCTCGTTCTGGTTGCCGAACACGACACCGCCCTCGGCAATCTCTGCGCACGCCTCAATCGTCACCGGGTCGCGTCCTGTCTCCACGATGCTGAACCCCTCGGCAGCGAGAGCGGCGATGATGGCGTCGGCCCACCATTCTCCGTTCGTTCGGTCCACCGTGACCGCGATTATCTCCCTTGCCGTCTTCATGGCTGGCGCTCCAACAGGTCGCCCATCTTGCGGCGCGCTTCGGCTTCTGTGTCGAATAGCAGCGGCGCACCATTGGCGGCTACATGCGCCCACTGCCTTGGGGCAAGCCGTGCCTGAATGCCGAACAACGAGGTGTAGGACGTGGTGTCAATCCACGTGTGGATGCGAAGCGCCTTGCACAGTGCAGCGCTCGCTTCGCTGGTGAAAACGACGCGCTTCATGGCTTCCCTTCCTCCCCTGCCGCCGATTGGGGATGGAGGGCGGCTTCGAGGGCAGACGCGAAAGCTGCGCAGAATTGTACGGCGTAATTCGTGGACGCGCGCGTTTCGACGGCCATCTTGTAGGTGAAGGTAGCCAACACCTTGTCGCGCGCTTCCGTCACCGCTGGCCCGCCCTCGGCCTTAAGCGTTCCGACCCACCCGACGTTTCCTGCTTCGTCTCGGTAAGCGACGATGTCGCCCTTATCGTTGCGAATGGGGTTTTGATAATCCGACGCTGGCCCGCACCCGGCTTGTGCGAGACGGGCTATGCGAGCAGCGAGGACTTCCTCGCCTAACAACGGCGGTGCGGCGACGAACTCGGCAACCATGTCTTTCATGTCGTGGCCGTCGCGGATCGCGCGCAGTATTTGCATCGCCTGCGTCCGCTGGCCGTCAAACTGCAAGGCAAGATCGCGCCATGTCATTTCGGCGTCGTCCTCGTCCACCCGCTCCCGCAGTGCTTCGCTATCAGCGACGGGCGGGGCGGCGAATGGGTCATCACAATCCCGACATAGTGAGTTTCGCCCTTCGTTTCCGGTGCCGTTGCAAGTCGGGCACTCGACCGGCTCCCCCTCCACCTGACGGGAGAGGGCGGCGAGGGCAGTATCAACGGCATCGAATGCTGCGAAGCTGTCCACGTCGCCGGGGATTTGCCCAAGCACCTTCTTGGCCTTCGTCAGCGCTTCCCGCGCCTGTTCGATGCTGTCCATTAGCGGGCTCCTTTCAGGGCTGCGCGGGCGGCGATGAGCAGCGACTGGTTGAAGCAAACCGCACCACGCAAGTCTTTGCTCTTCCGCGCGTCAGCCTCGGCTGCGAACGGCCCCAGCGCCCGCTCCAGCACCGAAATCCTTTCGGCTTGGGCTGGCTCAGACGCCGCGAGATATGCGCGGATGGCGACACGGAGCATTTGCTGCATCCGGTCGTCCACGATCATCACGTAGTCGCTGCTGGCCTTGTAAGCGGCCTCAAGACCGGCGCGCACCAGGTCGTCATTCGGGGCAGGGGTGGTCATCACAAAACCTCTCCGGTGCGGCGGTCAACGACCGTGCCGTCCATGCGTTTTTTCAGGAATGGGTGGGACAGGCCTGATTTGGCCTTGATGCCGATATGCTTTTGCTTCTGGCGCTTGGCCTTGGAAATCTGGGCGATGTCGGCTTTCGTCTTGGACGAGGCGCACGCCTCATGAGCCGGCGCGCAATTCGTGTCTGCATCTTCACCACCCAGAGCGAGCGGGCGCACGTGCTCGACAATCCAGCGCTCACGAACGCCGTCTATCTTGCCCTGACAGATGCAGCATTGCCCGCCGTGCGCTTCCCAGATGCGCAACCGCCGCGTGGGTGACATGGCCTTACGCTTCGTGGTGCCGACATCCTGGCTCATGCCGCCGCCTCCGCATCAAAGCAGCCCATCTCAGCCTCAAGGGCATCGGCAAGCCATGCTCCAAGGCCATCGGACTGGCGCATAATCTCGACTTCGCGTCGAAGCTGCTCGTGTGTCTCGACATACTGCGCGCACCGCCTCTTAGAGCGGCGGACAGAGCTAGGGGCGGTGAGGGGGAGGCTCATGCGGCTCGCTCCTGACGGTCGTGAAACGTGACGCCATGCTTTGCGCCGAACGCTTCGATGATGATGAAAAGGTCGCTCATCTCCTGTTTGTCCAAGTCGGACGAAGAGCGTCCCAAGTTCACGAACCCGTTGCCCTCGATGTTCGGCACCATGCGCAGTTCGCGCTTCAAGCCATCGAGGAACATGAGCTTCCAGTCGTCGGGCGTGAGGCGAACGCCGTGCCACGTCAGTTGCGTGGCTACGTCCGTCAGCATGGCCCACAGGCGGTCGTTCTGGGGCAGGGTGCGCTTCGGCCCCTTGTATTCAATGCGCGTTCCCCAGGGGGCTTGCTGCACCCAAGCAGCGGCCTTCTGGCGTTCGGCGGTTGAGTTGATGACGAGAAGCGCGCGGCCCATGGCTCACCTCAAAATGGCAGGTCGTCGTCCAGCGCTTCGGCTGTCGAACGGTTGTCGGGTTCGTCATAGGATGACTTCGCCGTCTGCTGCTGGCGCTCGTTGCCGCCGCCCTGAAGCGTCACGTCGTTGACGTTCACGGTCATGAAGGTCTTGCCCTCATATTCGCGGGTGGAAAAATCGCCCGAGACGGTCACCTGTTTGCCCTTGGTCAATGCGCCTTCAAGTGACTGTCCGCGCTTGCCGAATAAGCTGCATTCGAACCAGAGCGTGCGCTTGCTGTCGCCATAGCCATCATCGACGGCAACGGAGAAGCCAAGAACGGCATCGCCCTTCTGTGTCCTGCGGAGTTCGGAGTCCTTGCCGAGACGGCCGGCGATTACGATAGCCTTCATCAGGCAACTTCCTTCTGTTCGTTGTTGATTGCATCGCGTCGTGCTTTGAACTTCGGAGCCGCAATCTCGCGGTAGTCCTTGGTCCACTCATCGCGGTCCATGATTGATGCCCAAATCTTGGCGCACTTGTTCACTTCCGCGATGGTCGGGCAGTCGAGAAGGTCTTGGTCGATAGCCTCAAGGCCGCGCTTCATTTCAGCGGCGCTGGTTGGCTTCGGCTTATCGGCTGGCTTCTCGTCCGTGAATTCCTGCTTGAGCGTGTTGACGTATTTGCTGTCGTCAAACAGGCCCATGTGCACATCAGCGCCCACGCCGATGAGCTTCAGGGCGTTCGTGATGGCGTCGGTAAAGGCTTTCTTGAAAGCCTCGTCGTCGCTGTTGAGGCCGAACTTGTTCTTGCCGACAACCTTGTCGCCGCCCACGCCGTAGACCGTCGCGCGCTCTTCGTTTGGCCTGCCGTACCAAATCGACGCGGTGCAGAAGACAAGTACTTCGCCTTCCGGTCCCGGCACGACCTGAAAGGATGGCTCGCCCACGCCCCAGCCAGTCCCGCACGGCCCGAATTCTTCAGTCATGCGCTTGTAGGACCACATCGGCTTGATAGCGGTTCCGGTGAACCCACCGCCGCGCTTGAAGCCCTTCGTATGGGCCGGGTCAGTCTTTCCCAGCTTCTCCCAGAGTGCGAGGTTTTCGGTCATTTCGTCCTCACCATGATGCTCTCTTCGCCCAGCACGAGTTCGGCGCCGGGGATCTGTTCGCCCGCTTCCAAGGCGGTCTTGATTTCGGCAGACTTCGCCTTGCGCTCGGTCACGAAGAACCCCTGCGGCAGAGCGTCAATGTCGGTGACGTTGACCTTCGTGCGCGGCTTGGTGATGCTCACCGTGGCGTCAGGAAGGACAACCTTTGGCAAGTCGGCGGCGAGCATCAGGCTCTTGACCAAGCCCTTCATGGCCTCGGCACGACGCTCCTGGCGGCGCTTGCGCTCGGAGAGGTCGGACACGCGTTCCTTGATGGCCGCTGCCATCGTGTCGGCATCCAACTTCTCGCGGATGGCCTTGTCGATGACGCGGTTGAGGTCGGTTTCGCCTTCGAACATGTCGGCCCGCAACTCGGAGTCGTCAGCCAGTTCGGGGAACTGCGCCATCATGTCGGCAATCGCTGCCTTCACGTTCGCGGCGTCTGCTTGAATAAAGCTCACAGGTGCGTCCTTTCGATGCGGATTTCGCGGATAGCCCTGCGCATGTTGGTGCGCTGCTCGTCGCTCCATTTGCGGTAGCGATTGAAGGGTTCAGAGCCGACCGGATAATCCAGAGCCTGCGCCTTGTATTCGAACGAGCGGCGATGGCTGTTGCGAAGAAGCGTGATGCAGTCGCGGATGATGGATGCAGCCCTATCCGAGCGGGCTTGCCTTGCTTCCGAGACGAGCTGTTCGCCGGGAATGGGGAAGTGGGCGCGGATGTTCATGGCTTCGCCTCGCGTGCAGCGAGTAGCGCATCGGCCATTTCGTAAGAACGACGCGCTATCGTAGCGTCGAATGCCCTGAGGTCTCCGCTCCCGGCGCGCGTGTCGGGGTTAGAGACGCACCCAGCGGCAATGCGCCCGGCGAACTCGTCGCGAAGGGTGCGCTGCTGCCCTGAAAGGCGAGCGAGGATTTCCGAGTTCATGCTTCGGCTGTTGGCTTTCGCGTCAGTTTTAATCTGCTCGCGAAGGCCGTCTGGCATGCGCAGAATGAACTTGTCTTCGAGTTGTCGGTGCTGTGGCATCTACGCGGCCTCCATCTGATTGCTGGCCTCAGCGACGATGCGCTCAGCCTCGGGTTCGGTGAGAAATTCGCGGGCGACATCAGCACGGCCAACGCTCAAGGCATGGTCGGCAAAGCGAGCGCGAACAGCAGCGGGAAGTTCCCACGTCTCGCGTTCAATGCGGCTGGCTTCGATAGTCGACAGCTCGTGAATATCAAGCGGGCTCATGACGCGGCCTCATTGGCGAGGGCGATCACAATCCAGTCACGAAGCTGCTCCATCTCGTCGCGTGTCAGGTAGCGGCTAGCTTCAAAGCCGTAGCCAATGAGTGCCAGATTATAGTCACCTCCACGGTGGGCGCTGCGGTGGATCTGAACAAAATCGACGCCTGCACCGTCAGATGCGCTATCTGGCAACGTAAACCGCTTGATGGGGTTCGCGCTCATTCTGCTGGCTTCGATGTTGGCGAACTCGTAGGCGTCAAAGTCGGACATCAGAACGCCACCTGATGCCAATGGGCGTCGGGGTCGTTTGCCCCAAGCCCGCGCCACTGATATCCTTCGGCCTTAAGCACGTCGCATTTCCACGCGTCGTCCTCGTCAGCCTGGCGGATGATTTCCGCAGCGATGAGACGAAGCAGCTTGTCGGAACTGCGCGTGATATTGACGAACCCGCGCCGCTTCGCGTCCTCGATCCAGACGCCCGTGACGGTGACTTCCGGCTCGTCGCCGTGGTCGATATCGACTGTCAGTTCCGCCTCAATGTCGGGGATGACAATCGCGCCGAACTGGTCGTCTACGATCTGCGCTGTGAAGATGTGACGGGTCATTGTCGTCGTCTCCTACTGCTGGCTTGATGGGTGAATGGAAGGCATGTGCGGGGGCTCTGGAAAGTCCGGGTGAGGCGTCCAGTGCGTGTGGTATCCGGGCCAGCCGCCGACCTCGAACCGGGCAGCGGGCGTTTCGCCGTTCTGCGCCTGAGTGTGGCATTCGACCGTCAGCCCAAGGCAAAGCGGGCTGCCGATATAGGCGGGCTCACCAAGCCACTGGCCGTCTTGCCAGCACCACCAGACGACATCGCCGTCTTCCTCGTGCCATTCTTCAAGCGGGCGCGGCTTCATCGAACCGTCTCCGTCTTCGGCATGTGCGGGATGTCGTCCAAGGCACCGACGCCGATAGCCACAACCGCGATGAGGAAAAGAAGGCGTCTCATGAGGCACCTTCGGCAGGCTTGCGAAGATTGCTCGCCACCCAAGAGCGCATCCGCTCAAAGCGCTGCTCTTCCGTCTCTTTGTAGAAACCGGCCTCGTCGTTCATGAAGACGATTTCTTGGGCCAGCGCGTCACTGATGCCGAACGTGTAGGCGACCCGCGAATAATCCTCAGGGTCCAACTTCGACATATCGACGCCGCGCGCTTTGCCGACTGCGCCGATAGCGCAGACGCTGCCGTTCGCCTCAAGCTCCATTGCCACGAGCTTCTTCTCCGGCAGGGCGTCCATAGCTTCGGCCATTTCAGTGAGAAAAGCCTGCCCGCGCTTGCCACGGATTGCGCTTGAAACCGCGCCGCGCCACCGAATGTGCGCCCACTGGTCGTCTATGTCGTCGCAATATCCAGAACGGCTCATCTGTCTGTCCTTCCATTTCCGTCTGTCTGGGTGAGGGGGTGCGCTGGAAGGCGCGGCTAGGCGACCGACACCCACTTCATGGCGGTGCGAAGAACGTTGTCGTAGTCGCCGCTCATGGCTTCGTCAGAGAAGCTCTTGATTTCGTCTTGCTCGACGCCCGCACGGCTAAGTGCTTTGCGCACACGACTGATGATGAAGAATGCGTTGCCATCTTCGCCGGTCAGTTGAACATGAATGTCGGGGTGCTTAGGCGTCATCTGGTTCTCCCTGCTGGCCCTTGGCCGGTGGTGTTGAGAGCGGCGAACCGCTCGGAGCATTCGGGAAACCCCTCCGAAGAGGGGAGACCGGAAGGCTCAGGCTTCGCGGACGAATGCTCCGCCGTCGTAGCGCTCGCGGCGCTTGACACTGGCGACGTACTGTTCTGCCGTTTCGCATCCCTCGAAGGCGACGAACGCCTCATCGATCGAGTACCCGCACCCGACGTTGTTAGCGCGGGCGGTGAAGTCGTCGCAGCCGTCAAGGCTATGGCCCAGAAGGCGCTCGCATTCGTCGCAGAAGCGGAGCCATGCACGCTCGCTGTGGCAGACGCCGCTTTCTGCTTCGACGGACTGCGTGGAAAAGGGGTGGTCATTCAGGTCTGCGTGCATTTCGGTTCTCCCGGTGTTGAGAGCGGCGGGAAGTCGTCGGGGCCGCTCGCTTTGTCCAGAACAGATAAGCACGGGACAAATCCCGCGTCAAGGGACCAATCCCGATTATTTGGATTGCGCGAACGGGACCGTTCCCTTACAAGCGAGGGATGGATTATGTGCAGCGATGGAACCAGAACCGCGTCGATTGGCTCTACGAGCTCGCGCGGTGCAATGAAGTGGGCGCGAGCGCGGTGCGCGTCGGCCTGCTATTCGCGACGTTCTTTCAGCCAGAGGCGAGGGAAGAGTTGAAGCCCAGCTACACCTGGTTGACGAAGCACGCGCACATGAGCCGCACGACGCTGGCGACCGCGCTAGTCGAGCTTGAGGAAGCCGGCTTCCTGCTCATCACCCGCTATCACGCGGAGAGCCAGATCTACACGATGCCGTTCATGGGGGATGAGAAGTGGGTGAGAGAGCGGACGAAGCCGTTCGTCGCCAAAGTGCGAAAGAACCCGCCGAACGGGAAGCGCCCTCGCAAAACCATTGAGTCTAAAAATTAGACGCAAGATATATGGTCTCTATATCTAACTCTTAGAGAAGAAAGATAAGGACCGTATATCTACCGTCTAAAAATTAGACGCAATGCTCAGAAGCCGAAATGCTGGGGAGTGTAGCTGCCAATGACGAGGCCGCGCACCTTGAGTTCGGACAAGTCGGTGTCTTCGGTTATCTCGACGGGCTTGTGACGAGGATTAGTGCTTCGCGGCGCAAGGAAGCGCTTTCCGTTCGAGCTTTCGACCTGCTTCAACGTCGTCTCCACGAGGTGCGTCCCTGCGATGTAGCGCTCGACGTGCAGCACCAGGCCGTCCTTCAGGCGCATGCCAGTATCGGCAAACTCCGCGCAAATCGCGTAGCTGCCATCCGGGAATAGTTTGTTCATCGAATCGCCGCTCACCCTCAGCGCGTATTGCCGAGCATGCGGAAAGCGATCGTCCTGCACGACGTTCACCATCGGATACTCTTCGTCCTGATTGATGAGCGTGATGTCTCGAAACTGCCCCGCCTCGATTACCCCGATCACCGGCATCCCAACTACGTCTATGGTCCGCGTTGGCTCGTTACCTTGGAGTAAATATTCGGGCGACGTTTTTAACGTCTTCGCCAACTTGGCGAGGTTTTCCGCTCCTGGCCTAGCACCTTTCCGCATCATGTCCCGAATGAAGTCGGGCGACAGGCCGGCCTTCCTTGAAGCCGCCGCTGCGGACATCCCAAGGCTTTCAAGCCGTTCCTTGATTCGTTTGTGCATCGCGTCATTCATGCGGGATTCCATCCCATGAAAAATATTTTGACGGTAGCGGGATGCGTCCCTTGACTTTTCGGGATGCGTCCCGCCATATGGGGTTATGAAGACGAAGCACATCACCTCCGACCTCATCCGCCAGAAGCTCCTTGAACGAGCGGAGGCGCACGCAAGTCGATACGGCCTGAGCTTTTCGGGCATGTCGAAAGAAGCCGTCAACGACAGCAAGTTTCTGGCCGAGGTGAAGAACGGCCGGAATTTTCGCATCGAGAGCTTCCAGCGCGTTATGGACTGGATTGAGGCGGACGAGGCCAAGCGTCGGTCGGTGGCGGCATGATTTACGTCGCCCAGCCCACGAATGGCGGACCTATCCGCATCGGCGCATCTGCCGACGTGAATGCCCGCAAGCGGACCTTGGGGACTTGGCTTCCCGGTGGCATCGAAATGATGTTGCAGTTGAAGGGCGCTTTCCTCGGAGAAGCCATTCTTCTCCAGTGCTTCGATCCGATCCGCATTGAGCGTGGTTGGTTCAAGTCCTCGCCGCCCATCTGGCAGTTCATCATCGACGCATCGCGCCGGCAGCCGTTTTGGTTGCCGAAGGACGAAGGCCCGTCGCCCAAGCTCCCGTTCGATGAGCTTGTCGAAGAGTTCGGCGGGCGTGAACGTGCATACGCCGAGCTCGGATACGGCTCGCTCCAGACGTTCGAGATTTCCGCGAAAGCGCAGACCCATGCCGGGTATGGCCTCGCCGCCCGCGTGATGTTCCGCCGCCTGCTTCGCGACGGGAAACTGCCGGATTACATCAGCTCGCTTCATGAGCAGGACCCCGCCCGCGCAACACGCCAAGGGGAAGCCGCAGCATGAGCGAGAGCCAGCACCTCGAGGACATCTTCATCCCCGACATCGAAATCGCGGCTGGTTGGTCTGTCGATGAAATCGAAACAGTCGAAGACTGCAACGACGCCTATGCCTATCTCCAGTCGGCCGTCGCAGAGATTGAGTACGAGCTGGAGTTGAAGGCTCTCGGCGTCTGCCGTTTCTCGGACCCGACGTGGCCTGCTCGTGCCAGGCGTTCGCTCAAATATAAGAGAACGGCGCTGCAACTCATCACCCATAAGCGCGGACGCATTGAGCGCGCGCGGCGGGAAGAACTGCAATCCGCTCGTGATCGCGCTTTGCTTGAGTTCATCAAGTCCCACGTTGAGCCTTCTCAATTTCGGCAGTGGATCTTCGAAAGCGGCGTCGATCGGTCTGGTTCGGTTCAATCGGAAGATTTTGAGCAGAACGCCGCATGAGCATTTCCCTCCCCACCACTACCGGAAAGGAAGCCATCGCATGAGCGAGAACACCTGGAAGCCGATTGAGACCGCGCCGAAGAACGGGACGCCAATCTTGGCCTATCGTGAGCCGTCCACTTTCGGCACTTCGTCGCCGCTCGTCTTCGTCGCATGGAACGCTGAGGCGCAGTTGTGGGTGTGGCCTGACGACACTTATGACCCGTACGTCCGCGATAGCTACGCCGAAGCATATGAGGCTGGCGACAACTTCGAAGCCGACACATTCACGCACTGGATGCCTCTTCCCACCCCTCCCGCTCATACCCCCTCCATCGAACAGGCCTCGTCATGAGCGAGAACACCGACCGGAACGAGCGCATGACCGGCACCCCAAGCAAAGATAGGGCGGAACTCGCGCGTGAAATGGCGCACGTCTTGAGCGCACCGATGTCGCATGCCGAAATGCGTGACTACATCGCAGGTCATCTGAACGGCTGTTTCGCAGAAGGCATGAAGCGCGCGGCCGAGATAGCGCGCTCCGAGGGTGTAGGCCCGGAAACTAACGCCTATGCATTCGGACCAAGCTGGTATCGCCATGGCCAGCGCATTGCAGCAGCAATCCTCTCCGAAGCCGGGGAGCGCTGACCCATGCCTCTCCACACCAATCACCCATCCACGCGCTCGCTCCTCCCGGCGACGTGGAATGCCCCTGGCGGCTTCCTCCTCCAGGTCGTCAGGGGCGCAAATCTCAACATCGAAGGGCGTGAACACTCGCGCGATCTTCTCTCGTCCTGTGCGCCTTCGATGAGCGGCATGGCTCGGACGTTCCTCGAAAACCAACCCCAAGTCCGTGCCGCGACCCGTCTTCATGGAGCGACCATATGAGCGACGAACGAGTTGACGCAGCAGTTTTGTGTGCCGCCCGTGAAGCCGTCATTGGATGCCCGCCACCGGACGACTTCAAAACCCACGACCGCATACGTCTTGGCGGACACGATAAGACGCCTCTGGTTCGTGTTGCCGTCGCGGCCATCCTTGCCGAGCGCAACCGCGTTCACAAGCAGCTCAAAGGCGAGGACGAGTAGATGCTCAAGAACATGCCCGCCGATATCCTGACAACCGCTGCTGCCGCTGTAGAGGCCATGCCCCAACGCGCGCCGTTCAAGGCCGATGTTCTCGAAGCTATCGCCAAGGCTATCCAGGCAGAGCGCAACCGGTGCGAGAGCATCATCGCAGCATCGCGCGAATGGGACGGCGACATCCGAGACGCGCACGAACGCATCACCTCCGGCAGCAAAGCCCGCCAGATACCCGGCTGGAACGCACCTTACGAAAACGAGGGCGAGTAGATGGAACAGCACTTCAACGAAATCGTCTGGTTGCTCGTCTGCGTTTCTATCGGCGCGGCCATGATTGGCTGGGAAGCCCGCAAGGCGTTCACCGCTTGGAAGAAGCCCCGTCAGAGCGCGCGTCCCGGCTACATCGAGCTCAGCGGCGATGAATACCACGCCGTTCGCTACACCATGCGCAGCCCTGAAGACGTGGCGCGTAGGGCGGGGGCTGTCTGAATGCGTGTTCTCGTCGCCTGCGAGTGTTCGGGTGCTGTCCGCCGCGCTTTTCGTGAGCGTGGCCACGACGCCTGGTCCTGCGATATCCAACCGGCCGATGACGGCAGCCAGTTCCACATTCATGGCGATGCGATAGCCGCTGCCTATGGGCAGCGCTGGGATTTGATGATTGCCCACCCAGAATGCACCTACCTCGCCAACAGCGGGGCCAAGCATCTCTACGCGGGCATGAACAAGGACAATGGCCCGGAAGCCGACCGATGGGCTAAGATGGGTGCGGCTGCGCAGTTCTTCATGCTGCTCTGGAACGCTCCAATCCCGCGCATCGCGGTCGAGAACCCCATCATGCTTGGGCATCCTAAGCGGCTGTTTGGCATCCCGGACCCGACGCAGACAATCCAACCATGGCAGTTTGGTCATGGTGAGACTAAGGCCACCAGCCTCTGGCTGAAAAATCTTCCGGCGCTCGTCCCGACCAATGTTGTCGAGGGCCGTGAGCAGCGTGTCTTCCGTATGCCTCCTTCCGCTGACCGTAAGAAGCTCCGCTCCGAGACGTTCGCCGGCATTGCTGCGGCTATGGCCGACCAGTGGGGCAGCAACGTCAAGGCAGACCTGTTCGAGGTCGCAGCATGACATCAGCGCACCACCCACAGACGCCTATTGCAGTTTGCGGCGACCGGAGCAGGGGCGGAGACGGAACCGTACTGGGACCACATGTCGGTTCCGTCTCCTGTGCTCGGCGCGGCGGTGCCAAGCAAACCAAGCCTCTCGCGAGCAAGCTCCATAGCGAAAGGCGATCTGGCGTAATGCCAGTCCAGAATTACAGCCGGCGTTTCTATGGCCCCGGCAGCCATTTCACCGGAACGGCGCGCGTCATCGCTTGCAGGCAGGTCTCGCGCGTCTCGTCCGAAGGTATCCACGTCAGTCTTCCTTTCGTCAGGCGTGTTGCTCATGAACAGCAACATGGACCGAAAGGACGCCCGCAATCATGGACAAGTCACCCGCGTTTACGGACGAGCAGAAGCACATGCACGACGTAGCTATGGCACGGTCATACGTCAGGGAAATCGGCGGTGGCGGCAACGTCAAAGCCACCATCGGCACGGCTTACGAGCTGCTCGCCAAGCTTTTCCCCTACCGCAATGACCCACGGAAACAATGGACCGAACGGCGCGTCCGAAGCTTCTGGCACAAGGAAGCCGCGCACGTCGAATTTCGGGAAATGCTTGAACTTCACAGGGCGGCTGAGGTGGCGAAAGCCAATCGCGCGAAACTCTCAAGAGCGAGGAAAGACCATGCCGCATTCATTGAACAGACCGCCCGTTATCGTGCGCTTCTTGAGCGTCGAACGGCGGATGAAGATTGCGATCTGGCTGCGAGATAAGGCTGCTGGCCTCGCTGCATGGATCTGCCCCGAAATGACGGAGAACGACGAGTGAGCCTGAACCGCTACGCCAAGCGCCGTGACGTTGCCGAGAAGGAAGTCTTCGCGGCGCTGCGCCAGTGCGGGTTCAGCGTCGAGCCGCTGGACCGGCCTGTTGACGCCTTGGTGGGCTTCCGTGGCCGCTGCTGGCCTGTCGAGGTGAAGTCGAGCGCCAAAGGCTACGGGAAGAAGCTGAACGAGAACCAGCAGGCGTTCGCGGACAAATGGCGCGGACCTGACGTGGTCATTCTTCGCAGCGCGCAGGACGCAATCGATTGGGCCGTTCAGGTGGCTTCAGAGCAGGAGAGGGCGGCATGAACCAAGGCATGGTTGAGAAGGTCGGCAAGGCCATTTTGGAAGAAGGCAAGAACTTCGGCGCTTTAGCCCATCATCTCAAGGGCAATGAACGCCTTGAGTTGCGACTTGCCCGAGCCGCGATAAAGGCGATGCGCGAGCCCACGTCCGAGATGATTGCTTCCGGCTATGCATCGTTAAAGACCGCAGACGATTGGACGGGCATCTACACCCATATGGTCGACGCGGCTCTCTCTACTGAGGGCGAAAAATGAGAACCAGTCTATCACCCGACGGGAACGATGTCGGCATGTCGTGCCCGTATTGTGGCGGCAGCGGACACAAGGACGACGTTAGGAAGGGGCAGCTTCCCAGCGCGCACTACTACGATTTCGCCCCGATCTCGGCGACGCTTCATGACAAGCCGACCGACGCGATGGTTCTCGCCGGCTTAGAGGAAGCGATGAACGTGATGCGCGAGAATGGCGTAACCGCCATCACGCCGTTTGCCGACTACCCGTCACCCTCAGAAACCATCCGCCGCGTCTACGCGGCCATGACTAAAGCGAGGCAGGCATGAGCTACGAGCAAAACACCCAGGTAGTCGATACGCTTGTCGATATGAGTTTAGAAATCGAGCGGCTGGAACTCAAGGTTGAAAGACTCGAAGCGCAAGAGTTGATGCTGCGGCGCAAAATCACTGACCTGAATTACATGCTGACGGCGTTCCGAAACATGCTCGGGCCTGTTGGCCGGAAGGTGGCTTACATGTGGTTGGAGAAGGGTGTTCAGCGCGTCCATTTCGATTGGCTGCCCGGTTCTTCAAAGATGACCGGGGAAGAGCGAGCGCAGCTCATCCTTGATTGGGAAAAGGCTCCGCGCCGGCCCATGACGCCTGACGATGAGGCGCCGTTATGAGAACCGATCTAAGCCATCTCACAACCCAAGAGCTAATCGAGCGCCTTGAACGCAGCAAGCGAGCCGAGAAGGCTGCTGAAGCGATGTTCATGCCGATGCTGCTTGGGATGTTGATTGTCGCGGTTCTGGTCGTGTTCGCTGTCGTCGATGCCAGCGTCGAGCGCGCACCGATCTACGCTCCCGGAGCGCCGCTCTTAGCAGACGACGAGGCAGGCCGATGATTGGGTTGCTTATCCTTATCACGGCGCCGGCGGTTCTTTTCGGATGTTGTTGGGTCCGCGCTCTTTACGGGCACTGGCCTTGGTACCAGCCCTTAGCCTCCGCTCTATGGGAGCCTGACGAGGCGAGGCAGGTCGAGAAACTGAACCAGATTATGCGCGACGACCATGCGCGTCGGCAAAGGGGCGCGCGATGAGAAGCAAGCTCCTTGAGTTCGCGATTGGTGCGTTCTGTTTGGGTCTGGCCGGCGCTTTCGCGTGGACCTGCATGGCGGTGTCATTCGAGGTCATCCACGCCTTTGCTGAAGCGGCTCGTACTCGATGACCCGCCGCAAAGAGCGTGCCGCTCTCACCATAGTCGTCTTCTGTTCCGGCATCCTGATCGGCAACCAAAGCTACTTGTTGGGCGCCCTAGCCGGGTTCTACGCCTTCATCCACGTAATTGATGATTAAGCAGATAATGAGGTCTTAACAATGGGACTTGCCGAGCGATTTGCACGTGAAGACGCAGAGGCAGAAGCAAAGGCCACGTTCGACGTGTTCTGGAGCCTGTATCCGCGCCGGGTAGCCAAGCGCGCCGCATTGGCAGAGTGGCAGAAGGAAATGAAGCGCGGCACGAGCCCGAGTGACATCATTCAGGGCCTTCGCCGCCAGCTTCCGGCGCTCACTGCCAAAGACCCTCAATTCATCCCTCACGCCCGCACATGGCTGCATCAGGGCCGGTGGGAGGACGAACCCGAACCAACCCAGCGCGAGCGCCCGCGAGGCGTATTCGGCGCCGCCTACGACCTTCTGGAGAATGGCTATGGACACAGCCGCGAAAGCGCTCCTGCTCCTTTTGAACTCACGGCCCCTATCCAAAGACACTGACCCGAAGGGATTGCTCATGGCGTTTGAAATCGCAGTGAAGGGCATCGACCAGAGCGCCGTCATCGAGACGTGCCGCCGATACATTCGCGGCGAAGTTCCGGGCGATACGCTCCGCTATGCGCCTTCCACGGCAGAGTTCGCCAAGGAAGCGCGCCGGCAGGAGTTCGCCATGAAGAACCCGCCCACGGAAGCCGAGAAAGAGGCATCCGAAGACATTCCACAACTCACCGAAGAACAGATGGCCGCGCGGCGCGCTCAGGTGCGCAAGCTGCTCGGGCCGATAGCAGCACAGGGGTAACGAGTATGTTCGCAGTCAGTTCATCCAAGACCATGGCGAATGCGCGCTTCAAGGTATCGAACCCGCAGCGCGAAATGGAGCCAGTCGCCAAGCGCGAGCTGCCGGCCGTCGTCATGATGCGCTCGGAAGTCGCGGAGATGGAGCGCATCGCAGCCCGTCGCAAGATGGCGGCCATGGAAGCGCAGCAAGCAAGCGCGGTTCTCCAGCGCTTCAGCTACGGCGCACAGAACCAGCGCATTGCCATCATCATGGCCCGCATCTGCAAGGTGTTCGGAGTTCACCCGGCCGAAATCATATCCGAGCGGCGCAACAGACAGGTCGTGAAGGCCCGGCACGCAATCATGTATTGGGCCATCCGCCAGACGCGGTTCTCGCTGCCTCAGGTCGGTCATCGGCTTGGCGGCAAAGACCACACGACGGTGATGCACGGCGTTGCTGCGCATCGAAAGAGGCGGGCGGCAGACGGGCGATATCTACGGCCAGCACGGTAATCAGGCAAAGAGCGGCGGCAAAGAAGAGGGCGGCGAAGGCAGATGCTGAAATGCGGCGAGACTTATCGACTGGCGGACATGGCGACCTATCGCACTGCGCTGGACCAAGCGCGGGCACAGATGGATGCGGACGACCGATGCGCGGGCGGGACAGGTAGCGGTGGCATTCCCCGCCTTCAACGCGCGCTAGAGGTTCTTGAGTGCGGGCACGAGCCTATCGAGGCAGATGATGGGCTTCAGGTCGGGCATATCGTTCTTGCGGTGAAAAGCCGGAAGTTCCGCGAAAAGGGCAAGAACAGTTGGCGCCCGTATGGGTGCTTGTCGGACCTGCTGAAACTGGTCGAGCGCAAAGCTGCTCCTGTCGAGGATACGCGCGTTGCGGACGCATGGGCAAGGGCAGACGCCCGCGCCGCAAGCGCCAAGCTGGACCGCGACGAAATGAAGGCGATAAAGGCCCTACCGTCCAAGATTGAGACCATCACCGATGTGGTCGACAACCCCGATTTTTCCCGTGACCACCCAGAGGGAAAGTACGGCAACATCCGTCGTATTCCGGCCACTCGCAACATCAAGGAAAGTGCCATCTCGACGCTTGAGGCGCGTGGTCTGCTGCATCCTGCCCAGGTTCGCGCTGCTGAACGTTTTAGGAAGTTCTGGGAGCAAACAGGTGGAGCCGGCGCTGGTGCTATGGACTACACCCGCGAGCCGGTTGACGGCGGTGGTTATCGTGACCCCATCAGTGACCGTCTTGTAACGGCTGCGCAAGAGTTGGACAGGTGCCGCGTTTACATCGGTCTTCGCGGGTATCGTCTGGTCGCTGCAATCGCCGGTGAGGGCCGTTCTATCGAAGAGGTAGCAGGACCTAGCCAGCGTGCTCGATACAGCACCACGGACGCTCTACGGGGCCATCTAGAGGATTTGGCGGTCATGTGGCTTATGACGAATTATGCACAGCCAGACCGCATCGCTGTGCGGAAATGAGTTGACCCTTCACGCGAGTATGATAGGTGTATGGTAGCTGGGGTGATTTGGTCCTAAATCTGGCGACCACTTTCATCCAGCCCCGCGAGAACCTCGAAAAGCATGTCCACGACGCCTTGGCTCATTGCCAGTTCGATAGCGCCATCGTCGGTTTCGAGATTGAGCAGGGCAAGAAGCGGGTCTCGCTGCAAGATTGTCACATCGGCAGCAAGAATTCGGTTCGGTGCTGTGTTTGAAAGGCGCGGCATCTGACCTCCAAAAGGTCCACGATACAGGCGATTTGTCGCCAACGGAATGTGAGGTCCGTGCCCATGAACAGCGGCGCGGATAAGCCCTTCAACTAGGCAAAGGCATATCGCGCGAATGCCGCCTCGCAGCACTACCCCACCACCCGACACACGAAACAGCATCTTAGCTTCTAGCGGGACACTGGTGGGAACTACATGCGAGGCGGCAGCGATGTCGTGAAGGTTGGGGTTCGTTCCTGGCCGTTCCTCGTGGCGAGGCACAGAAGGACGGATTACGGGCGTGAATGTGCTGCTCGAAAGCGCGCCCCAGCCGTATAGCAGCTCCTGTCGCCTCGCACCTTTCATCAGCCCCTATCAGGGCAAAGCAGATACGGGACGGCAATGGGCGATCCGATGACGATGAAAAGGCTGAAGTGGGCGCTGGCGGATGTCACCCGTCCGATTGTGCCGCTTTTGGCAATCATGGGTCTGGCGCACCTACTCGTCGCGGCCCTTTTCTAGCGTCCCGTTCCACCCCACAAGGGCAACAGAGAGATACCAAGCTGTCCTGTAGTTTGGTTGCGATGGCGGGCTGCTCTTTGCCGGAGCGGCCCGTTTTCTTTTGAGCGAACAAGAGAGGCTAAAGCCATGCGTCCCTATCACCCGAACAATCTGAAACTTCAGCCTTTCCCAGCGTGGAAGGTCATCGTTCTTGCGTGGGCAGCCAAATTTCTTCGCGTTCAGTTCAAAATCGACGGCATCCCGTACGGTGCAAGCTATGACCCGTCGATCTGGCCTGCCGTCGATTGCAGCGCCGGGCAGGCCCGCTAACCCCCAACACAAGCAGCCATTAGCTGGCTAGACCGCGCAGGAAATCAGCAGCCTGAGCGCGCCAATCCTTCGGCAAGCGTTCAGCCTCCGACGTTTTGAGCCGCAGCGTCAGCACCAATGACGGGTCGGCAGAAGGCTTCCGCCCGCCTGTCTTGGGACGCTTCTTCGGTGCCGTCGGCTTTTCCGACGCCATCCTTTTCGGTGCTTCTGGTGGCCTGAACTGACGGGCTATCGACATTCTCAAACTGTAACACGGATAGACATCATGGCCACTAAAGAAGTGGCGGCTAGTGGCAATCAGAAACCGCCGGCTGCTGGCAAGGGCCGTCCCAAGGGTGCGGTCAACAAAACCACCGCTCTGCTCAAGGACGCCATTCTGAAGGCGGCTACAAACGCAGGTGGCGGCGACCTGGCTGCCTATCTCGAAACACAGGCAGTGCAGAACCCCGGGCCGTTCATGAGTCTCTTGGGCAAGGTGCTGCCGATGCAGGTGACGGGCGAGGATGGCGGGCCGGTCAAGACGGTGACGCGCATCGAACTCGTCGCTCCGCAAGGTCATGACCAGCGTTCGACTTGAGCTGCCGCCAAAGCTGATCCCGGTCTTTGCCGGCGAGGCGCGGTATCGTGGGGCATATGGTGGGCGTGGTTCAGGAAAGACGCGCTCGTTCGCCAAGATGGCGGCGGTTAAGGGCTACCAGCTCAGCCAGGAAGGAAAGTCGGGCGTCATCGTCTGCGGTCGTGAGTTCATGAACTCGCTGGACGAAAGCTCGATGGCCGAGGTCAAGGCCGCGATTGCATCCGAGCCGTGGCTGGCTGCTCACTACGACGTGGGCGAGAAATACATTCGCACGATCGACGGGCGCATCTCGTTTGCATTCATCGGTCTTCGGCACAACCTCGACAGCATCAAGTCGAAGTCGCAAATCCATCTGCTGTGGGTGGATGAGGCAGAGCCGGTTTCGGAAGCTGCGTGGGTCAAGGTCGTCCCGACCGTTCGCGAGCATGACTCGGAGATTTGGGTCACCTACAACCCTGAGCGCAAGAACAGCGCGACGCACAAGAGGTTCAGAGAAAACCCGCCTGAGGGTTCGAAGATCGTTGAAATCAACTGGTCGGACAATCCGTGGTTTCCCGAGGTGCTTGAGAAAGAGCGTCAGGAGGACAGGAAGAAGCGTCCCGACCAGTATCCACACATCTGGGAAGGCGATTTCAAGACGCTCATCGAGGGCGCCTACTACGCAGAGGCTATCACGACGGCTCGGCAGGAACAGCGCGTCGGCCGCGTGTCGAAAGACCCGGTTCTTCCATTCAAGGCATTCTGGGACATCGGCGTCAGGGATGCGACAGCCATCTGGGTTGCTCAGTTTGTCGGCCGTGAAATCAGGGTGCTGGATTACTACGAGGCTGAAGGCCAGCCGCTTGAGGCGCATCTGAACTGGCTGCGGTCGAAGGGCTACGACAACGCGCTGTGCGTTCTTCCTCACGATGGCGCACGTCACGACATGGTGAGCGCGGTTCGGTTTCAGGACCACATCGAGGCTGCAGGCTTCACGACAGAGACGATCCAGAACCAGGGCAAGGGCGCGGCCTTGAAGCGCGTCGAGGCGGGCAGGCGACTGTTCCCGTCCATCTGGTTCAACGAGGAAACAACGTCAGCGGGGCTCGATGCCCTTGGCTGGTATCACGAGAAGAAAGACGAGCAGCGCGGCGTCGGGCTTGGTCCTGAGCACGACTGGTCATCGCACGGCGCCGATGCGTTCGGCCTCATGTGCGTGGCTTACGAGCAACCGCGACAGCAGGCCATCAAGGGCCGCTACCAGGGCTTTGGCTCGTCACGCAACACATCATGGATGGCATCGTAAATGGCTGAAGAATACGAAGTCACCCGCGATGCCGAAGAGCAGGACGAACTGTCCGCGCGCCTGAAGTCGTGGTTCAAGGACGACATCAAGCACGTGCTGGAATGGCGCAAGGAAGCCCGCGAAGACTTTGAGTTCTATGCCGGCGACCAGTGGAACAAGGACGACCTCGACCAACTGAGGGCCAAGAACCGGCCGGCGATGACGTTCAATCGCGTTGCGCCGCTGGTGAACGCGGTCGTCGGCTCGGAAATCAACAATCGCCGTGAGGTCCAGTATATCCCTCGCGAGATGGGCGATGCGCAGGCCAACGAACTGCTGTCGTCTGCTGCCGAGTGGTTTCGCGACCAGACCGAGGCTGAGGACGAAGAGTCGGACGCATTCGAGGATGCGGTCATTTCCGGCATGGGCTGGACGGACACGAGCCTTGATTTCGAGGAAGACCCTGACGGCGCGCCCAAGGTTCGCCGCCTCAACTGCCTGAAGATGGCATGGGACTGCAACGCGGTTAAGCCGAACCTTCAGGATGCCGAGCGCCTTTGGTACGTGGACGAGATGCCCTACTCCAAGGCGCGGGAAATGTTTCCTGACGTGCCGAAGGAAATGCTGCACGCTGGCTGGGCCGTCACGCTTTCGAATGACCCGACCGACCCGCACGACCAGGACTCTGCCGACCGCTATGAGGGCGAACAGGGCGAGTATGTCGATCAGGCGCTAGGTCGGTCGAAGAACTGCACGATTGTCGAATGCCGCTGGTTTGAGCGCGAGGTCTACTATCGCGGCCCCGACATGATGACGGGCGAACCGCGCGAGTATGACGAGCGTCAGGTGCAGCTTATCCGCAAGGACATTCCCGGCTTCCCGGTGGTGCGCCAGACGCGCAAGGTCGTGCGTCGTGCATTCATCGGCCGTGAGGTTCTTGGCGAGCCTGACAAGCCGCTGGTGCCCGCCGGGCTGTTCGGCTGGGAGTGCGTCACCGGCTATCGCGACAAGATCAAGGGCCAGTTCTACGGCATCGTGCGCACGGCCAAGGATCCGCAGCGCTGGTCGAACAAGTATTTCAGCCAGGTCATGTTCCTGCTCAATAGCCAGTCGAAGGGCGGCATAGCGGCAGAGCGTGGCGCGTTCGAGGACGATAACCAGGCCGAATTGAGCTGGGCAAGGGCTGACGAGATTACGTGGTTTACCAAGGGCTCGTTGTCCGGCGCGGCTCCGAAATTCATCGAGAAGCCGCAGGCGCAGTTCCCGGCAGGGTTCTTCACGCTCTTCCAGGAGAGCAAGGAAGCCATCAGCCAGGTTACGGGCCTGTCGCAGGAGTTCCTTGGCACGCGTGAGGTTGATCAGGCCGGTGTGCTCGAATACCAGCGCCGCCAGTCCTCGCTGAACCTCTTGGCCTCGCTGTTCAACAGCCTTCGCCGCTATCGCAAGCGTCAGGGCCGCGTGATGCTGTTCCTGATCCAGAACCATCTGAGCGACGGGCGCCTGATCCGCATCGTTGGCGACGACAAGAAGGAATACGTCCCGCTCACCAAGGAGAGCATTGCCGACAAGACCTACGACATCATTGTCGATGATGCGCCGTCCAGCCCGAACGAGAAGGAACGGACGTGGCAGATCATCATGCAGATGCTGCCGATGATGAAGGACTTGATGACGCCGGAAAGCGCGCTTGAGGTGCTGAAGTATTCGCCGCTGCCGGCATCGCTTGTCGATCGTTGGACGCGCAAGGCGATGGAAGCGCAGCAGCAGGCCGCTCAGAACCAGCCGCCTTCGCCTGAAGAGGTGAAGATGATGGCAGAGCAGCAGAAGCACGAGATGGACATGGCCGGCAAGGCCGCTGATTTGCAGATGGACCAGGCCAAGAACGAAATGGCGATCCAGAAGGACAGTATCGACCTGTTCATGAAGCAGCGCGAGGCCGATTTGAAGATGGCGATGGACGAGCGCAAGGCCGAACTGCAATTGATGCAGATCGCGGCCAAGGCTCGCGCCAACGAAATCGCACAGCAGAACGCGAATACCCGGCGCACGTCGTCGGCCAAGTAATTCCAGCCATCACGGCTGGCTTCGTCCGCGTGAACGCATCACGCTTCGAATGGCCCACGATACGGGCACAATGGTGAAACATGGCAGACGAAAACAACGTCGGGGGCGATGCTCTTTCCGACGCCGAACAGGCATACTTCCAGACGGGCGGCGAGACTGAAGTCGAGGTCAAGGACGAAGGCGCAGCAGCACCGGAAGCCGAGGTCGAGACGCAACAGGTCGAAACCACGGAAGAAGTCGCGGAACAGGTCGAAACGCCTCGCGACGAGAAGGGCAAGTTCGTCCCGCACGGTGCGCTGCATCAGGAGCGGGAACGCCGCAAGGCCGTCGAGAGCGAGCTTGAGGGGCTGAAGCAGTTCAAGGCGGTCATGGAAGACCGCTGGAACACGCTTCTCAAGGCCCAACAGCCCCAACAGGAAGCCAAGAACGACGACACGCCGCCTGACCCGAACGAAGACGTGTTCGCGGCCCTGAAATGGACGCAGGACAGGCTAGTTCAGTCGCAGAAGGCCGAACAGGAGCGGCAACAGGCAGAGCAGGCCCGCCAGCAGGAGACACAGGCCGAACAGCAGATATGGAGCGCCTGGGAAACCGACGCGCGGTCCTATGTGCAGGAAAATGCGGACTTCCCGAACGCGGCGCAGTGGCTTTCGCAGTTCCGCGACACGCAGCTTCAGGCACTCGGCAAGGTGGACGCACGGTTCTCCGACCCGAAGGCGCGCAATGCGCAGATCGAAGCCGAGCTGAAGCAGATCGTCATCGCTGCCAAGCAGCAGAACATGTCGTCGGCACAGTTCATCTACGAGCTGGCGCAGGGCTACGGCTACAAGCCAGCCGAACAGCCGGCGCAGAAGCACACCGAATTGCCCGGCAACCTCGCAAAGGTGGCCGAGGCCCAGAATGCGGCGCGTACCATTGCCGCGAACCCTGGCAAGGGCGGGAACGACCCGCTTTCGCCTGAAGCCGTTGCCTCCATGTCGGACAGAGAGTTTTCCGCATGGATGGAGAGCCCCGAAAACGCTCGCAGGTTCGAGCGCATGATGGGTGCGGGATAACCGCAACGAACTGAGCAAATAGCCGCCGGCTCAAAGGGCGGCTTTCGTCTCGCGCTGAACGCATCAGCGCCCCACGCCAATGGGTCAACTGGCTTCGCCCGATCGCAGCGTCACAGCGACAGCAACCCACGACATCAACATCTCTCATAGGAGGCCACAATGGCCGTTACGACCTATGGGGTGAACGATGCGCTTGCCGTCAAGCTCTGGTCCAAGAAACTGGCTGTCGAAGTCAGCAAGGCCACCGCGATTGCTCCGCTCATCGGCACCTCTTCCAGCTCCATCATCCAGCTCAAGGATGAAACCCAGAAGGGCGCGGGCGACCGCGTGACCTTTGGCCTGCGCCGGCAGCTCGTCGGTGACGGCGTTTCGGAAGGCACCATCCTCGAAGGCAACGAAGAGGCACTGGCGACCTATTCCGACGCGATCCTCATCAACGAACTCGCGCACGCGGTTCGCGTGAAGAACGAAGGCACCATCGACGTTCAGCGCGTTCCGTTCAACCTGCGCGAAGAAGCCAATGCCGGTCTCGTCGACTGGTATGCCGACCGCATGTCGATGACGGCGTTCGTTCATTGGGGTGGCTTCACCGCTCCCTCGATGGCGTTCGAAGGCCGCACCATTGCCATGTCGCCGGTTCACTACGGCTTCAATGCGCCGATCGCACCGTCCGCTTCCCGCCATGTGTGGGCAGACGCGACTTCGCCGGCCACCAACGACGCGGATGAAGATATCGTCGCAGAAGACGTGTTCAACATCCAGCTCATCGACAAGGCCGTCGAGCGCGCCAAGCTGGCAAACCCGAAGATCCGTCCCGTCCGCATCGACGGTTCGGACAAATACGTGATGTACCTCCACCCGACGCAGGTGACTTCGCTTCGCACGAACACCTCGACCGGCCAGTGGCTCGACATCACCAAGGCCGTCTATCAGGGCTCGCGCCAGAACAACCCGATCTATTCGGGCGCTCTGGGCGAATACAACGGTGTCGTCCTTCGCGAGTCCGAGCATGTCGTTCCCGGCGTGAACTCGTCCACTGGTGCGCAGATCACCACGGTTCGCCGTGCCGTGCTTCTGGGCGCTCAGTCGATGGTCGCGGCCTTCGGCATGAAGTTCTCCCCGTCCAAGTACAAGCTGGTGGAAGAAACCTTCGACTATCAGCGCGAACTCGGTGTCGCTGCAAAGACCGTCTTTGGCATGAAGAAGACCGTGTTCGATAGCACGGACTTCGGTGTCATCGTCGTGTCTTCGTATGCGAACCCGGCATAAGGAGGCCTGAACATGGCTACTAACGAACCCGGTAAGGTGGGCCGTCAGCTCGCCCTCCAGGCCGTCCACTATCTTCGCAAGAGCATGGTGTGGAACGGCACTCTCTCGGTCGATGTCGGCACCGTGCCGGCTGGCGCGCTGATTGTTCCGAACGCTTCTGGTGCATTTGTCACCACGGCGTTCGCAGGCACAGCCGCCCAGACCCTGGACATCGGCTATGCCGGTGCTGCGGCTGAGTACGCATCGGCACTGGTTCTCTCCACGGCAGGCCAGATCGAGCTTGACGTGGAAACGGCCCTGCTCGTGCCGGCAGAGCGCACGATTACGGCGACGTTGAGCGCAGGCACGGCCCCCTCGGCGGGCGCGCTTGAGGTCATCATCGCCTACATCCCCGACAACGATCAGTGACACTAAGCGGGGCGGCTTCCGGGTCGCCCCGCCCTTCCTTCAGGAGGCCACATGATCGATCTTGATACCGACTGGTGCCTGGTGGACTTCACGCCACCGAAGAAGCCCGAACCCGTCATCAAGGGCCACTGCGCGAAGTGCGGCAAGCACATCGGTCGCGGCCTGCATTTTCATGTGAAGTCCTGCGAGGGCGCGAATGCTTGAGCATCTGGCCTCTCTCGGCTTCCACAATGCGACAATTCTGAACAACGGGCCTTTCGTGACGGTGCGCATCCGCACGTCCAAGGGCTGGGTTTACGAGCGCTTTCCGAGCGACGACCTGACGCCCGTCAACACATGGGCCACCCGCCACAAGCCTGAGGTGCAATAATGGTTATCCAGGTCACGACCGGCGGTCCAATCGACTCCATCGGCCCCCTCGTTCCCAACGAGACGCCCTCGTTCTCCAATCTCGTGACCCAGATCGCGGATGAGATTGACGACACGACGAGCGAATACACCGCGCAAATCCAGACGGCCATTTTCGAGGCCATCCGCTTCTGCGAGCGTGAAATCTACTATTTCAACCAGACGCGCGACGTGACCTTTGCGACGGTTGAGAACCAGCAGTTCTATGGCGCTGCGGATAATGCCCAAATCCCGCGCCTTGGCGGCATTGTCGCGGCCTGGAGCGAGGACGCTCAGGGCCAGCGCACGACGCTCCTGCGATGGCGTCAGCAGGACATGGAGAGCCTGTCGGACAATTCGGCATCGAAGGGCGAGCCATATGCGTTCACCTATTACGACCAGAAAATCCGGCTCTATCCGATCCCCGGCGAAACCTCGTTCACTATTCGCTTGCAGCTTGGGCCTTATCGCCTGACGCCCATCACCGACCCGTCTGACAGCAATGCGTGGCTGGTCGAGGCATTCGACCTACTGAAGGCGCGGGCGAAATACATCCTCTACAAGAACATCCTGAAGGAGCCGAACTTCGCTGCCGAGGCGCTGAACGACTACAACGAGCAGCACCTTGCGCTGAAGGCCGAAACCTCGCGCCGCAATGGTACGGGCGTAATCGTGGCGACGGCGTTCTGACATGGTGATGGTGCCCATTGCCGAGTATCGGCCCGATGTCAGCAATCTGAACCGCGATACGTCGAGCAGCATCCTGAACGTGCTCTGCGCAGACGGCTCCTACATGCCGTTCCCGCGCCTTGAGCCGTATACGGCAGCGATGGAAGCTAAGCCGCTCAACGCCTTCATGGCGCGCACGCTGGCCGGCGACATTCGCATCTTCGCAGGCACGACCGACAAGCTTTGGCTGCTCGACAACACGACACTCGCCTGGGGCGATGTCTCTCAGGCGCTCGTGACCTATGGCGCGACGGAAAGCGCACCGTGGTCGTTCGCTCAGTTCGGTCCCTATGTCGTCGCGGTCAACACGAATAATGACCCGCAGGTCTTCGACCTTTCGACCAGCACAGCATTTGCCAGCCTGGCAGGCTCCCCGCCGCGCGCGTCAAGCGTTCGGGTGTGGGGCGACTTCCTCGTCCTGATCGGGCTGGCTTCCAACCCGGATCGTATTCACTGGTCGGGCCTGAACAACATCGAAATGTGGACGCCGGGAACGGCGAACAGCGATTTTCAGCAGTTTCCCGATGGTGGACGGGTGCAGGGCGCGACTGACGCGACGAACCCGCTCATCTTCCAGGAGCGAGCCATTCGCAGGGCGACGTTCGTTCCCGGTTCGGTCGAAGTCTTCACGTTCCAGAAGATCCATGAGGCAAGAGGCGCCAAATCGCCCCTGAGCGTCGCCACGCGCGGTTCGTTTGCGTTCTATGCAGACGAGGGCGGGCTGTTCCAGATCGGCCCTGATGGGGCCCTGACGCCCATCGGCTACGAGAAGGTGGACCGAACCATCTTCCAAAGTCTTAAGGCGTCCGACATCGCCCGGATGAGGGGAATTGTTGATCCGTTCTATTCGCGGGTCTATTTCGCGGTCGATGAGGCAGGGCTTGGCGACTACGACACCTTCTATGTCTACGACTGGAACCTGACGCGCTGGACGAAGACCGAGGCGTCAATCGTCCTGCACATTCCGGCCGCAACGCCGGGGCAGACGCTTGAGGGGCTTGCGGATATCTCAGCCAGTCTCGACGCGCTGCCGTTCTCGCTTGATAGCCGCGTCTGGCAGGGCGGAGCGCCGGTTCTGGCTGCTTTCGACCGCGACAACCGCCTCGGGTTCTTCTCCGGCAGCAACGCGCGGGCTGTCGTGACGACGCAGGAAATGGGCGACACGGGCGGTCAGATCACGACCGTCATGGAGCAATATCCGGTTGTCGATACCGCAAGCCTGACATGCGCGGTCGGCACCCGCTTTCGGCGCAACGACCCGGTGGTCTGGACGAACGAGCAATCGCCTTCCTTCAACACCGGAACGGTCAAGAAGCGCAGCCGTGGGCGGTTCCACAGGTTCCGCTCGACCATCGAGGAAGGCGCTCAGTGGAGCCACATCCAAGGGGTCGATGTGAAGACCATCACGTCGGGGCAGCGATGACCTATCGCGTCGTGAATACGCAGGACTGGCAGTGGGAACAGCTCGCTCCGTTCACCAAGGACGTGACGGCTGCGATGAAGAAGCTGGCCGACAAGTTCCCCGAGGACGTGACGGTTCAATCGCTGGGGCAGGACATCGTGACCGGGGTTCGCCAGTTGTGGCTGATCCTCGATGAGAAGGACCGCTTCGTCTCGTTCTGCCTGACCAATGTGCGCACGGTCGATGCGACGGGCGTCAAGGTGGTGACGCTGACGAGCCATGCCGGGGAAGCAGGCATCAATTGCGTGCCGGAGATGTGCAGCACGATCGAAGCGTGGGCCAAGGAACAGGGTGCACATTTTACGGCGGCTGAAGGTCGGCGGGGATGGAGCAGGGCACTCGCCAAACAGGGATACCGTGAATACGCGGTGATTTTCAGGAAGCCTGTCGCATGAGCAAGACGAGCAAATCCACGCAAGAGAACAAGCCGCCGGCATGGGCGCAGCCGATGTTTGAGAAGTCCGCGTCCGATGCGATGGACCTGTACAACTCCGGCTCGGGCGGCAACACATGGATGGGCTCGACCGTTGCGCCGCTTTCCGGCACGACGATGGAAGGCGTCAACCAGCTTGCACAGGCAGGCGCGAACTGGAATACGGCCGGCGATAATCCGGTAGGCGGCTCGGCTGCGGCGGCGAACCTTGGCGACATGGCCTCTGGCAAGTGGCTGAAGGAAGGCAATCCGTATTTCAACGACGCGCTTCGCGGGCAGTTGGACGACACGGCGGCACAGGTCCAGAGCCAGTTTTCAGGGGCAGGGCGCTATGGGTCGGGGGCGAACACTGGTGTCCTGACGAACCGTCTCGGCAACATTCGCGCTTCGGCACTGTCCGACCAGTTCAACCGCGACACGCAGAACCAGATTACCGCCACCGGGATGCTGGACCAGCAGCGCAATATGGGCCTCGACCGGCTTCAGCAGAACTTCCAGAACCGCCTTGCGGGGGCAGGGGCCACGCTGCAGGCCGGTGGCATTCTCGACCAACAGTCGCAGGCCCAGCTTGGCGACCAGGTGCAGAAGTTCTACGCGCTGGACAACCAGGACTGGAACCGTCTCGCCATGCTCCAGAGCGCGGCGGCAGGTGCAGCGGGCAACTATGGCACGCAGAATTCCACGCAGCGTACCCCGGTCAACATCGCGGGGGCTCTTGGCGGGATGATGAGCGGCAAGTCCGACATTCGCCTCAAGGAAGACATCGAACCTGTAGGCGAGCGCAATGGCCTGAAGCTATACGAGTTCGCCTATGTCGGCCAGCCAGAGCGCTATGTCGGCGTCATGGCGCAGGAACTGCCAATGGGCGATCCCGCGCTCATTCTTGAAGACGACGGCTTCTTCGCGGTCGATTACGGCCAGATCGGCTTTGCCATGGAAAGGGTCGCCTGATGTCCTACGCTGACATGTTCCGTCCGAACAACATGCCGGTCGAGCAGCAGGTGGCTCGTATTCAGGCGCCGCAGATGCCGCAGTTCGACCTGTCGCAGTTCTTCTCGATGATGCCCCGCCAGCAGGCGCAAGCCCCGTCTCCTGCCGCTGCCCCTGCGCCGCAATACACGCAATACGAACCGGGCATGGCAATTGGCCTTGCACCAGGCCTGCTTGAGGAATTGGGCAAGAACTTTGGTGGGATGCCAGCAAACGCTGCCCCAGCCATGTCGGCACCGATGCAGACGCCGAAGTTCCCGTCTCAGGCGGGGATGGCGGCTCGGGGCATGAATGCGCAGGCAGCCGGTCTTTCGGGAGGCAAGTGATGCTTCAGGATTTTCTACAGCGCCTCTTGGGCGGTGGTGCGCCGGTCCAGCCGATGCCGAACCGTCTTGGCCTTGCGCCTGACATGCTGGAAGGCCCAGGTGCGGCCGGCCCCGGTATGCTTGCCTATCACAACGCGCTGTCGAGCATGTCGGCACCTGCACAGCAGGCGCAGCCGTTCACGCTCGATGCGCAGGGCTTCCCGTCCGCTCCTGCGCCCTATGCTGCCCAGCAGGCTCAGCCGGCACCGATGCAGTCTCAGCAGCCGCTGTCGCGCTCCGGTGTGTCGGAAGCGCCTTCTGGCGGTGGTATCGGGTCATTCCTTGGCAACATCTTCAATCCGGGTGCAGCAGGCCGCAACCAGACGGTTCAGTGGCTTCAGACGCAGGGCATGGACGAGGGCACGGCCACGCTCATGGCCGGCAACAAGAACGCGCTGCAGAGCTACCTTCTCGACCGCACGAAGGGCGCTGACCCGAAGGCCGCGCTGGAACTGGCAAAGCTTCAGCTCGACATTCAGGATCGGTTGAACCCAAAACGCGAAACGGTAACGATCAATGGCCGGCTCGTGGATGCCCAGACGGGCGAGGAAATCGCGAACTTCGGGCAGGAGCGTCAGCTCATCAACGCTGGCGATGGCCGCCTCTATGACCAGCAGACCGGAGAATGGGTAATCGCCCCCGACAGCGGGCAAGCCGATTTGCCGGCTGGCGTTCGCGAATACGAATATGCTCGGGATCAGGGCTTCCCCGGCACATATCAGGATTGGGAAGCCTCCAAGAAGGGCGGTATGAGCCTTCAGGTGGACCCCGAAACGGGCGCTGTCACGTTCCAGCAGGGCGGCAACATCAAGCCGCTGACCGAGGGGCAGAGCAAGGACGCCGTCTACGCCACCCGCGCGGAAGGTTCGCTCCCAATGATTGACCAGTATGGCGAAGCGCTAGCTCGCTTTGACGAGTCCATGGGTGCCCGCGTGCCGTTCGTCGGCAATTACATGAAGACCGAAGAGTATCAGCAAGCAGAACAAGCCGGCCAAGAGTTTCTGCAAGCCATCCTGCGCAAGGACACTGGCGCCGCCATCACGAAGGAAGAGGTGGCTGAGTATGGTTCGGTCTATCTGCCGCGCCCGGGCGACGGTCCTGCCGTTCTCGAACAGAAGCGCCTGTCGCGTCAGCGCGCCCTCAATGCAATCAAGGCGGGAATGCCGCCGCAGGCCATCGTTGCGCAAGAGAAGGCGCTTCAAAAGACGGGCGGGCCTCGGCAGCCAGTAACCATCGACGGATACACGATTGAGCAGGTGGACTGATGGCGACGTTTCAGATCACCGGCCCTGACGGCAAGACGTACCGTGTCCAGGGAGAGACGGCCGAAGGTGCATTCAAGGCGCTTCAGCAGCATGTAGGCGCGGCGTCTTCCGATGCTCCGGCTGACCCGCGCGATAGCTTTATGGGCAAGGTCGATACCGTCATGCGCGGCGCTGCCGACACGCTTTCTCTTGGTATGGCGGATGAAATCGCCGCTGGTCTTGGGACTGGTTTCGGTCTCCTTGGTGACTATAACGCTGAACTGGACCGCCAGCGCGGCATAGATGCGTCAGATGCCGAGGACCGTTTTGGTTATCGTGTAGGCGGGCAGGTAGCCGGCGGTGTTGGCGGCGGTGTCGGCTTGGCTCGCTCCGGTCTGTCGCTGGGTGCAAATGCCGCGAATGCCGGTCAAAACCTCGGCCGTGTTGCGGTGGGCGGCGCGGCGGATGGCGCTATTCTTGGCGGGCTGCATGGCGCGGGAAGCGGCGAAGGGGCCGGTGGACGCATCCAAAGCGCTGGCGTTGGCGCAGGCCTCGGAGGTGTCATGGGGGCAGCCGCCCCCTATGCCATTGCAGGAGTCGGCGCAGGTGCAAAGGCGTTGGCCGCTCCGATCATGTCGCGGATGCGACCGGAAGTTTATGCGAACCGCGCGCTTGGAGAAGGTATCCGCCGCTCTGGAATGACGGCAGACGACATCACGAATGCTCTTGCGCGAGCGCAGGCGGATGATCAGGGCGTATTTAACGTGGCTGACGCCATGGGCAATTCCGGCCAACGGATGCTTTCAACGGTCGCGCGCACCCCTAACGAAATGCGCCAGACCGTTGTCGATACTTTGACGCAGCGCCAGATGGGGCAGGGTGAACGCCTGACGCGTGCGCTTGCCGAAGGGTTCAATGCGCCCGATACAGCGGCTTCCCGCGCGGCCTCGTTGGAGGCAGAACGGGCGGCTCTCGCCAATGTCAACTACGAGGCCGCACGTCAGGGTGCAGGCGCTGTTGACGTTTCCGGTGCGATCCGAGCCGCCGACGACATCATTACTCCCGGCGTGAACAGGATCGCCAACCCTGGTTCTGGTATTGCCGACGACAGTTTGGAAGGCGTCATCCGCCGCGCCCGCTCGCTTATTACTGACGGTCGGTCTAACCTCACCGACTTCGATAGCGTGCTGCGCGCAAAGCAGGACATCGCCGATATGATCGGCTCTGCGCAGCGCCAAGGAAAGAACAATCAGGTTCGGCTGCTCACACAGGTCAACAGCCAGCTTGACGCGGCCTTGGAGCGCGCATCGCCTCAATATCGCTCGGCAAATGACGCATTCAGGGCGCAAAGCCGAACCATTGATGCTGTCGAGGCGGGCCGCGCGGCGACTTCATCTCGCGCTCGGGCGGCAGACAACATCCGGCAGTTCCAGTCTATGGAGCCTGGCGAGCAGATGGCATTCCGCGCGGGATATGCCGACCCCATGATTGCCCGCGTCGAAGCATCCTCTGTTTCTCCGACCACCAACCGGGCTCGGCCGCTAATGACGGAAAAGACGGGGCAGGAGTTTCCGGCCTTTGCAATCCCTCAGCGAGCCGACCGCATGGGGCGCAGGATCGCCCGCGAACAGCGCATGTTTGAAACGGCCAATGCCGCAATGGGTGGATCTCGCACGGCTGATAATCTGGCCGACGCTGCTGAAATGTCGAAGTTCGACACTGGCGTCATGACGAACCTGCTACGCGGTCGCCCGATCGCTGCTGTCATCGACGCCGTGACTAAGATGGCGAACGAGGCCAGAGGTATGCCGCCATCGGTGATGGAAAACATTGCGCGGACACTGCTGGAAACGAACCCTCAGGCGGCTCGCAGGCTTATAAACGCAGGGGCAAGTTCGGCCGCCCGCTCAGATGGGCGTCGTGCGCTGGCTCAAGCAATCGTCGTTAATATGGGCGCTTCAGGGACCGGCAGGCTTGCCGCGCCCTAAAAAACAAAAAAACCAGAACCTAGGAAGACCAAATACAGCCCCAGATAAACGTATTTGAGACCTGCTTCCTTTGCGTGGCTGTGGCTCTCGAAGAACGTCGTTTGGATAAGAAAAACGCCTAAAGCGCCCATGCTGACGCCAGCCAGCGCGCCCATAAATCTTTCAAAGTATGTGGACAGAGGCGCTTCCCAGCCGTGTTGCCAAAAAAAGAATAGCAAAGACCCCGGCAGCAAAAGCATCCAGATCAAATACCTGAACCTCTCGGCACCCGGGGTCTCGGTCTTGTGAAAGCGGTAGGCCACAAGAAACCATAGCGCGGATAAGAAGGTGGCCGCTGCCACTGGTGGGTAAAATTCTACAAGCGTCATCAGCCCTCCAAGTAGGGCGCAAGATAATCACGAACAGTAGGGGTGTCCATTCGGGCGCCCCTTTTTCTTTGGGGCAACGTGAATGGCAACAGACCTCCGTTCCGGCATCGTCGCGACGGCGCGCTCGCTTGGAATGAACCCGCTCGATCTGGCGACCATCATCTCCTACGAGACGGCCGGCACGTTCGACCCGATGAAGGCTGGGCCCACGACGCAATGGGGGCAGCATCGCGGACTGATCCAGTTTGGCGAGCCGCAGGCCAAGCAGCACGGCGTCGATTTCTCAAGCCCAGATGCGGCGCTTGCCAGTCAGCTAGGCGAGGACGGCGCGGTGGCGCGCTACTTCCGGTCCTCTGGCTGGAAGCCCGGCATGGGGATGCTGGACGCCTACAGCACCGTCAATGCCGGCGCTCCCGGCCTCTACAACCGCTCTGACGCAAACAATGGCGGCGCTCCCGGAACCGTCCGCGACAAGGTCGAAAAGCAGATGGCCGACCACCGCCGCAAGGCGGAGCAGCTTCTTGCCATGCAGGGCGGGCCAACGCCCTCGACACCCGCTCAACAGTCGCCCTTCGGCGCAATGCTGCCTTCTCCGATGGCAATGCCCGACATGCCCGCGCCGTCACCTGTGCCGGTTGACGTGGCCGAATACGCAACCGCCCCGGAGCCGAAGGGCGGCAACCCGATCGCCAGTTTTCTGTCCTCGCTCGAAACCATGCCCGCCGCACCGCTTGGCCGCTTCCCCGGTGGCCCGTCGCAGGCGCAGGCGAACGCCCTCTCCAACGTCCTCAACAACCCCACGGTGGCCGACTTGCTCATGAGCAAGCGGATGCCGCGTCGCGCATAGGAACAGCCCATGGCAAACATCTACAATTGGGACGTGATCGCGGCCAACAACGCGAACGCGGACAGCGCGATTGATTGGGCCGAAGGCATGTCGCCGGCCAGCGTCAACGACTCTGCCCGCGTGATGATGGGCCGCGTTAAGGAGATACTGGTTGACATTGGCGGGTCTATCGTCGCGACCGGCACGGCCAACGTCATCGCAGTTTCAGCGCAGAGCGCGTTCACCACGCTTGCAAATGGTCGGATCGTGTCCTTTCGCGCGATTGCCACCAATACACAATCAACCACGCTGAACGTCAATGCGACAGGGGCTAAGCCTGTCCTGAAGGCGACGGGTGGCGGCATCATTGCGCTCGCTGGTCGCGAAATTCAGTCCGGCGCGATGTACACGGTCCAGTACTCGACCGATCTCAATTCCGGCAATGGCGCGTGGCTGCTTCTCAATCCTACCCTGTCAGCAACGCCATCCGGCGTGGTGACGGATTATGCGGGCATCAATGCACCTGAAGGTTGGCTGCTTTGCTATGGCCAGGCCGTCTCGCGCACCACGTATGCCGACCTGTTCGCGGCTATCGGCACGACCTACGGGGCGGGCGACGGATCGACCACGTTCAACCTTCCCGACATCCGGGGCCGCAATACAGTCGGCAAGGACAACATGGGCGGCACGTCCGCTGACCGCCTGAACGGCTTCTCAGAGGGCATCAACGGAGATGTGCTAGGCGCGACGGGTGGCGCGGAAAGGCACATCCTAACTGCTTCTCAGAATGGCCCGCACGACCACGGCGGGGCAACTGGTTCAGCGGGCGGTCATGCAATTTCAGTCAATATCCCGCTTGGCGCAATTTCTGGTTCGGGGGGCGCGTTTTTCCAGACCAGCGGCACGCCCCAAGGCGTTAGCGATGTCTTGACCGGGAATAGCGCGCCCGACCACGCGCACACAATCACGGCATCGGGCACGGGCGAACCTCACAACAACGTCCAGCCCGGTATTGTCTTCAACAAGATCATCAAAATCTGATGGAACAGCCCCGCTTTTCAGCCCCAGCCATTTCGGAAATCAGCGACCCCGCTGCGATCCGTGTCGTCCTGTTTGTCAATAACCAACTGGTCCACTGCCCGCTCAATGCGCTTTTGAAGCGCATCGACGTGCCGACCTATGCTGACAACGCTGCCGCTGTCGCGGGCGGTCTTGCCCTCAACGATATCTATAAGACCGCGACGGGCGAACTTCGCATCCGCGTCTAAGCCTGATGGCGCTCAAAGCGCCCTAAACTTCCCAAGCCCTGCCGACTGACCTGCCGCCCTTTTGAGGCGGCTTTTTTATTGGGTGCCGCACCATGACCATCGCGTACCATACGCATTCGTTCGAGATCCCCACAGCATCTGATGCCGAGACGCAGGCGGGGGCGATTTCCGACAAGGTTGTCGTTCCGTCCGGGCTGGCGGCAACGCTTGCGAGTTACGTCACCAGCACGGCCCTGACGACGACTCTGGCGGACTATGTGCTGTCTTCGACCATCGGCGTCACCGTTCAGGCATATGACGCGGACCTTGCGGCCCTCGCAGCCCTGACGAGCGCTGCCGACAAGTTGCCTTATGCGACGGGTGCGGGGACTTGGGCGCTGGCTGACTTCACGGCAGCCGGTCGAGCGCTGGTCGATGATGCTGACGCAGCGGCGCAACGCACGACGCTTGGCCTTGGCACAGCAGCCACGACCGACGCAACGGCCTATGCCACGGCAGCGCAGGGCGCGACGGCAGACACGGCCATTCAGCCCGCATCGACCCGTCTTGTCCCGGCAGGCGGCACGACAGGCCAGGTTCTGGCGAAGACCAGTGCGACGGACTATGCGACGGGATGGGTTGCGGCGGGTGCTGGCGACATGATCGCAGCAACGTATGATCCGACCGGCGTTGGCACAAATGCATTCAACGGCCGTCCCGTCGCGACTGTCGCTGCAATCGCTGCCCTAAGCACGGCGGCATATTCGGTCGTGCATCTGACCCAAGACGGGCGCGCCGGCCAGTTCTTCCTCGTCAACTATGCCGACTTCTCGACGCTGGTCGATCTGGACACACAGAACGGCGTCTTCATCCGATCGACGTTTGATGTCACGAAGGCATGGATGCGGTCGTATGACGGGCCATTGAACGCGCTGTGGTTCATGGATGCCGTGCCGCGTCTCGATTGGGACACGTACGACGCGGGCAACAAACGCGGAGCAACCCGCCTTGCGGCTGGTGATGTCGTCTATGACGGCGTTGCGGGTGTCTGGGCGCTGGCGCTCGAAACCGGGCAGGATATGCATTTCCCCGGTGGGCATCGCTACGAGATCAGCGGCCAGCGCAACATGCCGTTCCGTCAGCAGATTGTTTCCGGCCTGCTTGATTGCGGTGGCATTTCGATCCTGGCAGATGGCCCCTCAACGGTTTTCGCGACCAACTCCGCTGAAGGTGCCGACGTGTTCCAACTCAACGGCATGGACAACTTCGGCATCCGGGGCTTTCCCCGCATTGAGGCTGTGGTCGGGAACGACAAGGCGATCTTCACCGGCGAAATAGCTGGCACGACGCTCACTGTGACGGCGGTCGCATCCGGCGCTCTTGGCGTCGATGATGTCATCTTCGGGACAGGCGTCACGGGTGGCACCGTGATTACTGCCCTTGGAACTGGCACTGGCGGGGTCGGGACATACACCGTAGGCATCTCGCAGACCGTCGCATCGACCTCGATGAACGCCGGATTGGCGGGTTCGAACGGCGTCTCTGTGACCAACGGTTTTGACCGCCTGCATATCGAGGTCGAGTGCCACAATCTGCCGTCGCTCGACAAGACGACCTATGGCGACGGCGGCAAGGCGCTAACCATCCAGCCATTCACGACGACCGAGAAGTGCGGGACGCTCGTCGGCAAGGTTAAAGCCAAGGGGTGCCTCTATGCCTTCGGTGCCGACCTTGTGCTTGAAACGGTCGATGCGAACGCCATGGGTGTTGATGTCGAGGTCTTCGCCGAGGACTGCTATTCGACTTGTACGATTGCCGCTGGCGCGGCCTCATCGGCTATCTCGTCAGGCACGTCGATGGGTATCCGGGTCAAGGGGTTTTCGGTCAATTGCCAGAAGGATGCTGTCCTCAATCGTGTCCACCAAGTTGATGTGGACCTTCAGGTCGTCACGACGAAGACGGCTGCTGCGAGGCGTCTGTCTCCAGATGGCGTGGCGTGGATCGCATCGAGCACGACGGTTGAAGCCCTCAACTGCGCCTATGCGCACTACAGCAACATCAAGATTTGCGGCGACAAAGGCGAATGCGATTACAAGGCTCGTATTGGCGGGACGACGGCGGGCTCGTCGGGCCTGTCTGGCGAGACCCTGGAAAGCAATATCCAACTCGATATCGCGGGTGCGCCAAACTTCGCGAACATCCAACTCATCAACGCGGGCGGCAATATCGTCAATTCGTCGCACCTCCAGATAACGACCCGCACGGCGGGCAGCGTGGAGGCCAACTGGTATCTGCCGGCGCGCGCGAACTCCGTGACCATCGGCTCACGAGACCACTTCACCAACCCGCTCATCACAAATCGTCTGGACTTCTCAGGCGCGACGGACGGCCAGACGATTACGGGTTCTTTGGTTCAATCTTCCGGCGTCTTCGGCATCCAGGGCAAGAACTCGGGAACGACTGGAGTCACTGTGACGGGTATGTTCGACCAGGCGGGCAATCTCCGCTGGGGTGTTCGCAACGGGTCTGGCAATGGTTTCCAGATGGACGGAGTGACCTCAACTGGCGCGATTGGCACTTACTACGGCAAGGTCGTCGTGGTCATCGGTGGCACGTCTTACGCCATTCCAATCCATAACTTTAGTTAGTCGTTTTCTGCGGCTGTCCGACATAGGCCCATAGGAAATATGCAACCGGCCAGAGATAGTTGATATTTGTGGTCAGGGCCGCGACCATCAGTAGCAACCAAAACGGAGAGCCTAGACGGTCTGTTGCGGCCTTATAAATGAGGGCCGCCGTAAACAGGACCGCAGCCGGGACACCTAGTTCTATCCATGTCTGGATGTAGGCGTTGTCCACGTAGATGTAGGGGTTGGTGAGGTAGTATTCCATCGGCTGTGGAGAGTGGCCGGGCGTGAACCAGTTGTCGATTTCGGACAAACTGGACTGAAGCTGCTTGACCCTCTCCGTCAAGCTTAGCAAGGGAGCGCGAACAAGTCCGGAATAGACCAGCGCGCTCCCGGCCAAGACAGTAGCAATGCCGGCCGCAACGACGCCGAGGACGCTACGGCGGGCTGCGTAAAATACAATCAGCGCGGCGAGCATCAGCAAGCCCGTCTTCGACCCGGACAAGAACAAAAGCGGCACCATGATAGCGACTGCGAGCGCCTTCACGGCCCTCGTTGATTGCGCGTGTTCAAAAATCAAGGCGACGGAAATCATCGTCACCACAGCGAGGTTGTTCGGATTGATGAATATCGATGAGACCCGGGCACCGTCAAAACGCCCGAACGTCCCGTTCGCATATTCGTAGACTGCGCCGGCAAGCGCCAAGAGCAAAGCCCACACCGCTATGCGCGGGAACAATGCGAAAATGCGCTGCGGAGTGAATATGGCGATTAGCGGCAGAAGGTAAAGAACGACTCGCTTGGCCTCAATGCCGGACATCATGGCGATGGCCAGCGAAATCGAAAACGCAATGAAAAAGCAAGCGGCAGGGGAGGAAAAGGTGGAATTGTTCGCGATAGCGCGGACGAGAAGCATCACGTAGACGGCGACGATGCACCCATATCTCAGATATGTCGGCCACGCTGTTTGATAGTGGAGTTCAGGCGACAGGAGCGGGATGGCACCTGCCGACATGAAACCAAGCAAGAGAACAAAGACAAGGGCCGCAGGCGCGAGGCTGACCTCGGATATCCTGACCTTCATGGCTTAGTAGCCCGCCACGTCGAGCAATATAAGCCCGATCCCGATCCCGCCGATAACGACGGCTGCCAAATACCCAAGCATAGAAGCCGCTCTTCTTCATAAGCGCCTAAAACTTGGCGCGCGCCTTGATGGCGCACTCCCTTCAAGCACGCAACCCCTCCGCGTGCAACCTCCCCCACAACTGAAAAAGGAATACCGATGGCCCAAAAGGTCAGCGACAAGGGGCTCGTGGAGATCGCGAGCCACGAAGGCATCGTCAATGCGCCTTACAAGGACAGCGTTGGCGTCTGGACGGTTGGCATTGGGCATACTGCCTCTGCCGGCTTTCCGAATCCCGCGTTGAAGCGTGGCGAATACTCCATGGCGGAAATCATGGAAATTTTCCGGCGCGATATCGCCAAGTTCGAAGCCCGCGTCCGCAAGGCGTTTACCCGCCCGCTCACGCAAGAGCAGTTCGACGCGGCTGTGTCCTTCGACTTCAACACTGGGGGCATCGATGATGCAACGTGGGTAAAGAAGTTCAACGCGGGCGATATGGCCGGGGCGCGCAAGGCGTTCATGTTCTGGTCGAAGCCGAAGGAAATCATCCCGCGCCGCGAGAAAGAGCGCGGCCTGTTTTTCAGTGGCAAGTATTCCAGCGGCGGTTTCGCCACCCTCTACCCTGCGAACACGAAGGGCGTCGTCCTTTGGAGCCGGGGCAAGCGGGTTGACGTTCTGGCGCTCATGAAGGCTGCACCGCCCGTTCCTGGCCCGCTTCCCACGCCAACACCCACACCGCGCCCTGAACCTGCTCCTGCCCCTGCGCAGGGCTTCTGGGCTGCGCTCGCATCTTTCTTCCGCAACCTGTTCTCGAAAGGATAACCCGATGCCTCTGCTTGCAATGTTCGGCCTGTTCCGGGCCGCAAAGTTCTGGGTCGCAGTCGTGATGGCTGCCGTCCAGTTCTTCCAGATTTATTCCGGCATCGACCTTGGTCTCGATGAGGCAACGGTCACCGCAGTCCTCGGCGGCGTCGGTGCCCTGCTTGTTTGGCTCATCCCCAACTGGAAGAGCCCGGCCGAGAAGGCCAAGCAGTTCCCTAACCCGCCAACGGGGCTCTACTGATGATCCTCGCCCACATAAAGCACTCGCTCCGAGAGACATTTCCGGGGCGAGCGTCCGAATGGGCGTTGGCACTTGTTCTCATCAATTGGGCCGTCGTGATCTGGCTGAACCCCGGCGTGTTTCAAGGCGCGTCCTACAAGGTTCTTGCCCAGATGGCAGACCCCGAGACATGGGGGTGGCTATGCCTTATCGCAGGCGGGCTAAGGTTCATCGTTCTATGCATCAACGGGGCTTGGCGGCGCTCTCCGCACTGGCGGGCTTTCTTTGCCTTCGTGGCCTGCTTCTTCTGGTTCCAGATCACATTGGGGATGGCGCAGGCCGGCACTGGCTCAACGGGCCTCGCCGTTTATCCCGTCCTTCTGTTCCTCGACTCGTACAACGTCATCCGCGCGATGGGCGAAGCTGGCGCATCGGACAAAACCCATAAAAAGCGGGTGGCCGTGAATGACCATTGCACCTGAATTGTGGATTGCCGCGATCTACGGGGCTATCCTGTTGCTGGCGGGGGCCGGTAAATATCTGTCTCGGCAGACGACGCCACCAGCCAAAGCGAATGATGCCGTCCTGGCGGGGATTGGTTTGGGGTTTGGCGAGCGGGAACAGATGGATCGTCTCATTGCAGAAGTGAAGCGCATTGCGGATGCGCTGACGGACAAGAACACCTCGGGCATCAATCACAGGCTGGATGAGCTTCTAGAGCGTATCGATGAAGCCGAACGTCGCGGCCATACTCAGAAGCCAAGGCCCCCACGATAGCACCCACTCTCCCACTGCCCATAGAGCTACGATAAGGGCAGCGATGAGGACGAGGGTGCCTTTCGTTTCGATGCGTCTAATGTGCATGCGTGCGTAGTTCCCTCTAGGTTCGACCAAACCTGCAAACCGGACAGAAGCGGAACATCGTTCTCCACAGGGCCATGGCGTAGTGCCCATTTGCCGGGGTTTCGCGGGTTTCCGGTAGGGGCGCAATGTTGACATCGTAGGGGTCACAGGTTCAATCCCTGTCACGCCCACCATCCTTTCAAGCACTTAGCTGGTGTTTACATATTTCTCTCTAGGTTTACCCGAACCTGAGCCTCAGAAATTGAGGCTGTCAGCGAGCTTCCGAAGGTGCGTTGGCGAGAACCTGGCATAGACGCGCGTGGTCGTCTTCACGTCGTCATGACCAAGGTACTGCGAAATCTCATTCATCGAATGCCCGTCTTCGGCCAGCCATACAGCCGCCGAATGACGCAGCATGTGGGGCGACACGTCTGGTCGTCCTATCTCGGCGCCCGCCGCCTTCAGGCCGCGCTTGATCGACTTGACCGGTCTTCCGGCCCACTCGACCACGAATGGCGTCAAAGCCCCCCTCTTGGCCTTTCCCATAGCCGTGTGGATCTTGTCATTCATCGGCACGGTTGCGCGCCCTTTCCGCTTCGCCCTATCGAACGGGTTTCGAAGCTGGATGATGCGCCGCTCCATGTCTACGCGATCCCATGTCAGCGTCAGCGCAGCCTCATTACGCGCGCCGGTCGCCAGCATCAGTTCAATGGCGAGTGCCACATGCGCGGCCTTCGAAGCATCGACTAATCGCCTGGCCTCCTCGCGTGTCAGGTAATCGTGCTTCGGTTCTGGTTTCGCCGGCCGTTCGATTGCTGGCGCTCGGTCAATGAGACGGTGCTTTTCGGCCCATAGCAGAACCATGCGCAGGTGGCCTAGTTCGGTATGGATCGTTCCATCCTTGATGCCGTCAAGCCGCCGCTGCTCAGTGTGTGCCCGGCAATCGGCAATCGACACCTCATCACCGTTCAAGCCCCCGAACCGGAACTGAAGCGCCTTCCATGTGTGCTTCATCGTGCCGACCACGGCGCGGCCTTCCATGTCCGCGACGTAGCCTTTCCATATCTCGGCTACCGTCTTGCCAGTCGGGCGCGTGAAAGCTGCGTATCGAGACGCGGCGCGCGCGGCTGCTTCTTTTGGGTCTGAGGTGTGAAGTCGATAACGTCGCCTTCCGGCCTTGATGCTGGGATCGTCCCAGGTGACGCAGAAATCTCCGTCGAGTCGAGTGAGACGCCATTCCGGCATTCGTAGTCCTCCACGTCCGCGCCTTTGATGCGGAGCAATTTGCCGCCAACGCGGAACGCTGGCAATTCGCCGGCCATGATTAGATTGCGAACATGCTTGTCGGAGCATTCCCAGCGCTGTGCAAGAGTCGCAGGTGTGAAGACGCGGCTCATTCTGTCTTCCCCTTCCTTATAGAGCGGGCGCGAACGGCAGACGTTTCCCATGCCTTATCGATATCGGTTACGTCGCAGACAGTGCCGTAGGCAACGCCATCGCGGAAAGCTTGCTCGACAAGTCCTGTCTCCACGATGCTGAACCCCTCGGCAGCGAGAGCGGCTATAGCCACGTCTGCGCATCCGAGACTGCCTTCCCATTCGGGGTGGTCGGTGCCGTCCTGCCATGGGTCCGGTTCGCCCATCTGCGCCGCCTGCTCGCGGTCGTAGGCCCGTGCGATTATCTCCCTTGCCGTCTTCATGGCTGGCGCTCCTGAAGGGCGCGACGGCCAGCGGCGGTGATGACCCAACCTACGGGGTAACCAAGTTGTTTTTCGGCAAGCCCCAACCTCCCAAGCGCCGCCAAAACATTCCGGTTGCTGGGATGTTTCGCGTCCCAAGGAGCGGTGCAGTTGTTCAGCGCTTCTAATGTTTGCCACTGGTTTGGGGTCATTTCCCTTCCTCCCCTGCCGCCGATTGGGGATGGAGGGCGGCTTCGAGGGCGGCTCGCACATCCTGCTTTGTGATTTTCGTATGACCGCGCGAGAACAGTTCCTCACCGACCGTCTCAACCACGGCCTCCGTCACCGCTGGCCCCCGCTCGGCTTGTGCGAGACGGGCTTCGGCGGGTTCGTCGAGCGATTGCCAGTGTTCGACAAGCTCTTTTGCCCGCTGGCGGAATAGCGGATAGTTCTGTTCGCGCTCCAACTCCACCACCCGCTCCCGCAGCCGTGCTTCGGCTTCTGGATTGGCGAGGGGCGCGGCGTAGAGCGGCCTCTGCGTGTAGCCAGCGCGCTTGTCGGCATCGTTTAAGGCGATGCGAGACACTTCCTCAAAGACGCCATTACGGAATATCTCGTAAGCGACAGGTTCCGCCCCCGCCCCATCTACGGGAGTGGAGGGGGCTTCGCTATCAGCGACGGGCGGGGCGGTGAGGAACAGCGGTTCGACCGTGTGTCTTTCTTTCTGGCCGGGCATCCAGAAATCATCGCGGCGGGGATCATACTTGCGCGCGTCGATGATACGGCCATGTCTTTCGTTGATGCCCGTCACGAGAAATGCGCGCGGCTCCCCCTTCACCCCCTCCACCGGACGGGAGAGGGCGGCGAGGGCTTCGCGGGCGCGAGTTCCACCGTCTGCCGCAAGAGCGTTGCGATGCGCATCGCCGCCGCTGTGAATGAGGCGACAGCCCGCCGCGTTGTTCTCATACCAAATCAGCGCTTCCCGCGCCTGTTCTAAGCTGTCCATTAGCGGGCTCCTGTGAGGGTGGTGCGGGCGCGGTAAAGGTCACCAACGGTGATGATGCTTGCAGGGCCGTTGGGAAAACCCTCAACGAGAATTTCGGCCTCGTCGTAACCAGCCCACAGCCGTGCTTCCTTCGCGAACGGCTCCAGCGCCCGCTCCAGCACCGAAATCCTTTCGGCTTGGGCGCGGTATGCCGCTGCGAGGCTTTCGGGCGCAATGCTGACGACGGTGTTGCCTTCGGCGTCGCCTCGCTCCCACCATTCGGCGTCTTCGATTTCGCGCACCAGGTCGTCATTCGGGGCGGGGGCGGTCATGACTTCCTCGCATTCTTGATGATGATTTCCGCCATGGTGTTGTCGCCCTTGACGCCGTAGAGGGCCAAGGCAACCTGAAGCGGGTCTATGCCAACGGACTGCCAGTAGGCTCGCTCGTCCATGGTGTGCTGGCGGTTATGTTCTGCGCGGCTCAACGGGATGGCCCAACGATCGTCGGCCTTCTCGCCTTTGCCGCGTTCGCGCTTGCCATATCGAGGGTCGGCATATGAGACGTGCGCGGCTTCGACAGGGCGCGCTCCGGTCACGAGGCACGGAAGCTCGTGCAGCCATGACAGGTATCCCGCATCCTTCTTCGCCGGCCGCTTCTTGTCGGTAGGCGAGAGGCTGAACGCTTCGGGGTGACGGCGGATAGCGTAGCCCATCAGCGCGCCCCTGGGTATTCGCAGACGAGCTGGCCCCAATTGCGGACCATGCGCCCTCCAGCGCGCTCGCAAGCCTCAGCTTCGAATTTCCTCGCTTCATGGCCGCTGCGGTTCACCTCAACGGAACAGTAGGCGACCGCGAATGCAACACCGATGATCGCCAGTGCAGTGGCAAAATGGCTCATGCCGCCGCCTCCACATCAAAGCAGTCCATCTCAGCCTCAAGGGCATCGGCAAGCCATGCTCCAAGGCCATCGGACTGGCGCATGAGGGCAATCTCGACTTCGCGCCGAAGCTGCTCGTGTGTCTCGACATACTGCGCGCAACGCTTTTTAGAGCGGCGGACAGAGCTAGGGGCGGTGAGGGGGAGGCTCATGCGGCTCGCTCCTGACGGTCGTGAAACGTGACGCCATGCTTTGCGCCGAACGCTTCGATGATGATGAAAAGGTCGCTCATCTC